>Ga0209373_10000468_pt1 | contig 65839 bp, 48 predicted proteins | sample Higcelweek5metaG_FD_187173 | JGI IMG/M metagenome (GOLD analysis project Ga0209373, IMG submission 187173) | Freshwater pond sediment microbial communities from the University of Edinburgh, under environmental carbon perturbations - High... | ecosystem: Environmental > Aquatic > Freshwater >...
TGTGGTGTTACTTCAATCGCCGATTTAAAATCGAAAGCACGGATTACGTTGGTATCGTCGACCAGTATTATTGAAGGTGGAGCGCACGATGTCATTTTAAAAGAGACCAAGAATTAATTTTAGTGCTATTTTTTTGAATTAAATTTCTACAATCGAAGCAAATCTCGCCAAAAGGCTGTAAACAATATTCTGATATCGTTGTTTTTTAAATCGAACAAATTTAAAAAACAGATTATGTCACGAGTAAGCACTTATCTCAATTTTCCCGGGAACACCGAGGAAGCATTTCTTTTCTATAAATCGGTTTTTGGCGGCGAATTCAGCGGCGGTGGTATTGGCCGTTTCGGCGATTTTCCTTCGGGAGAATCATTATCCGACCACGATAAAAATCTCATCATGCACATCGAAATTCCAATTCTTGACGGACACATACTGATGGGCACCGATGCTCCTGAATCAATGGGTTTCAAGGTTAACTTCGGGAACAACTCATACATTTGTCTCGACCCTGAAACGAAAGCAGAGACCAAACGTCTTTTCGATGCCCTTTCTGCCGGGGGCCGTGTCGAAATGGAACTTCAGGAGATGTTCTGGGGAGCATATTATGGAAGCTGTACCGATAAATATGGCGTTCAATGGATGTTTAACTGCACTGCAAAATAGAAAAGCCTCCCCTAACCTCCCGCAAAAACGGGACAGGCTCTCCAAAGGAGGGGGAGAAAGTGTAAATCATATTTGAAAAAGTTATTTCATAAGCTAGAGATCAAATGGAATCTAAAGAAAAAACAAAAATAACAGTGCAGGCAATCATCAATGCACCGGTTGAAAAAGTATGGAAATGCTGGACAACCCCTGATGACATTATCAAATGGAACAATGCTTCACCCGACTGGCATACCACTCATGCAATGAACGATCTGCGAACCGGGGGCAAATTCAGTAGCCGTATGGAAGCCAAAGACGAAAGTATGGGTTTTGACTTCAGTGGGGTTTACAAAAAAGTGATTTTACACAAGCAGATCGATTACACCCTCGACGATGACCGGGAAGTTTCCATCACTTTTTCTTTAGCAGATGGAAAAACAGAAATCGTCGAAACCTTTGAAGCCGAAAACGTATATCCGCCTGAAAAGCAACGCGAGGGCTGGCAGTCCATTATGGACAACTTTAAAAAGTATGCAGAAAAGAAATAGCTTACGGTTATGACAAATCAAATTTCATCTTGCCTTTGGTTTGATAATCAAGCCTTAGAAGCAGCAAATTTTTATACTTCCATTTTTAAAAACTCGTCGGTTGAAAGCATTAGCCGTTACCCGAAGGAAGGACACGAAATTCACGGAATGGAAGAAGGTACTGTGCTTACCGTTGTTTTCAAAATAAATGGACAGTTGTTTACCGCGCTGAATGGCGGACCTATATTCAAATTCAACGAAGCCATTTCACTTCAAGTATTTTGTGACTCACAGGAAGAGATCGACTTTTACTGGAATAGTCTTACCAATGGCGGAGAAGAGGGCCAGTGCGGTTGGTGCAAAGACAAATTCGGGCTTTCGTGGCAAATTGTGCCATCCATTCTTCCTCAATTGATGACCGATCCGGCACGGGCTGGCCGCGTTACCGAAGCATTCATGCAAATGAAAAAGTTCGATATTAAAACGCTTAAACAAGCTTGATCCTGAAGATGCCCGATCGAAAAGTAATTCTTTATATCGCCACAAGTTTGGATGGCTATATTGCCAAACCAAACGACGATTTGGGGTTCCTCTCCATTGTAGAACAAGAGGGACAAGATTATGGTTACGTTGATTTTATCAAAACAGTTGGCACTGTTATTCTGGACAGAAAAACCTACGACTGGGTCATATCAAAAGTTCAGGAATTTCCACATTCCGACAAAGAAACTTATGTAATCACACGATCTTCAAAACCAACCTCCGGCAATATTAAATTCTATACAGGCAATTTAAAAGAGCTTGTTTTGAAACTAAAACAGAGAATAGGGAAAGACATCTTTATTGATGGCGGGGCAGAAATAGTGAATGCACTTCTGCAAGAAAACCTCATTGACGAATTCTACATTTCGATCGTTCCAATTCTAACAGGCTCTGGTGTTCATTTGTTTCAGGATGAACGACCAGAACAGCAATTGAAACTTGTAGAATCAAAACAATTCGACACCGGACTTGTTCAGCTTCATTATAAAAAATAGGGACAAATAAAGGGAGTTCGTAGCTTTGCAGCTAAGGGTAAACCAACATTCGTTTGTCTACTTGAAAATTAGCTGAATAAATGAAATACTTCCTTGCGATAATACTGCTGCTATCTTCTCTTATCAGGCCTTCTGCATGTACCATTTTCAATTCATTCGACGGAAACACAGTGTTAGTAGGCAATAACGAAGATTACGACGACACCAATGTTTCCATCAGGTTTTATCCTGCATCTAAAGCCAAATACGGGCGCGTGCTTTTCAAAATCGATAAAAACGATTACCCGTTTGGCGGGATGAACGATCAGGGACTTTTCTTCGACTGGTGTTCGTTGCCCCGGCGATCGGACATTAAATTTCCTTCAGGCAAAAAAAACTACAACGGTACCCTTTGCGAGAAAATGCTGGAAGAATGTGCCTCGGTGAACGATGCCATCGACCTGTACAACAAATACAACGACCCCTGGTTATACGAAGGCCACATCATGGTGGTAGACAAAACAGGGGCATCGGCAGTGATTGAATGGGGTACGAATAGTTTGGCGGTTATAAAAAAGACAGGAAATTACCAGGTTCTTTCCAATTTCAATTTAACCGACCAAAAACTGGCAGGTTGGTATCCATGCCCGCGATACAACAATGCAAACAAAATGTTGGGAGAAGCCTCTTCATACACACCCAAACTATTCAAACAGATATTGAACACCGTGCATCAGGAGGGGCAATACCCAACCATTTATTCCAATATTTACGAACCATGCAAAGGTGTTGTAACCATATTCAAACATCACAGTTACGAAAATGAAGTGGTAATTGACCTCAACAAGGAATTGAAAAAGGGTGAAAAACGCTATAAGCTTTTTGACATTTTTTGTGAGTTGACAATGGAAAAACCATTGCAAAATCAGGTTATTACAAATAATTCGGCCACATTTACATGGAGTGGCAATGCCGTAAAATACGAGCTGTACTGCTCAAAAGATTCGCTTTTTGATCAGACCCTTCCGAAAATTATTTTAAATCAAGAGCCGGTTGCAGGTAAGGCAAGTTGGTATTTAATCGTTGTGTTAATTGGCACCAGCCTGTTCGGAGTCTACAGAAAGAAAAAGATAATCCTATTTTTCAGCCTTTTACTGATTATTACGCTTGTAGCCTGCTCAAAGGAAGAGTTGTTCGAGACATGCGATAAATTGCCGGTTAACGAAGAGTCGTGTTCAATAGAACAACTCGCCCCAAGTTCAACCTACTACTGGAAAATTGCAGCATATAACAATTGGAACATCAGAACCGAAAGCAGCGTACAAACATTTATCACAGAATAATATATGGCGTTGTTTCAATTTTAAATTTTGAAAATCAAAATTACGTATATTAGTAACCTTGTTAAAAAAATATATAGAACACCCTCTAATCAAGTTTATTCAATGGCAAACAACGATTTAATTATAAATTTCACCCCAACAGGGATGATTCCTTCCAAGAAAGACACCCGTTATGTTCCTGTTTCTACCAATGAGATTATTGAGCAAGTACATGAAGCATACGAAATAGGAATAACCTTAGTACATCTTCACGCCCGCGACGAAGATGGCTTTCCTACTTATAAAAATGACTTCTATTTTCCAATTTTTGAAGGTATACGTAAATACTGTCCAACATTGGTTATTTGCGCTTCGCTTAGTGGCAGAAACCACCATGAGATTGAAAAAAGATCTGAAGTCTTAAGCCTGTTGCCCGATTTAGGTTCACTAACCCTGAGTTCTCTCAACTTTTCAAAGCAAGCAAGTATTAACGACCCAGAAACGATATTTGCTCTGATACACAACATGGAAAAATTTGGTGTTAATCCCGAGTTGGAATGTTTTGATTCTGGTATGATTAATTTTGCCAAATACCTTATCTCAAAAAAAATGATCAAACCACCTTTCTATTTTAACCTCATATTTGGCAATCTTGCTTCAACCCAGGCAGATGCAGCATATATTGGATTAGCAATAAGAGATTTACCTGCCAATTCTTTTTGGGCTCTTGGTGGCATAGGGCACAACCAATTGACTATGAATACGTTTGGCATTATACTTGGAGGTGGTATTAGAATAGGCATTGAAGATAACATTTGGTTTGACAAAAGCCGAAAAGTTTTAACAACCAACGCCATGCTTTTACAACGAGCTCATTCTTTAGCTGAGATTCACGAACGAAAAATTATGAAGCCCGAAACATTTGGGATGTTTGGTTTCTACAACAAACTAAATAATCGAAAATAAATTTGTCAAAAAGGTTCGACATAATCTTTGAAAATTATTATGAATATTATAATTACTAATATTTGTCTGTTTTCTTACACAGGTACGGAGGTTTCCGTTAGAGATCTAGCCTGTGCTTTACATCACAGGGGAATTAACGTTGAGGTATACTCACCATTATTAGGTGTAATTGCAAATGAGATCAGGAAAGCTGGAATTAATGTTGTTGATTCTGTTGAGGATTTTACAATAAAGCCTGACCTTATTCATGCTAAACATTTTATCCCAACAATGGAGGTTATTTTAAAGTTCCCTGATGTCCCAATCATCTATTTTTCTCACGACAGAACACACCTAAATGATATACCTCCCAGATACCCGAGAATACTTAAATATGTTGCCGTTGATAATTTTTGTCTTGAAAGACTAATTGTTGACAATGGTATCCCAAAGGAAAGAACTGAAGTACTTTATAATTGGGTCGATACTACACGTTTCAAAATTAAAAAAAGAACCAACAAAAACCCACATAAGGCTCTAATATTCAGCAACTATGCCACTAAAGACAATTATTATAATGAAATTAGTAAAGCATGTTTTATGGCTGGAATTTCATTAGATGTTGTTGGATCAGGATTCAATAATTCGATTAAAAATCCTGAATCTATTCTTCATAATTATGATATAATATTTGCAAAAGCCAAAGCTGCAATTGAAGCAATAGCAACCGGGGCTGCTGTAATACTATGTGACTATCGAGGTCTGGGAGAAATGGTAACCTCAAATAACTATGACTACTTAAGAAGTTATAATTTTGGAATGAAAACGCTTAACAGGCCTATTGACGCAAATTTGATTTTAAACGAAATTTCTAAATATGATCCTGAAGACTCATATCAAACTGGCCTCAAAATTCGAGAATATTCTTCCTTTGAAAAATATCAGGATAGAATCATTCATCTTTACGAAGATACCATAAAAAACGATAAGCATGAGCCGGTTGACCAAGACAGGCTTTACGGTAATGTCGCAGAAGAATATAAAACTTTAAAATATCAATTATTTGAAACTAAAATAATTGTCCTGAAAACCCAAAATATAGAATTAAACTCACAAATTAGTGAATTATACAACCAAAATAAGGAATTAAACACCTATATTCAAAAGGTTAAAAAATCCTGGAGTTTCAGATTGGGCAGAATTATCACATTCCCTTTGCGAAAGATATTTGATTGTATTTCTTATTTTTCAAAAAAGTAAAAGGTTCTGATTTTAATAATCAATAAACCGATAAAAATAATTTAACTTTTTATCGGTTTTGCTGGGTTTCCAAAAACCTTTTCAAAGTCATTCACACTTTTTACAACCACGCTACTTGATCCTACCACTGCATTGTCACCAATAATAACACCGGGAAGAATGCTGCTGCCTCCACCGATTTTTGAATTCTTTCCAATTACAGGAGGTGTGAGTAAACCATTCATATATTTATCGTTCATTGTAATAATACCAGGCCCAAAAAAACTATTTGATCCTATTTGAACTCCACGTGTAATATGACAACCAGTTTGAATACTCACATTATCTCCTATTACAACTCCACTGCAAATATTACAGAATGAACCAATTGTACAGTTTTTTCCTATCGTAACGTTATGCTGAATAAGTGTGAATGACCCTATCCTGCTTCCTTCTCCAATAAAAACATCTTTTTGAATTTCGGTCAAAGAAGCATTATAAAATTTGACGTTTTTAAATCGAAATTTATATTTTATTTTATTGAAATACATTTAAAAAAATATTGGAAACAATATTATAACTATTCTAGTCAAGTTTATGTATCACAAGCCCCGAACGCAATTTCGGTTCAAACCATGTAGTTTTCGGCGGCATAATGTTGCCTGAATCGGCAATGTCGATCAGTTGTTTCATTGAAACGGGGAACAAGGCAAAGGCAACGGCCATTTCACCGCTATCAACTCTTTTTACAAGTTCACCCAAACCGCGAATACCACCGACAAAGTCGATCCGTTTATCGGTCCTAAGATCTTTTATTCCCAACACCTTATCTAAAATCAACTTGGAAAGAATAGTAACATCCAACACTTCAATAGGATCATTGTCGTTGTAACGACCCGCTTTAGCTACCAGTTTATACCAGTTTTCGCCAATGTACATGCTGAATGTATGCAGTTGTTCAGGTTTATAAATAGTTGATCCCATTTTTATTACAACAAAATCTTCGCTCAGTCTTTCAATCAACTCATCGGGCGACAATCCGTTCAGGTCTTTTACAACCCGGTTGTAATCAATAATCTGCAACTGGTCATCGGGAAAATGAACTGCCAGAAAATAGTTGAACTCCTCTTTGCCAGTATAATTTGGATTCTGTTTACGTTTTTCAGCGCCAACCAATGCGGCAGCTGCTGTCCGGTGATGACCATCGGCCACATACGTTGATGGTATTTTTGCAAAAAGCGTCACTAGTTTTTCAATCGTAGCATCGTCGTCGATCACCCAAAAGTGGTGTCCAAATCCATCAGAGGAAACAAAATCATATTCCGCAGGTTTGGATTCAACAATTGTCTTTATAATGTAATCAACCTCTTTAACAGCCGGATAAGCAAAGAAAACCGGTTCAACATTCGCGTTGGTGTTGCGAACGTGTTTCATTCGGTCTTCCTCTTTATCGGCCCGTGTCAGTTCATGCTTTTTGATCACGTAGTTCAGGTAATCGTCAACCGAAGCACAAGCTACCAATCCATATTGGGTACGCCCGTTCATGGTCTGGGCATAAATGTAGAGGCACTCTTTTTTGTCGTCGACCAGCCAGCCTTCATTCTGAAAAAGGTGAAACATCTCAACCGCTTTTTCATACACCACTTGAGTATGCTCATCGGTACCCGATGGAAATTCAATTTCGGGTTTGATGATCCGGAGAAGTGAATGTTTGTTTCCCGCAGCCTCTGCCCTCGCCTCTTCCGAGTTCAACACGTCGTAAGGTCGAGATGCTACTTTATCGGCCAACTGCCTCGGGGGCCTTAACCCCTTGAATGGTTTAATTACAGCCATCTTTCTACTATTAAAAAAGAGATGCAGAAATTTCGTTCTGCATCTCCTTTATTGTTTTTTAATGATTTGCTTCAAATTCCTTCATGGCATCAACCAGCGCCTGCACACTTTCGATAGGCATGGCGTTGTAAATCGATGCTCTGAAACCACCAACAGAACGGTGTCCTTTCAAGCCATCGAGTCCCCTTTGTTTTGCCAATGTAAGGAAATCTTTTTCAAGTTCGGTATAACCCTCTTCCATTACAAAACAAACGTTCATTAACGAACGGTCTTGTGGATCGGGTACAACCGCTTTAAACAGTTTATTGCGGTCGAGTTCATCGTAAAGAATTTTTGCTTTGGCAATATTCAATTTCTGAATGGCAGCGACACCACCTAATTGTTTGAGCCATTTCAAGGTCTGAAGAGCAGCATAAATGGCCAAGCAAGGAGGTGTATTGAACATGGAACCGTTGTCGGCATGTGTTTTATAATCGAGCATGGTAGGCAACACACGGCCAGTTTTGCCCAGGGCTGCATCTTTAACAATAGCCAATGTTAAACCGGCTGGTGCAAGGTTTTTCTGTGCACCTGCATAGATCAGATCGTATTTTGAAATATCGATCGGACGGCTGAAAATATCGGACGACATGTCAGCAACAAGAGGCACACTTACATCAGGATCGCTATGTAATTCGGTACCATAAATGGTGTTATTGGTGGTGATGTGGAAATAATCAACATCGGAAGGCACTTCATATCCTTTAGGGATGTAAGTGTAATTTTTATCCTTCGATGAAGCAACTTCAACTACTTCGCCCACTAGCTTTGCTTCTTTCAGCGCTTTACTAGCCCAAACTCCGGTATTCAGATAGGCTGCTTTTTTAACCAGCAGGTTCAAAGGCGCCATATAAAACTGAAGGCTGGCACCACCTTGTAAAAGCAGTACGGAGTAACCTTCGGGAACGTTAAGTATTTCTTTGATCATCGAGATGGTTTCATCAGCAACGGCCTGAAACTCGGCTCCGCGGTGAGAAACTTCCATAACAGATAATCCAGTACCTGCAAAATCCATAATGGCTTTTGCTGTTTCTTCTTTCGTGAACTCAGGCAGGATCGATGGTCCGGCAGCAAAATTGTGTATTTTCATTCTAAACTTATTTTGATGGTTTTTAATACTATTTTCTTTATAAAATCATCGGGATTCACTTGATAACATCTTCAAAACGAATAAATAAAACCAAGTTAACCGAAGAATCTGTTTTTCCTAACATAGATCAATCATCTAAAAATCAGAAATTTGTTTTAATTATACTTATTGTGATTTTTTTGATTCAACCAAATTTGATGGTTGACATCAGTATTCATGGAGCACTAACCGATACAAGATCGACATGAACAATAGCACGAGGTATACCATCCCATTTGAACGGGGTTCCATTCTTTTGAAAAAAGAGCCCCAACCAATTTCCTATCAACAAGATGCAAGTGTAAAAGAAGGGTTACAATAACATTGCACGGGTTAAAGCAGTTGAATACACTGATTAAGATATTTCCTTTTATTCCCCGTTGAAAATTCATTGGTTTCAAATTAGAATGATGAGATAAAGATAAAACATTTCTGATTTGTTGAATAAATTCGGAACATAAATGTGAATATTTTTGATATTCGGTTAAACAATTACGCATTTCTCTTACCAAAACCTGTATCAGAATTAATATATTCAGTCATTTTATAAAATGATTAAATCTGTTTTGAAAAAATGTAAATTTAGGCCATCAAATACTGAACACGATAAAATCCTTTGTCATGAGAAAAATAGCCCTATCGATTCTATCAGTTTTATTTATGAATCTTTTATTTGCCCAGGATTCAACGTTATTGATTTACAAATTCAACATTAAAGAAAATATTGCCCCATCGGTATGGAGGCAAACCAAAAAGGTATTTACCGAAGCTGAGGCACTGAAAGCCGATATCATTCTGATCCACATGAACACGTATGGGGGAACAGTACTTGATGCGGATTCAATCCGAACCAAAATCATTAACAGCAACATTCCCGTTTGGGTGTTTATCGACAACAATGCCGCTTCAGCCGGGGCGCTGATTTCAATTGCCTGCGACAGTATTTACATGCGCCCGGGCGCTAATATTGGCGCGGCCACAGTAGTCAATCAATCAGGCGAGAAAGCGCCTGATAAATACCAATCCTATTTTCGTTCCATCATGAGGTCTACGGCCCAAAGCCATGGCTCCGATACAATAATAAATGGAAAGGATACTATTATTAAATGGTTTCGCGACCCAATCATGGCCGAGGCCATGGTCGACGAAGATGTTTACATTCCCGGGATAATCGATACCGGTAAAATACTAACATTTACCGCCTTGGAGGCTTCAAAACATGGTTTTTGTGAAGGAATAGCAGATGATGTTGAAGACCTTCTTGCTCAATTAAACATTAAAAAATACGAGCTCAAGGAGTTTAAACCTACCGCGATCGATAAAATCATTGGTTTTCTTACCAGCCCCATCGTTTCGGGAATCCTGATCATGGCTATAATTGGTGGAATTTATTTTGAAATGCAAGCGCCCGGAATCGGTTTTGCCCTGTTGGTTGCAGGAATTGCAGCAGTTGCCTATTTTGCCCCGTTATATTTGGAAGGGCTTGCTGAAAATTGGGAGATCGTGCTCTTTGTTATCGGGTTGATACTTTTGGCGGTCGAAATATTTGTGATACCCGGGTTCGGGGTTACCGGTATATTGGGCTCCGTCTTTATTTTTGTGGGGCTAACGCTGAGCTTGATCAACAACATCCGGTTTAACTTTGAACATGTTGAAGGAAACTCGATTTTAGTCGCTCTCTTAACAGTTACTCTTTCACTTGTTGGTGGGTTTTTCCTTTCGTTATGGCTGGGCCAAAAATTGTTTACTGCACGCCGCGGCCCCTTTAGCAGACTTGCACTCAACAGCACTCAACAAAAAGAGGATGGATTTATTGGGATTGATGTGAAACAACTCGAAATGGTTGGAAAAACCGGGATTGCGCATACCGTACTTAGACCTTCTGGCAAAGTGAACATCGATGGCAATGTTTGGGATGCCATGTCGACTGATAACTTTATTGAAAAGGGGGAGCCGATAAAAGTAACCAGACAGGAGGCAGGACAACTGTATGTAACGAAGGGAGACTGAATTTTAACCTTCCGTTAAGCTATTTCCTGAATTCATAACCAGTTCCGGTTCACAAGCAATTTGGATATATCTTTGCCCCTCTAAATTTTTAATCCATGTGGGGATTGCTTGGTATTGTTGCCGCCATTTTTCTGGGCATTTATGATATTTTCAAAAAAACATCGCTGAACAACAATGCTGTTTTTCCGGTATTATTAATATCTGTTTCGACAAGTGCCCTTATTTTTATACCCGTTATAGCGGGGTCACGTTTTTTCCCTGATTTCTTTCAAACAATAAACCTTTACGTTCCCCAAATATCGATCATCGATCATCTTCAAATCTTTATCAAATCAATTATCGTATTAGCCAGTTGGATTCTGGCCTTTTTTGCCATCAAACATTTACCATTGACCATCGTTTCTCCGATTAGGGCTACTGCCCCACTCTGGACATTGATTGGCGCCCTGATCATTTTTTCCGAAAAACTCAATGGCCTTCAGTGGATCGGGCTTTTGATCACCCTAAGTTTCTTTTATCTTTTTTCAACAACCGGAAAACTTGAGGGAATCAGCTTCAGAAAAAATAAATGGATATTCCTGATTATTGGCGCCACCCTGCTTGGCTCTGCCAGCAGTCTATACGATAAATATATTGTGAGAGAGATCGACAGACTTTCGGTACAAACATGGTCGGGAGTTTATCAATTGCTGATATTATTGCCCATTGTAGCTTTTTTTTGGTACCCGAAACGAAAAAACACAACCCCTTTCCAATGGCGATGGACAATACCTTTTATCGGTATTGTTTTAGTATTGAGCGACTTTTTCTATTTCTACGCGTTGAGTTATCCCGAATCATTGATTTCCGTTCTTTCGGGAATCAGACGCAGCGGGGTGGTTATACCCTTTATTTTTGCAGCCATCTTTTTCAAGGAAAACAATATCCGCAAAAAAGGGTTATACTTGGCAGGCATAATCACCGGTGTGATTTTGATGACAATGGGAAGCAAGTAAAATGAACAAATCAAACAAAGGTGTCGTCTTAGCACTGATCACCGCCCTGCTTTGGGGAGTACTTGCGGTTGGTTTAAAAGTGGCCGTAGGTAAAGTCGATTCGTTCACCATTGTTTGGATCCGTTTTGCGATGGCATTTTCTGTTTTGTTCGTATGGTTTTTATTTTCCGACAGAAGCCAGCTCCGTATCCTGATAAAACCTCCATGGGAATTGGTTGTTGCCACGCTAGGCTTATCAATCAATTACATTGGTTTCATGTTGGGTGTAAAATACACCAGCCCCAGCAACGCCCAGGTAATCATACAAATCGGACCTGTAATACTGGCCATTGCCGGAATATTCCTTTTCAAAGAAAAAGTAAGAAAACTTCAGGTTATTGGGTTTAGTGTGGTGGTCGTTGGTTTCTTTCTCTTTTACTATCAGCAGTTAAGGGGAATGTTTTTCGACCATTCCGATTTCAATAAAGGTTCACTTTTTACAATTATTGCGGCTGTTACCTGGGCAATTTATGCCATCATGCAGAAGAAACTGGTCCGCAAATATCCGCCACAAACACTCAATCTTTTTTTATATGGGCTTCCAACCCTTTTATACCTGCCTTTTGCCAGATTCGCATCTCTCGGATCATTATCAATTGGTTGGTGGTCGTTGCTTGTATTTCTGGGAGCCAATACACTCATCGCCTACGGTTGCATGAATGCTTCCTTGAAATATATCGATGCCAATAAAGTAAGTGCTATCCTCATCAACAATCCAATCATTACCTTCATCATCATGGCGATCCTTACTACACTTAATGTCGATTGGATAGCCCCCGAGAAATTCACACCACTAGCCTGGACCGGAGCGTTCATGTTTCTTATAGGAGCTTTTCTGGTGGTGAGGGCAGGGAAAAAGTAGTGTTACTATTTTGCAGTTTCGTTAAAACTTTCTCTAAGTCCTGACAGTATATTATTTCTCACGCGCATCTATAAAGCACAGGACAAGCTATACCATATTGCTGTATTGTCTGCAATTTATTATTTTTGTAAAAAAGGACGCACCATGAAGACCGTCGAAAAAAGGAATTACATCCAAACCCATTTACACCAAGCCGACGAAAAATTAATATCCGAGGTATATCAAAAAATGCTTTTGCTGTTCGGTGCCGAAGAACCCATTGTTGGATACGATGCAACAGGAAATCCTATAGGAAAAAGTCAATTAATTGCTGACATTAAAAAAGCTGAAGAACAAATTGAACGGGGCGATTACATAACCCTTGAAGAACTTGAAAATGAATCTGAAACATGGTGATGAAAAAGAGCCGTGTGATCATTTCTTTTAAAGTCAGAGAATCACTACGATCACACATTGAATAACTAAGAAGGGAGGTTTCAGAGGATACTGCATCTTATGTGAGGAAAGGAATCCTGGATAAATGTCGACAGCTAAAATATTTTTCAGGTTATTCAATAGAACGTTATCTCGAAGATGAACCAATTGAATACAGATCAGTAACGCACTGGAACTACAATATCATTTATACAATAAAAGAAGATGAAGTGAGAGTCTTGAATATTATCCACACCAGCCAAAATCCCTCTGTAAGAATGAATATTTTATTCTGAAGTTTTCGAACCTTTTCCAGCGAATGATCAAATTGAATTTCAATCTTTGTGCTAAACGAACAAATGGAACAACCAACAACCTATATCGACTGCATTTTGCCGATACCAATTAATCAGCATTTTACCTACCATATTCCAGCAGAAATGGTAGACAGAATTCAGGTTGGTTGCCGTGTCATTGTACAGTTTGGTACAAGGAAATTCCACACAGCCATCGTCCGAAAAATTCATCATGAAAAGCCTGAATATGAAACCAAACCGGTTGAATCGGTACTCGATGAAAACCCGCTGATCAGCGAAAAGGGATTCCGGTTTTGGCAATGGATTGCCGATTATTATTGCTGCACCGAAGGCGAAGTGATGAAAGCGGCATTACCCTCGGGGCTAAAACTCGAAAGTAAAACTTCGGTCTATCTGAACGAAGATTGGGTTGAAAGCGAAAAGCTGAACGACATGGAAGAGATGGTCTATCAATTCCTAAATTCACAGCAAACAGCAACCATTCAGCAAATAAATTCACTTACAAAAAAATCGAACGCCTACCCGATTATCCAGTCATTGCTAGAGAAAGAAGCCATCAGCGTTGAAGAAAAGATCGTTGGAAAATATCTACCAAAGACAGTTGCTCACGTTAAGGTTTCTTCAATATTGGTTTCTGAAGAAGATTTTGAAGTGGCATTTCAAAAATTAAAAAGATCACAGAAGCAACTTGATCTTTTCATGTTACTACTGAATGAACTTCATTTTTTCTCAAACATAAAAATTGAATCTATTCCAAAAAAAGAGCTTCTTCATAAAGGAAAAACCTCGGAAGGTATTCTCCGGGGGTTAATTGAAAAGGGTTATGTCGAAATAATTGAAATTGAAACTGGCCGATTGGCAGATACTCCGGCAGCATCTAAAAAACCGTTCGCCTTAAACTCGTATCAGGAAGAGGCATTAAACCTGATACACAAAGAGTTTATCGAAAAAAACGTGGTTCTTCTACATGGAATTACGGCTAGCGGCAAAACAGAAATATACATTCAACTGATTGCAGAACAGATTCGGGCTGGCAAACAAGTACTTTATTTATTGCCTGAAATTGCACTGACATCACAGATCATCGAACGATTGAAAGCAGTTTTTGGTGACAAAGCCGGAATTTATCATTCCAAATTCAACGATTCGGAACGGGTTGAGATATGGAACAAAGTTTTTGCTTTCGACAAAGACAAAGAAACTGGTTATCAGTTGATATTGGGTGCTCGTTCTGCTATTTTTCTTCCGTTCAAAGACCTGGGGCTAATCATTGTTGATGAAGAACACGAATCGAGTTTCAAACAATTCGATCCGGCTCCCCGCTACAACGCTCGCGATGCAGCTATTGTGCTGGCTCAAATTCACGAAGCAAAAGTTCTGGCTGGCACAGCTACCCCATCGTTTGAAACCTATTTCAACGCGAAATCGGGAAAATATGGCTATGTAACCTTAAACAAACGGCACCACGATGTAGCTCTTCCTGAAATCATTGTTGCCGATATTGCCGATGCTCAAAAGCGGAAACAGATGAAATCGCTTTTCACGCCCCTGCTGTTCAACGAAATGCAAAAAGCGCTTGAAAACAAGGAACAAACCATCCTTTTTCAAAACCGAAGGGGATATTCTCCTTACATTCAGTGCCACAGTTGCGGTTGGATACCAATTTGCAAACATTGCGACGTAAGCCTCACCTATCATAAATTTCAGAACAACCTACAATGCCACTATTGCGGATATACCATTCAACTCCCAAATTCGTGCGGCAACTGCCAGTCAGCCGATGTCAGGACAAAAGGTTTCGGGACAGAGAAAATTGAAGACGAACTTCAATTGTTTTTCCCCGATGCGGTTATCGACCGTCTTGACCTGGATTCGACACGAAAAAAATTCGGACACGAAAAAATACTGGACAAATTCGCTGAAGGGAAAACACAAATACTGGTTGGCACACAAATGATTACCAAGGGACTCGATTTTGAAAATGTGAGCGTAGTTGGCATATTGGATGCCGATAACCTGTTGAACTATCCCGATTTCAGGTCGCACGAACGCGCTTTCCAGCTCATGTCGCAGGTAAGTGGAAGAGCCGGAAGAAAGCATTCACAGGGAAAGGTTGTAATCCAAACATACCAGCCTGTCCATCCGGTTATCATGAAAGTTATTTCAAACGATTTCGAAAATCTTTTCAACCTGTCACTTCAGGAAAGAAAATTTTTCCAATACCCACCCTGGTTCCGGTTAATCTACATTACCATAAAACACAAAAACAGGGAAAGAGCACAATTGTCCTCACAACATCTGGCAACCGAACTTCAAAAAACGCTTAAAACAAAAATATTAGGACCTGAATACCCGCTTATGGGACGTATTCAGCAATATTATCAACTAATGATCAGGATTAAACTTGAAAAGAATATTTCACCCGCCGAACCCAAAAAAAAGATTTTAGAAGCGATTGAAAAAGTGAAGCATTTTGAGAACAACGGATCAGTTTTATTTTCAATAGATGTTGACCCGATGTAAGAAAACAAATAACCAATCAAATTATCAAAAGATGTGAACTTTAAACCTATTTGAAGAAGCCATTTTGATTACTTAACACCTTGTTGTAAAAAAATTGTGCTGTCAATCCGACTTAAAATACTATTTTTGGATACTAAAAAAAATGTAAATGGGTAAAGTTATAGCACTTGCTAATCAAAAGGGTGGAGTAGGAAAAACGACAACAGCCATCAACCTAGCTGCTAGTTTGGCCGTATTGGAAAAGAAAGTTTTATTAATTGACGCCGATCCACAGGCAAATGCAACTTCGGGATTCGGGTTTAACCTGAAAGCAATCGAAAACAGCATTTATGAATGTATCGTCGATAAAATTGACCCTGAAACAGCCCTTCTGAAAACTGAAATTGAAGGATTAGACATTATGCCTTCGCACATTGATTTGGTTGGCGCTGAAATTGAGATGTTGAACATGCCTGAACGTGAGAAAGTTCTAAAACAAATTACGGATTCACTAAAAACCAAGTACGATTACATTCTGATTGACTGTTCTCCTTCACTTGGATTAATTACAGTAAATGCCTTAACAGCTGCCGATTCAGTAATTATCCCTGTTCAATGTGAGTATTTTGCGCTCGAAGGGTTAGGAAAACTGCTGAATACGATCAAGATTATTCAGAACCGGTTAAACCCTAACCTCCAGATTGAAGGATTTCTGCTAACCATGTACGACTCTCGTCTTAACTTGTCGAACCAGGTGTATGAAGAGGTGAAGCGACATTTTCAGGATATGGTTTTTGATACCCTCATTCAGAGAAACATCAAACTCAGCGAAGCCCCAAGTTACGGGAAACCGGTGTTACTTTACGATGCCACTTCGAAGGGTTCGGCCAACCACCTGAACCTGGCACAGGAAATTATCAATAGAAACGCAGTAAAAATATCTTCGAATTAAAATTTCATATCGGAGAATACCGATCCAAATGAGTTTAATATGGCAAAAAAAAATGTACTAGGCAGAGGATTAGGAGCTCTAATCGACGATGCAAACAATATAAATCAGACGACTGCAACATCGATCGACGAAATTGAAATTAGGATGATAGAGGCAAATCCCTGGCAGCCTCGTACAACATTCGATGAAGAAGCGTTAAAAGATCTTTCTCAATCAATCAAGGAAGTAGGGATCATTCAACCCCTTACGCTGCGCAAAATTTCTGAAAATAAATACCAGATCATAGCGGGTGAACGTCGTTTCAGGGCATCAAAATTAGCTGGTCTCACCAAAGTTCCAGCCTTCATCAGGGAATCAGACGATTCGAACATGCTTGAACTGGCGCTGATTGAGAACATTCAACGCGAAGATCTTGACGCCATTGAAGTAGCTGTTAGCTACCAACGACTGATCGATGAATGCAAACTTACCCAAGAAGAATTGAGTGACCGTGTGGGTAAAAACAGATCGACTGTTTCCAATTATTTACGCCTGTTAAAATTGCCTGTCATTTTACAAAAAGCAATCCGCGATCATGAAATTTCGATGGGACATGCACGGGCCATTATCAACGTAAATGATCCTGAAACGCAGATTATGCTTTACAAACAAATAGTTAAGTATGAATTTTCTGTCAGGAAAATTGAAGAAATCGTTCGCAAAATAAACTCTGAAGAAGAAAAAAAAGAGTCAAAACCAACTGAAAAAGCCCCCAAGTTCCCTCAGGTTTACGAAGAATTAAAAAAACATCTTTCAAAACATTTTTCTACCAATGTTGATTTTAAGATCGACAATAAAGGCAAAGGGCGGATCGTTATTCCATTTGATTCAGGCAAAGATTTAGAACGGATCATTGGCGTACTCGATAAATTAAACAATTAATAATATTGACATTGAAATTTTATTTGCGGGGAATAATATTCTTATGCTTTGGTTTGATTTCCATTCATTCCAATGCACAGTCATTGCCCGAATTAAAAGATTCGACACAGCTAAAAGCTGTGAAAGAGGTCAAAATACATTATCCCGGCAAAGCAACCATGTATTCGGCTGTTTTGCCCGGATTGGGCCAGATTTACAACAAAAAATATTATAAAGTGCCTATTATCTATGGCGGATTTGTAGGATTGGGGTTTGTAATTGATTATTATAACCAATACTATTCTGATTTTAAAAAGGCATACTGGGATTTGAACGACAATAACCCATTGACCAAATCGTACGAAATAACTTATCCTAATAAGAATTGGGATTATTCTAATGCAGAGAATTATGACCAATACAGCAAAACTTTTATCAATATTATTGATGAAAGCCGTCAAAAACGCGACTTGTATATCATTGTCACCGTGGGATTTTACTTACTAAATGTCCTCGACGCCAATGTAGATGCCCACTTTATCGATTTCGATATCAGCGAAGATCTGACTTTAAATTTTATGCCCTTTGTGATTGATCCAATGACAAATTCACCTATATTAGGAGGGCATTTGGTTTTCAATTTCTAAAATGAAAGTTATGCACATTCTGAAATTTACATTTTCTCTCATTCTTTTTATAACAAGTTATGCCATTTTATATGGAAATTCTTTCAGTGAAAACAAACCTGAAGGGGTACCATCTAAAGAAAGCGAAATTGCTTACATCGATTCAAATATTGTCCTCGATTCTTTTAGTGTATATCCAGATGAAGCTTTTGACGATATTTTTTCCGAAAAATTCGACAGCCTTGTAAATGATTTGCATATCAGAAACGCTTACAATATTGACAGTACAGTTAACCCACTTATTACTGATCCCCGGCTCTCTCTTTGTGAATCGACATACAACACCGAGTTTAAAATGCAAGATATTCCAGATTCTGTACTTATAGATCGATTGGAGGCCTTGAATTCGATGATTGATTTATCATACAATGAATCGGTAAAAAAAATGATCGATTTTTATTCACAAAGAATTAGAGGAAAAGTTGAGATCATGCTTGGATTATCCAATTACTACTTTCCCTTTTTTGAACAAATACTTGACAAATATCAACTGCCCATCGAGTTAAAATACATGGCAATAATTGAATCGGCACTCAACGCCAAAGCTTTTTCGAGAGCAGGTGCCAGCGGATTATGGCAATTCATGTATGGAACCGGTAAATTGTATGGGCTTGAAGTAAATACGTACGTCGATGAAAGACGCGATCCAATTAAATCGACCGAAGCAGCAGCACGCTATCTTAGAGACCTGTATGCTATTTACGGTGACTGGCACCTGGTTATAGCTGCTTATAATTGTGGCCCTGGTAACATTAACCGAGCCATTGCCCGTTCGGGTGGGAAACGCGATTACTGGTCGATTTATTACAGGCTTCCCCGTGAGACCAGAGGATATGTACCTGCCTTCATTTCTGCTGCTTACATTATGAATTATTATAAATTCCATAACCTTACCCCTCAACTTTCCTCTACCCATTCTATAACTGATACCGTAATGGTCTCTGATTTTATCAATTTTAATCAAATAGTCTCGGGGTTAGATATTAACATTGAAACAATAAGGGAATTAAACCCAATGTATAAAAAAGATGTCATTCCAGCCAAGAAAGACCATCCTTATCCCTTGGTTCTGCCATTCGAATCAATTTCTCGTTTTATACAATCAGAAAAAGATATTCTCGCTTATAAAAGAGAAGTTTATTTCCCAAACAATAAAATTAAAGAACCGGAAAAACTGGCAGCGAATACGACAACTACTCCCAAAGTTCCAAGTACTGAAGGAAAAACGAAGGTGTATTATACTGTAAAAACCAATGAGGTAATCGGGATGGTTGCCGGTTGGTTTAAGGTGAAAACCAGCGATTTGAAATATTGGAATAACATTCGGGGTAACCTGATCAGATCAGGACAAAAACTTACCATTTATGTACCTAACGACATGGCCGATTATTATAAGGATTTTGATGCTATGACTTTTAACGAAAAGCAACATGCTATTGGTAAGACAACCACTCAACAGATTATTGTTTCAAAAGATGCGGCAGGTGATGCAAATTTTATATATCACACCGTTAGAAGTGGTGATAATTTGTGGGATATCGCAAAGAAATATCCGGGAGCTTCGGCCGATGAAATAAAGTCACTCAACAACATTACTGATACAAGGGGCCTCTATCCCGGACAGAAATTAAAGATCATTAAGAAATCATAATACTTATGACATAAAAAAGAGGGACAGAATATTGTAAAAATATTCTGTCCCTCTTTTTTATAACCTCTCTTTCTATTCAACCATGATTTTAAAGTGTGCCGAATGTTTGTCGGTATTTACATATAAAATATAAGCACCCTTAATGTTTTCAGGAAGTTGAATTAAATGGGCATCTTCTATTGTTTCGGTTTTGAAAACCACCGCCCCTTGCAAATTATAAAGAATTACTTCATCAATTGTTTCGCCGTTCGCATCAACAGTTAGTTCATGTCCTTTAACCGGATTTGGATATACTTTAAAATCAGTAGCTGTTTTCAACTGTTGATTTGATAATCCAACCGTTTGAATTTTAAGATTGTCGATAGCCCATCCCCAGCCATAAGCATAAGGATCGGAATGTAAACGAAACCTGACTAATATGATATCACCAGCAGCAATATTTCCGGAGCCAATCAAATCAATAAGATGGCTATTATACATGCTTGGACTACCTATTGCCTGAGAAAATTGAGATGTAATTGCCTGATTGTATGCCGTATTCCATGTATCATTATAACGACAATCCCACCCTTGTTCAATCGCAATCCATGTTTTCCCTTCATCTTTCGAAGCTTCTACAACAACATAATCATAAAAATCTTCACTACCATATACCGAACCATCTTCGCCCGGCTCAACCAGAGCTATTTCATCAAATCTCATGAAGTGATTTGTAGCATCAACCTTCACCGGATATCTGATCTGGGCAATATATTCTAAGTAGCTATCCTCACCAGCAAATTCATACGGATGCAATGAATGCAACGCATTATCTGAAAAACCACCAGGTTGATAAATCTCAAAACCTTGCAAAATAAAATCACCGTTGAGACCTTCAAAACTATTTTCGTATGACTCAACAAAATCAGGAATATTTTCAACATTCATTTTTATTGTTCCCTCAGCAGGATACGACCTAACATTCTTTGCAATTGACTTATCTCTGGCCAATATCCGGTAATTGACAGAATCTCCAACCTGAATTTCAAGAGAAGAAATATCAAGGATCAATTGATATTTGTTCTCCTTTATTTTTTTCAATGGAACTTCAATCTTTTCAGCACCATTATTATATGAATACTCAACCCAAACGGTATCGATCCCAAAGCCATCGGTTATTGTCGCGTTAAAAAGGATGGAGTCTTGTCCCGGTAATAAGAATGTATTTGGAAAATGTTTAATTTCCGGGGGTATCGTATCAGCTCCAATAAAAAAGCTAAAATTGGTTTCTGGTGAAGATACCGGAAGCTTAAATGTTCTTCCGTATTTATCATCAGCTGTCATATAATAACTAACGTTAACACTTTTTGAAATGGGGATTGTAGCAGAAAAAGTTGTTGTATCTGATCCACCCTTCGAAAGATTTATCTCAACATAATCACTACTGTCTTTGGAATAGAAAAGTTTAGGATTCAAAACAGAAGTCGAAAAATCGGGAAGGATTTTTGCTGAAATCTGAACATTAGAAATAGTTTCAGAATTCAATACCTGCTGATGCTCAATTCGTAGCTGCTTCCAACCTACATCATCCAAAATGCTCAATGCCAAAATTCCCGGATCATGAACCGACTTTCCTTTATTGAGAGCGTAAGTCATCATTGATTGGGCACCCGAACTATACGAAGTGGCAACATGAGAAATACTTGACCCTGAATCCCAGGAACCAGGAGCATATAAAAGCGCCTTCCGCCCAAATTCGGTCTTTAATACCGGGGCAGAAAAATAAAGTATTTGACTGGTCAGAACGTCTTTCAGTTCAGATGAGTTATTGGGATAAATATTTTCATTAAGTACCAAACTATCTTTCGAATCTGTAATAAACCGGTCATAAATAACCGGACTCCCAGTTCCCCATCCCCAAGAACCCGAATTCCGATCAGCCGAAAAGCTGCTTGTAAAACCTAGTCCGTGACAAATTTCGTGTAAAACAACTGATACAAGATCATACTTTATTGATGGAGTAATTCCGTCAGTGCCCAGGTACCATTCTGCTGATTTGTTAAAACTGGCGATCATCTCATAATCTGCCGAATCACTTAACTCCTCACCAGCCATTTTTTCGGCCAGTGCTATCGGGTAAAATGTATTTGAATAAGACATTCCATCATAATCCCTATAATAATTCGTTGCTCCGCATTGACCAAGCACCGTTTTGTCAAGGGCTCTCCAATAAGCGTCAATGTGAATTTTTACTGGTGATTGTATCAAACTGGCCCATATATCCACTGCTTTTTGAAATGCAGCTTTCGACTGGGTTGTAAAACCATTATAGGTGACAATAATTTGGGCTCCACCCTCAAGTTTGGCCGATTTCTGAGTATAACATAACGGAGGTGGAATTCTGATCATTACAGGAGTTTCATCCCCTATAACTTTTAACGTAGGCTTATCGGTTTTAATCCTGTTCTTTGTTGAATTTACAGTTCCAAAGGCTGTTACAACTGAAAGAAGAAGTAATACAAGCACAAAATCAATTTTTTTCATATCTGATTTTTTAAATTTGAGTAATATCATAGTTGTCTAAAATATAAAAAAATGACGTAAAGATTGTCGTATCTATCAACTGACTGAAAATAATTATTGATATTTGCTAAAATATGAATTCTAATATATCTTGCCATGAAAAAAAGTTTTATTTTAATAACCATCGGATTACTTTTTTCAACCAGTATTTTCGCTGCAAACCGCTTTGTTGAAAAAACATTTTTTAGCACTGCTTTAAATCAGGATAAAACTTATTATGTATCTTATCCTGATGGTTACAGTGAATCGGACACAACAAAAAAATATCCGGTCATTGTTTTTCTTCATGGCGCCACGGTGAATGCAAAATCTATTGTCGAAGAATTTAATCCAATCTTTAGCAACCCATTAGCAAAAATCTTATATCCAAACTTTTACAAAGTAATCTTTGTAATCCCCGACGGTAGTGCCTCACCTTATCTCGGTAGTTTTTATACAAACTCAGCGCTGTACGGCAACTTTGAAACCTATATTGCTACCGACCTGTTTCAGGAGCTTCATCAGAAATTCAACACTTACGATCACCGTGAAAAATGGTCAATCATGGGTCACTCGATGGGTGGTTATGGCTCAATGAAGATTGCATTAAAGAATCCCGATCAATTTATTGGCATAGCCTCATTAAGCGGCCCTATTAATATTACGTATTGCGACATCCTTCTCCCCTTGGTTTTAGAAGAAAATGGCAATAGCGCTCCTTATACGTTCACCTATCAGGGCAACATAACCAAATTGATGTTCTCAATGGCCGGAGCTTTTTCTCCAAACCTTTCTGCAAGTAATTCCATAGATTTCCCAATTCTTCCTGATGGTACAATTAATCAGGAAGTAATGACCCTTTGGGAAAAAGAAAATCCCATCAATTATATACGAACATGGAAAGGCAATCCGAATATGGCTATATATATGTACTGTGGCGAATTAGACGAGTACAAACTTTTACCACAAAACCGATTCTTCTCCGACACTCTAAATGCTTATAATATTAAACATACCTTCACAATTGATCCAAGTGGAGATCACGTTAACAGCCTACTTACCAGCTTTCCTCAAGGTCTTAATTTTCTGTACAATGTCATGGATACCGCTCAAATCCGTATCAATCCCAATTCTATTTCAAGCATTTCAAAACAGAAATACCACATCTATCCAAATCCGGCGAGCGATCGGTTGAATATTTCGTCTTCCGATACCAAAAGTGTTGAAAAAGTTACCATTTTCTCTACAACAGGTTCAACGGTGAAAACGTTTTCAGCACAAGAGTTGAATAGCGGATTGGATATTTCAATTTTAAAACCAGGATGTTATTTGCTGTCTGTCAGCTTTTTTAATGGACAAAAAGAAAACTATAATTTCATTAAAACAAATTAAATTTTCTGTCGCTGATTTATCAATTTCAAATTTCTATATCGGGCAGCAAAAGGGTATCTCTGTCAATTCAATCTAACAAAAGGGTTCCGATTTTTTATTGGGGTAAAATAAGCGAATCCGACAGTAAATAAGAAAGTAAACTATCGAGCATCGAGAATCCAGTATCGAGCATCCAAAATCCAGCATCCCGTTTATCAACTGATATTCTCCCAGTTGAACACGCTCTTTTTCATCCTGATCAACTGTTGTTTGAATAAGAAATTATTTTCTGATGCAAGTTCCGGATCATTTTCAATAATGTCGGAAGCAACCCGGCGTGCGTAGCTTAAAATTTCACCATCTTTTCCCAACTGGGCAATTTTTAAATCGAAACCCAAACCGCTTTGTTGAGTGCCTTCCATATCTCCAGGACCTCTCAATTTTAAATCGGTCTCAGAAATTTCAAAACCATCGTTGGTACGTACCATGGTCTGCAATCGGATGGTGCTATCCGATGAAAGTTTATACGACGACATCAGGATACAATACGACTGGTCGGCACCCCGTCCTACCCTGCCCCTTAACTGATGTAGTTGGGATAATCCAAACCGTTCGGCACTCTCGATCATCATGACCGACGCATTGGGAATATCAACTCCAACTTCAATTACCGTAGTTGAAACCAATATGTGTGATTCCTTATTTTTAAACCGCCGCATTTCCTGATCTTTTTCGTCAGGTTTCATTCTACCGTGCACCATGCTTACCTTGCATTCAGGGAATACCTTGCTTGTTACTTCATACCCATCCTGAAGATTTTTGTAATCGAGTGACTCCGATTCTTCAATCAGGGGATATACAATATAGACTTGTCTCCCCTTTTTAATCTCTTCCCTGATAAAATCATAGACCTGTTTACGTTTATTATCATGAAAATGAATCGTTTTAATTGGTTTCCGCCCCGGTGGTAATTCGTCAATAATCGAAACGTCGAGGTCGCCATACACTGTCATGGCCAGGGTACGCGGTATTGGAGTAGCAGTCATCACAAGAATATGGGGTGGAATGGTATTTTTTTGCCACAATTTTGCCCGCTGTGCTACCCCAAAACGGTGTTGCTCATCAATAACGACAAATCCCAGGTTGTTAAATATTACTTTATCTTCAATCAGGGCATGCGTCCCAATCAGAATATTCAAAGCACCCTCCTCAAGTTCTTTATGAATAACCCTTCTCGCTTTTACCGGTGTAGAACCTGTAAGTAACTTAATGCTCAGATTTAGTGGGGAAAGCATCTCAGAAATAGTTTGGTAATGCTGAAAAGCTAAAATTTCGGTAGGCGCCATTAAACAGGTTTGTGTGCGATTATCGATGGCAATCAACATGCACATGAGTGCAACCAATGTTTTTCCACTTCCCACATCCCCCTGAAGTAAACGGTTCATCTGGTGACCAGAACCCATGTCGCGCCGAATTTCCCTGATTACTTTTTTTTGCGCCTCGGTCATCTCAAAGGGTAAACATTTATAATAAAAGGTATTGAAGTATTCTCCAATTTTTGAATAAACATGCCCCTTAAATTTTCGTTCCCTGTTCGATTTCAGACTTAATATTTTCAACTGGATAAAAAACAGCTCTTCAAACTTCAAACGGTACTGGGCCTTTCGAATCTGATCATTGTCCTTTGGAAAGTGAATTGAATAGAGCGCGTTATGAAGAGAAATTAATTTAATTTTTTCGACGAACCATTCGGGAAGTGTTTCAACAATTGTTCCTTTCAATGAAGCAAACAGGTTCGATTGCAGTTTCAACAATGCTTTTGAGGTTAGATAATTCTTTTTCATCTTCTCTGAAGTATTGTAGAATGCCTGGATCGAACCGGTAATTGTAACTTTTGAAACATCGGGAATATCAAGTTCCGGATGAACAATATTGATCCGTCCATTAAATATCGACGGTTTTCCAAAAACTATAAACAATGTACCGGGTTTCAAATTTTCCTTAACCCACTTTATTCCTTTAAACCAAATCAGATCCATAGAACCGGTGCTATCGGTAAGAATTGCCGTTAATCTTGCTTTAGCCCCTACTCCGGTCATTTCAAATGAACTTATCTTTCCGATAACCTGAACAAAGGCCAGGTTTTCTGTTATTTCACTGATTGTATAAAATTTGGTTCTATCAACATATTTATAAGGAAAATAATAAAGCAGATCGTGGAAAGTGAATATTCCCAGTTCCTTGTTCAGTAGTTCAGCCCTCTTGGGACCAACCCCCGGCAAAAATTTTATTTCCTGCATCAGTTGTGACGGCATAAAACAAAGATATTGTATCCCCGTTGGAATAAAACAGGTAAAATATATTATTTTTCAACAGTCAAATAAGTATTCGTTTTTCCGATAAACATTCTGAATATTTCATTACAATATCCTTTTTTTAAAGTATTTTTATATCAATTCGTATGGAAAGAAAATTCAATATTTATACAAAAACCGGCGATGATGGAACATCGGGGTTGATTGGAGGAACCAGGGTTAAGAAATTTGATCCCCGGCTTGAAGCCTATGGCACTGTCGACGAACTAAATTCATGGATTGGTTTGCTCAAAACAGAGCAAGAAGAAGAAAAAATAGTTGAAACCCTCATATCGGTTCAGAACAACTTGTTCGCAATAGGATCGTATCTGGCAACCGACGAAACCAAATCGGATTTAAAAAAACACCTTGTTTGTTGTTCCGATGAAATTATCATGCTTGAAAATGAAATTGACAGGATGCAAGAAGCTCTTCCGCCATTAAACCATTTTATCCTTCCCGGGGGTTCAATATTTGCTGGTTATGCTCATGTTTCACGAACCATTTGCAGGCGTGCAGAAAGAAAAATTGTTGAGTTGAGCGAAATAATCACCGTTGAAAGAAATATTTTAATCTTTATTAACCGCCTTTCCGATTATTTATTTGTCTTGTCACGCTATATCAACCACTTGGCGGGCATTTCAGACAACTTTTGGAAAGCTGAAAAATCTTAAGAATTTTGTATTTCTTTTATAGGAAAAATTTTATATTCGCAGTTAATTAAAAGCGATTTATTGTAAAATATAAAGCATTATGTACTGGACACTAGAATTAGCCTCAAAACTGGAAGATGCCCCCTGGCCAGCAACAAAAGATGAGCTTATTGATTTTGCTATACGCTCGGGAGCACCCCTTGAAGTCATCGAAAATCTTCAGGAAATTGAAGATGAAGGTGAGATATATGAGTCAATTGAAGATATCTGGCCGGATTATCCGAGCAAAGACGATTTTTTCTTCAATGAAGATGAATATTAAGTAAAAAATTCTTTAAGATAAGGCCTGAAAGGGCCTTTTTTTATATCTCAATTTTCACCTTTATATCGGGAATTTATTTGTAAATTGTTGTGGGTGAAAAACAATCAAATGAGAAGGAGGATTCTAATCTTACTTATAATCGTTATTATAAATATTTTACTTATCGTTTTAGTAAAATATTTTTTAGAAAAAGATACGATAAAGACACAAGAATCGCGTCTGCAATTTTTTTCGGAAAGCCTTTCCATTCAAAAAAACAACATCATCTTATCTTTTAAAAATAGTGCCTCGCTAATGTATTCTGAAATGAACAGCGACAGTACTTTATCTCGTCTCCTCAATTCATACTCAGTTGCTGATTCTATCGAAACAATGAAAATTAAATCAGAGCTAACAAAGCACGGCTTACCCTACTATAACAACCTCAATAAGATAGGTTTTACCTCACTCATTTTCATTATAGAGCATTCAAAAAGTTATTTCATGTTCAATACCGGAAACGGAAAATGCATGAAATATTCACCTGAAAAAGCAAAAATACTTCCACTTGATTTCAATGAAATACCTTTAGCAGGAACTAATATATGTAACGGTTTCATCGACTTTCAATACATCTTCCCTATTCAATCTAATATTGACAAAAAACCTAAAGCATGGGTTAAAATGGGGTTCGAAATTCAGTTAATAAACGAGATACTCGCCAATAACCTACCGAAAAACAGATTTGGTTACCTCATTCATACCTCCCCAAAAGCATTAAGCGACTCAACAAAAAACAATCACTTATTCAAAGTAAAGGGAATTGCTGAAAATGTTTATACTGATCAGTATTTCGGAAGAGAAATTTTCTCAAATCTTCATGAAAAGGATCGGATACAAATAAACTCTTTTTTGAATGAACCATTAAAGAATGAAACAACAGATCAATTTTCAATTTATCTTCATTCAAAAAAACATGAAACTATATCTTTTTCAAAGTTAAATTATTTGGACAATTGTGGGTATATTCTTGTGCTTTCGGCTTGTTCCGACCCCTTTATGGATAAATCACAAAAAAAGAACAATCTGATATTTTTAATCATCTGCATATTAATATGCATGGTAACTACGGCATTAATCTATCATTATATAAACAGAGTAAACCTGCTGAATGAAAAAGTAAACGTCGAACGTTTGGCGTTAAAACTCAAAGAGCAGAACCAATCAAAAGACAAGTTTTTTTCGATCCTGGCCCATGATTTAAAAAATCCATTTAACGGAATTATGGGAATGTCGGGATATTTGATCGAAAGTTATTCTGAAATCAATGATTCAGAGAGAATTGATATCATCAATGATATAAATATCTCATCAAAGAACGCTTTCAATTTGCTCCAAAATCTGTTGGAATGGACACGAACCCAAAGTGGTCAAATAAAAAATATCCCGGTAAAAATTGAACCAAAAAATATTATTGAATTATCGCTCGAAACTGTTTTAAACCCTGCCAAAAACAAGGAGATAGAAATTATTCAGATCATTCAGACAGATCAAAATGGCTATGCCGATGAAAATTTGGTTTCAACAGTTTTACGTAATCTTTTTACAAATGCAGTCAAGTTTTCTTCACGCAAATCAAGAGTTGAGGTTTTCGTCAAACAATTTGAAAATGAACTTGTCTTTTGTGTAAAAGATACTGGAATAGGATTGAGAAGCGATGAAATTGACAAACTCTTTCGTATCGACATCCATTTTAATAAAAAAGGCACTGAAGATGAAACAGGTACCGGTTTAGGTCTCAAAATTTGCAAAGAATTTGTTGAATATTGTAACGGAAGAATTTGGGTTGTAAGCGAGCCGAAGGTCGGAAGTTCATTTTTCTTCACGATCCCGATCTATAAATAACCAATTACTTTTTCTTTCGAATGGCAATCACATTGGGTATTTCCCAAAAATGATCGTTATCGTCTCTTGCCCACGACTTTGATATATAACTTCCAAATTTTGAAATGGTATCTTTTCCGGTATTGATATACAAACTAGCTTCAGGTCCACCTTCGAGGTAAACAGTTTGCCGCAAATTAAAAGGTAGAGCCATCAAAAATTTAATCATGGTTTGATGCGTATAAGGTGACCTCGAAAAAATAATGTAAATTACCCCATCTACATCGGTTGAAATCAGCACCATACTACATGACTGATCTGGTTTTTTATTATATGCCATTGGGTTCCCGTTGCAATCGAGCATGCGCATACCCTGGCAAAACGAATTGTAACTCGGCTTTATTGAATCCCAACTTGTACATGTTAAATCAAAAATACTGAAGGGGCGTTTTGTAGAATCATTAGGATGCATTACCATCATGGCATTATAATATCCGCTCATCCGTGGATTGTTCTCATGATCATAATTTTTCAAATATCCTTTATTGGGTTGACCTTTCGTGAAGCTGTACATCCCGGCATTCACAATTAATTGCATTTCAAATTCTTCAGCCCACACCGGAGCGGTACGGGCTTTCATACCAAACTCAGTTGCAGTTAAAAATTGAAAATCAAACGTTGAAGGATCAATTTTTACAACTGTAAGTTTTGAATCGTTTAAAATAGATTTTTCAGGTGCATCTAACTCGCAATACCACAGATCGCTGTCTAACTTCATCCATGATACAGAAATTTCATTCAGAATTTGAGCAGGAGAAGCAATGTTGCAACAAAAAAGAAATCCTACAAAAAAAGAGGAAAAAACTACGAATGATTTAAACCTGATCATCACTAAAATCGAATTTTGAATTTTCAAACGGGAATAAATCGAACAACTCGCCGGAATAATAAAACTCATAAGCAATTGAGCCAAAAGAATATCGATGCCCCTTTATATTGATACCTGAACCTCCAACAACTGGATTTTCTTTGGGGATTGAAGCCTCAAAGCCAATATTGTATAATGTTGACAAAATTTCTGGCCTCATATCAATTGGATACCCCGCCTTTTCCCATTGAACCTTTATCTGTTTGATATTCAAAGCCGCATACATATAAGAGTAAAAATGGTTTTGATAAGAAGTAAGCCTCTTGAAACGCTCATCGGCAATGGCCGTAGTTTTAAAATCGAGCAGATTCTCATATTGCTTACCCAGATAGAAAATCGAGGATGAATCTTTCAGGTTCTGTTCAATTCTTTTTGCTGTTGGCACTTTAATTCCAGTGACACCTAGTGAAAAAGTAGTTTCAACCGATAAAATTTTTAAAGGTCCAATCCATTTTTTATAGGCTTCCCTATTCGAATTGAACAACCTGATTTGTTCTCCTACCAAAACAGCAACAATCAACCGGGGTTCAACACCAGTCATTAAGGCAACAGAATCGATCAGAGGTTTATCTTTGGCAACGGCTATTTTAAAATCTTTCCATTCAGAAATATTCATCCAATCGAAAACGCTTTTCTTTTTTCCCACCAACTTATTCTGCTCTTCTTCAAAATTAAAATTCCTGATCTCGGACAAATATTGTTCATTGTCTTGCAGATGAAGATCAGCAGCTTCGAGCATTCGCTTTGCTTCAGATAAGTTGTGACTGCTATTATAAGCGTTTAAAATAAAACCGGAATTTTCGGGATAATAACGGCTTAGTACAAATAAATGATGCAAAAAACGGGCTTCATCAAGTTCGAATTCTGTAATTTTTTGATCTGTAATTTTTCCATATTCATCTTTGATCTCCTGAAAATAGCGGTCGTTAAAATCAACAGCACCTGGATCGTCTGTAATATGGAACTTGACGGCAAAAAAAGCTGTTGTCAGAAAAAAACCGATAATAGCGAAAATAATAAAAACGGCTTTAGCCCCAAATCTAAAAACCTTTTGTAAACCAATACATTTCATCTCAAACTAATTCATTTAAAAAATCGCGCAAATGTATAAAAAGCTGTTATGAGATGTTAAAAATTCAAAGACTTTCTAAAAATTAGTGCAAATTAATAATGACAATGTTATATTTGTCTAGCGAGAACAAAGAGAAGTATAAACCAATTTGAATCTTATGACGTTCCGACTTACTTTCTTTATATTATTTTTTCTTTTGAGTTTCAACCTGTTAGCGCAAAAAGAAAAGCAAAATTCAATACTGAGTACGACAGAAATCTTGGAAATTGAAACGGTGCTTGACTCTATTGAATATCAAGATTCTACATTTGAAGTGTTCCCTGCCGATGATCTTTATAAGAATTTATGGAACTGTACAAATATTAAATATCCGAAAACCGAGTTTGCACGGAAAAATGATACAATTCTTTTCACTCTTGTAGGCCCCAACGACCGCCCCTACTGCCACCCTTTTAAAGGTAAAGTAATTTCAAAATTTGGTCCTCGCCATGGACGTATGCATACAGGTACCGATGTAAAACTTCATTCAGGCGATTCAGTTTATTGTGCTTTCGATGGCAAAGTAAGGCTGGCTCAGAAATTCAGTGGTTATGGTAATTTAGTCCTTGTGCGACATAAAAATGGAATTGAAACCATTTACGCGCATCTTAAAAAGATCAATGTAAAAGTGAACGATACCATCAAGGCAGGCGAACTGATCGGACTTGGCGGACGTACAGGCAGAGCAACAACAGAACATTTACATTTTGAGACCCGTATTTTCGGCGATCCCTTCGATTCAAACAAGTATATCGATTTTGAAAATTACACGTTACGAAGCAACCAGATTTACTATAAAAACAAACAAATTTTTATTGATGTTGATAAAATTAAGGGCGACCCAATAAAAGCGCCTGCCCAACAATTAGCTGTTAAAAGCGATAGTATAAAATCAAAAAACAGTAATGCGGTTGTCGCTAATGTATCGCAACCGAATGAAGAGGGTGTTTTTCAACACATTATTCGAAGTGGCGATAACTTATGGTCGCTCGCCAAAAAATACAATACTACCGTTAAAGATATTTGTGAAATCAATAAAATTACAGTCAACCAGATATTAAAGGTTGGTACTATTTTGTGGATTCAATAAGTTTCCATCTTTCTTATTCCTTTTTGTAAGAAGCCTGGTTATCAAAAATATGCGGACAAGATCGTCGTGCGGTAATGTGCAGCATAATTGAATTCCGCTGAGCAATCATAAGGTTTATTCATTCGGAATTTTCTAATCCTTCACAACCTTGATAGTCTCTGATCCCTTCGTACCCTGCAACTTTAAAATATATAAACCTTTAGAAAACGCTGAACAATCCAATTGATAGCTACCAGTTTCAGGAAGATTAAACATCCCAACATTGATTCCCGATTCATTATAGACCGTCATTGAACTCATTTCGCGTGGATATTTGATCATAAAACCTTGTCCGCTTTTACAAGCAAAAGAAAATTGTTCATTCTTGATATTTTCAGTTGAAACAGCACCTCCCTGGTTTACCCACAATGTTTTGGTTGCTCCTACCGTTTTAAGTGTGATGTTATAATAGCGAGCCCCTTCATTTACTCCAAGAGGATCGACAGTAACCCTTACCGTTGCCCCCCATGCAGCATCGGAATACTCCTCATCCACAATTTCAACGTTCAACCAATCAGGTATCGACTCATTATCAAAATATAAGGTATCGAAAAATGGAGATGCTTCAATATTGTAAATACCTCCCGACCGGTTATCGTATATCGAGTTCTGATCGAGCGAGATGTATGAATAAGCTGCCCCGGCAAGGTTAAAATACATGGTTTGCCTGTTACCTCCCCAGAAATAAACAGATTCATCACCCTTAAGCATGAAATTCGATCGGCTCTCTCCATCCGACGGGTTTAATTCTTCAGTGCAAACTGCCAGTGAAACCCCGTCAACATTAAAACCAGATAATTCAAGAAAAAAAGCTTTGTCAGTTTCAATCGATTCAAGAATGATATCAAAACCTTCACTATCCTTCGTTACAAACTCTGTAAATTTCATAGTATATCCAACGATCCCTTCACTGTTCTTAATTGTAACAACATCCTTTGCCAAAATTGTAGAGCTTGCAATAACCTCTCCCTTCGTTGAAAAGCCTTCCTCATTCTTCTCGGCTAAAACAACATTCATTGTAAAAGGAGTATTCTCAGGGGCATCAAAAACAAATAAATAGACATTTACACCTTCAAAATAAAGAGTAGAAAGTGGTTCTTCATAATAAACAAGCAACGATTCGTAATCTTCATCGGAAAACTGTGAAGCTCCTGTCCCAAAGAAATAGGAGTTGTTACTATAAGATAAAAGAGTAAAACCATTATCCATGTTTGCCACACCATAATCGCATTTTTTATCGTAGCCAAGCCACACGGCATCGCCACCGGCAATAGTATAACTCTGATATTCTTTATTTTGATAATCGGAACCCAAGACAAATGTACTTGAATACCCCTCCTTATTTGTTGCCTTCAATATGGGCGTATTATAGAAATTCTCACCTACGTCCATCAGAAGACTGTCCTGATCAGAAGTAAAAATCTCACCGCTGACACTATCGGTACAGCTCCATAAATAAGAAACATTTTCTTCAATATTGGTACTTTTCCAGTTCCAGGTTACATAAGGTGAGTTGATTATGCATGAAGAATAATGACTCAACCATGTATCAGGATCGAGACCAACAAACAAACCACCCTGAGGTTGTCGATAAGATGCCACAGGGGGAAGCATATCAATCCTCGTATATGTTACACTTCCCGAAAAAAGCTCAAACCAGCCATCGGAAGCTTCTGCCCCCCATAAATCGGTCGTGATGGTTATTACTCCGGTTGATGCATCGTACAGCCCGATAACATCATCGGTAGATTGATGGATTGACAAGGTGGCTTTATCAGATCCCTCCAAATAAATTTGCTGTCCTTGTGGTATCGAGATTGTCTTCTGATCAGCCGATACTATTCCATATACAGCTTTGTTGCTCGCACCCGGAATAAAATTGCTAATCCAAATTTTGTTCGCATCACTATTATCAGCCGTGATTACTGTTTCACCTGATATAACACCTCCAAAATATGAAATTCCCTTACAATTAAATGTTCCAATTAGTTTGTCAGGAACAGAAGCATAGCCCAGATTAAATTGAGTAGAGTTTGGTTTGTTGATTGTTGAAGAATTGAATAAATCATTATTTCCCGATCGAATTGGTTGCATTCGTTGTGAGTGTCTGACCTTAACCAAATCTTTATTAACAGATTGAATTGTATTCAGACCAACAATTCGTTGCTTCGACTCAATAACTTTGTCGCCAAATAGTGAGGTGTTATTTTTTCTGGGCAACTTAGCTTCTGCAGCCATAGAAACAACAGCTACAACAACGAAAAACAAAAATATTCTTTTCATAATCAAGGTTTTATTTTAAATCAGCTATTTTTTAATCACGACAAAAAAACGTGTTGCATCTTTTATGTCAACAAATTTAATTTCTTTTCTTGAAAGGGTCGATGTTAATTGATAAGTACCAGCTAATTCCTGCCATACTGCATCAATTGCTCCAATATTCGAAATAAAAAGAGCGCCATTTGAATCATAAACACCATCAACTTTTTTTATTGTAATCATATCGGTTGAAGCATCATCTAAAATTAATTCTATGCCGAAATTTGCAATCGTAATTGTTGGGGTTGTAGCGAAGTAAAAACTACTCCCAAAGCCGGCTTTATACGAAATAGCTAAAAAATCAATGTTCCTTTTCCCATTGTACTTTTCATTCATTTGTCGGCATAAATCTCTGACCGGTTGCCTAAAATGATCGCTCATTCGGTTGGTATCCAGAGCAAATGTTTCGTGGCTATTTTCGAAATACCAGTTAAGATTATCTCCTATAAAATAGGTGTTTTTATCTTCGTGCGAAATAAGTTTAGCTCCATCGCCACTTAAATAAAACGTTTGCACTTTTTTATCGTTACTTGCTGTGAATTCAGAATAAAATTTCAATCCATTGGCAGTTACAATGAATGGAATTTCAGTTACATCTCCTGTTTCGAAAGATTGCATTTCAAAAATATGAGAAGCCCCATTACTGGCAACATAAATATCATTGCCGGTAATGAAGTAAAGAGGCTCGTCACCAAAAACTTTGTCATCCATTTGATTCAGTCCATCGAAATATTCAATCCATGAAAAACCTTCGGGAATCTTTTGCAGCAAAATATCAGTTCCTCCCTTTTTCCCTTTCAAGTGCATGATAGAATCGGAATAATCGAGTACAACAAATTCGTAATCGCCGCTCAACCCTGTCCCATCGGGATCAACGGGATTTGAAAAAATGTGGAGTACATCATTGAAGGTATTAAACGTAATGACCGGACCATTATCGCCTATTACATCGTAAAGGCTTCTGGCTTCGGTATATTTGTTCTGTACCAATTCACTATTTGATGCAACCACGACTTCGCCGTTCAAGTTAAAACGAACCAACAAAGAATAACCAGGGCTTTCGCTGGTCGCAAAATATTGCATAACCCAACCATTGGGCGCTTGGGTCAGCGAACTATCAATCAATTCAATCGTATGATTAAGCCTTACTGCTGCCGGTTCCGAAAAAAGATTTTCCTGTTCCTTTAAACATCCGGTAATGGACACCGAAATAACCAAAAAAAGGAAGATTGAATATTTATACATCACTTTCATTTTAAAGGTCTTTATTAAAAAAATCTTTATCAATATTTTGCTGTCTTGCATTAATCTCATTTCTCATTTCTACAATGTCTATTCCCCATTTTTCTTTTAACCAATTTGAACAGATCGATAATTTTTTAAAAATGATCGCAGCTCCCTCATCACCAGCCATTACCAGCAACGCATCCCAATCTGCATCACTCTTCACAAGATAATTCGCTATGACTTCAACAAAATCTTCGCGTGCCTGGCTGGCAGAATAAGTAGAAACAAAACCTAGTTTTGCCGCATCTTGTTCAATCATATATTGCCAACCCATTGGTGAATAATTTCCTGCGGAGATTTGTTCAAAATCTTTCGGATAGCTTTTCGTTTGATGAAGAATGTGCGTAAACTCATGATGCATGGTTTTGAAAAAGAATTCATTCATCATACCCGGATTGGTATAGTCGAGGCTATTACAGTTATAAAGAGTCACCTTAATGCCACCTTCTGCTGTTCCTAGTAAAATAGTGCCACTATTGGGACTATAAGCCGGAGAACCAATCAGATGGATAATACGTGGACCATATTTTTTCAAAAATTCTTCATTTACCATTTTAGAATAAACATCGAACCACAAATATTTAATCAGCTGTGCTAACTGTTTCGCCTTTTCAAGCGATGCCGGAACAAGATTGTAATCCATATCGGAGCCAACATCTTCCATTTTATAATTGAAAGAAAGATTGTATGGTTCTAAAAAAATCTCATTCAACCACAAATCGAAATGATAGGTTGGCGAAGATTGATTCAGTGGTTCAGGGTCGACAAAAACAGAATCGGTAAAACTGTCATCTTTAACACATCCACCGACCGCCATCAGGAAGATAAAAGATAGAAGAAAATATATACATCTTGCTTTCATGAATTATCGGGCTAAAGGTTGGACAATCATCTGATTCGAAGGTGAAGTTTTACGGGGATTTGCTTCCATCCCAACAGCAATAATATCCTGAGGAACTTGAATGGCTCGTCGTTCATCGTTCCACGTTAGAACATCCTCGGTACTACTTCCAATAAAGTGTGTAATCTCAATGCCATAACGCTTTATATCGAACCACCTCAGCCCCTCGAAAATAGATTCAATTCTTCGAAAATGTAAAATACACTGAACAATCGGTTCCTGATCACTTGAAACAACAAATGAACTGCTCATTTTTTCAGGGTGTAAAGCCTTCACAACATCGGTTCTGCTCACCTTATAAAAATTCTTGATTTTTGATTCAGTCAAGTCGGAGGTTGCACCGTGCGAAATGCACCATGAATTCAGATCGTTCAGCGCTTCATCTTTACGATTCAGCAACAACAGCGCTTCAGCACGGCACAAAAGGGTTTCATCGGTTGTAAAGTCAGTACGAACTACATGACAATAACCAATGCCCGCAATTTTATCGGTATACTCAAACATTTCACTAACCTTTGAATTGAAGGCACCAAATTCCTGTCCATAAGTCCACCACCAACCTCCTGAAAAACAAGGAGGCCAACCTTTCCAAACAGGTCCTCCGCCAGCTATGGCTGATTGTGCGCTACCATTAAATCCATACCGTGTTTTCATGAACGCTCTGAAGAAGAGCGAATAAGTTGGTACAATTAAAAGGTTGGCTGGTTCTTCAACATTGATATAGGCATACGCTTCTTCATCAGAATTATCATAAACAACTGACCAATTGCGTAAAACTTGCCCCGGGTCACTGCCCAATACTTTATTGGCATGATAAATCACCTTCCCGTAATCACGTGTGTACAAGAAAAACCTTGCAGCAAAAGCATGGGCTGCCATGCTATTGAAGTGATATTTTGTTACAGAATAGGTCTCATCGTTGATCAAATCAATACCAGTTTCAATATCGGTTTGTATATTTTCATACACATCGGAAACAGTTCCTCTGTCGTAATCAACAAACACTTTATTTTCTGGTGTCGTTACATAAGGAATCCCTAATTCATTCTTACTCGTTTGAGCATCCCTGTAAGCCTGGCAAAAAATGTTTACCAAAAGGAAATGACTATAAGCCCGGCACAACAATGCCTCTCCCCTTTGCGCAGACAGATGAATGTTAGAATCCTCATTTTCAAGTTTATCAATAGCTTCAATCGCATGGTTTGCTGTTGCAATTGCACTATAACATTGCTCCCAAACGAAGAAAGGACTATCATCGTCTGAAGAAGAAACCACCGGTTCCCATGCAAAAATTTCATCATGCATCCTTTCCTCACTTGCCAAATTGTTTCCGGTACTTACTTCAGGTGAATTATTATCGACAAAATTATCGGAACTCAATTCAGCCAAAACAGAAATGTTAGCCGAAGGATAAGCGCTTACCAAAAGTTGCGAAATTTTTTTGGCTGAGTTAAGTGTTGTCCTGTTATCCGGCATCGTATCTAGAAAATCGTTGCATGATACATTGATCATTATTCCTGCAAGAAGAAATGATATGTTTGCTATTATTCTATATATCTTCATAATACTACCTCCCCGAATAATTAAATGCCCATACTAACTGTAAATGTAAACTGCTTGGGTAAAGGTGTTGCTACCCCGCCACTATTGAAAAATTCAGGATCCTGTCCGTTTAATTTTTTGTCAGCATAAATCAAGAACAAATTCGTTGCCTGAAATTTGAGAGAGAAGTTATCTATTTTCAGATTTTTCAGCCAACTCTTTGGAAAATTATACGATAAAGAAATTTCTTTAAACCTTATAAAATCACCCTTGGCGATTCGCTCTGTTGAATAGTTATAAGCATTGTAAGCGTATGATAATGAGCTGTAATTTTGATATTGCCGTTTACTGGCGATCACCGGAATTGTTGTGATAAGTTCGTCTCCAGGTACTACCCACCTGTTTTTAAACTCCTTAGGTAACGATGACAAATCGTTGTACGATGCCCTGAAAACGGGGTCTAACCTCACAACATTGCCAAAAGAGTAAGTAATAAACAGGTTTAATTTAAAGTTTTTCCAAATCATTGTATTTCCCAAACTTCCGGTAAGAGTAGGATCGGTGGGGCCTTCATATTTCAAAAAATCCAATTTTTCGTATTCCTGAAAGTTAATGTCGGTAATTGTAACTTCACCATCCTGATTGATAACAGTTGGTAACCCCTCACTGGTTAACCCGGCAAAGGGAATCGAAAACAATGCCCTAACCGGATACCCTTTCCTTGCATAACCATTACCCGAAATCAGGGTAATAACATTTGAACGGGAATCCAATTCTGTAATCATATTTTCAGCCCCAGATAAAATAAAATCGGTTGTCCAACTAAAATTAGTTGTTGCAATGTTCTTGGTTGTAAGCGAAAGCTCATAACCGTTGGAACTCATCGACGCAACATTTGCATACTTGGCAATTTCACCACCTACACCTTGTGTGTATACCAAACCAATCAAGTCGTAATTCTGCCTGAAATACAGATCAGCAGTTAAATTTATTCTGTTCTTAAGAAATCCAAAATCAACACCAAAATTCAATTCGTGCTTCTTCTCATACGTTAGCTCACTGTTTTCCAAACCATCGATATACAAACCCGATTCAGCTACTCCAGCCAAAGGTCGCCATGGGTTTTTGCTCAGGAATACCGCATTTGAGTTGGTGACAAAACCCGGTCCACGGTCGGCAGTTAGCGAATACGAAACTTTGAAGGTTGCATTCGTAACAACATTGTTAAAGGTATCATCAAACCAAGTTTCTTCATGCGCATTCCAGGCACCCGAAATATTCCAGGTTGGTAGCCATCGAGCCAAACGCGATTTTCCCAACTTATTTGAACCTTCATACCTACCAGTCGCATTTAGAGTATACCGACCTGCATAAGAATATGTTGCAGAGGTAAAAAATGCCAGATTCCGACCATAGGTCCAAACATTTCCGTAATAATCAGTATTCTCCTCATTTCCCTGTTTGAACACATTATAATCGTAAAATGGAATACCTCCATTTTCATACTGATAGCCCCATCCACGAAACCATATTTTATTCCTGTCAATAGCGCTACTCTCTGATCCTCCAAAAAGGTTTAGGATGTGCAAATCATTAATAACCTTATTGTAATTAAATGTAGCACGAAAATCGACACCTTTCATCGAATGGTTAGTATACGTATAAATACCCCCTTCCGGTAAAATCGATTCGGGTAATGCTTCGCTGTTATCGGGGTCGGTATATAACAATGGGTTGATTTCCCGTATGGTAGCATCTTCGAAGGGTAATACACCGGCACGGTATGCTTCAGCTTGATTCGAATTATCTTTCACATTATGCTCCTGCACTGAAGTTTGATATTTCATAGCGGCAAGCATTTTAACTTCGAACCCTTGTATGACTTTCCAGTTCAATTCGCCCTGAAATTTCACATCCGTAATATTCAAATCAATGTAGTTATTATCAAGTTCGTGAAAGATATTGAAGTCGGCGTAATTTCTCCTGTAATATTCATTTGGATCGAGGGTTCTCGACGTATTTAGCGCAAAGCTATACGGATTAATGTCAAAATCACGTTTTACTTCACCGCTTACCACATCGATTTCCTGGCTTAAGGTACCTGGGGCTTTTTGTTTCCGGTACGAACCACTCGACAACAAGGTTAATGTCAGATTCTTAAATATATCGTATGATGCGTTGGCATTGGCCGTGTACCGGTTTACAGAACTCGACTTGGTCCATCCCGGGTCATACATCACCGAAATAGAGGTGTAGTAACGGGCTTTTTCAGTACCTGACGATATACTGATTGCATGGTTTTGAGTCATACTGTTTTCAAACAAGATATCAAACCAATCGGTGTTTCTGAATTCCGCATCGCGTAAAAAGGCATTCTTCGCCACTTCAGAATTCTCTAGCCCATAGGCATCATTACCGTTGTACCGATCAATCAACTGATACATTTTGCCATAAACACCAGTATTTGAAGCGCCTGCAATGCTTGTAAACTCCAACCAACCTTTAGCCTCCATCTCTTTGTAAATACCCATCTGTTCTTGAGAGTTCGAGATGTTGAAATCTGAATACGATGGTTTCAGACGCGATGTAAATTCACCAGAATAATTGATTTTACTCACTCCAATCTTGCCTTTCTTTGTTGTGACAACAATAACACCTGCCATTGCACGGGCACCGTAAATTGAAGTAGCTGAACCATCCTTTAAAATTTGGAAACTTTCAATATCATCAGCATTCAGACCTGCAATAGAAGAAGCAATAAGGGTTTCAGCATTTCCCGAAGACAGGTCATCGCTCGAAATGTCAAGTACATCTTCCATAACCACTCCATCGACAACCCACAACGGTTTAGAATTTCCGTAAATAGAAGTTGCTCCTCGCACCCTGATTTTGGGTGAAGTACCAAATGTACCCGAAATATTTTGAACAGAAACCCCGGCAACTCGCCCTTCCAGTGCCCTGCTCACATCTGCTACTCCATTCATGGCCACCTTGTCGGCATCGAGTTTTGAAGCTGCTCCTGTGAATAACCTTTTATCAACACGTTGCATTCCGGTAACAACAACCTCACCAATTTGCTGATCATCAACATAAAGCACAACACGAACATTCTTTGCAACCGTTATTTCCTGTGATTTCATCCCCACAAACGAAACAAGAAGCATGTTCTTGTTATCGGGTACTGTTAAATGGAAATTACCATCAATATCAGTAACGGTACCAATGGCTGGTTCTCCAACCACAACAACAGAAGCCCCAATAATAGGCAATCTGTCATCGGCAGAAATCACAACGCCGTTAGCAATCTTATTTTGAGAGTACAAAAAGGTTGCATATAGAATCAATAAAAAACAGATAAATATCTTTCTCATAAAATGATATCAATAAGCAACATGAAAATTTTCATGTTTAACAAATATAATAATCTAACAATTCTCATTTTAGGTTTTGTTAGATTCATTATTAAATACATGAAATAAAACGATAAATGAGCAATACAATACAAAAAAAAAGTCTCCGAAGCAATGCTTCGGAGACTTTTACACTTTTTATATTAAAATCCAGCAATTACCTGTGAACTGGTTTTACGATAGTCTTAAAATTTCTAATCGTTGCAGATTTCAGACCTGCCGGATCAAGAGTAATACTAGCTGTTAAGTCAGCAAATTCCATATAACCGTTATCGAAACACCATTGAGCAATATCACTTCCGTCTTTATCAAATAACTTATAAGTTATAGTTATAACAGGATATTCCCCACTAGTATTTATAGTGCCTGAAGCTTCAATTGAATATGGATATTCAACTTCCTTATATAACGTAGTAATATAAGGCTGGAATGGAATCGTTACAGTACCTGCTGCTTCATCTATGACAATGATAAGATCTTCAGCAGCAACAATTTCTTCACCCCAGAATTCCTGAACCCAACCAAAACCTAAACCTGAAAGTAATAAATCACCATCACAATTCAATTTAGTTGATACTTCGCTTGTGAATTCATAATCAGTATCACCACCATACCACAAACCAGTTAAAGGAGGATTCTTACCAACCTTTTCAATTGTATAACTAGTTCCCGACTTGATAATTTTTGCCAAAATAAAATAGTTATACTCACAAATAGTACCCGTATTAATGGCAGCCGGAAAACTGAATGAGTAAGGATCAACGACACCTAATTGTTCAAAAGAAATACTCAAATCAAGATCCCGAACCGGAGATGCTAAAGCAGCATAAAAATCGGCAACAACAAGGTATTCACCATCAGCCATTGTTCCCAACATTGTATAGCTTTCAAACGAAGCACCATCAGCGCCATCGACCAACTCAGTGTATGGACTATTGGTTATCAACAACCTCATATCAGCAAGGGCACTGGCAGAAATTTCATTGCCTTCATCGTCGGTTGTAGGAATTGAAGCTACCCAACTCAAACCAATTGATAAATCATCAGCAGTAAGGTTTTTAATTGAAAACTCAACGGTTAACGGGGTCAAACTGGCATTTGCAGTTGTTTGATCACCGATCTGGATTTTCAACGATTCAACGTCTTCAATGACATCATCGCTAAGAATTTTAATTGAGCCTTTTGCTGTTGTAGCACCGGCAGCAATAACAAGTGTCGTTGTCATTTCATAGTCGGCACCTGAAGCAGTTCCATCTACCTGTGATACAGTTAAATGTACATCAACCAATTGCGGTTCACTCAGTGATACAGTATATTCATATTTCTCATTGTTCTCAACCAATACCACAGGACTGGTGAAACCAGGAGTGATGGAAATAGTTGGAGAAGTAGGCGTAAGAGTACTGTAACCTGTATAATCCTCATCATCACAACTAACCATAAACAAGCTAAAAACTGTTAGGAGTGTGATTGAAAAGAATATTTTATAAATTTTCGTTCTCATAATTTCGTTTTTTTTAATTATTCAACTATTTTCTCCATTACCTGATAAAATATTCTAGGGCCGGAACCTGTTGTATAGTATCCAAATGACATTGTTAATTTATCTTTCCCATTTACATCATCTTTGGTAACAAAATTGGAAGTGCCGCAATGAACTTCAGCCAAATCGCTTGCATTTAACTCACAAGTAACAATTGGCATTCCATTAATTACTTGAGCTGCGCCACCCCATTCAGCCGGGTAGGTAATTCGACCATCGTTGTCGATCTGGAAATATAAAACTTGATCCATCCATGCACAAACACCATTCAATTTATAGGTTTTTGCATCTATTGATTCAATAAGATATTCTGGATCCCAATAATCACCGGCACTGGTTAATACTCCCAGTCTATAATATTCACCTTCAACAAACTTGTATTTTCCAGCAAAACGTGTTGCTACCGTAACTTTAGTTGTTAAATCCTGAAGAACAATACGTCCATCGCTGGTAGTTTGATAATACTGAAATTCCCAGTAATCACCGATCAAATAATCGCCATCAGAACTTGATAAGGGAGTTCCATTAATATCCAATCCATCAATCAATTCATTAAAATTAAACTCAAAACCCTGCATACTGTTTTGAGCAACATTATCAACATTGATTGTTTTAAATGGGACCGTTTTAGTTGAATATGGATCCATATTTAAAGAATCGGTCGCAGTAGGAGCAGGTATCTGAGTATGAAACGTTTTATATATTTCTACTTTATTTGTTTTAATTGTTCCTTGAAATACCCTAATAGAACTAGCATAAGGTCCGCTATTCCCAACAACATAGTTGATAGAAGGGTTCTTTACTTCAATCAAGCCTCCTTCAACACCAGTTATTGCCAATTCACTTTTATCACACGAAAAAAACGCGAAAGTTGATAAAAGCAAAACACCTAATATTTTATATATCTTCATATTATTCAATTTTTTAGATATTATTTCATCCACCAAACTGGTGTCGTTAATTCATCAGCCCCTTGCCTATCGTTTGCAATAACAGCCTGGTAATTAATACCATTGAGTGATATTTCAGTAGATTCATATCTCAATCTACTTGGGATCTGATCGATATAACCTTCAAAGGCAGGTGTTAACGCAGGGATTTTTACCCTTCTCCATTCAGTCCACGCTTCAAAACCCTGGCAGAATAATACAACCCATTTTTGAGTGCCAATCAGTTCAAGAGCGTTAGCTGGATTGTATGCATTTATGCCTGCAACGTAAGCGTTCGCTTGTGCTGCGGATAATCCGTTTTCAGCAAATGAATTGCGAATACCTGCATCGTAATATGATTTTGCAGCATCATCACCACCTGAAATATATCCTTTTTTAGCAGCTTCGGCCATAAGGAAAAGCAATTCAGAATAAGATATAAAATACCCTGGAGCTGTTGGTTCAAGATATTTTGTTCCAATTGAAGAAACATCATCATAACCATATCCCGGGAGTGGTTGTTCCTTATAACCCGATGGTTTTCCAATATATGTTCCTGAGGTTACAGCTTTTTGAGCAAAAACACCTAAACGTGGGTCTGAATTATTTGATAACCAATCAACAAAGGTCTTGGCCAGTTTGAATTCACCACGTCCACCAGCAATAATGGTTTCATAAATAGGATTCGCTTCAGGTGAAGTAGAAAGATAGACCAATTTAGCTTCATCATCGTTTGAAGCAAATAAATTACCACTATTAACCAGCGCTTGAAGATCACTACTTACATTTTTCTTAGATGAAATTCTCATTAACGCCCTAAACTTCAGGGACGTAGCAAATTTAGCCCATTTTGAGGCATCACCTGCATATAGAATATCCATGTTGGGATCGGTAACTCCATTACCCGATAAAATAAGAGGTATGGCTTGGTCGATCATTGCTAATATGCCTGTATAAACCGCTTCCTGAGTATCGTAAACAGGTGTGAATATTGCATCGCTTGGTCCTCTTAAGGCTTCTGAAAAAGGAACATCACCAAATAAATCAGTTAATAATGAAAAACAATACGCTTTCCAAACGAGCGCAATACCCTGATTCACTTCATTTCCTTCACCAACAGCCAACGAATACATCTGATTGGAATTTGAGGCACCAGTATAACAAACACTCCAAAGATTATCCATAACAGAAACACGGGGTTTATATCTTTCCGGATCATTGTATTGAACCATGGATATGTGTTGTACCCAAGTTTCACCATGTTCCAATCCGTCAAAGGTTGAATAGAATTCATTGGCCACATTCCTGACGACAGTACCAATAATCATACTTGAAGGAATAATTACCGGATCATCAATATTCGCATTGATCTCCTCAAAATTTTTATCGCAACTGGCAAGTAATAACGTTGCAATAAAAGATAGCATTATATATTTTATAATTTTCATATTATTCAAGTATTAAAATTTTACATTTAAACTAAAACCAATACTCCTTGCAGAAGGTAACTGACCGAACTCCATGCCTTGTTGAGCTGTAGAGTTGTCAAACCCAGTTTCAGGATCGATATGAGGAGCATTTTTGTATAATATAGCTAAATTCCTACCTATAACAGAAACGCTTACACCGGTTAAACTTAGTTTAGAAACCCAATTTTTAGGAAGACTGTAACTCAATGAAACCTGGCGTAATTTGACAAAAGAAGCATCAAATACAGAAGTTTCAACGACATCACTTCCGAAAGCATTGTGGTTAAAGTTTTCAGCGCTTACAACAACATTGTTAGCAATATAATTTCCAGAGGCATCAAGCATCACGCCATCGCCAACGATACCTGTTTCACGTCCTTCGAGAGTTTCTTCAAGAATACCGGAATACCGACCAAATGCATAGGTCATGGTATAAACATCACCGCCAATCTTGGCATCTACCAATGTACTCAATGACAAACTTTTGTAGTTAATCGTCAAATTAACACCACCAGTCCAATCTGGTTCAATATTACCCAGAACTTTTTGTTCACTATTAACCTTAGGCAGTCCGTTTTCGTAGATCACTTTGCCATCATCAGTTCTTTCCAACGAAGAGCCAGTAATAACGCCATAAGCATAACCTTCTTTTGCTTCCAGGTTCATGTACCAGCATGTACCAAGAATAAGAGTTTCTTCGTCATTGGTATCATCTTTTCCAGCTTTAATAACTTCGTTATGATTCTTGGCGAAATTGAAATCTAAATCAACAGAGAAATCTTTTTTCCTATTTTGAAATAAAGTTCCTCCAAGTTGAATTTCAACTCCTGAGTTTCTCAATTCACCAACATTATCCCAAACACGGGCAACCCCAGAAGCTCTTGTAACTTGAACCGGGATCACAAGGTCCGTACTTGTTTGATCATATCCGGTTACATTAAGGCGTAATCTATTGCCAAACATGGTTAATTCAAGTCCACCTTCAAGTCCAACTGTTGATTGAGTTTTCAATTTAGAATTGTTCAATGTAGTTGGGTATTCTCCAAAAGTATTCCCGTTCCAAGGTAAAGAAGACAAAGTATAGGTTGCTAAAATGTCATTTGGTCCAAGTGGTCCAAATCCACCAACTTCAGCCCAACCGCCTCGTACTTTTAAGTAATCAATTTTTGCCGATTTCATGTCAACGATATCTGAAATCAGAGCACTTAATGTTACTGAAGGATAGAAGAATGAATTATTTTCTAAAGGCAATACGCTTGCCCAGTCATTCCTTCCGGTAAAGTTCAAGAACAAGTATTCCTTAAATGACAATTCACCTGAAGCATAAATACTGTTGATAGATGATTGTTCATGTTCATTCTTGTTAAAAAGTGAAGTTCCAGATTTAACATTATTCAAATTGTAAAGATCAGGTAATTCAAGCTGAATGGCACGGTAATCGAATGATTGTTCCCTATGCATACTGCTTCCCCCAGCATCGAGTGATAATTTAAAATTATCGGTCAGTGCCTTTTTAAAACTTAACAAAAGGTCCATGTTTGATTCAATAAATGAATTGTGATCTTCGTCGTAAAAACCTTCAGAACCATCCCTGTTTCCTAAATATCTCCAATAAGTAGGAGCATCACCAGCAGTACCTTTAGCCCAACTAACACTTGTCTTTGTTGTGTAAAAGTCAATACCAGCGTTAGCGCTTACCGATAAATAATCAGTAAGGTCGATTCCTATTCCCATATTACCAATAAACCTGGTACGGTTAAAAGCATTTTGATTTGTTTCTAACTGCCAGTATGGGTTATTTTGAAAAGCGGTATTCCAGTTAATAGGAAGTGTACCCTCACCAAATGTAGACCCAGGAAGTGCTTTCGGTAAGTTTCTCCAATCTTTAAGCGCTTGGAAATCAACATTACGACCAGACCAGATTGTTTGTTGAACAACGTTTGATCCATCATAACCAGAATTCGGAAGGTTATCACTTGAAGATTTTATAAATTTCGCACCAAAATTTGCTCTGATCTTATCATTAAACTCATGAGTAGCAGAACCATCTACATTTATCTTTTTGAAATTGGTAAATGGAATCATACCTTTTTGATCGGAATAACCAGCGCCTAAACGGAAAGTAGAAGATTCATTCCCTCCGGATAATGACACATTGGTTGTTGAGGTTAAACCTGTTTCATAAAAGTCTTTTACATTATTTGGGTGTGACACCCATGGCTCCGGTTGTGGATTGTCAGGATTATTAATATAGGAAACAAATTGCATAAATTTCAAGCCTCTGTCGAGTGGAGGTCCCCAACTTTCGTCAACCCCGCCATCATCTGTTGATCCATTGAAGTATTCAAAATAATCACTATTCGGCCCTTGTCCATACGAGTTTTGGAAAGTTGGAATTACCAAAGGATTTTCAAAAGTAACGGTCTGGTCAATTTCAACACCGATACCTTTATTTTTTATTCCTTTTTTAGTTGTAATTACAATAACACCATTTGATGCCCTAATTCCATAAAGAGCAGCAGCATTAGGTCCTTTTAAAACATTGATCGTTTCAATATCATTTGGGTTAATATCTGCAATTCCATTCGGCATGTCAAAACCGCCATTACCAGTAGTTGTACCAGTATTACTGTTTGAAACAGGAATTCCATTTACAATAAAAAGTGGCTGAACGTCACCAAATATTGAACTTGCTCCACGTAATACAATCCTGGAAGAAGAACCAACAGCGCCCGAACTGTTTGTAACCTGAACACCGGCAACACGTCCGCTCAATGAATTAACAAGGTTAGATTCAGGAGCTTCACTTAATTTGTCACCGCCTACTGATTGAGTAGCATATCCAAGAGCTTTTTCACTCCTCTTGATACCCAATGCTGTTACAACAACCTCATCAACTGAAAATGTTTCCTTTTCCAAGGCTACAGAAAAAGTAGAGGCTGATGAGATATCAATTTCTTTTGCTGCAAATCCAACAAAAGATAATCTCAGCACTTTGGTATCGCTAGGTACATTAAGTGAAAATTTCCCGTCGATATTTGTAACAGATCCAATGGTGGTTCCTTTTACAACAACCGATACCCCGGGTAACGTACTACCATCATCGGCATCAGTTACCGTACCGGTAATTGTCCGACTTTGGGCAAAAACTACATGTATCCCGCATAGTAGCAGGCATGTAAGTAAAAGCGCAAATTTTCTCATAAAAATTTAAATTTAGGTTAATAAAAAGACTATCTCGCAATTTTTTAAATCCTCATTATCAAAATATTGATTCCAAATAATTAACATCAGCTGTTTATAATTCTTTTAATTTTATCCCCCTATTTGAGCTGAAAAGCAAAACAATAATTTTCTCTGCTTGTTTGAATATTATTTTGTTTAATCCCATACAGCTTCTATTCTGTACGTAAAAGTAAAATTAAAAAATTTTAACATTTGACAAGGTGATTTGTTGTTTTTTTTTAAGCTTTTTCAAGTGAAGCCTATAAATAGGTAATATTTTAAAACTGATTTGGCCTTCAAAAAAAAAGATTGATTATCACAAGAACAAAAAATAGAATCAAAAAATCATTTTAACACTTAAAAAAATGCCAATTAAGATTGAAAAAGATCTTTCTCGACCGCTTTTTTTATAAAAGAGGTATTACAAATATGGTGCGATCCATTAAAAAAATGTATCTTAATGCGAATAAGAATTATTTTTTAACAAAATACTTATATATTTTTCTATATTTGAGTTCATTCTTAGGGGAGAATTTAATTAAAATATATCATGGGACGTAAGGTTAAAGTTATTTTACAGCCCGTTAAATTTAGGAAACACCTGCACGTAGCAATATTGTGCCTCAATTTTCCTGAAGTTGACGAGGTTATAAGGGAATTTGAAGAAGCAGAATGGAGTACTGGCTATAGATTTTGGCATGTTCCTTTGAAATTTGAAACGATCAAGAAAATTTCAAATTCGCTTAAGAACGTTGCTTCGGTTGATGCTTCTGCTTTTAAAAATATTCATATTTCAAAGGATTATTCTAAAGATCAGAAAGTAAAAAAAAGAATTAAAACTGAAAGACCAACGAAAGAGCAAATTGAGAAAATCAAAAAGATAGAAAAAATTTTTCTTGATAATGGCTACAGTAGTGGAACTTCAAAAGTTTATTGCAGTTTGTTGAAAGTGTTTTTGGGCTGGTTTAAGGATAAGGATGAAAAGGATTTAACGAAGGACGATATTAATTCATTCTTAAATGAATACATCGAGCTTCATTCTCTTACACTTAATTATCGTAAACTGATGCTGAACGCTATCAGTCGGTATTATCGGTTTATCGGAAGGGAAGACTTGGTTTAGCCAGAAACGATCACAATTATTTCGAATTTGATTACCTTAGGCTATCCTCCAGAAAAATGCGCGAGGGTTATCAATTATTCAGCGTGATATTGTTTGATCCATTTTTTCAATTCCTCTCCTATTTCTGGATTTTTCAGTCCATAGATAAGATTTGTTTTGATGAAATCGAGTTTATTTCCAATGTCGTAACGTATTCCATCAAACCGAAATCCATACATTTCCTGTTCTTTTAACATTGAATGCATCGCATCGGTCAATTGTATCTCGTTTCCAAGGCCTGGTTTTGTCTGATCGAGATAATTGAAAATATCGGGGGTAAAGACATAACGGCTGGCAATAACCAGATCGGAAGGAGCATCATTTGGATTCGGTTTTTCTATAAAATCGATTGCCCGGTACAAATCCTTCTCTACCTCATAACCATCCATTACTCCATACCGAAAAGTCAATTCTTTAGGAACCCTTTCGAGTGCAACAACCGATTTTTGATATTTCTCAAACTTATTGAGCAATTGTTTGGTAACAGGCACCTGATTGCCATCCATCAGTGTATCACCCAAAAGAACAGCAAATGGTTCATTTCCAACGAACGTTCGGGCATGCATAATGGCATGACCAAGACCTAATAATTCTTTTTGCCAAACAAAATGGATATTTGCCATGCTGGTAATTGATTGAATTTGATCTAATAATTCAATCTTCCCTTTTTCCTTTAATGAATTCTCAAGCTCCCAACTGCGGTCAAAATATTCTTCAATCGCTCTTTTTCCACGCCCAATGATCATCAGAATGTCTGTAATCCCAGAATTTACAGCTTCTTCAACAACGTATTGGATAACCGGCGTATCAACAACAGGGATCATTTCTTTCGGTTGCGATTTGGTGATTGGTAAAAACCTTGTTCCAAATCCAGCAGCAGGTATAACAGCTTTCGTTACTTTCATTTTTGTCTTTTTGCTTTAGTATCGTTTGGGCATCAATGAATGACTATTTGAGGTTTAATCAAATCTATCTGATTCTCAGACAGTACTTTTTTCAACTCCATAAACTGATTTTCATCAGAATAGGTTCCAATAATGGCTCCGCCCGAACCAGTAAATTTTGCACTTGCCCCCACTGATCGGGCAAGATATACCATTTTTTTATTTTCTTCAGTAATTGGAATTAACGATTCACGCAAATCGTAGTTTCGGTTGATTAATTCATGAATTCGCTTATAATCTTCACCAACCATCGCTAGTTTAAATTCTTCTGTGAGGTTTGCCCATTCTTTCATCGCGAGGTGTACTTTTTCTTCTCCAATATCATATCTGGCTCTCAGATTATTGTGTGTTACTTCAGAACCCTGTGACTGATCATCACGATAAGCGATGTAAATAGGTGGAAGTTTACTGGCATCGATTGTTGTATAATCGCCAAATCCTTGATCTAACATGATTTCCCTGTCGAAGTTCATAAAAACAGGGTGTTCGTATACCTGAGCTACCCGATCTTGTAAACCGGCAGAAATTCCCAATTGATCAGTTTCTACTGATAAGATAAGGTTTGCTAATATTGGTTTTGGAATTTCAATATCATAAAAAAGCATTAAAGCTTTCATCCCGGCAGTAATTATTGCACTTGAACCTGCCAAACCTAATCTGAGTGGAATGTCAGATTTATAGCATATTGTAAAATTCCGTTTGCTTAGTGATAACGAATTCCTTTGACAATAATCGTAAAAAGCAGTTATCGTAGCCGTAAGTAACCTTACTCCCCCATAATATCCGTTGAGTTTGATCCCGTTAACCAAACTTTCAATAGAATCGTAAACCGGTTGATCGAGTTTCTCGGGTTTAATTTCCAGTTTCGGTGATTGATAAAGTTGTACCCTTGCTGAGAAATTACTGAATACAAATGCAATGGTCTTTCCGAAATATCCGTCAGACGGATTCCCAATGAGTGCTGCCCTCGGATATGAAGTTGTCTCGATAATCATAATCAATTTATTTAACCAGTTTAGAGATCGCTTTAAATGAAGGATCTCCTGCCCCCCTTGTCAATTCAAAAAGTATCGATTCATAACTTGTAACCATGATACCTTCAAAACGAAACCTTTCAAGTGCCAATTTCAAATTCTTTTTCGTGCGGGAGGAAATACAATCGAAAACAACGATTGGATTATAACCTGCCGCTTTAAGATCAACTGCAGTTTGAAGAACACACACATGTGATTCGATACCACAGATTATCACATTCTTAGCGCTTACATTTTCGAGAGCTTCCACGAATCCCGGTTCATCATAACAACTAAATGAAGTTTTTTCAATGGGATTGAAATTACCTATCAATGTTGAAATTTCGGGAAGAGTTTCACCTAATCCCTTCGAATACTGCTGTGTAATTAGTAAGGGTACATTCAATTCATTCAACCCCATTATTAACCGGCACGAGTTTAAAAGAAATTTCTCCTTCCCTTTCATAACAGGAACCAAGCGCTCCTGAATGTCAATGATCAAACCAACACTATTATCCTTTTCAATTCTCATTTTTTAACTTTTAAAACTTTACAAAGTAAATTGATCTGTCCTTAAACTGACGACTTTCTCCAGCAAAAGAATTTTTTAGAAACACATAAAAATATTAACAACCAGCCTGTTCACGCGATTTATAGCCTAAATAACCTCCATGATGACGTTTGGCATAGTCGGAACTGGTAAACCCTATTTTTTTCATCATTGCAACCATCAACACATCACCTATTACTGTCATTACAGTGGTTGATGTACTGGGTGTTAAACCAAGCGGACAAACTTCCGATGGATTACCGGTAAAGATACATACTGCCGATTTCTTTGATATTTCGCTTTTGCAATTTCCGGTAATAACAATAAAAGGCACTTCGGGATAAAGGTTTTCAGAAAGCTCAATTAACTCAATGATTTCCCGTGTTTTACCTGAATTAGAAATCAACAGAACAACATCGTTTTTCGCCAGAACTCCCAGATCGCCATGTTGAGCATCGCTGGGATGAAGAAATAAAGCAGGAGTTCCTGTCGAACTGAAAGTAGTAGCTATGTTTTGGGCTATTTGACCAGCTTTTCCCATTCCGCTTACAATAAGCTTTCCTCCTTTTTCATGAACTTGGTGATAAATAATTTCTATCGCTTTTTCAAAATTATCATTTACAGGAATATTTTTTATCGCTTCAGCTTCGTCAGCAAGAAGCTTTTTTATTTCTTCAATCATAAATATTTAATATTGACATATTTGTTCAGATGATCAGGTCTTTTCTGTCAAATTTAAATCGTTTCAACAGAAATCCAAAAATAAGTTTAAATGCATAAACAATTGATATGTCAATATGAAAAATATTAATTTTTAATACTTCGTTTCATAAATGAATCCATTGGAATACCTCTTTTGATAATTTTTCCCATTTTCTGAGAACATTAAAAATCTTAAGCTCCAATTCAAGTTTTATATTTTACAACACGTTTTGTTATTTCCTTATTTTATATTTTCGACCCCGAATCGAAAGCAACAATAACTATGGGTGAGGAAAAATGGTTGGTGATTTTAAACCCCAACGCGGGGGGAAAATTGGCTGGGAAAGAATGGCCTCATATTGAAAAAGAGCTTCTATTACAGGGCTTTAATATTGAATTGGTAAAAACAGAAAAGCCAATGCATGCGATCCAGCTGGTAGATAAAAAACTCAGAGAAGGCTATCGTAAAATCATTACAATTGGAGGTGACGGAACATTGCACGAAGTTGTAAACGGGATAATGAAACAAAATCATGTAAACCCAGAGGAAATTCTTCTTGCCATCATTTCTGCCGGAACTGGTAACGATTGGATTAAAACTCATTGCATATCACCAAATTACAAAGAGGCTATTCAACAAATAAAAACCGGGAATTCAATCAGACAGGATGTTGGAAAAATAACATACAAAAATGGCGGACCCGATAATGAAGTCAGATATTTTATAAATTCAGTAGGAATAGGTTTTGATGCTCGGGTTGTAAAATACATCCTTCCAAATAAAGAAAAGGGAAATTCAAATAAAGGCGAGTATATCAAAGGTTTAATAAAATCGATGTTTACCAATAAAAATATTTTAACCAGCCTCCAATTAGACGATGAAACCATCAACGCCAAAATTTACAATCTGACAGTTGGATTATGTAAATTTAAAGGTGGAGGTTTTAAAATGTCGCCTTTCGCTATTCCAAACGATGGAAAACTTGATATAACCCTCGCCTGCAAAATCTCAAAAGGAAAATTGATTTCAAGCCTCCCTAAACTTCTTGGAGGTAAGGTTGATAAAATTAAGTACTTCGATTTCTTTCAAGTCAAAAACCTGATACTAAATGCCACCGGACCAATGTGTACCGAAGCAGATGGTGAGTTTTTAGGACATCACCCACTTAAAGTATCGATCATACCCGGAAAGTTAAGGTTGATTTCTGACTTTAAACCTGAAAATTTAAATTGAACGGCCTTTATTTTAATAACTTTTCAAAATCTGATTAAGGTTTTATACAAAAAAAGGTGTCATTGTAAAGATTTAATACTGAAAACAATTCCATTTATATAAAGGAAATTTTTAGTTTTACATCAATCTAGTAAACCTAAATTGTCATGAAAAGTTTAACCTTATTCACACTTACAGGTGTGATATTTCTATTGCTCCACATTGAACTACTTTCTGCCCAACCCAAGTTAGAATTTTCTCACGAAAGAGGTTTCTACAAATCAAGCTTTAAGTTATTTATTAAGTCGAGCGATCAGACAGGAGTTATAAAATACACCCTTGATGGCAGTGACCCGAGAAATTCTTCTATCGCCCAAATTTCAAATTCACCAGCCGAAATTACAATTGATCCGAATATTAAAAATGGAAGAGCCACAACACCGGGTGTTATCATAAGGGCCTTAACTATAGTAAATGGAGATACAAGTAAAACGTATACTCAATCGTATATTTTTCTAAGTGAAGTGAAATATCAGAGTGATGTATCGCCTGAATTATTTCCCTACTGGCCTGACCAATCGTATGTACATTCTCGCTATTCACCAAACCTGATCGATTGGATGAGATCTGATAATCAACGCATCTACCTTAAAGTAGATCCTGAAGTAGTGTACCGAGATGAATATTATTCAGGATTTGAGAATGATCTTCTTTCGATCCCGATACTTTCGTTGGTAACAGATCCGGCGAACCTTTTCAATAATCCATACATTCCAAACGATTCAACGGGAATTTATGTTAATGCAAGTTGGCCCGGAATCGCCTGGGAACGAGCAGGCTCACTTGAATTACTAGATCCTTCTACCGAAGGATTTCAGGTTAATACAGGAATTCGAATCCGTGGTGGGGTTAGCAGCAGGGGTGATTTTGCGAAACATGCTTTTCGCCTCTTCTTCAGGGAAAAATATGGAAATTCCAAACTTGAATTTCCCCTCTTTGAAAATAACGGAACTGATCAATTCGATAAAATCGATTTGCGATGTGACGTGAACAATAGTTGGAATTCCGGAAATTTAAATGCCGATTATATTCATGATGCTTTTTCGCGAGAAATACAGGGAGAGATGAAACAACCTTATACGAAGAGCAGGTCTTACCATCTCTTTTTAAACGGGATGTACTGGGGATTATACGAAACAGAGGAACGGGTTTCTGCAAGCTTTGCTGAATCATACATGAATGGAAAAAAAGAAGATTATGATGTTGTGAAATCATCAGCAGCTTCAATCGATTATCCGCCTTATACACTTGAAGCTACCGATGGAGATTTAAATTCATCAAAAGCATTATGGGATATAGCCATTGAGGGATTTACACATGATAATTACCTCAGAGCTAGAGGATTGAATCCAGATGGATCGGTAAACCCAGCGTACCCCAAATACCTCGATGTCGACAACCTCATCTCCTATATGATGATCATTTATTTTTCTTCAAATAGAGATGGCCCGGGTGCATTAAGTCCAAATGATATCAGGATTAACAATTTCTTTGGACTATTCAATCGTGAAAATCCTGACGGGTTCAAGTATTGTATTCACGACAATGAAACTGCTTATTTGTCAGTAAAGGACAATATTACAAATTACCCCACCAACGCCGGATGGACTTTCGAAAGTTTCAATCCCATGTGGCTACATCAACGGTTAATGGAAAATTCTGATTATAAACAGAGATTTGCCGATCTGGCTTACCAATATCTTTATAATGATGGTATTCTTTCTGCAGAAAAAAATATTTCCAGGTTCCAGTACAGAGTTGATATGATTGACGAAGCCATGGTAGGCGAATCGGCCAGATGGGGACATCTCAACGGGGGAATACCTTATACAAAAAATGACACATGGATACCTGCGATAAATAATATGCTCAAAACCTATTTCCCTCAACGTACTCAAATTGTTATCGATCAATTTAAAAGCAAAGGATGGTTAAACGAGCTTGTACCACCCGCTTTTGATGAAACCCAATTTAAGGCAAGCGAAAAAGGTGTTTTGATAAAAGAAGACCATTTCAAACTCACCAATCCAAACACTTCAGGTCAGATTTATTATACAACTGATCATACCGATCCGCGCGCGTCGGATGGTTCAGTTGCAAACGGTGCCATACTCTATTCAGCAGAAATCACTGCATCGAAAACGATCTTTTTGAAAGCAAGAATTAAAAATGCCGATCAGTGGAGCCCATTAAAAGAAAGGGTTATCTCAAACAACGACGGTTCAAATCTGATTATCTCTGAGATCAGTTACAATCCCATCGCCCAGCTTTCAGGTATTGATACACTTCATGGCAAAAATCTCGAATTTATTGAAATTAAGAACTTCTCAAATTCCGATATTGAATTATCGGGATATGAAATCAGCGGTGGAATTGCTTTTGCATTTCCAGTGAATTCTATACTCAATGCCAATAACTTACTTGTCATTGCTTCTGATTCAATCAGTTTCAGAAAAAACTATGGTTTCAGTCCATTTGGACAATTTTCAGGAAATTTAAAAAGCGAGGGAGAAAGCTTTAGTATGGAAAATCCCTTCGGATCAATTATTGCAAAGGTTATTTTCAACACAGATGGCATTTGGTACAACCCCACCGATGGCAGTGGATATACGATGGTCGCTTCAAGTTATTCTATTAGTAAGGTATATGATTTGAAAGCTAGCTGGCGGGTTTCTACCAACTGGATGGGGTCTCCGGGCTCAGATGACCCATTGGGGTCAGACACTATCATTACAATAAATGAGATACTTGCAAATACACAAAAACCATTGGCCGACGCTATTGAATTATATAATCCGAATAAATTTCAGGTAAATATTGGAAATTGGTTTTTATCAGACGAAAAAGATAACCCCTGCAAATGGAAGATTCCTGCAGAAACAATCATACAACCTGAAGGTTATCTATCATTCAATGAAGGCCATTATGTTTCAGATACTATTCAATTTTCAAACACTGAATTTGGCAGCGCTTTTTCTCTTTCAAAAGGAGGAGAGAAAATTTATCTCTATTCCGGCAATCAAGATGGAACCCTTAAAAATTTTATCAGCGAGTATGAATTTGGTGCAACTGAGCTTAACATCTCTTTTGGAAAATACACCAGTCTTTCAGGAAAAGAACATGATATACAACTGAAATCGCAAAGTTTTGGCACAAAAAATAGTGCGGCGAAATTGAGTCCTATCATCTTCACGACCATCATGTATCATCCTATTAATGAGAATTATGAATTTCTAGTACTTAAAAATAGAACCGATTCAACCATAAACCTCTTTTGCGAAGAATTTCCTGAAATTACATGGAAAGTAGAGGGAATTGACTTCGATTTTCCGCAAGGAATAAGCCTCTCTGCAGGAGATTCATTGTTCATTGTTGAAAAAATGCTGCCTTCAGAAACTTTTAGTTCAATGATGAACCTCCCCGCAGAAGCGAAAGTATTTAATTATGCCGGAAAACTCAAAAATAGTGGAGAGTCAATATCCATTCAAAAACCTCTTCCTGTTGATGCCGATACGACAATTGAATTCAGCTATATAAACCTTGAAGAAGTCGAATTCAACGATAAGTCACCCTGGCCTAAAAATGCAGATGGAGAAGGCTTTGCCCTCGTCAGAAAAGATAATAACCTCTTTGGAAACGATGCCTCGAACTGGACTTCGGGATATAAAGCCGTCCCCTGTGCTTTAGCGGGTAACAATCAACGAGCCAAATTAAACATGGCCTTTACACTCGACGGTTCAGGAAGTTACGATCCATTAAAACGCCCCCTCTCCTATCATTGGGAATTATTGTCGAAACCAGCAGGAAGTAATAGTACACTTTCAAATGATGAGTTGGTAAAGCCTTTGTTTTCTCCCGATATCGAAGGAAATTATTTGTTTTCACTCAAGGTAAATAATGGAGTGAATACCAGCGCTCCGGCAATTGTAAGTGTCTATGCAACTCCCAATTCAACCCCTGTCACTGTTTTATTTTCGAAGAGCTACTATATTAAACTTAATCAGTCATTGCTGATTGATCCAACTGATAGTTACGATTATGACTATGATATGGTCAGTTTTACCTGGGGAATAATACAAAAACCAACAGATAGTTCATTCGCCATCGAGAATGAAAATTCAGATATCTTTAATTTCACACCCGATATCGTAGGAACATATCAATTTTCGATGATTACCAGCGATGGAGATTTATCAGCAAAATCAATTACAATTAGGGTAGTTGTTTCTCCTGCAACAGGAATTGAAACTTTAGCTTCTAATGACGATTTCAGTGTTTACCCAAATCCGGTCAACGACGAAGCGTTCGTCAAGTTTAACCTGAAGAAATCATCAGAGGTGATTGTTTCGATTAAAGACCTGAGTGGCAAAACGATAGTTTCAAAAGAGTATGGATGGTTTAATACAGGAAATCAAATTATAACCACGCATCTTTCTAAATTATCCATTCCTGTTGGAATTTATTTGATTAACCTTCAAACCAACCAATATTCATTGAATAAGAAGATTTATTACATGCCGGAAAATTAATTCCTGACATGTAAACTATTTAACAGCAAATCGTTCTTACTTTTGGAGAAGTAGTCCTAAATTTAGTAGTTGCAATAAAATTGCAGGGTTTTAACTATTATTAGATACTAAAAAACAACTGCAATAATATTTCATGTCGGACCTAAAAAAGAAAATTCTTTTACCTAAATTTTTTACCTTAGCAAAGCTTTATTTTACTAGCATATTATATTAATTTTTCAGACTGAAAACATATTAACATCATGAAGGCAAATAAATTCCATATCATAAAATGGCTTTCCTTTTTTGCCTCTTTAGGCATTATATATTACTATACAGTAACTATTGTTCAACCTGAATTGATCTTTCACAGACAACAACCACCATTCTTGTCAACATTTAGTTTCTTTCTGCAATACATTACGTATCCGGGAGGATTAACAGAATATATTTCAAACTTTCTTTCCCAGTTTTTTTATTTTGGTTGGGCGGGAGCATTCATTATTCTTTTCACAGGTGTTGGAATATTTTTTTTAGGGTTGAATATTTTTAACTCTCTCAAAATAAATTATCTGGAATATATTATTGCATTTATCCCTGCTATTCTTTTGATTTCATTCTTCAACAATTGTTTCTTCCCATATTCCGTTGCATTTAATGTATTATTGATTTATTTAACAACATGGTTATACAATGAAATAATTAAAAAAAGCAGCAAAGAATATATATGGCTTATTATTCTGTCCATTTGTATTTACTACTTTGCTGGAGGTAATGCCCTTATGCTCTTTCTGATAAATGCTTGTATTATTGCATTCTTAATCAAAGGGAAAAATAAAGGATTTCTTAATGTCGGGATTGCTTTGCTAATTTATTTGATATTACCTTATATCTCCTTTAAATTTATTTTTAACATTACAATAAAAAATGCCTATTTTTCATTGTTCCCTGATGTGATAAATATGATGAAGTATAAGCAGACAGGGTTTTTCCATACTTTTTATTATTATTTGCCCACTGTTTTATTGATTATTGCACTTAGTTCAGTAATATTCAAAAGAAAAAAACTTAATCGATTAACAGAAGAGGAGGCAAATATCCTTCCTGATGAATTATCTTTTAAAATAAAAGAATCTTATATTCAGACAGATAGAAATATTTGGTTTAAAGTCTCAATAAATTTTATCCTAATTTTGATATTTTCTGTTTTAATTTTCTTCAAAGCACAAAACAAGCACGAAAAGAATATTGTATTAGCTGATTATTACTGTTATACAAAGCAGTGGAATAAGGTTGTTGATATTGCTGTTTCCGACCCAGATTATGATATTTATTTAAACTTCTTTTATAACAGGGCAATAGCGAATATTGGCAATTATTTCGATTTATTCTTCAATTATCCTCAATTAGCAGGAGCTGAGATTCTTCATCCTGATAATAACATTTCTTCTCCTCTAACAGCTTTGAATGTAAGTAATTACTATTTCGATTTGGGGTATATTAGTGAATCTCAACATTGGGCCTATGCCGCATTAACAATTATGCCAAATAACACTGAAGCCATAAAGCAGTTGGTAATTACAAACCTAATTTATGGAAATTACGTAGCCAGTCAGAGCCTCCTAAAAACCCTTTCAAAAACCTTCTTCACCAAAGAATTCGTTGATCATTATATGCCCTACACAAAAGACACAAACCTAGTGGCTTCCAACAATTTAATAATGCAGAAACGTAAATCAATGCCACAAAATAAACTTATTTCACCGTTAATGGAGGACAAGTTCAAAGACCTTCTTAATCAAAACCCAGATAACAAACTTGCATTCGAACATCTTCAAATGAATTATTTGTTAAAAAGTCAATTTGTTCCTTTTCTTGAGTATTTTCCCGAAGGCCGCCGTTTTTATTCGGATAGACCTGAATTATTTGATGAAGCTATTTTAATTTACTTTTTACAAACCGATCCCCAAAAAATAAAAAGTGTAAAAATTAATCCCGCTGTTCAAAGAAGAATTCAAAATTATAATAGAATCTTGAATCAGTATAACGGCAATAAAGAAGCTGCCCAAATGAGTTTATTTAAAGAATGTGGCAGTAACTATATTTATTATTTAACATATTTCAGTCCTCTTGTAACAAATTCACAGAAAGAAGAATTCGAAATGTATAAATAAAAATTTGTAAAAAACGATTTTGGCTTTTCATGATATTTTAAAGTCTTTAAACATAGCATGTAATTAGTATCAATATTACAACAAACAACATGATGATAATAAACATAATAAGAAAATTTCAACTAATAATTATTGTTTTTTTACCTTTCATTCTGAGCAATTGTGAGAATAGGATTAAAGAATTTTCATCCGAAAACAGACAACCAAAAATCATTCCTGATTATACTGGAATTGTCATTCCTCCAAATATTGCTCCTTTAAATTTTTATGTTGATGAAGAAGGCGTAAAATATCGTGCCGAAATATATTGCGAAAATAATGAGAGAAAAATAGTCATTGAGCAAACTTCTCCTTCATTTCAAATAGCAGTCAATAAATGGCATGATCTTTTAAAACACAATAAAGGGAGAAATTTAAATATAGATATTTATGTAAAAAATACAAACTGGGTTAAGTTTTTGACAATCAAGGACAGTATAGCAAACGAAGAGATTGAAGATCATCTGGTTTACAGATTGATAAACAGCCAGTATCGCTACTCAAAAAAAATGAAATTGATCCAGCGTAATCTTGAAAATTTTGATGAATCATTGATTTTTGAAAACTCAGCAACCCAAGAAAATTGTTTTAACTGCCATGCCTTTTGCCAAAATAACCCACAAAAGATGTCATTACACTTCCGACAATTTTTTCCCGGAACGATGATTCTTGATAACGATAAACTCAAAAAACTAAATACAAAAACCAATTACACAATGTCAACATTTGGTTATACTTCATGGAATCCAAGTGGTGATTATTTAGCTTATTCAGTTAATAAATTCAATGAATATTTTACTAATGATGCAAACAATTTTAATGAAGTAACCGACGAGTCTTCTGATATAGTTATTTACAATATTAAGACCAATACTGTAACAACATCGCCAAAAATTTCAACCAAGAGCCGAGAAAATTTTCCGACTTGGTCACCTGACGGCAAATGGCTATACTTTATAAGCGCTATCGAAACTCAAGGAGAAATTGAAACGAGGTATTATGCTAAATATAGTTTATATAAGATTCCTTACGACCCTGTAGCAAATACTTGGGGAGAGATTGACACTGTGCTTAGTTCAGATAGAACTGGGAAAAGTATTACATTTCCCCGAATATCTCCTGATGGACATTATTTGTTGTTCTGCATGATTGATAACGGATATTTTTCTATAAATCACAAAGAAAGCGATCTATACCTTATGGATCTTGTCACAAGTGAATACCACAAGCTTGATATTAACAGCGCATACAACGAGAGTTATCATACATGGTCTCAAAGTGGAAGATGGTTTGTTTTTAGCAGTAAAAGATTTAATGAATTATTCACGTTACCATTTTTCTCCTATTTTGATAAAAATGGTAAAGCTCATAAACCGTTCGTTATGCCCCAAAAAGATCCGCTCTTTTATGTTACAAATCTATATAATTACAACATTCCTGAACTTATTAGCGGTAAAGTTGATTTATATCCAAGAAAGATTCGTGATTTACTATACACTGACCCAATTAATGTTCAATTCGACAAATCAGTTGATGTAGATGCATTATCTGGTGCTACCTGGATACAAAAAAATCCTTAAATCGTAAACAAAAAATTACCATATATTTTTCAAATCGTTAGGGACATAGTTGTGATTCCTGTTTGTCCAAAGTGATTTTTCTGTTCGTTTTAGCTGAAGGGTATCTTTGTTAAAAATGTTATACAGAAATGAAATCGGAACCAAAATGATAAAAAACAACACTGCAAGTACCACTTTCGAAACAACAAACCCCAACAAATCACCCAGTTTGTACCACCCTTTTGCAAGTAGTGAAGCTAGTGGTTTGATAAAGATTCCTGCAACACCGGCTCCAAACGAAACGTAGATCATCCATACTTTTCCATAAATCAGGAACAGTAGCAGAAAGCCGGTTGAAATAACCAAAATAGCCTCCAGAATTTTATCTTTCTTCATTTCCATTCTATGAATTTTGAAAAATCAGAATAATGTATAAATGAATGGCGCCAATGCGCTACCGGAACTCAATACGATCAATATTCCCAAGAGAATGAAAATGAAAAATATTGGAATTAGCCACCATTTCTTTCTCTCTTTCATGTAGTTCCAGAAGTCTTTAAAAAAATCCATAAATCTCAATATTAATTAAGTTGCTAATTTATTTTTAAATGATCGATATTGGAAATTTAATCCAGTTTAAATTCTTCACGCCAGTTATCTTTTTCTGTCCAATTTGGTTGCTTTTCTTTCTCAAACAGAAAATCGTTTATGACCAAATAATCCATTTCGGTACGCATAAAACAGCGATAAGCATCGTCGGGTGAGCAAATAATTGGTTCCCCCCTCACGTTAAAACTTGTATTTACAATTAATCCACAACCAGTTAACTTTCTAAATGAATCAATCAATCCCCAATAACGGGGATTCGTATCCTTGTGTACTGTCTGAATCCTGGCCGACAAATCGATGTGTGTAATGGCCGGCACCTCACTCCTCTCGATATACAAACGTTCCATCAATGGCAACCCAAAGTAATTTTCAGGAAGATCTTTCAACCTACTTTTCTTTACATTGGCTACCAATAACATATAAGGAGAATCAACATTGATCTCGAAATAATTCTTGTTTTCTTCAGCCAAAACTGAAGGTGCAAAGGGTCTGAAACTTTCTCTGTATTTGATTTTCAGATTGAGCTTTTTTTGCATTTCCCGATTTCTCGCATCGCCTAAAATACTACGGTTTCCCAACGCTCGTGGTCCAAATTCCATACGTCCCTGAAACCATCCAACCACTTTACCTTCGGCCAGTAATGAGGCGGTCTGATGAGCCAGTTCTTCAAAATCGTTGTAACACGAATAAATTGCATCGTAAGCTTTTACTGCTCGTTCAACCTCATGGTTGGTGTATTCAGGTCCTAAAAAAGATCCTGACATTGAATCGCCTTTAACCGGAATCCTTTCATTTTCAAAATAGAGATGGTATGCTGCAAGGGCAGCCCCAAGCGCCCCACCTGCATCACCTGCGGCAGGTTGAATATAAATCTCGCTAAAAATATCGTTAAGTAATAATTTGCCGTTAGCGACACAGTTTAATGCCACACCCCCAGCCAAACAAAGATTTTCAGCACCGGTAAGTTCTTTTACATGAGAGGCCATCGCGAAGATAATCTCCTCGGTAACTTGTTGAATGGAATATGCTAAATCGCAATGGTATTGTTCAATTTTATCTTCGGGCAAGCGACGTTTAAAACCAAACAGTTTAGCCCATTTTTTATCGGGAACCATCCTTAATCCCGTGGAATAGGAGAAAAATTTCTGGTTCAACCAGATTGAGCCATCAGGTTTCAGATCGACCAGATTTTCTTTAATCAGCTTTACATACCGATCGACACTCTCTGAACCGGGAATTCCATAAGGAGCTAATCCCATCAGTTTATATTCCCCGGAATTAACCCTGAAGCCCAGATAATAGGTAAATGCAGAATATAGTAATCCAAGTGAATGGGGAAATCTCAATTCTTTTAAAATCTTTATGTTCTTTCCTTCGCCGTAACAAATTGAGGCTGTGGCCCATTCCCCCACCCCGTCGATGGTAAGTATCGCGGCTTTTTCAAATTGAGAGGGATAAAAAGCGCTGGCAGCATGTGATAAATGGTGCTCGGTAAACAGAAGTTTCAATTTATGTTTATCGTAATTCTGAACCTCTTTAAGCTTATCAAAAATAATTTTCTTTAAAAAAACTTTTTCTTTTAACCAAACAGGTATAGCTACAACAAATGAGGCAAAACCTTTGGGGGCAAAGCCATAATAAGTTTCTAACAACCGTTCGAATTTCAGCATAGGTTTATCGTAGAAAACAATGGCATCGAGCTGGTCTATCTTTACCGAAGCTTCTTCGAGACAATATTTTACGGCATTTACTGGAAACGATTCGTCCTGTTTTTTACGTGTGAATCGTTCCTCCTGGGCAGCCGCAACAACTTTTCCATCAATTACAATGGCTGCCGCCGAATCGTGGTAAAAAGCAGATATTCCTAGTATTTTCATCCGAATATAATTTGTTTTTTAAGGCCGGATGGAACTCGCTTATGAATATTCATCCGTGTTTGTGTTTTTAACGAACATGCTCGTTTCATGCGCATTTCATTACACAAACAATTGTTCCTACAAATATACTATCCAGAGAGAATTAAGCAACTACTGTTTCGCTGCTGAAACTCAATTTTTAATCTTTACTAACTCGTTCAACAGAGGTTTTACATAATTGATTATTTTAGCTTTACAATTGATATTTTTCAACATGGAGGATGATAAATTAAAAGATCAAATTGTTTTCATAACTGGTGCAACTTCCGGAATTGGAAGAGTTGCTGCCTGTAAACTCGCTCAAAAAGGGGCAACTGTAGTCGCTACTGCACGAAATGAGCGTAAAGGAAAAGAACTGATCAGCTTTTTCGAAAAGAATTATCCTGATAAAAAAGGAAAAATTGAAATCCTATTTTGCGACCTCTCCTCTTTTGAATCAATCATTCACGCTGTATCAAACTTTAAAAACA
>Ga0209373_10000469_pt1 | contig 65828 bp, 56 predicted proteins | sample Higcelweek5metaG_FD_187173 | JGI IMG/M metagenome (GOLD analysis project Ga0209373, IMG submission 187173) | Freshwater pond sediment microbial communities from the University of Edinburgh, under environmental carbon perturbations - High... | ecosystem: Environmental > Aquatic > Freshwater >...
GGGGGGGATGGGCATGCGACCTCTAATGGATGCGCGCGCCATCGGGCGCATAGGCGTCCGGGGCGAGCAGGGTGATGTGGCCGGCCTCGGTGGCGGCGCCAAGCAGCAGCACTTCGGAGCGGAATCCTGCGATTTTGCGCGGGGGAAAGTTCACCACGGCCACGACCTGCCGGCCCACGAGCTCCTCCGGCCGGTAGAGCTGCGTGATCTGCGCGCTGGTCTGGCGTACGCCAAGTTCGCCAAAGTCTATCCAGACCTTGTAGGCGGGCGTGCGTGCCTCGGGGAATGGTTCGGCGCGCAACACCGTGCCCACGCGGATATCCACCTGGAAGAAGTCGTCCACGCTGACGCGCTCAAGGGCCTTTGGCGGTTCCATATTCCTCCCGTGATGACAGGCAGTATCCCCCATGCTACACAATGTGCGGGGGGACAGGCAAGGGCAACAACCTCCAGGGGGCTGCGGTGGTTTGGTATTTTGCGGGCATCATTTTGTTCGTGCCGGTGCTCACGGGGGTTCTCTCCTTTTGCGAGAACCTGCGCAGCGGCGATATTCATGTGCAGCGCGCGCTTTTGAAGGGGGGCCTGCCCCTCGCCTATGCACGCGCGTTTTTGAACTCCGTGTGGACATTGTGGGCCACCGTGGTGGCGTTGCCGCTTGGCTCGTTCATGGGATTTTGCCATGGCGCGGGCAGTGGCGCTTCCTCCTGCCCGCCGGTGATTCTTGTGCATGGGCTGTATCACAATCCGGCGGCCTGGTTCGTCATGCGCCGCCGCTTGCGGCGGGCGGGGTTCGGGGATGTGCGCTGCTTCGGCTATGCAAGCTTCGGAACCGGCTTTGCGGACATCGCGGCCGATTTGGCCCGGCTGCTGGCCGAGACGGCGCGCACCGCACCGCAAGGCCGTGTGCTGCTGATGGGGCACAGCCTGGGCGGACTGCTCATCCGCGCGGCCAGCGCCGACCCGCAGGTCGCGGCGGCGGGGTGCCACATAGCCGGGGTGGTGACGCTTGGCACGCCGCATGGCGGCAGCACGCTGGCGGGCATGCTGGGCCTGGGCGCTTTGGCGCGCAGCCTGGCCCCGGGCGGCGCGGCCATTGCGCTGGCGCGGCAGTTGCCTGTGTGCGCGGCGCCGGGCTTAAGTCTGTACACCCCGACGGACGGCATGGTGCTGCCTCTTTCCGGCGCGTTTTTGGACGGGCGCGAACGCCGCGCCGACTGGCAGGAGCGGCCTGTGCCGCCCATGAGCCATGTGGGGTTGCTGTACAGCGGCGCGGCCGCAGGGCATGCGCTGGCGTTTCTTAAGGCCAGAGCGCGCGGGGCCGAAAGCTGAAGCGGCGGCGCTGTTGAACGAGCCGTTGAGTGGGGGGACTATTCCGTGGGGCTTATGCCGAGCATCTGGCGCAGGGTGCCTTTGATGGTCTCGGGCTTGAAGGGCTTGGTGATGAAGCCGGTGACGCCGGCCTTGGCGGCCACGTCACGCTGGGAATTCTCCGACTCCGTGGTGACCATGAGCACAGGGACTTCCTCGTAACCCAGCACGCCGCGCAGTTTTCCCACCAACTCCACGCCGTCCATGACAGGCATGTTCATGTCCGTGATGACGATATCCACGACCTCGCCGTTCTCGACAAGGGCATAAGCCTCTTGCCCGTTTGAGGCCAGAAGCGGCTCGAAGCCCATGTCGGTGAGGATGCTGCGGTAGAGCGCCAGCATGGACTTGGAGTCGTCCACGGCCAGGGCCTTGCGGGTGGCGAGTTTGGCCTGCGGCAGGCTTCTCGCGTCCGCGCGGGAGCGTTCCGAGCCCATCTGCCCAAGCCTTTCGGCAAAGGAATCAAGAATGTCCTGGTCTTGAGATTGGCAGAGGGCCTCCATGAGCGCGTCGCCCACGGCCTCGTCCTTGTAGAGTTCCTGGAACAGGCGCAGGGCGCGCGCCGCAATAATGGCCTTGGTGATGCGGGGGCTGTTCTGCGTGCCGGCGCTGATGCGCTCGGCAATGGTCTTGAGCACGCCGGGGGCGGCATGGCGTTCCAGTCCGGTGACCACGGCCATGAGGATGAGTTCGTCGTTTTCCTCCAGGCCGTCCACCAGGCACACCAGGCCCTTCAAGGTGCCGATGCGGCCCAGGGCCTCGAAGGCGGCGTAGCGGACGTTGGGGTCGGTGAAGTGGCCGGAATCGAACGCGCGTACCAAAGCGTCTGCGCCTTTGCGCAGGCCGATGAATCCGGCGATGTTGCAGGCCAGGATGCGGTCATCTGTGCCGCCGCTGGCGTACACGGGTTCGAGCAGGGGCAGGGTGGTTTCGCCCAGGCGCACCAGGGCGTCGGTGATGATGCGCCTGGCTGTGGGGTTCCTGTGGTGTATGCATTCCACAAGAAAACCGAGGCTTTCCTGGGAGGCTATGGACGCCAGCGCGTCGATTGCTTTCCAAGTGGTGATGTCGCAGGTCTCGTATTTGCCTTCGGTGTTGGCATTGCGGATGGTCTGCGCAAGGGCGGGCACGGCCTCAGCGTCGGCATAAACGCCGGCCATCTCCATGGCCATGGCGGCCAGCAGTTGGTCGGGGTGGTGCATGAAGTTGCGGAAAACCGCTTCGCCGCCCACAGGGCGAATCTTGGCCAGGGAGGCCAGTATCTCCACAAGAAGATCCGCGCTTTTTTCCGCCAGCGCCATGCGGGAAAGCGGCTGTGCCGCGGAAGCGAAGGCATATTCGCCGGCCGTGCGGATGCACAACGTGCGGAAAGGAGGGCTTTTGCTCTCCAGTCCTTGGACCACAACGGTTTCGCTGGTGCCCAAGACGGCATTGAGCGCGCCGACAACCATGTAGTCCACGCCGGTGTCGCCGGTGGGATTCTCGAACAGATCGGCCAGGCCGGGCAAAAACTGCGGGTCCTTGCTTCCGGCGATATCGTTCAATGTGGTTATCTGATCCAGGAAGTCCTTGTCCCGGAATCCATCCAGCGTGGCCATGCTACATTCCTCTTCTGCGCTTTGGCGGGGCACTTGCCCTGCTTACTCGAAGCAGAACTCAATGGTGAAGTTCCCCGAATCGGTTTCGAAGGGGATAGCCATGATGGGCGACTTGGCGATGTGGGTGATGCTGTGGTTGTCGCCCATGATGACGGTGGGTGTGGACCCCTGCAGCACCAGGCCTTTTTCCGCCAACCCGGCGCGCGCCTGGCCGGAGATCATGTTCGTTATCTCGCCGACGGCGTCCTTGACATCTTGAATGATGTCCTGGATGTCGTCGCCAAGCATGTTCTTGACCATCGCCACGGCGCAGCCTTTCTGGAATGAGATGGAGACGCTGCCGCGCTTGCCGTCTCCGGTCAGGCCCACAAGCCCAGTGACATCGCCAGTGGCGATGGAGTTCTTTTTGACAAAAGGCTTCCCCGCGCGCGGGGTTATGAAAGCCATGGTGCCGATGACATCCAGGGCTGCCTTGACGAATGGCTTGGCCAGTTCCACATCCATGCGGGTCGTCTCCTTCCGTGGTCGTGCCCCGGTCCGCTCATGCATATAAAATGAGCGACGCGTCCGACCGGGATGGACGCATCACAGCCAGCTCCCAAGGGGATTGCATGAGCTTGCGCCACAATCCCTACGTGGCACAGGGGGGCTTGGTCAAGTGCTTTGCAGTCGGTCGCGCACTCTGTATGGTTCTCAACCGAAAACCAGGGCGAGAACCACGGCGATGATCAATGACGGCAAGAGGTTCGAGAGGTTTATCCTTTTGATGTCGAGCAGTGTGAGCCCTATGCCCACAATAAGCAGCCCGCCAGTGGCGGTAAGCTGGCTGATGACCGTTGGGGTGAAGTGCTGCTGGAACATACCGGCGAAAATGGTCAGGCTGCCCTGGTACAGCAGAACGGGCGCGAAGGAGAACAGCACGCCGGAGCCGAAGGTGGAGGCCAGCGCCACGGAGGCGAAGCCGTCGAGGATGCTTTTGGTGTAGAGCACGGTGGCGTCGCCCCGTATGCCTTCGTCAAAGGAGCCGACAATGGCCATGGCCCCGATGCAGAAAATGAGCGACGCCGTGATGAGCCCCTCGGTGAAGTCCGGGTTGCCGGAGCGCAGGCAGGCTTTGGCGCGCTCGCCCAGATGTTCGAACATGGCGTCCAGGCGCAGGGCCTCCCCGGCCAGGCCACCGAGCAGAATGGAGAAAATCAGCAGGAGCGGGTTCTTCACCGTCAGCGCCATCTGCACGCCGATGAGCAGCACGCAAAGGCCCAGCCCCTGGAAGACAATGGTGCGGAAACGCTCTGGAAACCGCCCATGCAGCGCCATGCCCACCAGGCTTCCGGCGATGATGGCCGCGGCATTGACGAGGGAGCCAGTGGGCAAGACCATGCGTGTTCCTTTTGTTGTCCCGGCGAGGGGATTTCTTCCGGGAGGCCAGGGCTAGCACGGGTGCGCGGGGCTTGCAAGTTTGCGCCGGCCCCTTGGTCCGGCGTTCGTCCGGCTTGACACGGCGAGGGGCATCTCCTATGAAAACCGATCACATGCCGGGATGGCGGAATTGGTAGACGCAGTGGACTCAAAATCCACCGGTGGCAACGCCTTGGGGGTTCGATTCCCCCTCCCGGTACCAGAAGACAATCCGATACAGTCTCAGATAGTCCAGGAAACCTTAGAGCCCCAACGATTGACCCCGGATGTGATGTCCGGGGTTGTCTTTTGTGGTGCGTTGACATCCGGGGTAACAGCGGGGTAACTCTTGGGGTAACAGTGCGTGTTGACCCCAAAATGGCAACAGGAGTTACCCCAAAATGGCCGGGAAGCTTACGGACACCGCGATCAGGAACGCCAAGCCTTCTGACAAGGCGCGTAAGATCACGGACGAAAGAGGGCTTTATCTGCTCGTTACCCCGAGTGGGGGCAAGTGGTGGCGCTTTAAGTACCTCTTTGGCGGCAAAGAGAAGCTGCTGAGCCTAGGCGTCTACCCCGACATCTCCCTTGCGGATGCACGGGAGCGCAGGGACGCCGCTCGCAAGATGGTGGCGCAGGGCATCGATCCCGGCGCAGTCCGCAGAGATGAGCAGGCCAAGGCCGCAGAGGACGCGCTGACCTTTCGGGTGGTCGCCGTGGAATGGTACGAGAAAAAGCGTCCCGGCTGGACCGAGAGCACCGCTTACAACAAGATGCGCCAGCTCGAGCGCGAACTGTTACCCCAACTCGGGGACATCCCGGTCAAGGGAGTTACCCCAAGAATCATCCTGAACGCGGTCCAAAAGATCGAGGAGCGGGAGTGTCATGAAACGGCTCGGCGCATCTTGCAGTGCTGCGGGCAGATCTTCCGTTATGCTATCGCTGCTGACTATGTGGAGAATGACCCCACCCCCGCGTTGCGGGGAGCGCTCCGGGCTGTCACCGTACGGCACCGTTCCAGTATCACCGATCCCAAGGCCATTGGACCGCTTCTGCGCGCTCTATGGGGCTATGAAGGCTCACAGGTCGTGGCACAGGCCTTGCGCCTTGCTCCTCTTACCTTTGTGCGGCCCGGTGAACTTCGCCACGCGGAGTGGAGCGAGTTTGACGAGGACACCGCAGAATGGCGCATCCCCGCTGCCAAAATGAAGATGAAGGCGCTGCACATCGTCCCGCTCTCCCGGCAAGCCTTAGATGTCCTGAAGGCGCTCCGTTCTCTTACAGGGGAGGGCCGCTACCTGTTCCCCTCGGAGCGCTCCGCAGAACGCCCCATGAGCGATAATACCGTGAATGGCGCGTTGCGTCGTCTGGGATATTCCAAAGAAGAGATGACGGGGCATGGCTTCCGTACGATGGCGTCAACGCTTCTCAATGAGCAGGGCTGGAACCGGGACGCGATTGAGCGCCAGCTTGCCCATGCCGAGGGTAACAGCGTGAGGGACGCCTATAACCGCGCCGACTATCTGCCAGAGCGCCGCCGTATGATGCAAGCCTGGGCTGACTACTTGGACGCGCAACGCGAGAGCGGCAAGGTGGTGTCTTTGTTTAGAGCGGTTGGGGAGAAGTAGTTTTGCCCGCGGCCTAAAATTCGGGAGTATTTCTGTCGGAGTGGCGCTTAAGGATGACTTTTTTAGGTTGTTGTCGATGTGCGTTGTGGCGAGATGACCGGCCACGGGGGGGATGTCCCGGCTCGGCCTTTCAAGGCATCGGCAAGCCGAAGTCAACAATGTCGGAAGTGGGAAGGGAAGTAAATGTAAGGCTTGCGATAGCTTTACGCTGCACGAGATCAAAAAAATCCAGGATCAGCATACTACAGCTCAACCTGTGACCTTCTCATCTGTTAGCCGCCCATCCTTATGCCTGATCAAAAGCAGGTCAAGAAGGTGCGTGTTCCGGTACACTTGCTTGTGGTTGACGCTCGCTGGCCCTGTTGCTTCAGGCGACGATTCAGCACGGCGCTGACCCGGTGATAGCCGTAGGTCTGGCGATAGTCAATGTTGTCGCGAATCAGGGGCAACAGCACCTCGTCCTCGGCCTTGGAGTAACGAAGTGGTCGCCCTTGAGAGGAGGCTCTTTCAGCCGCTCTGCCAGCCTGGAGCGCGAGACCGTCAGCGCCTCGGCGACACGCTTCATCGGGAACCGTCCTCTCAGGGCAACGCAGTGCACGAAAGCAGTTATATTTCATGCGCATTCTCCATGGTCTTCTTGCCCAGCATCCGCTCCAGGTCTCGTATGCGCTTCTTGAGCGCCCGGACTTCACCGGCTCCGACAACCTGGTCGTCAGCCTGAACAGCGGCCTTGCCACCGTCGCTCATGAGCTTCCTCCTGCGAAACAATTGGCTGGGCGAGAGGCCGTTCCTGCGGGCGACGTACGAGACGTTCATACCCGGCTGCAACGACTCCTGGACCAGCTGAACCTTCTCGGCCACTGCTTCCCCGTTAGCACTAGGTCTGGACATAGGGCTAGACCTATCTCCTATGGTTGGCGGGGTGTCCGGTCGAAATGAGGGGTACTCCACGAAGAACAGGCGCTAGAATTTATCTCGCAGAACCTCCTGAAGCATATGCTTGTCCAGGCTCAGGCCGGCCACCATCTGCTTTAGCTTGCGGTATTTTTCTTCGAGCTGGCGGAGACGCTGAAGCTCTGAAGGTCCAAGGCCGCCGCACTTCTTCTTCCCTCGGTAGAACGTTTGCTCGGAAACGCCCATCGTGCGGATTACCTCGGCCACAGGCGTTCCGTGGGCGGCTTGCTGATGGGCAAACGCGATTTGTTCTTCGGGAAATAGCGATTTCTTCACGGTGAAGCCTCATGAAATCGGGTTACTCGATTTCGCCAGAATACTCATTCTCTGCTTTGACTTAAATTTGGAGAGAGGGTCAGGGGGCTTGGTTGATAAACTCCAGTCCATTGTCCACGAAAAGTTCTTGGGCCACGCCGTATTTTGGGGTTGCGCGGTTTGGCAGGGGCAGCTCGAAAATCTAATCTCGGGAAGGGGGCAATTGGGGCACCACAACAGTTAGCTTTTGTGGTGTCGTTTTGAAAACTTGTCTGGAGCAGAAAGTAGTTTAAATCTGTTTTGTAAAGCGATAAACTACCGACCAAAGGCATACGGCCACAGGAACGCTGACACGGTCTGTTCAGGAGGATGTCGGCATGACGGTGGTCAGAATGATTGTTGTGGATGGCATGGGCCTTGTAGGAGCCTGCAAGGCCATCGATTTTTGCGGGTAGCCGTTTATTTTGGGGACAAGGTCTATCGGTATGGAGGGGGGAAGGGCTCAAAACCAAACGGCTCTAGGCGCCGAGCCAGTGGCAAGCTCAAAAGGATCTGGCTGGCAGAATCGAGAGGTTCACCCTGGGCCGGTGCTTACACCGATTGCGCCTCCCAGGACTTCTTGGGGCACCAGAATATGTTGCTGAACAGAGAGCGGTGGCACAGGAGCACTTTTGCGCTGGAGGCTGGGCAGACACCACAAGGCATGGTTAATTTCGGACAACGTTCGCAACGCGCGCACTGCAGTAGAACCCAAGGCAGGTGACTTTCACGCTAAAGGGAAAGTTCCACACGATCTGTCGACAAGCGGGCGAGGAAATTTCAGATATGGTGGTGGAAATGATACGGCCCTGCGTTCAGACCACCAGCTAGAAACTACTTAGGGTAGGAGGGGCGAGAAACCGGTGGTGAATGGCACGGGATGGTGCATTGATCGCAATGGCTGCCGCTGTTACCAACCAGGGTGACCTGATATTCATGGTGTTCGATGAGCACATTGCAGTGAGAGCGTTCTTAGAATTTCTCGGCTGGCTTATCCGGCAGCAAACAAGGCCGAAAGGTATCATGATTGCGTATCGCTACGCAGTCCGCAAGGTGGCGAAGGTGGCAATATGACTGATGGAGAACGGAGACACAATCCGACGGTTCTCATTCGGGCCAACTGCCCGGAATTCGCCCCAGGCAAACTGTTGAACCAAGATGTGAAGAGCAATACATATCGGCAAGGTCGCGCAGGGACCTAGTGGCGGGGCGAAGGGGGCGAAGCAAACGGCGTCGCCTAGCACTGGTCAGAAAGTGCTGTTGAAAAGAAGCAGGTTGCAGTCGATGCAACAGCCTGATTAATAATGCGTTGCTTCGGTTATTAAACTACTCACCGGAACTTATAGGACACGACACTCAGATGTTAGAGATTACCCGTATCGAGCAGGAAGCTAGAAAATGCTGCCAAAGCACCTTGTCCTTAATCCTTTTGGAACATTTGGGCTTTTTTTCAGATGACACGCCTCGGGAAGAATTAAAAGCATCCAATTCCACTTTCCAAAAAGCTATGGCTGTAGCCGAATCTCACGGCTGGCTAGCGACTCAACAACAAAGTGATTATCAGCATCGGATGCGCGCTCTAATACGACATCAAGCGAACTACATTCGTCGTTTGTTGGATGGAAAGTTGATGGGAACAATTGAAGACCAAGTCGAGAAAGATCCAGCAGGATATGAAGACTATCTCCGCGGCGTGTACGAAACACATCGTGGACATGCGAGAACTTTTGCATCCCAGCCTCAGTTTGCGCATGCTACTACGCTCGTAGACATTGGCTCAGCTCTTGGTGCATTCTCCTCGGCGTGGATTATGAGCCGACAAGATCGTAGTGCCATCATGATGGATTTGCCACAGGTGCTTCCTATCATCAAGGGTTCGCCAGAGTATGCCGCAATAATTAGTGGCAAAGCGGCACTTCAACCAATTGACTTGAGATCGCCGTTCGATATACCTCTATGTGGAGATGTCTATCTTTTTTCGAATATTCTCCATCTGTTTGACGATTGGAAGCGCGTTTTCAAGCACGCCTCAGCCCAGGTTCCAAAAGGGAAATCGATTGTAGTATTTGAAGCAATCCGTGACGGAAGCCATGAGTCATGCATGTTTGATTTGCTGACGAACATTCGAGCAGACTCTCGAGGCGGATTGATTGATGTTGGAGAAATCGCTACCATTCTGGATGACGAGTGGAGAGTCGAGACTATTAATATAGGCATTGATCCTTTTGATTTCTTTGCACGGCAGTATACGCTTGTTGTCTGCACGAGACAGATATAGGAGTCGAACATAACCATGTGTACACCCTGGTCGCCAGGTTACGTATCCTTGGGTTGCTTGGTGTCTTTCGTGTTGTTTCAGTGTTGGGCAACGCACCGCGCAAAGATGTCAAGTATTAATTCCCAAGACGAGGAGTACAGAAAAAAATCAAGATGGCGGCGTTTTTGGGAGCTGCTCAAGCCCAAATCGCTCCCACAATATGCAAAAAATCCGCAAATTATTGTTTTGATTTCGTTTTCATATGCGATGCTTGTGCTGGCTGCAATCTATGCTCTGCATTGGCTGTTCTTTGTATGTCAGCTCGAACCTAGGGGTGAGTACCTCATGGGTAATATCGAGCATTTGCCGAATTTTTTCTTTATGGTATTTGGAACGGTCGCCACATTATCCGCTGCAATTTTGGCTTTTTGCCTTGTCACGTTAGACTATAAAGAGATGTCATCGCTTGGGCAAATCGCAGAGATGATAGAGCAAGAATACGCTGTACAACCAAAGGGCACAGATAATAAGACCTCAACTCGTTTTGCTATTCAGGATGTTGGGCTTTTTTTTGGCTTACTTTCTGATCCAGATGATTGGGCAAGAATATTTTTAAAAGTGAAAATGCTATGGATTAAGAACGGTGAAGAAGCGAATAAAACGTGCCACATTTTGATATGTCCAGATGAACTGCTTAAGGGTTATTTGTCTAAACTGTTGAGCAGTATGACTGATGCTGCAAAGCTGCATGTAGTAGAAAAGCTGCGTGATTTTTTTATGAACAATGATTTTCAGATCAACGGTACAAACGCGGACATAGCTTTGGTGCCATATCTGGCTGGAGGATGGACAGAGTCTTTGGATCAGGGTCTAATTGAACTACTAATGGCATACCATGGCCAGATAGTATCTAGTGCTAAGGCTCGTAAAGTAAAAGTCGGTGAAACAAGCCAGATTAATGCGGAGCGGTATATTTGCTACGGAAGACGTGCATGTGCCTATTATGTGTTGCAAGAGCGCAAGAATAGCGAGAAGGCAAATTCTGTTCAAGGCTTTGTCACAAATGAGTCCGCGTTCGTGAATTTTTTCTTTGAGATGATCAAGGCGAGGTATAAAAAATCAGTTGAAGCGAAAAACAATTCCATTAATGCAACTGACTCGGCGGATCCCTACCTTGATTCCTGAGTCTGGAGAGTAAGATGGCTATATCAAGGCGGACGGTACTGATTGCTGGCCTCGTTGGGATTACCTCCATAATGACGGGTGCACACTTTTGGCTTAATGACTCTGATCGAAAGGGGAAAAAGCTAAGAGTTGGTTACGTTCCCCTCGCAGATTTTTCACCCTTAAAGTGGGCACAGGATAATGGTGTATTTCAGAGACAGGGTCTGACTGTTGAGTTGGTAAAACTCCAGTCTGGCGCGCGTATTCTTGAGGGAATTGCCAGTAAGACCCTGGATGTTGGCGTGACGAATTTGGTGACGCTGTTACTTGCCCGGTCTCGGGGGATTGATTTTCAGATCGTTAGTGGGGCATCGCTCGAGCAAGTTAGTGCTCCCCTGCATGGGCTTGTTGTTAACGCGGATAGCAAAATACGGAGCATGGGGGATTTGAAGGGGCGGCGTGTGGCCGTCAATGTGCTCCGCTCAGTGAATGAACTCGTCCTGGCTGTGCAGGCTGAAAAAAATGGATTTTCTGTGAGTGATATTAATTTTACGGAGGTTCCATTTCCGCAAATGCTCGGGGCCTTGACTAATCAGGCTGTTGACGCTGCCATTGCTGTAGAGCCGTATGTAACCCAAGCTGTATCACAATATGGTTGTCGCGTTATTTCCCACCATATTGTTGATACTTTCGGCGACACTCCTGTCGCGGCATATGTTGCCGATAGACGCGAAGCCGCTGGTAAGGCAAAAGAGATCAGTGCCTTTCGGAAGGGGCTTGAAGAGGCGTCTGTGTATCTGAATTCCGCGTCAGCAAAACCGCGTGAATTCATAGCGACGTTCACCGGGCTTAATCCGGATTTAGTGAGTAAGATGAATTTACCAAAATTTATCACAAATCTCGAGCCCACGGTAGCAGACCAAATGCTGAGCCTTATGGTCAAGCAACAATGGATAAGCCAAGAATCAGCACGCTCGGTAAGGTCAGGGCTGCTTTTCCCGGGGTGAACAGCCAATGCTTCAGTTGTCTTCAGTCAGCTTCTCCTACTCTTCCAGCCTGCCGCCTGTTATTCAGAACCTTTCTCTGACAGTCGGAAACCGGGACTTCCTTGTCCTCCTCGGAACGAGTGGCTGTGGGAAATCCACCATTATCCGGTTGTGTGCCGGGCTTTTGAAGCAAACGTCTGGAACGATAGAAATTTCTTCCTCTGATTCGAGAGGGCCAGGGAGCGCAACCGTTGTTTTTCAAGAGTACGACAGGGCGTTATTGCCGTGGCGGACCTCGTTGGAGAATGCGCGACTGCCTTTAGAGCACCTCAACTATTTGAGTGATGAGCGTCGAGACGTGGCGTTTCGAGCCCTCGAATTAGTCGGCTTAGAACAATCTGCAAACAAATATCCGCAGCAACTCTCTGGCGGGATGCGTCAGCGCCTGTGCATCGCTCGAGCGCTTGTAATGAACCCAGATGTACTACTTCTTGATGAACCATTTGGCTCTCTTGACGCTTGCACAAGAGAGGAACTGCGCACCAGGGTTTCGCATATTTGGAGTCAACGAAATATAGGGATTGTTATGGCTACCCATGACATCGATGAGGCAATTCTTCTTGGAACGCATTTAGCTTTGGTCTCACCTTCCCCAAAGAATGTTGTTGATGTAGTTGAAAATACCATTAGCAAAGGCATGCCCATTGAAGATATTCGTTCTAGCCAGAGCTACATTAAGTTGTGGCGTCATGTGCGTTCATTTCTTTTTGGGAGCAAGCCGTGATTGGCGCTTCGTTTTTTAGAGGAACAGCTAGTATTTTGCTCATTTGCGGGGGATGGGAATTTGTTACGTCGAATGAATTGATTGATGTTCGATTTGTGCCAAGGCTTTCCAGTGTCTTGGCTAGCTTGGTGCATGAACTAGCCGGAGGGGCGCTGGGGGGATGTGTGTTGAGCACTGTTGGTACCGCTCTCGTATGTTTGTTCATGTCTGCATTTCTTGGCGTTTGTACAGGTGTTCTCCTTGGTGTAACACCGAAATTTCGTAGTTATTGCATGCCAGTAGTGGAAGTCTTGAGGCCGGTTCCCTCCGTGGCATTTATCCCTGTGTTTGTGCTCATCCTCGGAATTAGCATAAAATCAATCCTTTGGATTGTCACCATTGGTTGTTTTTGGCCGATACTTTTATCTAGTCTCTACGGAGTACGTCAGGTAGACGAGCTTTTGCTTGATGTTGCCAATACTCTCCATTTACCACGGTATAATATCATTACAAAGATAATATTCCCGGCTTCGCTTCCTTCCATTTTTGGCGGACTACGAATTGCACTCGCAATCTCTCTAATATCCACTGTGACATGCGAAATGGTTATGGGGTTTCATGGGTTGGGTGGATACATATTGGAGAAAGAGCGTTCATTTTTGTTTTCTGAAATGTACTCAGGAATCTTGATGCTTTCTTTTTGCGGGCTATTAATTAATCGGTTGTTTGTGTATTTTGAACACAAGATAATTTTCTGGGCAAACGAGAAATGGATAGTATAATACTGTCCGCACCAGCCGTGGCAATGGTACAATTGAATCATAAATAAATTTTTTCTAAAGTATTTTCGCGTCTGCTGTTATCCCGTGCGTTGTTTTACAACGCAATATGCGACCGCTTTTCTGCCTGATTCCCGAAAGCCAGACTGTTCAAAGTTGAGCCACAAGCGAGATGGCCAACCAGAATGACAGGTTTGAATGAGCTTTGGACCATTTGACCTTCCCCCCGTTTAGTATCCCAGCTATAAGTTTGTGACTCCGGCAAAGGAGAGCACGAACATGAGAAAGAGCAGGTTCACGGAAGAGCAGATCAACGGGCTTTTGAAGCAGGCCGAGGCCGGGCGACCAGTGGCGGAGCTGTGCCGCCAGCTCGGCATCACGGACACGACATTCTACAAGTGGCGCAACAAGTTCGCGGGCCTTGAGGTGTCCGAAGCCCGCCGGTTGCGGCAGCTTGAGGAAGAAAACAGGCGCCTCAAGGGCATGGTGGCCGACCAGGCGCTGGACATCCAGGTGCTCAAAGAGGTGCTGGGCCGAAAATGACCGAGCCCGCCCTTCGCCGCCAGGCCGCGCGCCAGATCATCGAGGCGTACGGCTACTCCGAGCGGCGGGCTTGTCAGTTGGTCGACCTCAACCGCAGGACGCTGCGGCGTATTCCGCCAGACCGCGACGAGGCTCTGCGCAAGCGTCTGCGGGAGCTGGCCGAGGAGCGCAGGCGCTTCGGATGTCCACGGCTCCATCTGTTGCTGCGCCGCGAGGGTCTGGTGGTGAACCACAAGCGCGTTGAGCGCCTGTACCAGGAAGAGGTGCTGTCGTTGCGTCTGCGGCCAAAACGGAAGCGCCAGAGCCATCTGCGGGTGGTCCAGCCAGCGCCCACAGGTCCGAACGAGCAGTGGGCCATGAATTTTGTGAGCGACAGCCTGGGGAATGGCCGCAGAATGAAGGTGCTGACAATCATCGACCTGTGGGACCGCCGCTGCCCCAGGCTCGAAGCGGACTCGTCGATCCCTGGCGATGGTGTGGTGCGGGTGCTGGAGCAATTGTGCTTGCGCGGTGAATGCCCACAGCACTTGCGCAGCGACAACGGGCCGGAATTCACGGGCAAGGCCCTGGACCAGTGGGCGGCCAGCGCCGGGGTGCAGTTGGAATTCATCCGGCCCGGCAGGCCGATGGAGAATGGACACGTGGAGAGCTTCAACGGCAAGTTTCGCGAGGAATGCCTAAACGCCCATGCGTTCCGGTCCCTCGCAGAGGCCAGGGATATCATCGAGGCCTGGCGGCAGGTCAATCCACGTAATCCGCAAGCATTTCGGCCTGCTTCAAAACGTCCGAAGAAAACACCAACATTGAACTAGTTGTCATGAAAATTTGTTACGTTGAATGGTCTCGCTTCCGGGAGCCGGTCGATCCTTGTCATGGCAACGGCTTCAAGCCAAGTTCCTTGAGAAAAACATTGTGCTTATCACGCGCGATGGTGATACGCTTTGCTAGTGATTCAAGCTCTACATGGGTCGCCTGCAAATCAATTTTTGCTTCCGCCTGGGATGTGCTGATATAGCGCGAGATGTTTAGATTGTAACCTTCCCTTTCGACCCGAACCATTGACGCCCGCATGGAATAGCGGTCTTCTTCGCGTCGGTACCGATAGGTGTCGAGAATCTTGTCAATATGCTCCGGCATCAGCCGGTTTTGTCGTTTACCCTTTTCGAAATGCTCGGCGGCGTTGATGAACAGCACATCGTCGGGCTTCTTGCATTTCTTCAGCACGAGAATGCACACAGGAATGCCCGTTGAGAAGAACAGATTGGCGGGCAGGCCGATTACCGTGTCGATGTTGCCATCTTTCAGCAGCTTCGTACGGATGCGCTCCTCCGCCCCGCCGCGGAACAGTACGCCGTGTGGCAGGATTATGGCCATCACGCCGTCGGGCTTCAAATAGTGGAATCCGTGCAGCAAGAAGGCAAAGTCGGCTGCGGACTTGGGCGCCATGCCGTAATTTTTGAAGCGAATGTCTTCTCCCAGCGCTTCAGTCGGATCCCAGCGGTAGCTGAACGGCGGATTGGCCACCACTGCGTTGAACTTCGGCATCTTAGCCGGGTTCATTTCACGCAACATATTCCAATCGTTGGTCAAGGTGTCACCGTGGAAAATCTCGAACTCAGAATCCTTCACACCGTGCAGCAGCATGTTCATCCGCGCCAAGTTGTAGGTGGTTATGTTTTTCTCCTGCCCAAAGATTTTCCCGATGCCGTTCGCTCCCATGCGGTTGCGCACATTGAGCAATAGTGACCCAGAACCGCAGGCAAAATCGAACACGCTTTCCAGTTGCTTCCTTTTGCCGGTGGCAGGCTCCTGGCTGTCTAGCGTGACAATGCCCGACAAAATGCTGGAAATCTGTTGCGGGGTATAGAACTCGCCTGCTTTCTTGCCGCTGCCCGCCGCAAATTGACCAATCAAGTATTCGTAAGCATCACCCAACATGTCCTTATCTTTGGAGAATTCTTCTAGTCCATCGGCGATCGACTTGATTATGGTGCAGAGCTTGGCGTTTTGCGCAGGGTAGCCCCTGCCCAGCTTTTCCGAGTTGAGGTTGATCTCCGAAAACAACCCGCCAAAGGTGCTGGCAAAGGACTCGTTTTCAATGTAATCGAACCCTTTTTGCAGGGTATGCAGCAACTCGCCATTCTGCGTACGCGCCATCTCGGCGATGCTGCTCCAGAGGTAGGCGGGCTGGATCACATAATGCGTTTTACGGCGCATCTGCTTTTCAAATTCAGCCGTGTCGTCCGGGTTCTGTGCGTACCACACCGCCAGCGGCGCGGTTCGGTCATCTGCTGCCAGCTTGGGGTAATCCGCCCCCAGCTCTTTTTGCGCAGCCGCCTCGTAGTTGTCCGACAGGTAGCGCAGGAACAGGAAAGAAAGCATATAGTCGCGGAAGTCGTCCGCGTTCATCGCACCGCGTAGTTGGTCGGCAATGCCCCAAAGAGTGGTGCCCAGTTGTTTTTGATCTTGTTCGGTCATGGTGCTGATTCCTCGGTTGCTGGGGGGAACAAAGCGGGATTAAACGGATAATGTTCGAGGAAATCATTCAGTATTTTTCGGAAATAGGCTTTTGTCTCGTTTCCCATTTCACTCGGCTCAAATAGAGCATACTTCCCGTGGCTCAAAAGATCGACAAAACGTTGATGCAGTATTCCATCCGCATCGTCCTGGTCTTTTTTAATGCACGCGGAGAAATGCCCATATCCATGAAATAGCGCAGTCTTCTCAAGCACGACTCGAAGCATATTAAAATGATACGTATGAATAGTCTCACCTTGAGCAACGCGGTGAAGTTCTGCCAATGCGGCGACGTGATGAAATGATGGGGTGTCACCTTTCTGATAACGCATCACGTAGCCACCAGTTGCGCGGTCTTGGCTTAAGATATACTGCGATGTCTTGCCCCTGAGATGGTTTTTGAATTCGTAATGCAGCACATTAAAGAATAAATTATGGTGAGTTGAAATAACCGTGCCGATAGTATTTTGTGACTCTCTATACAGCTGGGCAAGATGGTTAGCAACGACGATGGCATTGTGCTCGTCGAGAGATGAAATCGGGTCATCAATGTAAATGTGCTTAACCCAGTTGTACGGCCCTGTTCCGTCGTCATCCAACCTGAGTTGCACGACGGCAAGGAAGAAGCACCATATGAAAATGTTTTCCTCGCCGCGAGAAATTTTGATACTATCCACGCGTTCTGTTGTTACGTCTTCACCAGTGCCTGTGGTTATTTGGCGAGAGAAAATGATTCTCCCGTTGCTAGTGTCGATCTTGAAATCAAAGTCGGCGTAGCGACTCAGCAACGGTCGAATGCGAGTATCCATTTCCATTTCTGCAAGCCCGTTGAAAAAGCGGGAAGAGGTGTTGATTTCCAGAAAGCGCTCGCTGTCGTCTTCAAGATCGTTGTACCAAGTGAAGAGGTCTTCGGTAAAAGCATTGAAGTAAAGTGTATCCCTTGCATCATCTTGTCTGCCAATGTCCTTGAAGGCCATCGAAAGCCTAGTTTTTCCGGTACCATTGTAGGCATAAAGCAAAATAAATTTCTTTTCTTTCAACTCATTGCGCAGATGCGCGGCCAAAGCTTCCAGGTTGGCGAAGGATGCATCGCTCATCACTGCACCTCATCCAGTACGGGGAAAAGCTGCTGCATCAGCCCTTTTTTAAAAGTCTTCAGCGTGCCGATTTTTTGATTTTGGGCGGTGATCAGGTCGTCGAGGGACGCGAGGCTGTCGGCGATGCGTTGTTGTTCTGATAATCCGATATCGTCCACCTCGTACGGTGGCACTGGAACGGGTAGAGATGAATACTCCGTCCCATTGATTCCTGGCTGGCCACTTCGCGCAGACGTTACGCCAACCCAACTCCAGTATTGTTGAGTGGTAAGAAAATTTGCTAGAAAGATGGGGTTAGCCTTCGTCGGCTCTGGTCTAATTCTTATCAGGAAACCTGCGAACACAAGCCTTCCATCTTCCTTCCGATATCTGTAGGACTTGCCAACGCTTGCTCCTGTGCGAGCAAGAACAATGTCCCCCAACTCTAGATAGTTCTCATCTGTAGGTACGATAGCCACAGAAACTTTTGACTCCGAGAGGAAACGGCCGTCTTCGTCAATGTCGGTGATCCTCAAGTAAGTTGGAAGATCCGCTGAATAGGCGGTGCCTGACGCATTCACCCCATATTCTGGATTCCGCGCCAACAAACTTCCCATTGGCACCGTCGCCCACTCCCCCGCATCCCGAAACTCGGGGAAGCGCTGCTTGGGGAGTGTTTCGCCTGGGGCGGGGAAAAGCTGCTGCATCAAACCGTTCTTATGGGTCTTGAGTGCGTCGAGCTGTTGGGCCTCCAGTGTGATCAGCTCGTCGAGAGAATCAAGGCAGTCTGCGATTTTCTGCTGTTCTGCTGGTTTGGGAACAGTAATGGATATTTCAGCCAAGTCGGTAGGGTTGATCGCAGGGTAACTTGAGCCAGTACACTTTGTGATAACTTTCTCGACAAAATCGTCGGTATGAATAACCTGAAACAAAAAGTCCCTTGATTCGAGCGCTCTTAGTTGCGCATAACCAGTTGACGCAACATATTGAACGTCATCTAGGGCTCTGAAATAAAAGTTGTTGCGCTGGTATGGCCGAACAATCTGGAAAATTACATCGCCATAAGCCAACAGTCTTTGCGCCCTAGTTGGTGACTTTTCCCGACTAATAATTGCTTTTGTCTTTAATATTCCGGCCTCAACTGACTCCAAATCGATGTAAACAAAAGACTCCGGCAATTCTGAATTCGCAGGATTTACAGCACAGATTTCATTTAGTTGCTTGACGCTCCACTCTCCCGCTTCCTGGAACTCAGGAAAGCGTAGCGTGGGAACCATGGTGCCTTTTCTCGTAGGCTTCATCATCTCGTCTTCCTGCTTATTGCTCATACGCGCCTAGCCCTGAAATCTCCCGACCGTGGGCGAGCTTTTTAAGAAGCGGAATCAGGTCTTCCATTAGCGCCAGTTCGGCCTTGGTGCGCACCTTCCAGCCCAGTTCCTGCGGAGCGAACAAATCACTGAGCTGGTCAGCGTCGAAGACCATACGGCGCAGGATGCTATCCACGAAGTTTTGCAAGTCGGCAGCGCCCAGCTTGTGCCTGGCGGCAAGGTCGGCCAATTGGCGGGTGTGCTTGTCGGCTTTGAAGTGTTCAAACCCGTCGCGGATGTCGCGTTCGTCTAGTGCTTTGCCTTCTTCTAGGGTGCCGATGTACTCGGCAATGTCGTCGCGCTCATCGATGAACTTGGCATCGGCCTGAATCAGGCCAATGAGTTCTCCGCGGCTCATTGCTTGTTTGCCCGGTGTTTGCTGCGAGTAGCGGGCAAGCAACGCCATGATATAGTCGTAATCAATCAGCGCAGAGGCAAACAGCACAAACTCGAAATCGAGCTGTTGCACCTCGGGCGTGGTGTTCTCGCCGCTTCTATCTTGCTGCGCCTTCAGGCGTTGGGCGGTGGCGAGGTACACGCCTTTGAAGCCCTGTAGCTGCTCCTTGGGCAGCACCTGCTCGATGGTGGCCTTGTTTTCGTCCGTCAGGTCGGTGTACTGGTCGAGCTGGGTTTTGAGGCGCTGCACCTCTTTGAACAGATTGATGAACCTGGCGCGGGCAGCGTCGCCCTTGAGGTTTGGCACTGCCTCGGGGGTATTCTCCAACCCCTGGGATTCCATGAATTTTCCCAGCTGCTTCACGGCGGCTTGCAGTTTGTCGATGACAACCGGGGCCTTGTCCACCAGCCATATTTCCTTGGCGGGCGTAGTGGACTCGCCGGAAAAGAGCCCGATGGCGGTATCCACCGCCGCCTGCTGCTGGCGGAAGTCGAGGATGTTGCCGTAGGGCTTGGTATCGTTGAACACACGATTGGTGCGCGAAAACGCCTGAATCAGGCCGTGGAACTTAAGGTTTTTGTCCACGTAAAGAGTGTTCAGGTACTTGGAATCGAAACCGGTGAGCAGCATATCCACTACGAGGGTGATGTCGATTTTCTGGCGGTGCGGTAGGTCGCTATTGGAGTACTTCTGATCCTTGATGCGCTTTTGCACATCCTGATAATAAAGATCAAACTCGCCAATACTGTGATTAGTTCCATACTGGCTGTTATAATCGGCAATGATGGTCTTGAGGGCTTCTTTCTTCTTGTCTGGCTCTTGTTCGTTGTCGGCCTTTTCTTGCGGTAAGTCTTCCTGAATCTGCTGCACGTCTTTGTTGCCTTCGGCGGGCGGTGAGAAAACACAGGCAATATTGAGCTGCTGAAAGTCCGGATTTTCCGCCAGTTTCGCAGCCTGCAAAGCTTTAAACAAGCCGTGGTATTCGATGGCGTCGTTGATGCTGGCCGTGGCCAGCAAGGCGTTGAACTTGCGCCCGGCAGTAGCGGCGTTGTGCTTGGAAAGTATGGCTTCGACTATGGCTTTCTTTGCCAGTGGCTCGCCCGGCCTGGGTGGCATTTTACCATCGGGCTTGAAGTAATCGACATGGAAACGCAGAACGTTGTTGTCTTCAATTGCGTGGGTGATGGTGTAGGCGTGCAGCCGTTGCAGAAAGATATCCTCTGTTGTTTTGTAGCGGCCCTGTTGGCCTTCGATTTGTTGGAAGCTTGCATTCTGCTCGAAGATTGGCGTGCCAGTAAAGCCGAACAGCTGGGCGTTGGGGAAGAATTCTTTGATGGCGTTGTGATTATCGCCAAACTGCGAGCGGTGGCATTCGTCGAAAATGAAGACCATACGCTGCTTGCGCAAGGGTTCCAGCCGCGCCTTGTAGTTCTTCTTGTTGGTGCCGTCGAGGGCCAAGCCAAGCTTCTGGATGGTGGTGACGATCACCTTGTCGGCATAGTTATCGGAGAGTAACCTGCACACAAGGGTTTCGGTGTTGGTATTTGCTTCAACGCAGCCTTCTTGAAACTTATTGAATTCCTCACGCGTCTGCCGGTCGAGGTCTTTGCGATCAACAACGAACAGGCATTTGTCTATGTCGGGGTTGTCCTTGAGCAGCGTGGAGGCTTTAAACGAGGTGAGCGTCTTGCCGCTGCCGGTGGTATGCCAAATATAGCCATTGCCGCAGTTCTGATGAATGCAATCAACAATCGCCTTGACTGCATAGATTTGATAAGGCCGCATCATTACCAGCTTTTGCTCGCTGGCCACTAGCACCATGTAGCGGCTGATCATCTCGCCCAGAGTGCATTTGGCGAGAAAGGCGTCGGCGAAGCTTTCTAGCTGGGTGATTCTTTTGTTGTCCACGTTCGCAAACTGGTAGAGCGGCAGGAAGCGCTCATCGGCGTTGAAGCTGAAGTGTTGATTGTTGTTGTTGGCGAAGTACCAAGTATCGTTGCGGTTGCTAACGATGAACAATTGCAAGAAGCACAGTAATGTTTTTCCATAGCCGTTGCCTGGGTCGTTCTTGTAATCGACGATCTGCTGCATGGCACGGCGCGGGCTGATGGCGAGTGTCTTCAGCTCGATCTGCACCACTGGCACGCCATTGATGAGCAGGATCACGTCGTAACGGTGGTGGCTGTAATCGGTGCTGATACGCAACTGATTGACTGTCTCGAAGCTGTTCTTGCACCAGTCCTTGATATTGACCAGGGTGTAGTAGAGTGGCGTGCCATCGTCGCGTTCGAAGCAGTTGCGCTCGCGTAGGTGCTTGGCGGCGGCAAATACGTCCTGGGTGACGATGGACACCAGCAGGCGCTGAAACTCGCTTTCCGTCAGCTTAACACGGTTCAGGGACTCGAAATGCTGACGGAAGTTGTGCTCCAGCGCGGCTCGGTCGATGATGTCCGGGCGGTAGGTGTATTTGAGATCACCCAGTTTCTTGACCAAGGCTTGTTCGATTTCTCGTTCAGTCATTTGTTTCTCCCCGAGAATCCTGCATAGCTCAATGGCTGGCAAAACGGAAGACCAGCTAGAGCTTGTGGGCAGTTTTGACCTGCTCTCCGAATCGCCCTCCGCTTCGCATCAGAATATGAGGTGAGTATACTTGGTAATCACCTTATGCATGGAGGGGCTTTTGTCGGAGAGCTAGCTGGGGGCGAACCGGTCTAGGCGCAGGGGGCACATACGCGGCGGTGCCTGACCGTACCGGCAGGCCAATGGTCTCAAGCCACAACAGCGGCCGCAGGGCATCAATCAGGGCTCCTCAAAGTGAGGGATAGCAGACTTGACGGCCGATCCGGCAGCATGTAATAATTCAATTGCACCATAGAGCTCCCCGAGGCTTGGTCACCCCCGGCAATTGTAGCCGGGACTTGTCGCCAAGCCACGGGGAGCCTTTTTTGCCCCCTGTCGTCTTCACCCAATCAACGCACTCTGAGGCCGAAAAACCTCATCGTCGCTCCGAGGCCAGAGTGCCAGGCGACCGGTGCGAACATGCGTCACAGCCCGTCTACAGCTCAATCTTCCTCGATTTGATGAAGCGGCCCAAGGTCGGCCCGGAGACGCCAAGGATGCGCGCCAGGCTGGCCTTGCTCACCTTGAGCGCCAGCAACCGCTTGATTTCGGCCTCCTGGCCGTCCAGGCGCGACTTGCCGATGCTGCCCCTGGGCCGACCAAGGGTCTTGCCCTCGGCGCGCGCCCTGGCCAGTCCCGCCTTGGTCCGCTCGCTGATGAGATCGCGCTCCACTTCCGCCAGCAGCCCGAACAGGCCCACGAGAATCTTGCTCTGCATGTTCCGCGTGCCCTCGCCGTTGGCTTCCACACGGATGCCTTCCTTGAGCGTCACAAGGCCCACCCTGGCCGCCGCGAGCCGGTCCACGGTCTGCACAACCTCGCCCAGGCTCCGGCCCAGGCGCGACAGCTCGGCCACCACCAGCGTGTCTCCCGCTTGCAGCCGCTCGGTCAGCTCCTCCAGGCCGCGTACCCTGGCCGACCGGCGCGAGGACATTTCCCGCTCCATCCAGTCCGAAACCTGCACGCCCTCGCGGTTCGCCCAGGTCAGAATCTCCAGCCGCTGGTTCTGTGTGTCCTGCTTTTCGGTCGAGACCCGCAGGTACGCGATTATGGCCATGCTTGCCCCCGTTTTTTGAGGTCGTTACGTCAAAAGCCTTTTCACGGATTTTTGTGCCACATTCGCAACGTGTATGCAAGCTTTTTTGCGTTTCATTACGTCACAGGAATACGATCGTTTTTAATTCACGTATAGCAACGCGTAATTGAATACATGATCTGGATGCCGGGCTCGTGCGAGCTGCTGCCCGGCCTGCTGCACGGGAATGTTGCGCGCCACCGCCACCTGCATCCGCTTCAGGGCCTTGCTCACCGCCGGGCCGCTGACCGCGAAAAATTCCGCCGCCTGGGTCTGGTTCAGGCCGCAACGCGTCATCAGCTCCACCAAAACCTGCCGGTCGATGGACTGGGAACCCCGCGAAGGATGGTCTGCCAGGTCGCCCAGGGCCGCATCCATCTCGCCGCTCTCGTTCATCCTGCCCCCCGCTTGCCCGGCTTAACTCTCGTTTGCCCGTGTTCTGACTCTGCCCGGATTTCTTAACCAGCTCTTAACTTTCAGCCCGGCTTTTACCCGGTTATCTTACCCCGGCGCGGCCTCGGCCGCACGCATCCGCTCGAACTCCTCGTCGCTCATGCAGCGCGGGGGCTGCCGGGTTGCATCCACACGGGTCAGGTACTGTCCGGCCAGAATCTTATCCATGCACCCGCGGTTAACCAGCCAGCCCAGGCTCGCGCACAGCTTGTCATCCCCCTCGCCCATCAGACGCGGCATGGTGCGCACGCGCCCGAAGTACTCCCGCCACCACTCCAGGCACTGGCGCGACGGATCGGCGGCCCAACGTGACGTGATGTCCCGCTGCACCTTCGGCGTCAGCACCGGTTTGGGAAGCTCGGGCAACACGTCGGCGTATATCTCGGCAATCTCATTCACGGGGACTTCGCTTTCCCCTCCCTTCGGGGGGGAAGGGGGGGATTTAAAGGCTTTGGAATTGGTATTGGAGTAGACCTCACCTAATACACCCGTACTAGGTGCCGTATCATCCTGTAACTTGGCTGGCTTCTCAATTTCCCTTGCGGCCCTTGCAGCCCAACGTTTTTCAACGGCCGCGCGCCCCGCTTGGCTACGTTCTTCAGCTTTAGCGACGTATGGCTGCTCTTCGGCCCAGTCAGGCAACAAGTAGCAGCCATTTTCGTCACGGCGCAGGAACCCCCACTTCAACAAATCATCTAGATATTCCTGTTTGTTAACATCAACCTTGGAGAGGCGTAGGATATCGGTTCCGTCCATGTCCTCAAGTCTTCCCGTTGTCGGCTGGTTTACAGCCGCCCACCGCCACAAGAGCATAACGGCAAGGAATCCGGTCCCGCCGTACTTTTCGATTAATCGACCAAACCGCAGTTCGTCCAAGAAATCCCTATTTATGCGCAAATCATGGACAAAAGCCCCAAGTCGCTTTGTCATAAATGCCTCCAGTCGTATTCTGCTCTTTTCGTTGCACGGGGGAATGACAATACGCTCGCCAAGATATTCACTCGACGGCAACATCTGGTACTACGCTCGTATTAGGTACCGAATTGCATCGACATAGTATCCCGCAGCACTCGACGCCCCTTAATACCTTCGGGGGGCTCGGCATGGGACTCATGGTGCGCGGCCATCAACAATCATGCATGCCTGAGATCGTGGTTGTGCTGCAGGGTTAGCCAATGGCAAGATGGCTCAGCCTGATCTGTCTGCGAGCCGATCCAACAAATCCGCGATGTCAGATGCGCGCCAAGCTGTGACGCGAGGCGAAACTTTGACCGCAGTAGGAAATCTGCCGGTCTTGACGCCTGCCCACCAGCTAGACCGGGAAACGCCAACAAGACTTAGAACGCGGGGAAGGCGGAGGAGGGCTTTGTCTTCGAGGGATGGCATAGGAAGCTCCTTATGCCGGGGCCTGCGAACCGTTCGCAGTGATCCAATCCCGGCTGAATGGAGCTCATGATGGCTGAAGAACTAATCTTAGAACAGGGGGACAGCTTAAATTATTTAAAAATAAAGTATTATAATCTGGCAGGTTTAACGCTGCAACAAAACATAAAATTTCTAGAATGGGGGGGGCAAAGAAACGGCTATGGTCTCGGGCGGTAGATTTCAGAGAATGGCTTGGAGGTCGGGTGAGAGCAGAAATATTGGAGCCACAGACGGTAGCTTAGTCATGTTCCAGGATTCCTTTTTCGCAGGGCAACTCTGGTAGATCTGGGTAGATTGCTCTTAGCTTTGGGATAACGGATTCAATCGCCTTCCGCTTGTGTCGTTTGCAACCTGAAATTTTAAACTCAACCTCAAGTTCTGAATTCGGTACGCCGATGTAAAATCTAAGTAATACACAAAGGCAGATCCTTTCATTCTCAGATAGTACATCATCATACCTTGTCTTTATCCATGATCTGTATATGTGCGAGTCCTTGTCAAAGTATGTATGCTTTATATTACTTTTTACACTAGCAATTGCGCTCTTGTAATCAGCGCATTTCTTTTCCCAGTGCTCTTTAAAGAATGGGTTTGGGGGGAAACCTTTTGGAATAAGATACTTTATGATGACATCTATTAAGAAAAATAGCTCTTCTGGACAGCATGATGAATTTTCGAATGCGATATCAAAGTCAATATCAGCATCCCCATGCGCTGTGACGTGCCTTGGTGTTATGCTTTCTACTTTCAACTTCTTGTAGTCTTTTGATGGGAATATAGAATAATAGCCATTTTTGCGATTTTGCACATAATATAGTGCACATGGATATATTTCGCTGAGAAGTGAATGGAGATCTTGTGTTGATAACCCTTCAAGAGTGTTGATTAAGTCGCACCCTTTTATGACTAACCGTCTGTCCATTGAAAGTCCTCCGACAGTGCTACAGCTTGGGGGGGGCAGCTGATGCTTCTCGCTATCATACGCACGATTATTTGATTTGAACGTATCAAGCTAATCCGCCCAGGCCTGCATCGTCCTCCGGCACTCAGGTAAATGCTGCACGAAGGTGTTAGATGCTCTTATCTTGTTCTGGCCCCCTCGTGCAAGTTGCCTCTCGATCGCTTCTGGCCCATTCTTGCTCGTGTTAGGGTCGTGTAGACGCCAAGCAACGAAAGCCGTGGCCCGTCATTGTTTTTCTCGTGGCCAAGGGGCGTAAAGCAGCGAGATTTCGTTTTCGGACATGGAGCGAAACCGTGAGCTTTCCTCGGAGAGAACACGTACAGGCCTGATCCGGTCGTGGGGGGGCAATTCGTTTGCCCATGCTTTGGCGCGCGGCATGTGGTCCACGGTCTGCACAGCCTCGCCTTCATCGCCAACCTTGGCGCATAGTGAGTCCCGATGAGCGACAAGAGCAATAGCGCATCAGGAGCCCTCACAAGGCTAGCCGGTGGGCAATCACCCTTCCTCGCCGCTCAGAAGCCCTCAGAAGGGCCCAATTTGCACGTTTCACGAATCACAGAGTTTCACGGCGAGGGGCAAGGGGTTTCTAGGGGAGGGATGGGATAACCTATCTCTCCCTATTTTTTACGCAACGCCAGCAATTACAGTACGACTAAGGCTAAGAACGGCGCAAACAAATCCATTGATAATTCCCAGTCAATAGGGCAATGGCTTATTAAGTCTGTCGCAACCGTGAGGCATTATGAACGATATCCGTGAAATCGCATACGCTGCTGCTCAGAAAAGGTTGTGTTTGTTTACCGGAACAGGCTTTTCTAAAGCCGTGACAGGAGGGGCTGCTCCTAATTGGCAGGGCCTCTTAGAGAGGCTGTGCGACAAGCTGGATGATGCGGACAAAATCAAAAAACGCTATTCCCAGAAAATGAAAGCCATCCTCTACTTCTCGAAGAGGCCGCTCAGGTCATCGCAATAGAGATGTCCAAATGTGGTTTGAATATTCATAATGAAACGGCAAGCATACTTAATGCTATACCGCTAGATGGAGATAATTCAGTAATAGCTGAATTCATGAAAAGCAATCCGTTGACTATTGCTACAACGAACTTTGACAAGCTTGCTGAAGAGTTGTCAGGAGGCGAAAAGTGCTTATCAATGGCACCGGGTCTTCCAATCCCGCGCTCACAATCTATGACAAAGGTGTATCATATCCATGGATCGATTGACTTTCCTGAACGTATGGTGCTGACTTCAGAAGATTACTTCAAATTTATGAATACAGAGACTTACTTTTCAAAAAAGTTGAGCACTATACTGCATGAAAATACTGTCGTGATTCTTGGGTATTCATTGGGAGATACAAATCTAAAATCGATTTTGAACGGTTATAAAGGATTCATGCGAGAGCATATGATAGCCGGGAATATATTTTTTGTTACAAGATCAGCAATAACGCAACGCGTGAAAGATTACTATGCGATGTGCTTTGGCATACGCGTGATACATCAACGTTCATTGCAAGACTTCTTTAAAGCGATTTCTGCTGCTTTGCCTGAAGCTGAAAAGCGTGCTCAGAAGACGCTTGAAACGCTAAAGGATGTTTTAGATGGAAAAGTGTTTGCTCAGCATTATATTAAAACAGAAAGGTCATTTTTTGAGATTATATCGTCTGTTGGTGCCTATGGGTGCAGTATTAACGATACACGTGTTGTGAAAATTATTGGTAGAGTAATTAAAGACAAAATTACGTTAACGCATGAGAGTGGGGCTTGGGAGCAGTATGAGCACCTCGCAAAGTGGTTGGTATATCTAGCAAGTGTCCTAGATATTACAGCAAGCTCTATTAAAAAAGTATACCTTGACGCAGTTAAAACTTCAATGGGATCAATGTCTAAAGAAAAAGAACTTGGACGATCCTGGCAAGCATTTGGATCTTGGAAGAGTGGATGGGCAGGTATTTTACTTCCCAACAGGATTATGATCAGGGACTTTATGGTTGAGAATAGGACAAACCTAGACTCATTGTATATTGTCGAGCTTGGATAAAATGCCTCATGATTCCCAAACAGCTGACTCCCAGGCGTGGGCTCAAGAATATTTGAGGCCGATGTTCACTACGCTAGGCTCATTGCTGGCGGGGTAACTTTTGGGGTATGTGTCGTTTTGTTTCTTGTGTTAGTTCTTTAGTTGCAGTGTTTTATTGTGTTCATTCGATTCCCCCTCCCGGTACCAAGAAGAATATAAGGGCGTTACGTGGTGTGCTTGGAGCATCTGTAAGGCCCTTTTCTTTTGCCCACAGATTTGCAGCCCCGGAGCAGTCCCGGACGGTCCTGCCTGCCAGCCTCGCAATTATCCCCTGGTCAGAATCAAATATATTGTCGATTGCGGCTTCGCCTCGTGAGAAGCAATGCTTAGTGCCACCGCCATGGCGGATGATGGCGACTGCGCGATCGTCTCCATTAATCGCGCTGACCACCTGCCAGAGCGCCGCCGCATGATGCAGGCCTGGGCGCCGCCGCAGTCCGCAGAGAGGAGCAGGCCAAGGCCGCAGAGGACGCTCTGACCTTCCGGGTGGTCGCCTTGGAATGGTACGAGAAAAAGCGCCCAGCCAGGCGCGAACACTGTGGCACAACGTCCGTTTGGCAGCATCCGCAGATAGTTGGCCTCCCAACAGTAGGGCACACCTTCGGCCATCAGCTTCTGCCTGGACGCGCAGAAGTCGAACAGGTGGCCGTTGAGCAGGGAGGGCAGGTATTCATAACAGAAGAGCCCGTCACTGCCGATGACGTGCCCGCGGGTGATGGTCAAATCAACGCTGTAGATGCCCATCCAATATATTCCGAAGACGAGGCAGGTATAACCTGCGAGAATCCTGGTGGCGGTGCTGCGGGAAATCTCTGCGGTCGCGCGCGAGGTGTCAGGCGTCCGTTGTTCCATCATGCCTGCGGCCCTTGCGCTGTGACTTTTTTTGAGCCTATCCATTGTTCTGCAGCATGCTATGAATGTTATGATAGGTGAAGGTTCCGGCTGAAAGAGCCGCGAAGGTCCCTTTTCCGTGATTTCAACAGGCTATTGTGCCTGCCCGCGCTTCGAAACTTTCAAAACCCTGGGGAGATGCATCAACTGCGCAGCAGCCCCTGCGCCCTGCTCCAGGCGATGGTTTCCTGTGCGCCCTTGGCGAGGCCGAAGCGTGGATTCCAGCCCAGGACCGCACGTGTGTGCCCGCAGTCGAGCAGCCAGTCCCCGGCGTAGGCCTCGCGCCGCTTGTCCAGCGTCATGAGCGACGACGGCAGCCCGCACAAGCCCAGCGCCGTGTTGCCGAGGGCAATGCCCAGGCACAGCCATGAGGGAATGGCGAGCACCCGCACGTGTCGCCCCAGCTCCCGCCCGAAGGCCTCGGCGAAGCGCTCCCAGACAAAGACCTCCGGCCCGGCGAAATGAAACGTCCCGCCAAGCCCCTGGCTGCTGGCGGCGCCAAGCGCCAGCGCCAGCCCCTCCACAAGGTCATCCACGTACACGATGCTGAAGCGCTGCCCGGCCGCGCCGAAGGCCGGCAGCAGGCCGCGCTGCATGAAGGCGTACAGCGGGGCGAAGGCCCAGTCGCCCGGGCCGTAGACCATGGCCGGACGCGCCACGCACACCGGGCGCTCGGCCGCCAGCGCCATGACCGCGCGTTCGCCCAGCAGTTTGGAAAAACCGTAGCGCGACACCGGCGCGGGCTGGTCGTTTTCGCGCAGCCCGGGGAGCGTGGCGCAGGGGCCGCCCGCCGCCTGGCTCGAAACAAAGAGCAGCGGGGCACCCGCCGGGGCGTAGCGGCGCACGCCCTCGGCCAGGGCGGCTGTGAGGCCCTCGTTGACCGCGAAGAACCCGCCCGCGGTGAAGGACTTGACCTCGCCCGCCACGTGGGCCACGGCGTCGGCCTCGCCAAGCGCACCGCGCAGGAACTCCATGTCGTCCAGCGCGCCCGCGCGGGCTTCGACACCCTCGGGCAGGCGCGCGCCATCGCGGCGCACCAGGGCGGTGACGGCGTGCCCTTGCGCAATGAGCCGTGCGGCCAGCCTGCGGCCGATGAACCCCGTGGCTCCGGTCATGACGATGCGCATGTTTACAACTCCAACCGGTAGATGCGGTAGCGCTTGTAGCGCCGCCCGCCGAAGCTCTCCATGCGCGCGTTCATGCTTGCGTTGTCCTCAAGCACCCAGCTTATTTCGTGGTAATCGTAGCGCGGATTGTCGAACAGGTGCGTCTGCATGTAGTCGAGCAGCGCGTACGACAGGCCGAGCTGGCGGAACTCCGGCCTGATGCCACACAAAAGCAGGCGCGTGCCGCGCATCTCGTGGCGGTGGAACAGGTATTGGAACACCCCGCGCAGGCCGATGGCCCCGTTCAGCCGCTTGAGCAGCGGGTTCACGTCCGGCAAAAACATCATGAGGGCCGCGGGCTCCCCCTTGTAGGTGATGGCGAAGGCCAGCTCCCGCGTGAGGATGAAGTCCACGTCCTTGGCCATGAGCCGGACCTCGGCGGGGTTCATGGGCACATACCCCCAGTTGTCCTTCCAGGTGGCGGCGAACAGCTCGCACAAGAGGTCGGCGTCCCGCTTGAGCGTGCCCCGGCGCGTGTAGCGGATGGCGATGTCCGGGTTCTGGCGCATGGCGGCCGCGCGTTTGGCCGCGGCCTCGGGCACCTTATGCCCCCGCTCGAAACGGTAGGCGAAGACGTCCTTCTCCTTCACCAGCCCGCAGGCCTCGATGAGCTCTGGGTACCAGGGCGGGTTGTGGGGCATCATGATCAGCGGCGGGGTGTCGTAGCCTTCCACCAGCGTGCCGATTTCATAGTTGGTGGACGGGTTGAAGGGCCCGCGCATGTGCGTGAGGCCCCTGGCCCGGCACCAGCCAGCTGCGGCGGCGAAAAGCGCGCCCGCGGTGGCTGCGTCGCGCTCGCACTCGAAAAAGCCGAAGGCCCCGGCCTGCTCCCCGTGCTGGGCAATGTAGGCGTCGTCCTTGATGGCCGCAATGCGCCCGACCACCCGCCCGCCGCGTTCGGCCAGAAAGAGTTCACGCTCGGCGTGGGTCCAGAAGGGGTGCGCGGTGGCCAGCAGGTGCCGCACGTCTGCCCGCAGGGGCGGCACCCAGCAGGGGTCGCCGCCTTGCACGCTCCACGCCACCTGGATGAAGGCCTCCAGGTCCGCCTTGCCGCTGACGGGCCGCACGCGCAGTGCGGTCACTGGGCGTCTCCGAACCGCAGCACGGCCCAGGGGGTTTTGAGCATGATGTAGAGGTCGAGCCAGAAGGACCAGTTCTTGATGTAGTACGTGTCAAGCTCCACGCGGGCGTCGTAGGGCAGGCTGCTGCGGCCGGAAACCTGCCACAGGCCGGTCATGCCGGGCCGCACGCGCGAGACCATCTCGTAGGCCTCGCCATATTTGGCGAGTTCCGCCGCAACAATGGGCCTGGGGCCGATGAGGCTCATTTGGCCCATCAGCACGTTGAAGAGCTGGGGCAGCTCGTCGAGGCTGGTGCGCCGCAGGAAGGCGCCCACCGGGATGATGCGCGGGTCGTGGGCCAGCTTGTGGGTGGCTTCCCATTCCGCGCGCAGGGTGGGGTTGGCTTCCAGCACTCTCGCCAGTTCGGCGTCGGCGTTCTGCACCATGGTGCGGAACTTCCAGGCCCTGAAGGGCTTGGCCCCCCGGCCCAGGCGATTGTGGCGGAAGAACACCGGCCCAGGGTTGGTGATGACGATGGATAGGCTGATGAGGGCGAAGAGCGGCGCAAGCAACACAAGCAACAGCACGGTCAAGAGCAGGTCCACGCAGCGCTTGGCGGCCAGCAGCCGGATGTCGAGCAGCCGCTGGACGATTTCAAGCCCGAGGTGGTGGCCCATTTCCACCGGGCGCGTCCATTGGTTTCCGTAGTTCAGGCTCTCGTGCAGGATGATGGTCTTGGTGAAGCGCGCCTCGGCGCGGCGCAGCACGGTCCGCGCGCCGGAGCCCCGCTGCGGGTAGCCCAGGAAGATGAAGATGCCGTCGGTGCGCGGCTCCGGCCGGGAGAAGAACTCGTGGCCGTCGCGCACGGGGAGGTCGGCCAGGGTGTCGACCCCGAAGGACTCCGACCGGTGGCGAAGCAGCAGCACGGGCTTCAGGCAGACGTGCAGGCGTTGTATCAGCATGCGGATGTAGTGGGCTTCCTTTTCCTCGAAAAGATAGAACACCGTGCGGTAGCCCCACCAGGAAAAGCGGGAGAAGAAGCGTTTGGCGCTGAAGTGCGCGGCTGGCAGCAGCAGCAGCAGCAAGGCTCCGCTGCTGAGCAGCACCGCGCGGGAATGCTGGAAGTTCAGCCGCATCCAGTAGGTCATGGAGGAGAGCATGGCGATGATGAGCACGGTGGCGAGGGTTGTGGCGCGCAGCTCCTGCGGCTGGGAGAGCAGCATGTTGTAGCCGCCGAAGCTGGCGATGGCCAGCACGTAGAGCAGGATCACCGGCCACTGGGCCCAGTACTCCGAAAGCAAAAAATCGCCCCCGGCGAGATGCCTGATGTAGACCGTGGCCGCGAACACCAAGGTGATGACGAGCATGTCGACGCAGATGAGCGTCAGCGGCATGGCCGACGATCTCCGTCTTGAGAGCAGGGACTGCGTGATGTCCGGGTGTGGTTGCATGGCGTCGGGTTCCCTGCGTTGTTTAAAATGCCCCATCACTTTTACAGAAACGCCCGCCAGAGGCAAGCGCGCGCCTGTCAGACGATGGTCGGCGCGTGCCTGCGCAGCCAGAGTTGCAGCACAAGCAACGTCCACAGGGGCCTGCGGCGGTCCGCCCGGCCGGAAAGGTGCTCGTCCACCAGCCGTCCCACGGCGCGCGGGTCGAAAAGCCCCTGGCGCCTGAGGGCCGCTTCCGAGAGCAGGTCCTCCATGAGCGGGCGCAGCACGCCGCGCAGCCACCCGGCCACGGGAATAAGAAAGCCCCGCTTGGGCCGGCGCAGCACCGCATCCGGCACCAGCCCCGCCGCGGCCCTGCGCAGCAGATACTTGCCGCAAAGCCCGCGCAGCTTCAGGTCCACGGGCAGCCGCCACACGAACTCGGCCACGTCGCGGTCGAGCAGCGGGGCGCGCACCTCAAGCGAATGCATCATGGAGCAGCGGTCCACCTTCACCAGGATGTAATCGAGCAGGAACTGCCGCGCGAACACGGCGAAGCTCTTGGCCAGCGGCGTTTTTGCCGGGTAGGCGTCGTAGAGCGCGCGGGTGGGCGCGAACAGCGCCTCGGGCGAAAGGTCCAAAGCCTGGCCGGGCATATGGCCTGCCATAACGCCGCGCAGCAGCTCCGGCGGATAGGGCGTGAGCCAGCGCTGGGTGCGTTGCCAGGGCGGGTTGTCCGCGCCGTCGAGAAAGGTCCGCGTCATGAGCCGCAGGTTCACGTACCCGGAGGACTGCGGCAAGAGCCCGCACAGGGGTTTTGCCATGGCGCGCATGAATCGCGGCAGACGCGCGTACCAGTCGGCCAGGCGCATGGCGTAGAAGGTCTCGTACCCGGCGAAAAGCTCGTCGCCGCCGTCGCCGCCGAGGGCAACGGTGACCTTTTCCCGCGTCAGCGCGCTGAGCAGAAACGTGGGCACGATGGACGGGTCGCTCATGGGCTCGTCGAAGCGTTCCACAATCTCCGGCAGCAGGCTTCCGCAGGCGTTGGCGTCCAGGATGCGCTCGGTGTGGTCCGTGCCCAGGCGCTGCGCCACCATGCGGGCATAGCCCGACTCGTCGTAGCTGGCCTCCTTGAAGCCGATGCTGAAGGTCTTGACCCTGCTGCTGTGCCGGGCCATCAGCGCCGCCACCAGGGACGAGTCGAGCCCGCCGGAGAGGAACATGCCCAGGGGCACGTCGCTCACCAGCCGGCGTTCAACGGCGCGGTCCAGCAGCGAGACGAGGCGTTCGCAAAGCTCCGGCTCGGAGGCCCCGGCGCTTTCTGCCGGCACGGGCAGGGTCCAGTAGGGCGCGGTGCGCACCTGCCCGTCGCGGAAGATGAGCAAATGCGCGGGCGGCAGCTTGAAGGCCTCGCGGTGGATGCTGCCGGGCGTGGGGCAGTACTCGTAGGCCAGGAATTGCGCCAACTGGTCGCGCCCGGTGGTGAAGCGCAGAAACGGCAGCGCCCGCAGGGCCGAAAGTTCCGAAGCGAAGGCGAACACGCCGTTCTGCAGGGTGTAGAAGAAAGGCTTCTTGCCGTAGCGGTCGCGCGCGGCGAAGAGCGTGCGGGTGTGCCGGTCCCACAGGGCAAAGGCGAACATGCCCTCGAAGCGGTCCAGGCAGCTCTCGCCCCAGGCCAGCCAGCCGTTCAGGATGACCTCGGTGTCGGAGCCGGTGGCAAAGGCGAAGCCCTTGGCCTCAAGCTCGGCGCGCAGTTCGCGGTAGTTGTAAATCTCGCCGTTGAAGGTGACGGCCGCGCGGCCGCCCGCGTCCAGCATGGGCTGGGAGCCTGCGGCCAGGTCGATGATGGACAGCCTGCGGTGGCCGAGGGCCGCCGGGCCTTCCACCCACACGCCCGCGCCGTCTGGCCCGCGGGTTTGCATGGTGTCGGTCATGGCGGTGACCATGGCGCGGCGCGCGGCGTCGTCGAGGGGGATACCGCCCGTCCCGGCCGCGGCCCGGTGCTCCGGCCCCAGAATGAATCCCGCGATGCCGCACATGGCCTAGCGGCCCCCCAGGACGATGCGCTGGGTCAGCAGCTCGAAAAACTTGTCCACGTAGCGGCCCGGCGCAAACATGACGCGGGCCTTGTCGCGCCCGCGCCCGGCCATGGCCACGGCGGCCTCGCGGTCGGCGGCGTAGCGTTCGATGGCGGCCGCGATGGCCTCGGCGTCGCCCTCCGGCGTGAGCAGCCCGGTGACGCCGTGCTCCACCAGATCCGGTATGCCCGCCAGCCGCGTGGCGATGACCGGCACCCGGTGCAGCAGCGCCTCGATGAGCACCGTGGGCAGGCCGTCGGAATCGCCGTTGGGCCGGCGGATGCTCGGCATGGCCAGCATGTCGGATTCGAGCAGCAGGGCGGGCACCCGCTCGTGCGGCAGGAAGCCCGGAAAGTCCACGGCGTCGGCCACGCGCAGATGCCCGGCCAGTTCGCGCAGGCGGGGCATCCAGGGGCCGTCGCCCGCGATGACCGCCCGGGCGTTGAGCCCGCGCCCGCGCACAATGGCCAGGGCCTCGATGAGGTGCTGGAAGCCCTTGGTCTCGACAAAGCGCCCGATGGCGCAGATGCGCACCGGCGGCTGCATGGGCACCGGGGCCTCGGCCGCGGGCGGCAGGGTCAGCACGTCGTGCAGCAGGTGAACCTTCTGCGGGGCTTGCGGCACGAACTGCCGCAGGTGCGGCACCAGGAAGGAAGACTCGCACAGGGCGAAGCTGGCCTTGGCGAGCTTGTGGGCCAGCAGGCCGTCGGGCGGGTGCACATCGCCCGCGCGTGAGGAAAAGCTGAAGGACAGGCCGCAGAGTTCCGCCGCGCACCAGGCCGCCGTGGCAGAGCCGTTGGCCCAGGCCGCATGCACGTGCAGAACGCCGAGTTCGCGGAAGCGCCGCGCCAGCTTGAAGCCGCAGAGCACCGCCAGAAAGTTCTCGCCGTATTTCTCCCACCCACCACCAGGGGAGAAGAGCACCCGGCCGATGAGCGCCAGGGACTTGAGCGGCCGTGAAAGGAGGCTGCCCAAAACGGCCAGCAGCACACCGCCCGCGTTGGCCATGCCGATGCGCTCCACCTGCATGCCCTCTGGCCGCATGGCCAGCCCCGCCTCGATGGGCCCGTAGAGGCTGTGCACGGAAAGCGGCAGCCCGGCCTGGCGCAGGGCCTCGGCCTCGCTGACCACGAAGGTCTCCGAGGGTTTGGGGAACCAGAGGGTGATGGTGGCGGTGCGGGGCAGGGTCATGCGTTGTCTTCCTTTGCCGGGTGCGGCGGGGCGAGGTCGGCGAGGGTGACGCCGGAGTAGTCCGCGCGCGTTTGCAGCCAGCGCAGGAACTCCCGCGTCTTGCCGACCACGCGGGCGATGGCGGGCTCGTCCGGCACGTGGGGCGCGCAGCCGGGCATCAGCTCGGACGAGTGGATGAACAGGTGCACTACCTGCCCGCCACGTGCAAGATGCAGGTGCGCGGCCAGCTTCATGGAGGCCAGCGGAAACCAGGCCGGAATGGTCCCGGTGGCGCCGAGGATGTGGAAGCGCCGCAGCAGCCAGGCCCGCTTGTTCTGATTGAGCAGTGCGGCGGCGGTCCAGGCGGCGTTGCGCAGCAGGGGCGAAAACGGCACCATGGTCACCGGGGCCTCGGTGAGGCCGCCGCCCGGCACATCCAGCGCGTACGGGTCGGTTGGCGAAAGAAAAGCCTCGGGCAGTGCGGGCGACCAGCTCACCGGCACGATGCTGCCGTCCACGCGGATGCCGTGCCGCGTGAGCAGCGCGCGCACCTTGCGCCCCAGGTCGAAGCGGCCCATGCGGAAGGACGTGGCCGAGACGCCCGTGGCCTCCCGGCAGATGCGCGCCAGTTCGGCCAGCTTGGCGTCGAGCTGGGCCTCGTCCAATTCCTCGGAGGGCGTCCAGGCCTGGCTGCTGCCGTCCGCCAGCGGCGGGGTGTTCCAGGGGTGCAGGTGCAGGCCGATCTCCGCGCCGAGGTCTTCGCGCCAGCGGCGCAGAATGTTTCGGCAGGAGGGATCGTTGAACACCGGCCAGGTGCACAAAAGCGTCAGCGGCACGCCGAACTCCCGCGTGACGAACTCCAGCCGCCGCAGGTGCTCGACGTTTGTCACGCCTCTGGCCCGGGCGTCGTAGCGGCCGGAGAACAGCCCCTCCTCCTCCACATCCACGCTGAAGACCACGCGCAGGCTCATGGGCGCCTCCGCCGGTTCCAGGCCTCAAGCAGCACGGATTCCGTGGCGCGGAGCATGGCCTCGGGCGAGTGCCTGCGCACGGCCCGCTCGCGCCCTGCCGCGCCCATCTTTTGCCGCAGGGCCGCATCGGCCAGCAGCCGGGCCAGCGCCGCGCCGATGTCCTGCGCGTCCTCGGGCCGGGCCAGCAGGCCCGTGACACCGTGCTCCACCAAGTCCGGGATGCCGCCCGTGCGCGAGGCCACCACCGGCAGCCCGCAGGCCATGGCCTCAAGCACCGCGTTGGGCGAGCCCTCGCGTCGGGAGGCCAGGGCGAACACCTGCGCAGTGGCAAGATGCGGCCGCACCTCGCCGCAGCCGGTGAAGATGGTCACCGCGTCCGCAATGCCGAGTTCGGCGGCAAGGGCCTCTGCCTGGGGGCGCAGCGGGCCGTCGCCCACCATGGTCAGCCGGGCGCCGGGCACGCTTTTCTTTGCCAGGGCAAAGGCCTCCACCAGGGCCAGCGGCGACTTGTCGCGCACCAGGCGCGCCACGCTGACCACGTTCGGGCCGGGCCCTGTGGCGGGCTCGGCCAAAAAATCGACCGGACGGAAGCGCTCCGTGTCCACGCAGTTGGGAATGACGGCCACGCGGTCGGGGCTGACGCCCAGCTCGTTCACCACGCGCCCGCGCAGCATCTCCGCGTTGCAGATCAGCCGGTCGGTCAAACGCCAGAGCAGCGGCTCCCACTGCCGGGGCTTAAGCTCGCGGAAGCCCGCGGCGATGGCCGGAACGCCGAGCGCCCGGCCGAAAAGCCTGCCCCAGATGTTCGGCACCACGGTGAGGGAGTAGAGGATGTCCGGCCTGCTCCTGGCGATTTGGGCAAAGAGCGGGGGCAGGGCGCGGAAGCTGCCGGGCGGGCACTGGCTCACGCGGATGATGGGCACGCCCAGGGTTTGGGCCTCGGCCAGCAGGTCGTCGCCGGTATTGAGCACCCACAGCTCCGGCGTGAAGATCCGGCGGTCAAGCCCGCGCAGGATTTGCAGGGCGTAGCGCTGGGTGCCGCCGAACTCCAGGTCCTGCAACAGCACGGCCAGCCGCAAGGGATGGTCGAAAGTCGCGGGGACGTGGGCGTGGGGCATCTGGGCTCCGGGCGTGCGATTCATGGGTTGGGTTCGGCAAGGCGGTGAAGACAACCGGGGGGCCGCCGCGCATGTTCAGATAGCACCGGCCCGCACGCGGAATCAAGATAAAAGGGCGCTGGATATCAATGGCTGGGGCCGCGCAGGATTCTGGCCACGGAGCCGTCGAGGCGGGTGCGGTAGGCCACGCCGCCCCAGCGGAGCGTATTGCTGAACCATGTGAGCAGGTAGCAGGGCACGGTGAGTATCTGCATGAGGAGGAACCCCAGGCCCGCGCTCACGGCCGGAATGGGCCGCAGGCACAGCCTGCCCAGCCGCACCCCGAAGGCGCAGAGGATCAACCCGTAGGTGAGCCCCGTCGCCCCGCCGTGCGCCAGGTCGGCCAGGGAGTACACAAGCAGCGCGCCGCCGCCAAGGGGGGCCAGCGTCACCCCCAGCCACACGCCCGGCAGGCAGAACTTCATGTAGTGCAGTTGCCGGAACCACCACTTCCACCAGGTGGCGAAGCTCTGCGTGGCGAGCCGGGTGAGCAGCGCCGCCTCGGGCACGATGCGGATGGCTACGCCCCGGCGCTCCAGGTGCGGCCCCATGGTGAAGTCGTCCACCACGGCCCTGGCCCAGATTGCGTCCACGCCGTTGCGCAGGAAGGTTTCGCGGCGGATGGCCGTGGCCCCGCCCCACAAGAGCGGCGTGCCCGGCAGGTTTTGCAGCAGGTGCACAAGCAGGGCGGAAAAGAAGTGGAACAGCGAACCCGGCCGCAGATCAGCAGGCAGGATCAGGTGGTAGGTGCTCGCCACCTCGGCCTGGTCCTGCCGCAGTGGCTGGGTGATGCGCGTCAAAAAGTCCGGCCGGGCCTCGTGGCTGCTGTCGCAGAACACGAGAATTTCTGGAGCGTTGCTTGCCTCGCTGTTTGCGAAATGGATGCCCGCCAGCAGGTTGTGGTTTTTCTGGCAGCAGGTTGTGGCTTCCCCGGCGATGACCAGCCGCGCGTGGGGGTGGCGCTGCATGAGTTCGCGCGCCAGGGCGGCGGCCGGGTCGGTTTCGTCGCGCACGGCAAGAATGGCCTGGAAGCGCCAGCCCGGCTGAGCGAGGAGGCTGGCCAGCGCGGCGCGGATGGCCGGGGTGTCCCCCGTGAAGGGGATGATGAGGGCCAGCGGCGGCTGGTTTGCGGGCGCGGGCAGGGGCTTCGGGTCGGCCCAGGCGGCGCGGGCCTTGCGCAGGGCGGGCAGCGAATAGTGGCAGAGCAGCAGCAGCACCGCGACGTGCACGGCCATGCCCAGGAGTGCCAGGATGTCCAGCATCAGCTCGCGCCTCCTGCGGCAGCGGGAATGGCGGCGGGGGCGGCGTTGGCGCGCCAGGTGCGCCACAGGTGCGCCAGTAGGAGCATCAGGCCGAGGCCCTGCCCGGCCAGCGCCTGCCCGAGGTACTCCCCGCCGGCGGCAAGCCCGGCGGCCCCGAGGGCGGCAAAGAGCGCGGGCGCCACGGCCCGCAGGCTGAAGAGCCCGATGAAGCGCTGGCAGGCCCCCAGGGTCAGCACGGCCACAAAGGCCTTGGTGATGACGATGGCGGCCACCGCGCCGTTCAGCGGCCCGCCAAGAGCCGAGGCGCCGGGGATGAGCGCGGCGCAGAGCGCGGCGTTGAGCGCCAGCCCGGCGATGAAGAACCAGAGCACCAGCAGTTGGCGGCCCATGCTCAGCAGCAGGTAGTAGGCAAGGTTGTGCATGAAGGAGATGACCAGACAGAGCGACAGCCAGGGCTGGATGCGCACGGCCTCGGCGTACTGCCCGCCATAGGCCAGGGGGATGATGAACCCGCTGCCCGCCATGAAGACGAAGGTCACCGGCAGGGCCAGCGCGGCCATGGTGCGGGCCTGCTCGCGCGCCTTGGTGCGGAAGCCCGCCTGGTCCGTCACCCAGAGCTTGGCGAAGAGCGGAAACAGCACGCGGCCCAGCAAAATGTTCGAGGCCAGGGCGGCCACGCCGTCGATGAGCTGCCAGGTGGCGCTGTACTGGGCCACGGCCCAGGACCCGCCGTGGCGCTGCAAAAAGAAGATGTTGATCTTGTTGTACAGGATGGCGGCCAGCGCCATGAGGGTGAACACGCGGGTCTCGTCCCAGGCGGCGCGGATGGTCTGCCACAGGGGCAGTTCCGAGGCGCGCCAACTGCGCTTGAGCAGCTTGAGCGACACCGCGAGGCCCACCAGCGTTTCCAGCGGCTTGCACAGCGCGGCGATGAGCGGCGGCGCGCCCGCCAAGAGCGCCAGCACGCCGAAGCCGTAGCCGCACAATGAAGCCGCCCCCCGGAGCCGCCCTTCCATGTCCTGGCGCCCCAGGGACTGGCAGACCACGTAATAGGAGTTCACCAGCGCATCGAGCCCGAAGGAGAGGCCGACAATGAGCACCAGCGCCGTGAGCTCGCCCGGGTAGCCCTGCCACAGGCAGAAGGCCGCCATGCACACGCTGCCCGCGCCAAGCAAAGCGCCCTTGAGCAGGGTTATCTGCCGGTAAACGCTGCTGGGCGTGGCCACGCGCTTGACCAGCAGCAGCATGAAATGCTGGTTGATGCCGAACTCCGAGCAGAACAGCAGAATCTGGCCCATGTTCATGGCCAGCATGAAGTTGCCGTAAGTGTCCATGGCCTGCCGGGCCAGCAGCAGCAGGAACACGGCTTGCAGCCCGTCGCCCAGCCATTGCGCGGCAAGCAGCGTGGCCACCCGCTTCATGATGCCCTGGCCCAGCGCGCGGCTCACTTCCCGGTCTCCGCGGGCGTGGCGAGCAGTCTGTCGCAGGCGGCCAGCACGTCCTCAAGGGAGATGTCGGCCATGCAGCCGCCCCCGGTGCAGGCGTACTCGAACCCCAGGTGCAGGCAGGGCGCGCAGGCGCGTGGCGAGCGCAGGGCCTCTCCGCGTCCGGGCGCGGTCACCGGCCCCCAGCGGTCGACGGAGGTCGGACCGTTCAACGACACCAACGGTGTGCCCATGGCCGCGGCCAAATGCATGATGCCCGTGTTCACGGACACGCACAGCGCCGCGTGTTGGAGTGCGGCGATTGTTGCGCTGAGGCTTACCCCGGCGATGCTCCTCGCGTGTGGATTGGCGAGGGCGTTTGCCAACTGCGTCGAATCAGCCGCGTCCGCCTGCGCTCCCGAGAAAAGCACGACCAACCCACGAGTGAGCAGCCATTGCGAGAGAGCCTTCCAATTTTCAACTGGCCAGCGCTTAAAACTTGCATTCATTCCGCCGGGGAAAAGATGCAGCACGGCGTATGGCACGGGGGGCAACGCGCCGCCCGGCAGTTCGGTTGCCGCGTCCGGCAGGGGAACAAGCGTTGGCTGAAGTTTTCCGGTTGCGCCGATTGTGGCGGCAAGGGCGCGGAAATTTTCGAGTTCGTGGCGGGTGCGCAGGTGGGGCGCCACCGCGTCGTATATGTAGTGCCGGTGCTGCCCGGGGGTGAAGAAGCCGACCTTGTACGAGGCGGACGCGGCGAAGGAGAGCAGGGCGTTGAGCCGGGGCCACTGGCCGGAGTCGAGCCAGGCGTCGAAGGGGCCGCTTGCGCGCACAAGTCCCACGGCCTCCCACGGACGCTTCACCGGCAGCACAACGACCTCGGCCACGCCGGGGATCATGCGCGCCACGTCGAGGTTGGGCTTGCTGCAAAACACGGTGAGCCGGGCCTGCGGGTGCGCCGCCATGATGTCGGCCAGGGGGCCGGAAAAGAGCACCAGGTCGCCGATGCAGCCCAGACACAGCGCGCCAATGCGGGAGACCTTGCGCGGGGGCCTGCGTTTGCGCCGGACAAGCCCGGCCGCGGCGATGAGCGGCACCCCCGCCCATTTGTCGAGCAGGCGCAGAACCTTGTTGCCGCGCTCTCCGGCCATGGACTAGCCGTTCCCGGCGGACCGGCGCGCGCGCTCTTCATCCAGCGCGGCGAAGAGCGGGCTGTCCGCAATGCCTTTGCGGTGCAGGAAAAGCGCCAGCGAGACCTTCAGCACGCCCAGGCCGTAGCGCACGGAGTTGCTGAAGCTGATGGACGAGGAGTCGGCGGCGTAGCGCGTGGGGCAGGTAACCTCGCCCACCTGGAAGCCCGCAAAGAGGATCTGCGCCAGGAACTGGTTGTCGAACACAAAGTTGTCGCTGTTCTTATGGAAATCAATGGCCTCAAGCACCTGGCGCGAGTACGCCCGGTAGCCGGTGTGGTACTCGGAGAGCTTTTCCCCGGCCAGCAGGTTTTCCAGCAGGGTGAGCACGCGGTTGGAAAAATATTTGTAGAGCGGCATGCCGCCCTTGAGCGCCCCGTTGGACAAAATGCGCGAGCCGAGCATGCAGTCGAACACCCCGCGGGCGATGGGCGAAACCATGGCCTCCACCAGCTTCGGGGTGTACTGGTAGTCGGGGTGGAGCATGATGACGATGTCCGCGCCGAGGTCCAGCGCCGTCTGGTAGCAGGTCTTCTGGTTGCCGCCGTAGCCGGTGTTGCGCGTGTGGGCGATGGTGTGGATGCCCAGGCTTCTGGCCACGGCCACGGTGTCGTCGCGGCTGGCGTCGTCCACCAGCACCACTTCGTCCACTATCTCGTGGGGAATTTCCTCAAAGGTCTTGCGCACGGTCTTTGCCGCGTTGTACGCGGGCATGACGAGCACGATCTTCTTGTCCTCGATCACTCACTGGCCTCCTGGCGATGTGCGGCGCGCACCGTCCGGTCATGACGGCACCCCGGGGAAGGGCCCAGGCGCGCGGCCGGATATATACACGCTGGTACCCCGGAAGGCCAGCGTTTACAGCTTCGTGGCGGGGTTCGCTTTCTGCGTCAGCCCCGGCACGAAGAAATGCCCGTCCAGATCAAAGTGCGCAGCCGCGCGGCCGGGGTTGTCCAGCAGCAGCCCGGCATCGCCGCCCTTGGGCGCAATGGGCCGCAGGGTGCGTCCGTCTGGCGCAAGGGCCGCGGGAATGAGCTTCCGCCTTCCGGCGGGCAGGGCGTTTTCCGGCAAAAAGAGCGCGAAGGTTCCGTCCGCCTCCACCTTGCCCAGGGCCACGTCGCGGCCCTCGTCCGCAATCCCCTCGGGCATGGTGCAGCGGACCACCAGCCAGGCCCCGGCGCATTGCGGCGCGCTGCCGCTGAGCAGAAAGCCGGGCACTCTGCCGTCAACTGCCGCGCGGGGTTCAAGGGTCGCCTCGCCCTGCGTGGGCGCGCCCATGGCCTCTGCCTCCGGCGCGGGCAAGGCCCGCCAGACCCCGGCGCGCAGGCTGGCAAAGAGCGGCGTGTGCGCCATGACAAAGGCCGGGTCGGGGAAGACCTCGCGCAGGTTTTCCGGCTGGGTGAGCCGAAAGAGCTCCTGCCGGGCCAGTTCCAGGCGCGGGGCGCGGTTGTGCAGCACCAGGGCCGCCAGCAGGGTCGACACGGCGAAGAGCGCCGCGCACAGCGCGAACCCGCGCGCAAGCCAGCGCCGCCAGCCACCGGCAAGTCGCCCGCCATGCAGAAACCACAGTGCGCAGAGCATCATCCACAGCGGCGTGCTGAAGGTTGCGTAGCGGCTTTCCTGTGCCTGCCCCAGGCCGAAGCCGCCACGCGCCACCGCCGTGGCCCCGGCCGTCAGCAGCGTGAAGGCCGCCACGCACAGCCAGGGCGCAAGCAGCCGCAGGGTGGCGCCGGTGTCCTTCCCGCGGGAGTGCCAGACGCCCAGCTTGAGCGCCCCCAGGGCCGCGAGCGCGAAGGCGCCCGCCAGCAAAGCCAGGGGTTGCAGGGTGCGGTCGCCCGCAAGCGCCCCGCCCAGATATGTCAGGAAGTAGCCGAGGAGCAGGTGCGGGGTCTTGAGCGCCAGCAGAATGGACGGATGGTGCGCGGGCTTCACGTAGCCGTGGAAATAGCCCAGCCAGACCAGCGCGCCGAAGGCCAGCCACAGGGTGGTGGAAACGGCCGGGCGGCGGCGGGAGTCCCCGCCGTTACGCTCGCCGGAGATGCGCAACGCGATGAGCGGAGCCAGGCAGGGCCAGTAGAACAGCCCGTTGGCGAAGCTGAAGGACGCGGGCAGCCCGACAAGGGCCATCAGCGCCAAGCGGCCCGTGGTGAGCCGTGCGCCGCCCGCGCCAAGCCACACCCCGGCCCAGATGGTGAGGCTGGGCAGGATCACCGAGGTGTTGATGCCCACGCTGAAGGTCTCCCACTGCATGAGCGAGAACCCCAGCGCAGAAAAGAGCGCCAGCGGGCGGCGGTCGGACCTGTCCCAGCCCTGGAGCAGCAGCAGCCGCCAGGCCAGCAATACGCAGCCCCCCGCCATGAGGAAAATGAGGGCGAGCTCCGGCCAGCGCGCCAGCCGGAAGGCCGGGAAGAACGCCAGCCCCGCCACGCGCACGATGGCGCTGCGCTGCTCGTTGTTCTGCAGAATGATGTCGGGGAGGCCGAGGGTGCCCGCGCTGAGCTTGTCCAGCACGTCGGTCCAGATGAGCCATTCGTCCCAGTTGAGCACGTCCACGGCCCACAGGCAAAGGGCCGTCGCGAGGAGAATCGGCGGGATGAGCGGCGCCGGGCGCCATGACAGGGCGGATTTCAGCGCGTGCATGATGTGGTACCTGGCTGCTGTTCAAGGCCATGGAATCGTGCCGGGGGGAAATGCCCCTTGCCTTCGGGACGGGCAAAAGGTATGCGCTCATTAGTATTATTTGGCCACAGAGTAAAGCGCGGACGCGGGAGCGCTCTTTTGAGCCGCCACCCCCTACCGTAGGGCTGGCGGTTTGACTTTGCCCGGATGCTCCTTCCGCCGGGACCGCAGACGATGAACAGTTCGGATGTGTTCTCTCCCCTCGCCACGATGAAGCTCTTTCGGATGCGCGCCTGTCTCGTTCTGGCGTTGGCCGTGCCGAGAGTGGGGGAGGACTCCCCCTGCGCAGCAGGCTGAGGCGAAATCTGTTCCGCAACGCGGAGAGGGTTCGCGGAAATAAATGGTTGTGTTGTCTGAGGCGGTTGGAGCAACCCCGTGCCCTGCCTGCCGAATAGCCGGATGACGATTTTTCAAAGAGGTACCACCATGCTTATCCCCATCATTCTGTCCGGAGGCTCTGGCACGAGGTTGTGGCCGTTGTCGAGGACGCTGTACCCCAAGCAGTTCTTGCCGCTGGTAGGCGAGAAAACCATGTTCCAGCAGACCGTGAGCCGCGCCATGGCCTTGCCGGATGTGCAGGCACCCATTGTGCTCTGCAACGAGGAACATCGTTTTCTCGTGGCGGAGCAATTGCGCCAGGCAGGCGTCGTAGCCAGGGAGATAGTGCTTGAACCCGTGAGCAGGAACACTGCGCCCGCCGCGACCGTGGCCGCCCTGTGCGCTCTTGGGATTGACGAGTCCGCGCTCGTGCTGATCATGCCTGCGGACCACATCGTGGCCGATGAGGCCGTCTTTGCCGAGGCGGTTGGTCTGGCCATTCCGGCCGCGAGGGAAGGCCGGCTCGTCACCTTCGGCATCAAGCCGACCCGGCCGGAGACCGGCTACGGCTACATCCGCCTGGGCCGGGAGATAGACGGCATCAAAGGGATGCGCGAGGTCTCGGAGTTCAAGGAGAAGCCAGACCTCAAATCAGCGGAGCTGTTCCTGCAGGCGGGAGACTATGTTTGGAACTCCGGCATTTTCCTGTTCTCGGCAAAGTCATATTTGGCAGAAATCGAACAACATGCGCCGTCGATTCTGACCTCGTGCCGGGCCGCCTTGGATGATGCGGCGCATGATCTGGACTTCGTGCGCCTGGGCAAGGAGAAGTACTCCGCCTGCGTGGAGGATTCCATTGACTACGCCGTGATGGAGAGGACGAAACACGCCGCCGTGGTGCCCATAGACACCGGCTGGAACGATGTGGGGTCGTGGCGGTCGTTGTGGGAAATAGCCGACCGCGACGAGTGCGGCAACGCGTTCATCGGCGATATTGTGGCGCACGAAACCACAGATACCTATGTGCATGCGCGCCACCGCCTCGTGGCCACGGTCGGCGTTGAAAATCTTGTCATCGTGGAAACGAGTGACGCGGTTCTTGTGGCGGCCAAGGACCAAGTGCAGGACGTGAAGAAGATCGTGGAGCAGCTCAATGCCGCGGGCCGGGCCGAGACCACCATACACCGCAAGGTCTTCCGCCCCTGGGGCGCCTACGAGGGCATCGACCTGGGACTGGGCTTCCAGGTCAAACGCATCACCGTGAAGCCTGGCGCAACGCTTTCGCTGCAGATGCACCACCATCGGGCGGAGCACTGGATCATCGTGCGCGGCACGGCAGAGATCACCAAGGGGGAGGATACCATCCTCTTGAGCGAGGACCAGTCCACGTACATTCCTCTCGGCACTGTGCACCGGCTGCACAACCCGGGTAAGATTCCGCTGGAGCTCATAGAAGTGCAGACCGGCAACTACCTCGGCGAGGATGACATCGTGCGCATGGAGGACATTTACGGCCGCAACAAGTAGCCGTTTGTCCTGCCGGATTCGGGCGGCGGCCCTGCATGGTTGCAGCGCACGGGTGGCGGCCGGAAAGGGCCAGCCGGCTCGTCAGAGGGCAAGGACCCTGGCGAGCGCCTCCGCGGTCTTATCAGCAGACTCGTTCCACGAGCACAAGCGCGCGCGTGTGCGCCCCTGGTCCACCAGCGCCTTGCGGGCAGGGCCGTCCAGTTCCAGGAGCGCCGTTACAGTGCGCGCCATGTCCGACGGGTCCTGCGGGGAAAAATAGAACGCCGACTCGCCGCAGGCTTCGCGCACCGGTGGGATGTTTGAGGCAGCGACGGGCGTCCCCATGGCCAGCGCCTCGATTGTCGGCAGGCCGAAGCCCTCGTACAGCGAGGGGAACACCAACGCCTGCGCGTGGCGCATGTGCCTGCGCAGCGGCGCCTCGTCCAGAAGCCCGGTGATATGGATGCGCCCCGGGCACGCGGCCTCCAGGTCCTGCACGGAAACCTCGCCGGTGCTGAAGCCGGACTTTTTCCCGATCAGCACGAGGTGCTCCGGGCGCGTGGCCGCGACCAACCTCCATGCCTGGCATAGCCTGCGGATGTTTTTGTGCTCCTTGATGTTGCCGATGGCGACGCAATAGGGAAAGGGCACGGGGCTTTCGTCGTGTATCTCCTCAAACCACGTCTGCGAAACCCCATTCAGAATTACGTTGGCCCTGCCGCGTGGTTGCCCCACAAGCCTCAGGAATTCTCTCCGGGAAAAATCAGAGACGAAGATCAACTCGTCCGCCTTCCTGGCCACGGCGGCGAACAGGGTGCGCGCATAGGCCCGCTTGAGCCCGGAATACAGAGTGGTCAGGGCCAAATGTGCCACGTCGTGCACCGTGGCCAGCAGGGGCTTGCCGGTGAAAACCGGGATGTTGTAGTGCGGCGTCCAGAGCGCGTCGGCCTGGGCGATCTTCCACGGCAGGACGAGCTGTTCCTTGACGCTGTAAATGGGGATGTTGGCAGCCACAGGCTCGAATTGTGTTCCCGCCGGGATGACGAAGCATTCTTCAACGGCGCGCGGGCCAAGCAGCAGGAAGCGCACCTCCGGCAGTCTGGCCATGCACAGGGGCAGAAGGTTGCGTAAGTACACCCCGACACCTGAGTTTTTGGCCATCCGGCAGTCGACCGCAAGTGTCTTCCCGGCGCCCTTGTGTGCGGGGCACCCGATCAAGGCTTACGCCCGCCCGTGCGACGCAGGCTCTTCAGCAGAGGATGCCAGAGTGGCCTGGCCTTGCGCACCAGCGGCCATTCCAGCACCCGCTCCTTCAGGGGTAGCCGTATCCGGCCGGGTGCATTGCCACCCGCGAAATGATCATACACCCCGGAATATGCCTCTTTGTTTGGAGTCAACAGAAACGCGACGATCGCGTCCTCCGCCTGCTGGAAGCGCGCGTGCCCAAGTTTCGCCGCGCTCCAACCGGCCCGCCCAAGCTCCTGCGCCCAAGAGAAGTCGAGGGGTTCCGGGTTGCCGGGATCATAGAGCAGGCCGTTTAGGCCATGGATGATGTATTCGTTCATGGTGCCGCGGTCTGGGGCAACCACGCATTGCCCCCGCGAAAACGCCTCCAGGAAGGATTGTCCGATGCCCTCGCCCAGCCGGGGGGCAAAGAAGACGTTTGCCCGTTCCAGTGTGCGCGTGAAGTCCGCCTTGTCCTTGAACCACTGGGAGATGGTGATGTTTTGGCTGAGGCACTGCTCCTTCGTGGGCAGCTTCGGGGTCGGGCTGCCGGGGTCCACGGCCACGTGCAGGTGCAGGCTGTCGAAGCTGGTGCCCGCGACAAGGGGTGCCAGGGTCCGCCAGGATATCTGGTCTTCCCGACGCAGCCAGAAAAAGCCGTGCAGGCCTTGCGTTGGCGCCGTGGGCCGGTCGAGGGGTGCCGGATAATAGCGCACGCACAGGCTGCGCAACCCGAAACCCATGGCGAGGGCGTGCGCGGCGGTTGAAAAATTGAGAACCTTGCAGCCCTGGAGCGGCTCCCAGAAGCTGGCCAGCGTCTTCGCCGGGCGTTTCCACATGCCCCATTGGTCGAGCATGGGAATATACGTCACATTGGGGTGGATCTGGCTGTGGTAGCGCCCCCCCGCCGGGCAAAGGGTCTGGAACATGACCACGGCGTCGTGGCCGAGCAGGGAGTCCCAGGAAACGGCTTTGCCGCCCTGCCAGGAATCGTCCCAGAAGGTGTCCACCTGGTGCCCGCGTTGGCGCAGCATCTCGGGCAGGAATTCCGTGGACAGGGTTTTCCTGTGGAAAGAATGGTCCACATAGGCGATGCGCGCCATGGCTTAAGAACCGGAAAGCGCCGCGAGGCGCTCCCTTTCCGCCTCCACCAGCCGCTTGGCCACGTCCGGGGCGGTCAGCGTGGCCTTCCAGCCGAGCAGACGCGCCGCCTTTTCCGGGCAGCCGCGGCTGGTGGAGATTTCTGATGGCCGGAGCAGGGCCTCGTCGGACTGCACATGCCGCTCCCAGTCGAGCCCAAGGGAAGCGAACACTTGCCCGACGAATTCCCGCAGGGTGATGGTATGGCCCGTGGCCACGATGTAGTCGTCCGGCGCGTCTTTTTGGAGCATGCGCCACATGGCGTCCACGTATTCCGGCGCCCAGCCCCAGTCACGGGCGATGTCCAGGTTGCCGAGGAAAAGCGTCTCTCCGGAATTGGCGGCAATGCGGCAGGCCGCGCGGACGATCTTTTGGGTGACGAAACGTTCCGGGCGCAGTGGAGATTCATGGTTGAACAGGATGCCGGAACAGGCGAACAGCCCGTACGACTCGCGATAGTTCGACACCTGCCAGAAGGCCGCGGACTTGGCCACGGAGTAGGGGCTGCGCGGGTGGAAGGGGGTCAGCTCCGTGGCCACCTCCGGCGTGTTGCCGAAACATTCGCTTGAGCCGGCGTTGTAGTACCGTATGCTGCTGCCGAGGAAGCGGATGGCCTCCAACAAGGTGAGGTTGGCGATGCCGATGCTGGTGAAGGCCTCCATGGGCTGCTCGAAGGAGAAGCTCACGGAGCTTTGTCCGGCGAGGTTGTACACCTCGTGCGGGGCCGCCGTGGTCAAGACGTTGAGGACGCTTCTGAAATCGCAGGGATTTGCGGAAATGGTGGTGACCTGGTCGCGGATGGCCATCCGCTTCAGATTGGCGAAGCTGGACATCTGCGCATCGCGAGAGGTGCCGAAAACGGCATAGCCCTTGTCGAGCAGAAGTTTGGCAAGGTACGCGCCGTCCTGCCCGGATATCCCGAAGATGAGAGCTCTGTTTCGCATGGGGTTGCCCCTTCTGTCAGGTTATGCGGCGGTACAGCCGTCGTGCGCCATCATACAGCCGGGGCGAGCAGCGGAGCAGGGCTTGCGCCGCGCTTACCAGGCAGCGGGAGAAGGACGCCGCCTCCGGCGTCACCTCCAAGTCTCCGGCGTCGGGATCAAAGGGGTGGCGCAGGCGTGAAAGGGAAGCCCAGGAAACCGCCAGCGCCAGCTCCGGCCTGTCTGCATGGAGGCAAAGCAGCCCGCGGAGAAAGCCCATGTGGTCCTTTGGGCCGGTAAAGTCCATGTGCGGGCCGCTGGTGTTCAAGAAAGCGTAAAAACACCAGTACAGGCCGCGCACTTCCTGCTCCGAGAGATACGGGAAGCGTTCCCGGACGATCCGCAGGCACTCCAGGCTGTGCTGCACGACGTTGCTCGAGATCCCTCCCAAGGCATAATTGACCGTGCAGTCCTGCGTGTACAGGAACTGCACTCCTTCATCAAGGCAGGCCATGATCCACTTGAAGTCCGCGGCAATCTTGTAGGTACTGTCGTACGGCCCGGAGGCCTCATAGGCCTGCGGCGTTGCGTAGATGGCGTTGTGGCAGTCGTTGGCGCAAATCAGGTACGAGCCGGGGTGCACCAGCGAAGGCGACCAAACCCGTGCCTTGCCTTTGGCGTCGTGTATGCTTGCGCCGGTGGCCAAAAGAGTCTTGTCAGGCCTGCCCCGCATGTGCCGGGCAACGGTCTGCGCTGCGTCGGGCTCAAGCCAGTCGTCGGAATTCAAGACGCAGATGCACTGCCCCCTCGCCAGGGGAATGGCCTTGTTCAGGGCGTCGTACAGCCCGGCATCCGGTTCGCTGGCGAAATAGTCGAGGTGGGCTCCGCCTTGGCGGATGATGTCCAGCGTGCCGTCGGTGGAGGCCCCGTCGAGCACGATGTGCTCCACATTGGCGTAGGTTTGCCGCTGGACGCTTTCCAGCGTTCGCGCCAGGGTTTTTGTGTTGTTGCGCACCACTGTGACATAAGACACCAGCGGCTGGTCGGCGTTGCCGGACTTGCTGCGGCCTTGGAGCCGCAGCCCGCCTTCCGCCAGGAGCTCGGGACCCGCGGGTTCCAGCCGGTCGCTCCAACGGGGCCAAGCCGCGCCTTGTGGCCGGAAGCGTTGCGGCGAGAGCGGCCAACTGAACTGTGGCCCGGGGGCGCCGTCCGGCCATGCGCTGAAATTGTCTGTGGCCGCTCGGGGCGGTTTTTGCGCGGCGGCTTGGGCAGCGTGGGGGCGTGGTGTGGTGTGCATGTCGGGTGCTCCCGGTGTGTCGGTCATGCCGAGCGCAGCTTTTTGAGGGCCAAGCCGACGAAGCCTGCAGCCATGACGCCGAAGAACAGCCCCGCGAACAAGTCCGGCCAGGAAAGCGGCCAGGAAAGCCAAGCGTACAGTCCGCCAAGGGCGAGACAGCATGCCCCCAACTGCGCCATCCTTCCCCAGCCGGGAATGGGGATGCGCTGGGCTAGCTCCGCGCGCAGGCGCCCCTGCCGCTGATGCCGGGACTGGCCCATGGGCTGCCTATCTTCTTTGGCACTGGGCTGTGAAGATGAGCGCCGGTCCAGCCTCTCCCGAAAGGTTGTAAGCACGGTCTGCGCACAGTCATCCCAATTGAAGCGGGCGGCCTGCTCCAGTCCCCGCCGGGAAAGCTCCGCGCGCAGCGTGTTGTCGTCTGAAAGCCGCGCCATGGCCTGGGCAAGACCTTGCGTGTCGTCGGCGTCCAGCAAGATTCCCGCATTCCCCACGACCTCCGGCAGGGAGGAGTTGTCCGCGCAGATGACGGGCGTGCCGCAGGCCATGGCCTCCAGCGGCGGCAGGCCGAAGCCCTCGTAGCGCGACATGTAGACGAAAAATGTGGCAGCGCAGTAAAAGGCGGGGAGGTCCTCGTCCGCAACAAATCCCGTGAGCAGGATATTTTCGCGCCAGCGGCCGGCGTGCTGCAGCTCACGTTCCAACTGTTCCGGCTTCCAGCCGCTCATGCCGACGAGCACCAGCAGCATGCCGTTTTGCGGGTGCAACTCGTTGAACCGCACAAAGGCACGCACCACCTGCGCCAGGTTCTTGCGGATCTCCAAGGTCGCCACGCTGAGAAAAAAGCGTGTGTCGGCGGGGATACCGTATTTCCCCAGCACAGCGTTCTGCCGGGCTGTGTCCGTGCTGGGCAAGAAATGACGCGCCGGGGCCGGCGGGGTCACAATGATCTGCCCGGCCGCGAGGTCCTGCCGGTAGTCCAGCAGGTCCTTTTTTGTATGCTCGGAGTTGGTGAATATGAGCGTGTCGGGCGTGAGGCCATCCATGATGCCCCGCACCTCTTGCGCCGCCACCTGCGTGAAGTACTCCGGGTTGCGGATGGCGATGAGGTCGTGGATGTACTGGGCGCGCAGCACGTTCTTGTCCGCAACCCAGGCCCTGCCGGGCAGATTGAAGGGCGAGAACAGCACATCTGCGTCCTTGGACGGGCGGGATTCCGGAGCTGTGTGCAACAAGCCCGGCAGCTTGCGCTCGTCTATGTAGTCAAGCGCGGCCTGCCGGTGCTCCGCAGGCAGCACGAAGCGCAAGTGGACATCCGGTGCCTGGGCGAGGCGGGGGAAGAGCTCGTCGCATATGCGGTACACGCCGCTCTTGACGCCTTGCCCAAGCACAAACATGTCCAACGCGAGGTTGAAATGCTGCATGCGGCCCTCGGCTCAGCGACCAGCAACCTGTTGGCAATACCAGGCGTAGGTTTCTTTCAACCCGACCTCTAGGGAAACGCGCGGAGTCCAGCCAAGAGCGTTCATTCGTGAAATATCCAGGATCTTGCGCGGCATGCCGTCCGGTTTGTCCGGGTCGGTCACTATGCGGCCGCAATAGCCTACCGCCTGGGCCACCATGGCCGCAAGCTCGGCCACGGTCTGGTCCTGACCATAGCCGACGTTGATGTGTTCTGGCGCACTGTAACGTTCCAAGAGCAGCACCAGCGCATCGGCCAGATCGTCGACGTGGAGAAATTCGCGGCGCGGAGTGCCCGTGCCCCAGATGATGACCTCGGGGTCGTTCGCCACCTTGGCGGCGTGAAAGCGGCGGATGAGCGCGGGGATCACGTGGGAGTTCTCGGGGTGGAAGTTGTCGCCCGGGCCGTATACGTTTGTGGGCATTGCCGAAATGGCGTCGAAGTCGTACTGCTTGCGGTAGGCTTGGCAAAGTTTGATGCCGGAGATCTTGGCCAGGGCATACCACTCATTGGTCGTTTCCAACGGTCCGGTCAGCAGATATTCTTCCTTGATGGGTTGCGGGCAGAGCCGGGGATAAATGCACGCGGAACCGAGGAACAAAAGTTTCTTCGCGCCGTTTCGGTAGGCCGCGTCGACGATGTTGGTCTCGATGCAGAGATTGTCGTAGATGAACTCGGCGGGATATCTCGTATTGGCGAGAATTCCTCCGACCTTGGCCGCGGCGATGAGTACATAGTCCGGCCGTTGTTCGCTGAAGAACCCGCGCACGGCGGCCTGATCGCGCAGGTCGAGTTCGCGGCTGGTTCGCACCAACAGATTGGTGTAGCCGCAGGCCCGCAGGCGTCGGATGATGGCCGAGCCCACCAGGCCGTTGTGGCCGGCGACGTAAATTTTATCTTCTTTCTGCATGGCATGCTCTTGCGCCAGAAACGCCTGGCCCGGGTTTAAACAGGGAGGTTGCATGTTTCAGCGCGACATGGGCTTATCTGAACCGCAATGGCTGAACAGCCGCAAGGGGTCGATTGTCTCGCGCAGGGCGAGTATCTGGTCTGAAGCACCCCAGGCGCACAACTGGTCCGTGAGCTGCTCGATCATGTCGCGCAGGATCTGTGTCTTTGTAGCGGCGCGTCCTATTTCGAGCAATTTGTCCGCATAATTGTCTCCGGTGAATGTTGCCGCAGCCCAAGCCTTGGCTGTTTTACCCAACTGAACGCGGCGTTTGGGGTTTCTCTGCAGGCGTTCCAGAGCTGACTGGAGGCTTGCTGATTCGTCGTCTGGGTCGATCTTGACGACAACGTCGTCAGGCAGTTCCCTGTAGAAGCCGGTGTCGGTGACGATGGTGGCCTTGCCATAGAGCATGGCCTCGATGGCCGAGGCCGAGGCCGCTTCCAGGGCGGGCCAGCGCAGACAGCTCACCACATCCGCCTCGGCGATGGCCTGGGCCAGGGTCTTGTTGTCCACCTGGCCCGAAAGGGTGAGCTTGACATTGTGCTCGGCCGCGAGGGCTTCCAGGGTCGTTATCGTCTCCGGGGCGATGCTGCCCACCACCCGGTAGGTTGCGTGCGCACGCAAGGTGGCACTCTGGCCGATGGCGCGGATGACGCTGTCGACGCGTTTGTTTGGGTTGACGTGCCCGATGGTGAGAATGTTCAACGCATCGTTGTCTGGCTGGCGGTCTCCATCGACATGCCCGGGCGCGTCATACGCCAGCGGGACCACGTAGACGGGGCCCGGGCACGATTCGAGAACCCGCTTCGCCCCCCAGTTGCTGTGGGTCACAACGCCCAGCGCCATGCTGCAAACCCATTCGGTCATGGGGGCTTCGTGGCGGGTGCCTTCGATGAAGGCCTCGGTGCTGGGAAAATTGAAATAGTGCTGGGCCATGGCCTCGCCATACCAGGCGCGCAGAATCTTTTCCGCTTCCTCGCGTCTTTTGTCGCTCCAGGACCAGAACAGGTGCCCCAGGAAGAAGTCGTGCATGCAGAGGATGCCCGGCAGTTGGGGAAGCCAGACCATGCAGCCGAAATGGTACTCGTGGTTGTTGCCCATCTGGTAAACCAGCAGGTCCGACTGCCCCGCCAGGGACTGGACCCGCTCCGTGTCGTTCCAGGGCAGAAGCTCGCAACCGAAGTCGTGGGTGTCGCCCTCCAGCAGCTTTTCGTTTTCGGTGCGCACAAGAAAGACCTCGTGCCCTTTGCGGACAAGGGCTTGGGTGACCAGGCTGCACATTCTGCCGATGGCGGAGGGCTTGATGGCCGGAGTGAACATGAGGATCTTCATCGCAGCAGGGCCTCCACCGTGTGTTCCCAGGTGACACCGAAGCTCAGCCACAGTTCCCTGGCGGCCTTGCCGTAGGCCTTTGTGCGTGCGGGGTCGCGGCCCACCTGGTTCATGGCCTGCGCCAGGGAGGGGAGCGTGGGCTCCGCAACCCAGCCGGTGCGGTTGTCCTTGACCAGCCCAAGTATGCCGCCGCTGTCGGTTGTGGTGATCAAGGCCTTGCTGGCGGTGGCCGCTTCCATGGCGACATAGCCAAGCGAGTCCTCGTCGTAGGGCAGGTAGGCCACTGCGGAGGCGTGCTTCACATACTCGGCGTAGGTCTTTCGCGGCAGGAACCGGAGGTCGAGCTTGACCCTGTCGGAAAGTCCGGCGCGCTGCACCGTTTCCCGCAGTTGGCGCTCGTCCTCGGGGGTTTCCGGGGGGCCGCCTATGAGCAGCTTCACGTTTTTCTCCGCCAGGCTAAGGGCCTGCACAAGCAGATGCTGGCGCTTCATGCCATTGATCCTACCGCCTGCGAAGATGTATCCGTCGTCGCTGCCGCCAAGAAACAGCTCCGGATCGTTGACTGGAGGATAAAGGACCTGCGCATCGAAGCCGTTGTATGTGGCAAGACGCTGCTGGGTCACCTCGGAATTTGTGTAGATGCGCCTGCAGTTCTTGAAACAGTCGTCGTCGGCGCGTTTGATGAAGGCCCGCAGATCGTCTCCCATTGAGCCCGCGGGCAGGTTGGTCTGCCCGGCTTCATAGAGGTCGTATGCCTGGCGGTACTGATGCAGCAGCCACAGGGTCTTCTGCGGGTGGCGCACCAGATAGGCGGGAAACTTGAGGGCGATGACCCTGTCGGCGTTGCCAAGCTCAAGGGCACGGGCCATCAGGATCTGCGAGGGGATCGTGGTGGCCGGCTCCCACTGGAAGGGAATGCGCAGTATCTCCGCCTCGTGCCCGGAAACTTCCAGGTTGTGTTGCAGGTGTACCGCCAGTTCCTCGGCCCCGCCCCACAAAAAGGGAACAATGTTGTTGACGATGAGAACCTTCATGCGAGCAACCTGTCTATGGTGTGGTCCCAGGATATGTTGAGCTCCGCCAGGCGGTCTTGCGCGCATTTGCCCATGGCCTGCGTATGGCTTCTGTCCGTGTAGAGCCTGTCCATGGCCTCCGCCAGGGCCTGGGGGTTGGGTTCGGCAACGCACCCGTTGACCCCGTCGCGTATGAGTTCCAGCACACCGCCCGAGTCTGCCGTGGTCAGCGTGGCTTTGGATGAATGCGCCGCTTCCAGGCTCGGGTAGCCATAGGAGTCCTCATCCACCGGCAGATAGGCCGCGGCGAGGCAACCCGCCAGGAACTCGACCTTCTCCTCCTCGCTGATCCAGCGGTTGTCCACCCGCACCCGGTCGCCCAGGCCCAGCTCGCCCACAAGGGATTTGAGATGGGTGGGATAGCCTTCCGTGGCGCTGGTGCCGCACAGCCGCAGCCGCACCGGCTTCTTGGTGTGGCGCAGCGCCTCAATGAGCAGGTGTTGCCGCTTGTGGTGCTCCAATCTGCAGATGCAGACGATTTCGTCGTTGGCCTGGCGGCAGAAGAAGCGCTGCGAATTGAAGACAGGCGGGTAGAGCACCTCGCTGGCGACGCCGTTGAAACGGCGCAACCTGTCCGAAACGACCTGCGAATTGGTGAAAATTTTTTTCGACTCGCGCAGGGCGGCGGTGTCGGCATCGTGCAGCGCGTCGCGGATGCGCCGGTGTTTCGCGTCGTCCGGAAAGCCCCGGTATGGGCTGTCCCAAAGGTCGTAGTAGGAGCGCAGGTGGTGGATGAACCACAGCACTTTGTGTTGGTGCGGGATAAAATGGGCCTGCGGCCTGAAGCAGATGATCCTGTCGGCTGCGCTCAGGTCCATCCATCTGTAGGCCGCCATCTGGCGAAAGAGCAGGTCCGGCTCGTCCACCTGCGGAATGAAAAGCCGCTCCACTTTGTGTCCGCCTTGTTCCAGCATCGTCACCAGCCAGTCGACGATGTTCCTGTAACCCCCGTTGACAAAGGGGACGGACGACGAACAGAGGATGATTTTCATTGCGTTGCCAGGGCCTGCTTCAAGGCGTTGCCCACCCGAAGCACATCGGCCCTGTCCAGGTCCAGGTGGGTGGGGAGGTTGATGCCCCGCTGCGACCATTCGTCCGCCACGGGGTAGCTTTGTGATTCCAGGTAGGGCGGCAGAACGTGCATGGGGTAGAACACAGGCCGGGTTTCGATGCCCAGCCCGTCCAGGGTGGCCATGACCGCGTCGCGCCGATGGCCGTCGCCCCGGCGCAGAAATACCGTGTACATCCAGTAAACGTGCGTTGCCCAGGGGAGCTCCCGCGGCAGCACGAGGTCGTCCTCCAGCCCGGTCAGGGCGTCGTTGTACCAGTTTACAACCTGGGCCCTTTGGGTAAGAACCTCGTCGATTTTTTCCATCTGCGCCAGGCCGAGTGCCGCCTGGATGTTCGTCATGCGGTAGTTGTAGCCGATGACGGGAAACCAGTACCTGTGCTTCGGGTCGACGCCCTGGCCGCGAAAAAGCCTGAGTCTTTCGGCCAGCGTGTCGTCGTTGGTGACGACCATGCCGCCTTCGCCGGTGGTGATGATCTTGTTCCCGAAAAAGGAGAAGCAGCCACAGGTGCCCAAACTGCCGACCTTTTTACCGAGGTACTTGGCCCCGTGCGCCTCGGCCGCGTCCTCCAGCACCCAGAGGCCGTGCTCCCGGGCGATGTCGTTCAGCGGGCCCATCTCTGCGGGATGGCCGTAAAGGTGCACGGGAATGATGCCCCGGGTCTTGGCGGTGATCTTGCGCTTCACCTGCTCGCAGTCGATGTTCATGGTCTCTTGGCAAACGTCGACGAGCACGGGCGTTGCGCCGCAGTAACGGACGGCGTTTGCGGTGGCGATGTAGGTGACAGTCGGGATGATGACTTCGTCGCCCGGCTGCAGCCCAAGAGCGACCAGGGCCAAATGGAGCGCAGTGGTGCCGTTGTTTGTGGCGATGGCGTGCTTGGCCTCGCAGAACTGCGCAAAGGCAGACTCGAAAAGGGAAATATACTTGCCGTTCGAGGAAACCCAATTGCTGTCGATGCAATCCAAAACATAGGCTCGTTCGTTGCCGTCAAGTTTTGGGCAGGCTACAAAGATGCGTTTCATAGGCCCTCTGGTTGAGACGTTTTGATTGTTCTGCCTGGTATGCCGACAACGGTTTTTCCGTTGCCTATGTCCGACAGGATGACACCACCCGCGCCGACTGTGACCCGCGCCCCGATATTGACCCCTGGAATAACCTTGCAGCCTATGCCCAGGAAGCTGTCTTCGCCGACGGCCACGTTTCCCGCCAGGGCGCACTGCGGCGCGATGTGAGCCGCAACGCCGATGTGGCAGTCGTGGTCTATCGTCGCCCCTGTGTTGATGACCGCAAGGTCGGCGATGACCGCCTCGGCGTTGATGACTGCGCCGGCCATGATGGCGACGCCAAGCCCGATGCGGGCCGATGGGGAAAGCACAGCCCAAGGGCTGATGGCATTCACCAACTCAAAGCCCATCGCGGATGCGTCGACGGCGAGCTTCCGCCGCAGCCTGTTGTCGCCAATGGCGACAAAGGCCCGGTCATACCCGGCCGTGCGCAGGGAAAGCAGATTCTCGTCACCTCTGAGCACAGCTACTCCGCAGCAACTCTCTGCACCATCCTGCCCGCCGATACAATACGCCACCCGCTCTCCCATGGCCTGAAGCAGCTCAATGCAGACCTTGGCATGGCCGCCCGCACCGATGACGATGACCGCAGTGCTCACTGACGGAGCTCCGCCATGGCCCAGAGCGGGGATTCCGGCCTGGCGAAAAACGCATACGCCGCGCCGGGGCCATCCTGCCTCTCCAAAAGCGTTTTGCCGAGCGCGCCGGTGGCGTGATCCACTCTCCTGCCCTCAAGGCCCAATGAACGCATATGGTTGAGAATTTCTACTGTCGATTTCCCTGGCCGGTGCGGTCTGGCCGATGCGAGCTTGACGATGAAGGCCGTGTCCGGGTGTTCGACCATAAACGAGGTGGAGCCGTTGAGAATATCGAAGAGGATCTCCACCGCGTCGAAATGGACCACGCGCACGTGCGCGCCGGACGGCAAGGCTGCCTCAAGGGTGGAGCAGCCTTGCTGCGGCGCGGGGACGACGGCGCAGCCGCAGGTGAACACTGCGGCGGGGGGGGCTTCCACCGTGGCGCATTCCTCCCCGGCGCTGTGGTCGTCTTGGGCAGTAGGACAGTGCCGCTGGACCTTGAGAAAGCTCAAGGGACTGAAGGATACCACCATGCCCGTGCCGCCAACCGCGTGGGCCGCAGCTATCGTGTGAACGCCGATGCACTCGCAAATGTCGACGAAACAGTCCCCGGGGAGCAGCAACCGCTGCAACAGCAGTCGCAGGCCGGCCCCCTGCTCGCAGGCTTCGTGCAGGCAGGCGGCCAAAGCCGGTTCCAGCGCGGAAGAGGGAGCGCTCCCGCCGATGGTGAGGGTGGGGTCTGCAACATGACCAGGGTTCAGTACAACCTGGGGGGGCGTTCGCTGCTCGGATTTGCTGTTCTGCTCCAGGCTTTCGCGGATGCTTTGCCGCAGAAGCTCCACCGTTCGCTGCTGGCTGCTGTAGATTTCCAGGCGAAGCTGGTCCGTAAGGTATCTGCGAATTTTGGAGGCCAAGGGCCGCAGGAGGGGTTTTATCATTTCGTAGAGAAAGTCGAGCACGCGCTGGTAGAGTCCAGGGCCCACCACAGGTTGTGATTCGACGGAGAAAGATGGCGCCGATGGCTGAGCGAGGCGCTGTATCCGTCCCTTTTGCTTGTGTGAGGAAGCAAAAGCGATATCAACGTCGAAGTAATCACGAAGCGTTTTGTTCATGTCCAGTTACCGGTCAAAATAGGCGGCCACAACGTCACCCGCAGGCCCGTCCATGCGGATTTTCCCATGTTCAAGCCAGATGGCGCGGTTGCATGTGTTCAATATCAGTTCCTTGGAGTGGCTGGCAAGGATAAGTATCCTGGTGGCCTCGACCAGGTCGACCATGCGCTGTTCCGCCTTGCGCCGAAAACCTTCATCGCCGACGGAGAGCCATTCGTCCATCAGAAGAATTTGCGGGCGCAGCAAGGTCGACACGGCAAAGGCAAGCCGCATATGCATGCCTGTGGAGTATGTCCGCAGCGGCATTTCGATGAAGTCACCCAATTCGCTGAAGGCGATGATGTCGGCGAGATGGCTCTTGACCTCGGGCTTGGACAGGCCGAGCAGCCCGCCGCGGACGAAGATGTTTTCCAGGCCGGTGGCTTCGGGATCAATGCCGAGGGCGATGTCGATGAGGGCACCGGTTTTGCCTACAATGGTGGCTGTACCGGAGGACGGATGGTATACGCTGCTAAGCACACGCAACAGCGTGCTTTTGCCCGCTCCGTTGTGCCCAAGCAGGCCGACCCGGTCGCCTTCCACCAACTTGAAGGAGATGCCGTCCAGGGCCCTCACCACCACCTTGCCTTCCTGGTCGGTGTTGAGCTTGCCGCCTGTGGCGACTTGGATCAGGCGTTTCTTCAGCGATCGGCAGCTTGCGTTGTAGACCGGAAAATCGACACAAACATTCTCGAAGGTGATATATGACTTGCCACTTTTCATAGTATTACAGCCAGTATACGATGCGTAGCCTGTAGCGGTTATACAGCGCCAAGGTTATTCCCCAGCCGAAAAGCGCGAGAGCAAGCGAGACGAGCCAATTCGTCAGGCTCGGAATCTGGCCGAGAAGGGGAGAGCGAACGATTTCAAGGAGGTGATAGACCGGGTTGAGGTCCAGCAAAAAAGTGCCTGCCCGTTGTGGCAGTAGTTTGGGCATCCACATGATTGGTGTGAGGTAGAAAACGACCTGTAGTACGCTGTTGACGATTTGCGGCAGATCACGGTATCTAGCGCAAAGCATTCCCAGGAACAGGGCAAGCCATGTAAGGTTTGCGCATTGCAGAACCAACCCGGGAATGCTGAGGAGCGCCAGCCATGTTATAGGCTTGCCCACCGCGATAAGGACCAGCGGGAAAATGACGATATTATGCGCAAGAATCAGTATATTTCGCCACACCATCCGCATGATGTGGACAAACAGCGGTATTGGTAGCTGCTTTATTATTGTTTCCGCAGCGATGAACCCCGCACACCCTTCAATGATGATCGCCGACATGTAGTTCCAAAGGATCATGCCTACGGCGAGATATGGCAGGAACTCGGTGATTGTTGATTGGAATATCTGTCCGAATACAACCCCGATGGTGCCGATCATCACGCCCATGCTCATGGTGATCCAGAAGGGCCCAAGCGTCGATCTGCGGTATCTCTGACGGACATCCTGCCAGCCAAGCATTCCCACAAGGGGAGCGCATTTGAAAGCATTGACAAGATCCAGTAGTGTGGACTTCATGCCCGAAGGTCGCATCAGGCGCACCTGACAATTTGCATAACGTGCATCAACATGTCTCCAAATATCTCTCGCATGGTAAACGAGCATTTCCCGAAACGGCAAGAGAATTGTCACTCTGGCAGAGTCGACCACTTGATCGTTTGCGGCCAGCGCAAGACTAAAGGCCTCATACGTGGCATCCGAACGGGAATAATGTCAACAATCGGCCCTCCGGCCCTGAAGGGCCGCACAGCCTCCAGCGTTATCGCTCCCGCACCAAAGGCTGGGCCGCGCCTGTGCCCATCCCGGCTAGAGGGAGGCGTGGACCAGCTTCGCAGTCGCCCATCCGGTGGCAATTACCAAGATGTGACTGCTGAAGAGCAAAGCTTCCGAAAGGATCATCGGCTCCATATACACAGGCTGTTGCAGGCGAAAGGCTGCTTGGAAGCGCACGGACGACCAACAGCCAACAAAAAAGATACCGTCAAGCACTGTCTGGGCGATCATGCGGCTGGATAGAATGCCTACGCGGTCACGTAGGGCAGGCCATTTGTTGCCGCGGGCCTATCCTTCAGGTTTGCGGCAGGGGGCGCCAGCAAAAGGGGATTGCAACGAGAAAGTCCGATCCCATGGCCGTGAACCTTGTTTCTGCGTCTGAATAAAAAATATACCTAAAATAGACACTGCGCAAGAGCTATCACTCTGCATTCCCTGGGCAGACCTATGCACTAATGATGCCCGATGATAATGCTATTATGGGGTGATGTTTTGTGAGTCTTCAATTATGTAAAGCGGCCGTCCCTTGACTTCATTGTAAATCTTGCTGATGTACACGCTGGAAATCCCAGTGCAAAGCAGTTGCAGCCCACCAAGGAACAGTGCCGTAACGACAAGGGAGGTCCACCCCGGAACAGAGAAATTGGGATCGATAAGGCGTTCCAGCACAAAGAACAGGGCAAGCAAAAAGCTAAGGCCAGTGAATGCAAGACCGACGAAGCATGCGATGTAAAGCGGTCGGCTTGTGAATGATGTAAGCCCGCTGACTGCAAATTTGAAATATTTACTTAAGGAAAATGTCGAAATGCCAGCATACCGTCTGTCTCGCTCATAGTATACTGCTGTTTGGCGAAAGCCAATCCAGGCAACAAGGCCTCTATAATACCTGTTCTCCTCTCTAAGCTTCTTCAACTGTAAGACCACGGCTTTGTCGATCAAACGAAAATCACCAGTGTCCATTGGGATTCTCGTCTCACTTAACCACCGAATGATCCGATAATATGCTTTTGCAATCAATTTAAAAAGCGGATTGACACCCTGACGTTGCGGACGCACTCCGTAAACAACCTTGTAACCTTTGTACCACTTTGACAGCATGCTCAGAATTATCTCTGGCGGGTCTTGAAGATCGTCATCAATAATCACCACGCAATCGCCCTTGCAGTAATCTATGCCTGCAGTGATCGCCATCTGGTTGCCAAAGTTGCGGGAAAAACTTAAAATTTTGACCTTTGGGTCCTGACTTGCAAGTTTCTCCAGTTCACGCGCCGTATTGTCGGTGCTGAAGTCGTTCACAAAGATTATCTCATAGTCAAATCTCGGCCGCAGTGACATCAGAGTCGCATGCGTCCTGCGATAAAATTCTTGGATACCGAATTCCTCATTGTATGTCGGTACGATTATGGATAACAGACGGGAGTTCGACGGATCAGGGCTAAAATATTTTGTACAGACTCGCTCCAGATAACGCCGATCGAACGTGATTCCAATTTCATCAATAATTGTGCGTATCGGGTCCACGTCAATCTGATACCCTGAGCCTTTTGCTGTGCGTATATGTCTGGCCTTATTGTGCAATACTGTCTCAATAATATTGACGAGATCAGACATCGCGACATCAAAGCTGCTTGCAACATTTATTGTTGTGTTGTTAAACTCTGTTAGTTGAATTACGCGGCTGACAATGTCATGCACGTCATCCATATCAATGATGTTGACTACGGCATTATCCCAAAGCTCAAATTGTTCGCCAGCAGAGATCGAATGCACCAAATAATTAATCAAGCTCGTAGGCTCTTCATCAAAGCCTACGATTCTGGGCAACCGGGCAATCAGGTAATTTGAAGCATTGTCGCGAACAAGTTCTTCCATTCGCAACTTGTGCTGCACATATAATGTGCCGGCAGCGCCTGGATCTGATATGCTACAACTGCTGAAATAAACAATTTTGTTGCACTTCGATTGCTTCAATGTGTTTCTGAGTAATTCTTCTTCGGTGTCAGTGGCCGTCAGGTCTGTAATCTTTGAACAATGAATGTTTCCTGCAAAAATGCAGACTGATTGCTGGAAATTGTAGTCTGCAAATCTTGTTGCAATTGCGCCGCTTCCGATTACCCTTTCCATACCCCACCCCCAAGCATGACGCGAATCACCCTTTACCTTTTGACACAATCGCAAGGATGGATACGCCAAACGGCAAGCGCACATATTTCAGCAATGTTCTTTCGAAACCGAAGATCGCCCGAAGTATAGAATTAATAATGCGGCTTGGCATTTCGACATCTGAGGCACCTGAGCGGTGAAGTATACGATTGATTGTCCGGACGATATAGATCACCGGGAACAGCAGGGTGTTGAAGTACGTAATCGTTTCTATTGAAAAACCTGCTCGCGACAATTTCTCTTCAAGCTCTCCAAGCGTATAGCGGCGCTTGTGCTCGTTCAGTTCATCGAAGTTGGTCCACAAGAACATATACGCAGGCACCGTGATTATTGCCTTACCGCAAGGCGTAAGGAGCTCATTAATGGCTTTCAGCGAATCGACATCACGGTCAATGTGTTCGATCACGTCCAGTGCGGTAATCAAATCAAAACTGCCATTCTCAAATGGCACTTCATCGGGCAAACTTCCCTTCTTCACAACACCGCTAAAAATTTCTTTGCAAAAACGGATGGCGTCATCAGAGTAATCAAGCCCAGAGGTCGGGCCGATTTCGGACAGAGCCCCAAGCATCAAGCCGCTTCCGCATCCAATATCAAGAATCTGAGGTCTCGTATTTGTGCGGGCAAATCGGCGGATCATATCAAGAACCAGATCCTTCTTGACAATAAACCACCAGTGCCGCGATTGAATCCTGAAAAAAACCTTGTACATCGACTCGTCCATACACAACCGCACCCTTTAAAACATCCCGTATTTCCTTACCGCAAGCAAAGGCGAAGCACTGCCAAGCGAAAAGCGATATACCAAACTCCCCGGTGGGCATGCCCTCATCAAATTGGTGCCGCAGGCCAAAACACCTTTGCCCATAAAGGCGGGAACGTGACCGCTTGACCTCCAATCGTTCGTCCACAAGATGGGACGAAGCGGTTGCAAGTTAAAACGAAGGCTTCCCCAACACGTGACCAGGAGCTTACGCTACAGGGTGCTCTCCTCTTGAGTCCGCCTTTTATCCATTCCATCTTTAGACACACTTGATTTCAACTCCATGGCATCTTGCCTAAAATTTGTCAACAGATCATGACTGTCCGGTTAAATAACAGAGTAAAGCAATCCGTATTCCCTCTGTACATAGACGCAGCATTCTCTGCATACGCTTATTAATGGCCTGTCTGCTGCTGGGCTTGATAGGCCTGCGTGCGCTGGGCCTGCGGCTTCTCCCCCTGCTCAAAGGGGTCTTCGCGGCCCGGCCAACCGCTCCAGGGGCGCCCTGAGCACATGATCCGCCGGAAAGACGCGTTGGTGACGGCCACCGGATTTTGTCGCGACAATGTTCAGCACGCCCAATCGAGCCATCTTCTTGACACATTCCAACAGGGAGAGCTTTCGGTCGGCTTTCTCCCCCCATGCTGGCCCACAACTCCAGACGATGCATCCCACGCGCGACGGCCCGCATTTTGCAACCGATGGCTGTCACGTTTAAAATCCAGGTTCATGGAGTGATTGAGTGCGGTGATTGCCCTGCATGACATTCTGCACATCAGTGTGCGACAGGTTTTCCGGCAGCGCAGACGCAGCCTGGGCGTGGTGTTCGCTGTCGCGCTGGGCACGGCGAGCCTCATCACCATGCTGACCCTTGGCGACCAGCTCAAGAAGGACATGAACCGCGACCTTGACCTCCTCGGCGGGGCCACCATCATCTTCGGAGGGTTCACCACCGCAACCGATACCACCGCGCCAAGGAAATTTTTTATGCCCGAGACCATGGACGCCATCCGCGCCATACCCGGGGTGGAGTCGGCCAGCGTGGCCACCGAGCATGTGGACTGGCTGTCTTTGCTCTGGCGGGGGAAGACCATCGCCACACCCATCCTCGGCGTGGACGAGCACTACTGGCACTCCAGCAGCCTTACCGCCATAAAGGGCACTCTTTTCGGCGCCCGCGAGGTGAAGCGCGGCACGCGCGTCTGCGTGCTGGGCGAGGAGATAGCCCGCAGCCTTTTCGGCGACGAGAACCCCATCGGCCAGTATCTGCCCATCCGCACCGAGGTCTACAAGATCATCGGCGTGGTGGGCGGCCTGCAGGTGGGCGACCGCAAGAAGTTCACCATGCTGCCCCTTTCCTCCGTGGTAAGCCGCAGCGACGGCCTCATGCGCGCGGACAGGCTCATTGTGCGCTGCCGCACCTGGGACGACGTGACCCCCGTGGCGGCCATGATCCCCGGCGTGCTGGCCCGGCACCAGGACCCGTCCTTCCTCAAGATCGACGTGGCCCAGCAGCAATTGGAGCGTGTGGTGTCCATGGTCTGGTGGATACAGCTCTTCGTCACGGTCTCCATCGCGGCCACGCTCACCGTGGGCGGCTTCGGCATCTGGAACGGCATGATGAGCTCGGTCACCGCGCGCACGCGCGAGATCGGCCTGAAAAAAGCCATGGGCGCAGAGCGCAACGACATTTTGGCGCAATTTTTGTGCGAGGCGCTCACCCTGAGCCTTTCCGCCGCCGCCGTCGGCATCATCCTGGCGTTCTGCATCGTGCAGACGGCCGGCTCCTACCTGGAGGCAAGCCCCTCGCTGGCTCTGTTTGCGCTCAACGCGGGCATGAGCTTTTTGTTTTCGGCCCTGCTCGGCGTGA
>Ga0209373_10000470_pt1 | contig 65763 bp, 32 predicted proteins | sample Higcelweek5metaG_FD_187173 | JGI IMG/M metagenome (GOLD analysis project Ga0209373, IMG submission 187173) | Freshwater pond sediment microbial communities from the University of Edinburgh, under environmental carbon perturbations - High... | ecosystem: Environmental > Aquatic > Freshwater >...
ACGGCATTGGCGTTGGTGATGGTGCCGCCGTTGCTGCCCATGGCGATGGCATTGTCGATGGTGGTGGCGCCCGTGACCATGAGAATGGCGCCGGTACCGTTCACGGTGACGGTGCCCGTGCCCAGATTGCCGTCGCCAGCCACCGACAGGGTGTTGGTGTTGCTGCTGGCATTGCTGCCGGTGATGGTGGTGTTGGTGTAGGTGTTGGCGCCCGACAGGACCACCGCACCGGTCCCCGCACTGCCACCGATGGTCAGGCTGCCATTGCTGATCACACCGCTGAGCGTGAGATCACTGCTGATCGTGCTTTCGATCGTGCGATCCGCCCCGCCCAGGTCGACGGTGCCCGAGAATGTCATGGCAAACGAGCCCGACATGCTCAGGCTGCCACCCAGCACGATGTCATTGCTGATCGTGCGGGCGGCCAAGCCGGCCCGAACCCTGCCGCCATTGATGGTCAGGGTGCCGGTGCCGGCGGCATTGTCGGTGTTGAACTGCAGGATGCCGCCGCCCAGCGTGGTGCCGCCGGTAAAGCTGTTGCTGCCGGACAGGGTGAGCGCGTTGCCGGCGTTGGTGCTGGCGATGGTCAGCGCGCCGCTGCCGGAAATCACGCCCGACAGGGCCAGGCTGGCGGCGGAGAGATCAACCGTGCCGCCGCCGCTGCCGAGCGTGATGGCCTTGGAATAGGTGACGGTGGCTGTGCTGGCCAATGTGCCGCCATCCAGCGTCAGGCCGGAGGTGGAGGAAATGTTGGCGTTGGCCCCAACCGCCAGCGTGCCGCCCGTGACGCTGAGCGCGCCGGTCAGCGTGTTGGTTGCCGACAGGGTCAGCGTACCCGCCCCGGTCTTGGTCAGGTCGCCAGAACCGGCAATGACGCTGCTGATGGTGGCGGTGTCGCTGGTGGCGTTGCTGATGGTCAGCACGGACCCCGACCCGATGGTCAGGGTGCTGCCGGCGATGGTCACACCGCTGGCGGCATCGGCATTGATCGTCAGGCTTTCACCCAGCGACAGGTTGCCGGCCAGGGTCAGGGTGCTGCTCGCAAAGCTGCTCGACAATACCAGCGTTTGCGTGCCGGTGGCATCGGCCGCGGCAATCGCCACCGCCTCGCTGAAGCTGACGCCATCGGTAAGGTCGATGGTGGCGGTGTCGGTGGCGTTCGTCACATAGATCGTGTCACTGGCCACCGTCATATCGGCGGTGCCCGTCTCCCCGAGACCATCGGTCAGCGCAAAGCGGATGGTGGCATCGCCGGCCGGCGTGTCGTTGCGATAGGTGATGCGGCGGGTGATTTCCTGCACCAGTGCCGTGGTGGCGTTGGTGTTGAAGGTGATGGTCAGCACGCCATTGCTGTTGGTGTAGCTGGCGAAGGTCTGGCTGTTGGATACCAGATCGGTGCCGCTGATGGTGATGCCGGAGCCATCCAGGCTGAAGCCGAAGACATCGCTGCTGATCGCGGCATCCTTGCGCTGGATGGTCAGCGTTGCGGCATTCCAGTTGCCATTATTATTTTCCGTATCGCTGACGGTCAGGTCGCTGGTGGCATCCAGGCCGACGGTGCTTTCCGCACCGGCCCAGGCCACGCTATCGCCTGCGATCCCGGTGAAGACCGGCGCACTGTTCACCGGCGCGGTCAGGGAGATATCGTTCCCCGTGCCGCTGCTGGCGGTGTAGGAGGCGGTCAGGACAGTGCCATTGCCGCCGGCCGTCACCGTGCCGGATTCAGCCACACCGTTGAAGGTGCCGGTAATGGCATCAGAACCATCATTGCTGATGATGACATATTGGGCCAGGCTGCCCGCGGCATAGCTGTGGGTGGCGGAAATCGTCGCCCCCGTAACATTGACCGTGCCATTGACCACAACCTGGTCATAACCCGTACCTGCCGTTGCTCCGGCGATGTCCACCGCCAGGGTGGCCCCCGAGGCCACCGACAAATTGCCGTTGATGGTCAGCGTGCCGGCCCCGTTATTGGTGCCCGCGACACCGGGCGCCAGGGTGGCGCCGCTCACGATGCTCACGGTATTGCTTGAGCTGCTGGCAAAAATGCTGCCGGTGCCGCCCAGTGTCGCCCCGCTGGCCACCGTGACCGACGAGGTGGCCCCCAGCGCGCCGGTGACCAGCAGGGTGCCGGCTGAAACGGTGGTGGCACCGGAATAGGTGTTGGCCCCGCCCAGAGTCAGCGTGCCGGTACCGACCTTGGTGAGGTTAACGGTACCGCTGACCACCCCGCTGAGGGTCAGGCTGGCACCCGTACCGGCTCCGAATGAGCTGGCACTGCTCATTGTCACGGTGCCGCTGAGGGTAGCGGTGCCGCTATCGACCCGCACCACCCCGGTGCTGGAAATACCGGTGCCGAAGACGACGATATTTTCAGCCACCGTGACACCATCGGCCAGGGCCAGCGCGCCACCGCTTTGTACGCCGGTGGCACCAGTGGTGTTGCCCAGCGCATTATTGTGGCCGGCGACCAGCGTGCCGGCGCTAACGGTGATCACACCACCCCAAGCGCTGCTGTCGCCGCTCAGGGTCAGCGTGCCCGTGCTGGCCTTGGTCAGGGTGTAATCACCACTGATGACACCGCTGAGCGTCAGGCTGGCGCTTGACCCCACCGTGACGCGCGTATTGGCGGTCAGCGCCACAGTGCCGCTGACGGTGGCGGTGCCACTGCCGATCAGCGCACCGGTACTGCTGACACCGTTGCCGGCCAACGTGAGGTTTTCGGCCAGGGTGACGCCATCGGTCACGCGCAGCGAGGCACCGGAACTAACGGTGGTGCCGGTATCGGTGGTGCCCAGCGCACTATCGTGCCCGACTTCCAGCGTGCCGCCAGAGACGGTGGTCGCCCCGGTATAGGTGTTGACACCGGTCAGGGTTTGGGTGCCGGTGCCGGTTTTGATCAGCCCGCCCGCGCCTGAAATAACCCCTGAGAGGGTGCCAGAGCCACCACCAAAACCCATGGTCAGCGTGTTGGTGTCGAGCGTGATGTTGCCGGCACCGCTCAACGCCCCGACGGTTTCCGAGGTGTCCAAAGCCAGGGTGGCACCGCTGGCCACGCTCACCGCGCCATCATCGAACAGGGCGGTGCCGCCGCTGACCGTCAGCGTGCCGGCGGAAATGGTGGTGGCGCCGGTATAGGTGTTGCTGCCCGACAGGGTCAGGGTACCAGCCCCGGTCTTGGTCACCCCCAGATTGCTGCCGGTAATCACCGTGGAAATGCTGGCCGTGTCGCCGGTGCCGTTGCTGATGCTCAGCGTGCCGCCCAGGGTCAGCGTGCCGCCGGCGATGGTCAGCCCATTGGCCCCATCCAGGTCCAGCGCATCGCCCGCGCCACTGGTCACACCACTGCCCAGCGTGATGGTGGCATTATCCGCCAGGGCGACGTAAATCGTGTCGGCCCCGGTCTGGGTCAGACCTAGCGCCAGCGCTTCGCGCAGGCTGAAGCCGTCGGCGGCATCGCCGCCGGCATCGTCGCTGGTGCTGTCGACATAGATCAGGTTGCTGGTCACCGTCACATCGGCGGTGGCGCTGTTGCCCGTGCCATTATTGACGGTCACGCGCAGGGTGGCATCACCATAGGGGGTATTGTTGGCATAGGTGATGCGCTGCGCCACCTGCTGCACCAGTGCCGTGGTGGCGGCATTGCTGCCGGTGAAGGTGACCGTCAGCACGCCGCCGGTATTGGTGAGCGTGGCGAATTCCGTGTTACCATTGACCGTGCGCAGCTTGTCACCCACCAGCACGAAATCGGCGCCCGTGGTGTCAAACGCGAACACGTCGTTCACCGTCGCGTCCGCCGTGCTGCCGGTCACCCGCTGCACCGAAAGGCTGGCGCCGGCCCAATCGCCGGCCCCGCCATTCAGGGCATCCAGCGTGCTTTCGCTGACCGCCGCCGCCGTGCCGCTATCCAGCCGCACCGGCGTGCCCACCGTCAGCGCCACGCTGTCGCCGGACAGGTTGGTCAGGCTGGGGGCGGTGCCGAGATAGGTCAGCGTCACATCATTGCCGTCGCCGCCGGTATAGCTGATGCTGAACTGGCCGCCGCCGGCGGTGAAGGTCGCGCCTTCCGCCAACCCTGTGAAGGCGCCGGTAATCGCGTTGGCACTGCTATTGTTGATGATCGTGTAGACGTTATTGACCGCCAGCGCCCCTGTGACCGAGACATTCAGGGTCGCCCCCGTCAGGTCGACGGAATTCGTCGCGACGAGCTGGTCATAATGGGTGCCGGCGGTCGTGCCGCCGCTGACGATTTCGACATTGAATGTCGAACCGCTGCCCAGTGTCGCCGCGTCGTTGGTGGTTATGATGCCAGGGCTGCTGCCGGGGGCCAGCGTGCCGCCCGCCTCAACGGTCAGCGCACCAGACATCCTGCCAGAGCCGGCCAGCGTCGCGCCGGTCTTTACCGTGATGGCGCCGTCATAATTGCCGTTGTTTATCAGACGCAGGGTGCCGGCCACCACATTGGTCACGCCAGGATCGGGGTTTTCGCTGGAGGATATCACCAGCGTGCCGGTGCCCGTTTTGTTGAAGCCGTGATTGCCTTGCGGTCCGTCAATGGTCGCGGTCACACCATCGGCAACCGCAATGGTGCCGGCCCCATTGTTCTCCTGGTATAAATTACTGAAGATGCCGGTGACGCTGAAGCGCAGCGTGGTTCCGCCATCAATCTGGACGATACCGCCGGCAAGCGCCCCCGTCGATCCGACCTGCAGCGTGCCGTCGCTGAGAGAGATCTGGTCCACGGTGTTGGTGCCACTCAGCGCCAAGGTGCCGTCCCCGACCTTGGTCAGCTTGAAACTGCCGGAAATATTGCCGCTCAGCGTCAGCGTATCCGTGGCGACATAGGCGCCGATATCCGTATCGGCGGCCAGCGTAATGTTACCCGTCACCGTGGCCGACGCGTTGCCCTCATTGACCTTCAGCGCACCGAACCCGGCATTGACGCCAATGCCGCTCAGCGTCAGGTTGTCGGCCAGGGTGACGCCATTGCCCAGGCGCAGCGTGGCGCCGCTGGCCACGGTCGTGCCACCCGCCGAGGTACCCAGCGCGTTGCTGTGCAAGGCGATGATGACGCCGGTGCTCAACGTTGTGGCGCCGGTATAGGTGTTGTTGCCCGACAGGGTCAGCGCGCTGCCACCGGTTTTGGTCAGGTTGCCTGAACCGCTGATGATGCCGGAAAGCGTCAACGTACCGGCGGTGGTGATCGTGCTGTCGGCCGCCAGGGCGATGTTGTTGGCCAGCGTGGTGGCGCCGGTGGCGGCCAGCGTGCCGCCCTCCAGCGTCAGGCTGCCGGTGCTGATGTTGCTGGCAGCGGCAATGGACAGGGTGCCGGCATTGACGATGACGCCACCGCTCCACCCCGCCGCATTGCCGGTATTGGACAGGGTCAGCGTGCCCGCCCCGGCCTTGGCAATGATGCTGTTGGCAATGCCGCTGATGGCGCCGGACAAGGTTACGGCATTGGCATTTTCAATCGTGACGAAATTTGAATCGCTCACATTGTCATAGATCGCATCAATGGCATTGGTGATCGTACCGGTGCCGGTGATCAGCAATTTGCCGGTCTGATTCAGGGTCACCGTGCCGGTGCCCAGATTGCTGCTGCTGGCCACCGACAGCGTACCGGCATTGATCTGGGCGCCCCCCTGAAAGCTGTTGGTGCCGGACAGCACCAGGGAACCGCCTTGCGTCTTGGTCAGCTTGCCCGTGCCGGTGATAGTGCCCGACAGGGTCACGGCACCGGTCATTGCCAAGGTGCCGCCAGTGGCGCCCAACACCAGGGCATTGTCGATGGTGTGGGTGCCGCTGCTGGCCAGGGTGCCATCATTCAAGGTCAGCGCGCCGGCGCTCAACTGATCGTCATCGGTGATCTGCACGCTACCGGCAGTCACCGTAATGCCGCCGCTCATCGCCGCTTCATTGCCGGTGTTGGTCAGCGTCAATCTGCCACTGCCCGACTTGGTCAGCGTGCCCGTGCCAGACAATAGGCCGGAGATGGTCAGACTGTTATTATGTGACAGGTCACCGTTGTTGGCGGTGACGGTAACCGCATTCGTCAGTTCACCTGTGCCGGTATAGGCCAGCGTGCCGCCATCCAGGGTGATGGTTGCCGTGCCCAGGGCTGCGACAGTGGCCGCACTCACCGTGCCGGTGCTGATGGTCAGGCCGCCGTCAAAGCTGTTGCTGGCCGCCGAGAGCACCAGCGTACCGACCCCGACCTTGGTCAGCGCATAGCTGTTCGACCCGTCGGAAATCACGCCGCTGATGGTGAAGCTGCTGCCGGTCGACGCGCCAATGGACGCATTGCCCGACAGGGTGACAGTGCCGGAAACCGTGGCGCCTGCGCCACCGATCAGCGCGCCGGCACTGCCCACGCCGGTGCCGGCGATGGTCAGGTTTTCGGCAATTGAAACGGCATCCGCCACGTTAAGCGTGGCACCGCTGGTCACCGTGGTGTCAGCACCGGTTGTCCCCAGCGCGTTGGCATGGCCCACCACCAGCGTGCCAGCCTCAACATTGGTTTGCCCGGTATAGCTGTTGTTACCGGACAGGGTCACCGAACCGGCGCCCACTTTGCCCACCGTATAATCGCCGCTGATCGCACCGCTGATGGTGAAACTGTCGCCCGAGGCAGCACCGATCTTGGCATTGTCGTTCAGCGTGACCGCGCCGGCCATCACCGCGCCATTGCCGCCCACCAGCGCGCCAACGCCGCCGTCACCAGAACCGGTGATGCTGACCGCTTGTGCCAGGGTGATGCCGGCGTCGATTTTCAGCGTTGCACTACTACCGATAATGTTCTCACCACCTTCGCCGCCCAAGGCGTTGGCATGGGCAACGACCAGCGTGCCCGCAGAAACGTTGACGTCATAGTCAAACGTGTTGTTGCCGCTCAGTATGACCGTGCCGCTGTCATCGAGTATCAGGCCGTAATTCCCTGCACCATCGCCGATAGCGCCCGAAAGGGTCAGGGTGCCGGTATCGGCACGCAGATACGCATCCTCTGTCAGGGTAATGTTGCCGCTGAACGTGGCCGTGCCGCCGGTGACGACACGCAAGGCACCACCCAGGCTCAGCGTTTCGGCCAGCGTAATGCCGTCGGCCAATTCCAGCCCGCCGCCAAGGTTGATCGTGGTGCCGTCATCCTGGAACGAGATGTTGGTGCCCAGTGCATTGGCATGCCCGACACCGATGGTACCGGCTGAAACAGTGGTGTGCCCAGTATAGGTATTGTTACCCGTCAGGGTCAGCGTGCCCGTGCCGGTCTTGGTCAGGCCGCCCGTGCCCGACAGCACGCCCGACAGAATAACGGTATTGTCCGTACCAATGCTGGCCGAACCGCCGAGCGCGATGGCGTTGTCGATACTGGTATTACCCGTGACGGCCAGCGTCGTGCCCGCCGCCAGAGAGATCGCGCCGCCGACATTGGAATCCAGGGTGCCGGTACCATTCTGCGTCCAGCTTGCCCCCAGCGCGCTATCCGACGACACACTCAGCGTGCCCGCCGAAACTGTCGTGTCACCCTTGTAAAGATTGGTGCCCGACAGCACCAGCGTGCCGGCACCGGTCTTGGTCAGCCCGCCGCCGGCGTTAGCGGCAATGCCTTCATTGTCGCCGATCTGGCCGGACAGGGTGAGGGTCGAGCCAGTGGCGGCATCGACGCTCAGCGTGTTGAACAGCTTCTGGATATTGCCGGTGAAACTGTTGTCGCCACCAATGTTCCGGATGGTGCCGCTAAAGAAATCGACGATGTTCTCGCCGGTGATCGTAATGCCGCCCTGCAGGGCCAGCGTGCCGCCGTCAAACTCAGCGATGCCCTTGGATGTGTCGCCCAGCGCGCTGTTGTTGGCCAGCACCAATGTGCCTTGATGCAGGACGACTGTATCCTTGAAGGTGTTGGCACCCGACAGCACCACTGTACCGATGTTCGTACCGTTCCCGTCGCCGATATGCAGGTCATAGCTGCTGCCATCACCCGATCCACCACCGGAGAAGATGCCGCTGAGGGTCAGGGTCGTGCCGGCGGCGGCCGACACCCTGGCGCCCCCCTGGCTGGAATGGGTGATGGTGCCGGTCAGCGTGTTGTCGCCGGAGATGCTTTGCAGATAGGCGCTGCCGGTATCGGAATCGAGCACGATGTTGTCGGCGATGGTCACCCCGCCGGAAACGGCCAGCGTTGCATCTTTCGACACGGTCGTCCCGCCCGCCGCGCTGCCCAGCGCGTTGGCATGGCCCGCCACCAGCGTGCCGGCGGCAACGGTGATGGCCCCGCTATACGAACTGCTGTTGCCGGTCAGCGTCAGTTGCGCCGAGCCGGATTTGGTCAGGCTGGAAGAACCGCTGATCGGCCCCGAAATGGTGGCGTCGCCGGTGGCGGCGATGGTGCTGTTATCCTCAACGCTGATCTCTGACGTCAGCGTGCCGCCGGCCAGCGACAAGATGCCACCATTCAGGGTCAGCGTGTTGGAGCTGTTCAGCGCGCTGCCCGGATTGGTCAGGGCCAGGGTGCCTTCGGTCACCCTGTAGCTGTTATTCGGGTTGGCAGAGGTCATGCCCAGCACCAGCGTGCCGGCCCCGACCTTTTCCACCGCACCGCCGCCACCGCCAAAGCTGGATGCTGACAGGGTGAGCGTTACACCGCTATCAACGTCAAACGTGCCGCTGCCGTTGCTGCCACCATTAATGCCCATCGACACGGCATTGTCGATGGTGGTCGAGGCGGTTGCGCCCAGCCTGCCGCCATTGAACAGCAAGGAGCCGCTGGACAGCGCATCATCATTGCTGATCGACAGCGTGCCTTCGGTCAGGGTGATGTTGCCCGACCAGGCCGCTTCGTTGCCGGTATTGCTCAGGGTCAGGATTTCTGAACCGGTCTTGGTCAGGGCGCCGCTGCCGCTGATCAAACCCGAAAGGGTCACAGCACCGCCGGTGTTCACCGTGGCGTCATTGACGCCCAGGGTGATGGCATTGTCGATGGTGGTCGCACCTGTGACGGACAGCGTACTGCCACTCAGCGTCAGCGTGCCAGCCAGCAGATTGGCGTCACCCGCCACGACCAGGCTGCCGCCAGTAACATTCACGCCGCCGGTGCCGGTCTGCGTACCGCTTAGGGTGAGCGTGCCCACCCCTGACTTGCTTAAATCGCCGCTGCCAGCGAAGACGCTTGAAATCGTGAGCGTGTCAGCAGTCTCGTTGTAAAGACTCAGCGTCGTGCCGGCCCCCAGGGTGATGGTGCTGCCGGTCAGGGTCAGGCCGCTGGCGGCATCTGCGTCGATGAACAGGCTTTCACCCAGGGTGATATCACCGGCCAGCGTGATGGTGCCGGCGGCCAGACCACTGCCAAGAACAATGGTCTGCGTGCCGGTGGTATCAGCGGCGGCGATGGCAATCGCCTCGCTGAAGCTGACGCCGTCGGTCAGATCGATGGTGGCCGTGTCGGTGGCGCTGGTGACATAGATGGTGTCGCTGGTCACCGTCGTCGTCGCCGTGGTGCTGCCGCCATCGCCATCGGTCAGGGTGAACAGGAAGCTGGCATCGCCCGCCGGTGTGGCGTTTTCATAGGTGATGCCGCTGAATACCGAGCTTACAAAGGTGGAGGTGGCATTGGCGTTGAAGGTGATGGTCAGCGTGCCGCCGGTATTGGTGTAGGTGGCAAACGTGTCCCCGGTGCCTTGCGTGTAATATTTCAGCGTGCCGCTGGTCGCATCGGTGGCGGTGGCGGTATAGTAAATGCTGGCGAAGCCGAAGACATCCGCCGACCAGGCATTGCTGGCCGTGCCGCCCGTGGCCGAGCGCCGGATCGTCAGCGTGCCGCCATCCCAGTTGCTGCTGTCATTCTCCGCATCGCTGGCGCTGGCGATGGTGCCGGGGTTGAAATCATCCAGGAAAACATAGGTGCCATTGGACCATTGGTGGGTATCGCCATCCAGGTTGCTGATGGTCGGGGCGGTGGTAATGCTCGGTGCCGTCAGCGTGAAATCGTTACTGTTGGTGCTGCCGATATAGCTGCCGGTCAGCGCCGCCACTGTGCCCAGGGAGTTGATCGTTCCACCCTGGCTCAGACCGGTGAAAGTACCGGTGATGCTGTCGCTGTCGTCATTGTCAATGACGACATAAACATCGTTGCTGCCGGGCGTATAGCTAAGCGTCGGGGTGATGGTGGCATTGGAGACATCCACCGTACCATTCACCACCACCTGATCATAACCCGTGCCGGCGGTCGTCCCGGCGATATCCGCCGCCAGGGTGCCCGCGATGGTCAGGTTGCCATTCACGGTCAGCGTGCCAGCGCCATTATTGGTGCCGGCCACGCCGGGGGCGAGCGTGCCGCCGCTGCTGACGGTCAGATTATTGGTGGAACTGGTGGCAAAGATGCTGCCGGTGCCGCCCAAAGTGGCCCCCGAGGCGACGGTGGCGCCTGAGCTGGCGGTGAGCGCCCCGGTCACCAGCAGCGTGCCGGCCGACACGGTGGTGGCGCCGCCATAGGTGCTGGTGCCCGACAGGGTCAGCGTGCCGGCCCCGGTTTTGGTCACGCCGTTCGTGCTTATCGTGGCCGAGATCACCCCGGACAGGGTGGCGGATGCATTGGCGGCGACATTGATCGTCACCGAGCCCGAGATGGTGATGTCCTTGGTGATGGCGGTGGTGCCGGTGATGGCCATGGAGGCATTGGTACGCAGCACCAAGCTGCTGCCAGCGCCAAGATTGGCATTGTCCGACACCGAGATATTCGAGGTTGCCGAGACAGTCGTGCTGCCCGTGTAGGTGTTGACACCCGACAGCACGAAGGAGTTGCTCTGATCATTATTGGTGAAGGTCAGGGCGCGGGCGCCACCACTTTCCGAAATGATGCCGGAGAAGGTGAACGCCGCCCCATTGACCAGCACCGTCGCATCATTGTCGCTCTTTATCGTGGCGGTGGTGCCGGCCAGCACGATGTCGTTGGCGAAGCTGCGGCTGCTGCCGGCCACCATGAGGGTGGACGACGCGTTGAGCGTGATGGTCCCGCTGCCGAAACCGCTGGTTCCGAACGCTTCCAATTGATTGCTGGCGGTCACCGAGATATTGCCGCTATAGCCGGCGGCGTTCCAGAATCCTGCTGCTGTTGCGCTGATCGTCAGCGCGCCTGATCCGCTGAGGGCCCCCTTCAACACCGGGTTCTGGCCGGAAAGGGTGCCGCCATTGGCACCAATCACCACCGCATTGTTGAAAACACGATAGCTGCCGCTGCCGGTCCCGTCGGCCCCGGTACCGACGGCGGTGAGGTCGACGTTAAAGGTACCGCCGTTCAAGGTCAGGGTGCCGGTACCGATATTGGCGCCAGAACCCACGGTCAGCGTGCCGGCGGTCACACTGGTGTTCCAGGCCGTGCTGCTGTTGCTGGTGCCGGACAGGGTCAGGGTGTTGCTGCCGGCCTTGACCAGGGTGCCGGTGCCGCTGATGGTACCGCTGAAGGTGGTGTTGGCGGACTGGTTGACGGTCAGGGTGTTGGCACCCAGGGTGATCGTGCCGCCTGCGGTGTTCAGCCTGCCGATGCTCTCCGTCGCTGACGACAGCAGCAGCGTGCCGGTCACTGCGACCGCACTGCTGTCGGACAGCGCCGTGCCGGCACTGTTGTTCAGTTCCAGCGTGCCCGCCGAAATATTGGTGGCACCGGTATAGGTATTGACGCCGGTCAGGGTCACTTTGCCGGTACCGGATTTGGTCAGGGCACCGGTGCCGCTGATCACGCTGGCATAGGTTCCATCGGTGCTCTGATCGAAATTCACCGTGGCATTGTTGGTGATGTTGCCTAGCAGGCTGCTGGTGGTGCCCCTCAGCGTGCCCGTCGTCACCGTCGTGCCGCCGGTATAGGTATTGGCCCCCGACAGCACCACCGTGCCGCCGGCCGCCTTGTTCAGGGCACCGCTGCCGCTGATCACACCGGACAGGGTGTTGGTGTTGCCACCATTGATCGTCACCGTGCCGCCGCTGGCCCCCAGCACGATCGCATTGTTGATGTTGAGGCCGGTGAGGCTGGTGGTGGTGATGCCGCCGCCATTCAGCGTGATGGTGCCGGCGGCCAGCATGGCGTCGGTGGCATTGGCCAGCATGAACAGAGTACCGGCATTGACAGTGATGCCACCCAGCATGGTGGTGGAGTTGGTCGCCCCGGTCAGTTGCAGGTTGCCGGTGCCGACCTTGACCAGGTTGACATTGGCGCTGCTGGTGAAGGCACCGGAGAAGGTTATCTGCGTCGTGAGGGCCGTGTCGGTGTTGATGGTGCCGCCGCTGGCGCCGATCGTCACCGCATTGTTGATGGTGGTGCCGGCGGTCGATACTGACAGCGTGCCGTCATTCAGCGTGATGGTGCCGGTGCCGGTGCCATCAAGGTTGTTGTCGGTGGCGACCGCCAGCACACCGCCGGTGATGGATGTGGCACCGGTGCGGCTGGTATTGGTGCCGGTCAGGGTCAGCGTGCCGGCCCCGGACTTGGTCAGATCGCCCGAACCGGCGAGCGTGCTGGCGATGGTCAGCGTGTCGGATGTGTCGTTATAGAAGGTCAGCGTATAGGGGCTGTTGGCGGTGATGGTGCTGCCGGTGATGGTCAGGCCGCTGGCGGCATCGGCGTCGATGAACAGGCTTTCACCCAGGGTGATATCACCGGCCAGCGTGATGGTGCCGGCGGCCAGACCACTGCCAAGAACAATGGTCTGCTCGCCCGTGGTATCAGCGGCGGCGATGGCAATCGCCTCGCTGAAGCTGACACCATCGGTCAGGTCGATGGTCGCCGTATCGGTGGCGTTATCGACAAAAATCGTGTTGTTGGCCACCGTGGTGGTGACGCTGGTGCTGTTGGCAGCCGCATCGGTCAGGGTAATGGTCAGCGACGTGTCGCCATAGGGCGTGTCGTTGCTGTAGCTGATGCCGGTTAAAACGCGACCGATCAATTCCGACGTGGCGTTGGCATTGAACGTTACCGTCAATACGTTGCTGGTCACGGCATAGGTGGCGAAATCAACCGAATTGGCGGTCAGCGTGCCGTTGGCGACCGTAAAGTAGATGGTGTTAAAGTCGAAACTATCCGTGCTCGCCGCACCGCCGGTACGCCCGACGACCAGCGTACCGCCGTCCCAGTCACCTTCCGCATCGGTGACGGTGGCAGCCGTGCCGGGATTGAAATTATCAATGAAGGTATACGCCGCCCCCCCCTCGGTGACATCGCCATCCATGTTGTTGATCACGGGGGCGGTGCCGGTTGTCAATAATCCATCATAGCTGTCCACCTGCACAGACGCGACGTCGATCACGCCTGTCGTGGTTTCCAGCACCCAGTCCCCGCCCAGCCGAACCGCCCCCGTCAGATCATCGGAAGCAGTCACATCCGCGCCGGTGTAGCTTGCCATGGCTGCCAGGAAATCCGCCCCCTCGCCGGTGGCCACATCGCAACCGTACAGCAGCAGGTCCCCGTCGGCAGACAAGGCCGCGCCCAGGGCGGCCAGATCGGCAGCGCGTGATTCCGCGCCCGCCGCATCCAATGTCAGGCTGCCCAGCTGGACCTGACCCTCCGCCCCATGGCTCAACACATGGATGGCTTCATAGCCGCTTTTGCCCTCGGCCCAGGCGGCCATCTGCGCCAGCCCGTCCTGGCTGCCATCAATCAGCACCACTTCGACGCCAGGCTTGATGCCGTCAACCAGTGTTTGGTAATCGGCCAGGCTGGTGTCAATAAACACCACCTCTGTCGGTGTTGCCGAAACAGCAGCGGCGGTGGTTTCCGCAGACCCGGCGACCGCAGCGACGGGAGCGGGCTGGTCGGCGGCCAGATGGCTCAACAGGTCGGCGGCCTGGGTGCCATCATCAATGCCGGCCACGGGGGAGGCGGGATCGGTATTATGCGCCACATCGGCAGCCGTCGCCACCATGGCGGCGTCGAACATCATCCGTGGCTCGAGGGCTATTGCCTGTGATTTCCGCCGGGAAATACGCTTGCCAGAGCTGCCGTTATTCTGGTCTGCGGAAATCTTCTTCGACATTCTATCCCCCAAGCCGCCACTGCATAAAAACTTGGACGGCTATACGCGCCCAGGTAAACACGTTAACTTTGACTGATCTATCAATACTTTATCACTTTTGATTGTACCGCTGGAAGGGAAACTATTGAAGTTCAAGACATAAACCGCGCACTTTTTTTCCGGAATGGCATGGCATGCATGGGCGCCGATGGCAGGGCCCTGCGGGTTGTTGATGGCAGCAGCACGACGGCAAAATAGGATAAAAAATCCCTTCGCATCTCAGGTTTGATCGCAGAGCCAGGGGCGCTGCCTCCGGCTCTGCGATTACCGTGTTCCTGGCATGGCGTGATGATGCCGGCATCATCGTGTCGGCGCAGATACCGCCTTGTTCCGCCCCCACCCCAGCGGGTTCGCCCAACGTGTGGCCGATTGGAGAGAAATTATGGTTATTTTCACCACTTTTGTATAGGATGGTGCGCGCCACCCTTGCCAACCCATCAATTGATGTGTATATATGTCAGCAACAAAGAGTGAAATTTCCGCATTTTTGGCAAAGCTGAACCCCCTGGTCGCTGGCGATGGCTTTCGGATTCTGGATACGCCGAAAAATATGGCCTTCCTGACAGAATCAGGGTTGAACAAGGCCGCGATCAAAGAGGAACTGCTGGAGCTCAAAGTACGCGATTATTCCCGGGGCCCGTTACCGGACGATAAACCAGACAGGAACCCGCCCCTGACGGGTGCTTTCTGGATATTTAAACGGGAGTTCATGGGGTGGGACATGTATATAAAAATATACATGGAAGACGCCAAAGCCCCCATTATTGCACAATGCTGGTCTTTCCACCCGTAAGGGCAGGGAAGGCGGAAAGTACAGGTGGGTCATCAAATGAACCCCAATGATCACGACGACGATTTCGCTTCCATCTGCCATGCCTGCATTGACGGGTCTGGCCTGGAAAGCCGGACTGTCACTGAAATGCTGCCGGTGCGCGGGGTGGATATTTCCGTCACCAAGACGGTGCAGGTCTGCCGCTGCTGTGGCGCCCGGTTCCTGGATGGCAAGGATCTGGACTTTCTGGACATTGCCTATGCCGAATACCGGCGTCGCACAGGTATGCTGACACCGGCGGAAATCCGCGCCTGGCGCACTGGTCTCAATCTCACCCAACCGGAAGTGACCGCCCTTCTGGGCTGGGGTGGGGCGACCCTGGGCCGGTATGAGAATGGGGCGCTGCAAAGTGCAGCCCATGAACGCCAGCTACGCGAACTGATGGAGCCGGCGGCGCTGATCGAACGGGTCCGCGCATCCGGCATTGCCGATCACAAGAAGCAGGAGATCACGGGCAAGCTGGCCAACCAGGCGATTGCCGATCAACTGCGCTCGCTTGTCTCCATGTTCTCGGCCCCTGTCGATCCGCGTTATTCTGGAAACCGGGTGATTGATCACGCCCGCCTGCTGGCCGTCACCTTGTTCCTGGCTGGCAAGGGGGAGTTGAAGACAAAGCTGAACAAGCTGTTGTTTTTCGCTGATTTTGTGGCTTACCGGGAGCGGGGGCAGTCGATTACCGGCCTTGCCTATGCCCGCTGGGAGCGTGGACCGGTTCCCAAATCCTTCGAGACGATCCGTTCTGTTTATGAGGAACAGACGTTTCTGGCGGTCAGCGAGGTTGATTTCGGTCAGGGGATCATGGGCGAAAAGATCGCCGCCATGGTGGAGCCTGACCTTGGCTGCCTGGGGCCGGATGAAATCAAAATCCTGCGGATGGTGAAGGCGAAATTCCAGACATATGGCAGTAAGAAAATCAGCGACATTTCCCATGAAGAGCCGGCCTGGCTGGAAACCGAACCCAACGGGCTGATTGATTTCTCCTTCGCCCATAAGCTGAAGGCGCTGTAAGGGGGCTGATACCCCCCTCACCCGCCGGTGCTGTCGCGCAGGATCAGGCGGTGGGGCAGGATGTGGACCGCATTGTCCTGGTTTTTGCCCTCGATGCGGTCCAGCAGAATGTCGCATGCTGTGGCCCCCATCTCCGCCCCCGGCTGGGCCACGGTGGTCAGGGGGGGGATGGTGTGGGCGGCGAATTTGATGTCGTCGAAACCGGCAACCGCCATGTCGCCCGGCACCGACAATCCCGCCTGTGACAGGGCCTGCAAAGCACCGATGGCCATTTCGTCATTCATGGAAAACAACGCTGTCGGCCTGTCGGGCAGCGCCGCCAGGGCGCGGGCCGCACGCGCACCGGATTCCATGGAAAAATCGCCATACTGGATCAGGGCTTCATCCACCCCCAGACCGGCGGTCGCCAGGGCCCGATGATAGCCCTTCATCCGGTCAATGGCGTGCGGGTTTTCGCGTGAACCGCTGATAACGCCGATGCGGCGATGGCCGCGCGCCAGCAGATGTTCCACCAGCTCCCGCGCAGCACCCGCATTGTCGATCCGCACCGACGGGGCCGCCGTCAACTCACACCCGCAGGCATGCACGACGGGGCAGGGCAGGGGGCGGCGCTGGTCCTCCGGCACGTAATCGGGGCTGAGCTGGATCACCCCATCGGCCAGACGGGTTTCCGCCAGCTGGGCATAATGCGCCTCCCGCTCCCGCGAGTCACAGGTATCGCCGATCAGCACGGAATAGCCGCGCCGCCAGGCGGTGGCCTCAATCCCCGCCGTCACGCTGGCGAAAAACGGGTTGGTGATGCCGGGCACCAGCACCAGCACGGTAAAGGAACGGTCGGTGCGCAGGTTGCGGGCCAGCATGTTGGGCCGGTAATCCACCTCCCGCACCGCCTTCAACACCCGTTCGCGCGTTTCCGCCGCCACCTTTTCCGGGTTGCGCAGGGCACGCGAAATGGTGGCCGTCGACAGGCCGGAGACGCGCGCAACATCCAGGATGGTGGTCATCGGCTCAATCGTTCCTTCGTTGTGCTTCGTGCCGCCCAGGGGGGAGGGGACGGTTTATGGATTTGTCTGTCAAGGGCCGCATACATCACTGTGCGGTTGTCGGAGGGGCCGCATGATTTTCGCTTGCCAAGTCGCGTATGTCATGGATTATAGCTGATGTAATCGATTACAGTAAATCGATTACATCACGGGTTTGGTTGTGGCCTGCCATGCAGGGTGGGGGATGGGTGTGTCCGGGGTTCTGGCTCTTTCTCGACATTCCGCCAATTTACAACCGTCATTCCCGCGAAGGCGGGAATGACGGTGTGAAGGGGGTGGCGGTGAGAGAGGCGTAAAGGATCGGCCTGCTGCTGAAATTCCACCACCCCCACCCCAACACACCATAAAAGAACAATAATCCTTTCAAGGACTAAGGACATAGGGAGCGGACGGCATGTCCATGATCGACGGGTTGATTGTTGCAGCCTATCTGGTGGCAACGCTGCTGATTGCGCTTGGTCTGCGCCGCAAGGCAGCGCAGAGCGTGGACAGCTATTACCTGGGCAACAAGAAAATGCCCTGGTATCTGCTCTGCCTGTCCGATGCGTCGGGCATGTTCGATATTTCCGGCACCATGTGGCTGACGACGCTGCTGTTCGTCTATGGCTTGAAAAGCATCTGGCTGCCCTGGCTCTGGCCCGTGTTCAACCAGATTTTCCTGATGGCCTTTCTGGCCCTGTGGCTGCGCCGGTCCAATGTGCGCAGCGGGGCGGAATGGATTGAATTCCGCTTTGGCGGCGGGGCCGGTGCCCGCGCCTCGCACCTGTCGGTGGTGCTGTTCGCGCTGATCTGCGTTATCGGGTTTCTGGTCTATGCCTTTGTCGGCATTGGCAAATTCGTGGAACTGTTCGTGCCGTGGGAAATGCTGGCCCCCTATGTGGGCATCGATATTCCCCATGCCATGGTGCCCAATATCTATGCCGTCATCGTCACCAGCCTGGTGACGTTCTATGTGGTGCTGGGCGGGATGCCGGGCATTGTCTGGACCGATGTGCTGCAATTTTCCATCATGGCGGTGGCATCCGTTTTCATCGCCGTGCTGGCCATGCTGCTGGTGACGCCGGAGCAATTGGCCGCCGCCACGCCGGATGGTTGGATGAACCCGTTCTTCGGCTGGCATCTGGGGTTGGACTGGCAGAATATCCTGCCGCCCGTGCAGCAGAAGATCGCCGCCGACGGGTTCGGCCTGTTCGGGCCCCTGTTCATGATGATGATCTTTTCCGGCATCCTGAAAAGTGCCGCCGGGCCGGCCCCATCTTACGACATGCAGCGCATCCTGGCCACGCGCACCCCGCGTGATGCCGCACGGCTGACGGGCTTCGTCTCCGTGGTGCTGATGCCGATCCGTTATCTGATGATTGCCGGCTTCACCGTGCTGGCGCTGGTTTATGTCGACCGGCTGGATCTGGTCAGCCCGGCGGGCGTGGATTTTGAAAGCATCCTGCCGGCGGCCATCCGCGCCTTTGCACCCGCCGGCATGTTGGGGCTGATCGTTACCGGGCTGCTGGCGGCGTTTATGGCCACCTTTGCGTCCAGCCTGAATGCGGCACCGCTCTATGTCGTCAATGATGTTTATCGCCGCTACATCAACCCGCAGGCCGAACAGAAAACCCTGGTGCGGATGAGCTATGGCGTCTCCACCGGCATTGTCCTGCTGTCGATGGGGATCGGGCTGTTCGTCTCCTCCATCAACGACGCGCTGCAATGGATCGTGTCCGGCCTGTGGGGCGGCTATACGGTGGCCAATGTCATCAAATGGTACTGGTGGCGCTTCAACGGCCAGGGCTATTTAGCCGGGATGCTGGCGGGCATCGTCTGTTCGTTGAGCTTCCCCTATCTGTTCGGGCCGCATTTCCCGCACCTGGGGTCGTTGCTGCCGCTTTACCTGTTCCCGCTGATCATTGCCGTGTCGGGGGTGGGGGCGGTGGCGGCTACGCTGTTGACCCCGCCCACCGACATGGCGGTGCTGAAGCGGTTTTATGCGCAGGTGCGGCCCTGGGGCTTCTGGGGGCCGGTGCAGCGTGCCCTGGCGGCGGAAAACCCGGCCATCACCCGCAACCGGGATTTTGGCCGTGACCTGTTCAACATCATCACCGGCACGGTGCTGCAGACGGCCCTGGTGGCGGTGCCGGTGTTCCTGGTGGTGAAGAATTGGGGGGCGCTGGCCTTGTCGCTGACGGTGGTGGGGCTGGGCGGTGCCATCCTGTGGCGCACCTGGTATCGCCGGCTGGCCGATTGGCCGGATGGGGTGACGGGGCCGGCCAATCTGGCCGACACGCCACCCGCCGTCGCATCCCACGATTTGCCGGCCAAGGGGGCCGTTTCCCATGCGTAAATCAACCGCTGTCACCCTGGCCGCCCTGCTGCTGGCGGGGGTGGCCCTGCCCTGGTCCGTGTCGCCCGTGAAGGCAGAGGCGGGGGCCGTCAGCGACCCCAGCGCCTATGTCGACCCGTTCATCGGCACGGGGCAGAATGGCCATGTCTTCCCCGGTGCCACCACGCCGTTCGGCATGGTGCAGCTATCGCCGTCGAACGACCGCGATGGCTGGAACTGGACATCCGGTTACCATTACAGCGACAGCGTGATCAAAGGCTTCGCCCATACCCATATCAGCGGGGCGGGCCTGTCGGCCCTGGGTGACATCTTGCTGATGCCGTCGCGCCGGGGTGATACGCAGGCCGGTATCTCTGATGGCACCGTCACCGGCTATCGCTCCGCCTTCAGCCACGCGCGGGAGGTGGCGACGCCCGGATATTACCGGGTGCATCTGGACACGCCGGATGTGGAGGCGGAGTTGACGGCCAGCCCGCGCGCCGGCTTCCACCGGTATCATTTCAACGGGTCGGCCCCGCAATTCATCATTCTGGACCCCACCCATGGGGTGGGCGACCATACGCTGGAAACCAGCATCGAGATCCTGTCCGACCGGGAGGTGCGGGGCTGGAAACACGCGGTCAGCCAAAGCTCCGGCGACCGCAAGGTCTATTTCCATGCAAGGTTTTCCCGCCCTTTCACCGCCCAGGTGACAGCGGCGGATCAACCGGTGTCGGGGAAAGCCGCCACCGGGCCGGCGATCAAGGCGGCGCTGTCGTTCGACCCGGCAGGCGGGGCGGATGTAGAGGTGGCGGTTGCCATCTCCCACACCTCCCTGGAAGGCGCGTCGGCCAATTTCCAGGCGGAAGCGGCGGGCAAGGGCTTTGATGCGGCACTGGCCGAGGCGAAAGCCCTGTGGCGGGAACGCTTGGGCCGCATCGCCATTGATGATGTGCCGGCGGTGAAGAAGCGCATCTTCTATACCGCAGCCTATCACGCCGCCATCGCGCCCAGCCTGATCTCCGACGTGACGGGGGATTATTATGCGGGCGGGCAGGTGCGTCATTCCCGCATCCCGCAATATAGCAATTATTCAAGCTGGGATACCTATCGCGCCCTGCACCCGCTGCTGACCATCATCGACACGCGCAAGACAGGCGACATGGTGGCCAGCATGGTTTCCCGCCATGCCGATGCCGGGATGCTGCTGCCGGCGTGGGAGGCGGTTGGCCATGATAATAGGGTGATGATCGGCTATGCCGTCACCTCGCCCATCGCTGATGCGGTGCTGAAGGATATTCCCGGCATCGATAAACAGGCCGCATATCAGGCCATCCGCGCCAGTGCCTTTGATGTCACCAAACATAGCAATGTCTATGATGGCAATGGCATGGAAGGCTATCTGGCCTATGGTTTCGTGCCGGCGGATGTGGCCAGTTCGGTTTCCAAAACCACCGAGCAGAATTATCAGGATTGGGCGATCGGCCAGGTGGCGGCCAAGCTGGGCAGGGCTGAGGATGCCGCCCTGTTCGCCGCGCGTGCCACCGGATACCGGCTGCTGTTCGATCAAAAGACCGGCTATCTGCTGCCCCGGCTGGCCGATGGGCGCTTTGTGCCCCTGAACACCAACCGCTGGGACAGCCTGAACCGGCATTATGTCTCGGGCAATATCTGGGCCTATGCCACCTATACGCCGCAGGATATGCAGGCGGCCATCCGCCTGCATGGTGGGCGGCAGGGCTATGCCCAGTTCCTGGACCGGATTTTCACCGACGAGACGCCGGTGGAAGGCGAACAGCATGTGGATATTTCCGGCTTCGTTGGCAAATACGGCCATGGGGACGAGCCGGGGCACCATATGCCCTATCTCTATAACCTGACCGGCCAGCCCTGGAAGACGCAACAATATGTCAACCGCGTGCTGCGGGAGATGTATGCCGACCGGCCCGATGGCATCGTCAATAACGAGGATCTGGGCCAGATGTCGGCCTGGTATCTGTTCTCCGCCCTTGGGTTCTATCCCGTCACGCCGGGTGATCTGACCTATCAGTTGGGCGCGCCCTACCAGCCGCGCGCCAGTATCCGGCTGGAAAATGGCAAGCGCTTTACCGTGATTGCGGACAATCTGTCCGACCGGAATATCTATGTGCAGTCGGTGCGGCTGAACGGGAAGCTCTATCCCAACAGCTTCATCCGCCATGAACAGATCATGGCGGGCGGGGAATTGCGCTTTGCCATGGGGCCGCAGCCCAACCCAGCCTTTGCCGCCAAGCCGGAACAGACCAGCCTGGGGGCGTTTGACGATAAGCAGCCCCTGGTGGCCGCACCGCCGGTGCCCTGGGCCCCCTATGATCCAGCAGACGGGGCCTATTTCGCGGATGCCCGTTCGGTGGAACTGACCAGCCTGAACCAGGGGCTGCAAATCCGCTATACGCTGGATGGCAGCCAGCCCAGCCCGCAATCCACGCTGTACCAGGGGCCGATCCGCCTGACGGGGGATGGCGACCTGAAGGCGGTGGTGCTGGGCGGGGCCAAGCAAAGTGCTGTCTTCGAAAAACGCTATTTCCGCGCCATCACCGCCGGGCTGGCGGCGGGATATCCGCGTATCCGCCTGGAACAGGACAAGGTGCCCTATGGCAAGGCCGATGGATCGATGCTGATCGATCAGGTGCAGGGCACCCAGTTCTATGGCGACAAGAAATGGACCGGGCGCACCGGCGATATCACTGCCAGCATTGATCTGGGCACGGCCAAACAGGCGAAAACCGTCACCCTGGGCGCGCTGGATGACCCGATGAACGGCATCATGCTGCCCCGCCGGGTGGAGGTGTGGGCCGGGCGTGATGCCGCCACGCTCACCCTGCGCGGGGCCGTTGATGTGCCGCCCGCCCCCGCCATCCGCCAGCAGGTGGAGCGGGTGCAGGTTCCCGTCAGCGACGCTGCCGCGCCGCTTTACCAGATCCGCATTTTCTCCCACGGCGACATGCCGCCCACACTCAGCGCGCCCGGACGGCCCGCTTGGCTTTTTGTTGATGAGATCATTCTGCAATGACGAATAAGACCCAGGATATGGCCATCGCTGGCAGCCGCAGCCAGCTTGCCGGCACGTGGCGGTTCCGCAAGGCGGGCGATGCCGCTTGGCTGCCGGCGACGGTGCCCGGTTCCACCGTGACCGACCTGCTGCGCCAGGGCGTGATTGGCGACCCGTTCCACCGCGACAATGAAAACCACTTCCAGTGGATCGAGGCGGCGGATTGGGAATATGAATGCCGCTTCGACCTGCCAGCAGGTTTGGATGGGGCGGATGAACTGGGGCTGCTGTTCGACGGGCTGGATACCCATGCCACGGTCAGCCTGAACGGCCAGCAAATCCTGGTGTCGGACAATATGTTCCACCGCCATCGGGTGCCCTGCGGCCCGCTGCTGCGGGCGGGGGAAAACCTGCTGCGGGTTTACTTTCAATCCCCCGTCACCCGTGCGGCGGCGCTGCAGGCGCGGGACGGGTTTCTCTATCCGGCGGAAAATGACAAGACGGCGGTAAAGGCCAGCGTCTATTCCCGCAAGGCACCCTATCATTTCGGCTGGGACTGGGGGCCAAAACAGGTGCCGTCCGGCATCTGGCGGCCCATCTGGGTGGAGGCTGTAAGGCAGGCCCGGCTGGTGGAATTCGCCCATCGCCTGATCCGGCTGGCCGATGATGTGGCGCTGGTGGAATTGCGGCTGGGCCTGGAAGGGCTGAAGCCGGGGGCCGCCCGGCTGGAGATCCGTTGCGAGCAGCCGGGGGTGGAGCCGATCGCCCTGGACCTGGATATCCATGCCGGTTTGCAGGAACAGCGGCTGGTGATCCGCATCGACCAGCCCCGCCGCTGGTGGCCCCATGGTTTGGGGGAGGCGTTCCTTTACCGGTTCCACCTGTGCCTGCGCGATGCGCAGGGAAACGAACTGGACCGGATGGAACGCGCCATCGGCCTGCGTACGGTGGAGGTGGTGAGCCAGCCGGACGAACAGGGCCTCAGCTTCTATCTGAAGGTCAATGGCCGCCCCACCTTCATGAAAGGGGCCAATTACATCCCGCCCGACAGTTTTCTGGAAAACATGTCGCCGGAACGATATCGGCAATTATTCCGGGACTGCGTGGGTGCCAACTATAACATGCTGCGCATCTGGGGCGGCGGCACCTATGAAGATGATCTGTTCTATGATCTGGCCGACCAAAACGGCATCCTGATCTGGCAGGATTTCATGTTCTCCTGCACGCTGTACCCGTCGGACCCGGCCTTTATGGCCAGCGTGGCTGTGGAGGCGGAACAGGCGGTGAAGCGGCTGCGGCACCATGCCTGTCTGGCGCTGTGGTGTGGCAATAATGAAATCAGCATGGGGATCGATAAATGGGACTGGCCGGCCAAGTTCGGCTATTCCCCCGAACAATATAGCGCCATGGTGGCCGGCAACAGCCGGCTGTTTGATGAATTGCTGCCCGGCATTGTTGCAGCCCATGATGCAGGCCGGTTTTACTTTGCCTCCTCCCCCATCGGTTATTGGGAACATGCCGATGAGGATGGCAAGGGCGATGGCCATTATTGGGGTGTCTGGCATGGGGAATTGCCCTTTGCCACCTATGACGCGCGCCTGTCCCGCTTTATGAGCGAATACGGATTTCAATCCTATCCGCTGCTGCCCTCGGTCGAACGGTTCACGGAACCGGACGACCGGTCCAAGGATAGTGCGGTGATGGGGGTGCATCAAAAGCATCCGCGCGGCAATGCCATCATCAGCCGCTTCATCGCGCAGCATTTTGGCGAACCCGCCAGCTTTGGCGATTTCTGCTATCTGGGCCAATTGGTGCAGGCCGATGGCTTGCGCGTGGCGTTTGAGGCGCACCGCCGCAATATGCCATTCTGCATGGGCTCGCTTTATTGGCAGATCAATGATTGCTGGCCGGCGATTTCCTGGTCCAGCATCGATTATTACGGGCGCTGGAAGGCGCTGCATTATCAGGCCGCCCGATCCTTCGCGCCCTTGATCCTGTCGGTGACGGCGGGGCAGGGCGGGCTGGATATCCACGCCATTTCCGACCTGATGGCGGATCGGTCGCTGGTGCTGCACGCACGGTTGATCGATCTGGCTGGCGGGGAAATCTGGTCGGCTGAACAGGCGGTGACGGTGCCGGCCAACCACTCCACCCTGCTGGCACGGCTGGACCCGCCGGCACCGGCGGACAAGGCGCTGCTGGTGCTGCGCTTGGTGGAGGGGGCGGAGCAGGTGGTGCGCTATATCCACCCGCTGGCCCCGTTGCTGGCGGCGGACCTGCCGGAACCGGGCCTGACCCTTGCCATCTGCGATGATGGCGGGGTGGAGGTGCGGGCCGAACGCTATGCCCGCGGGGTGCTGGTGCTGGCCGATCCGCTGGATGGTGGGGAAAGGGCGCTGAATTTCAGCGATAATTTCTTCGACCTGCTGCCGGGGGAGGCCAAGCGCATCCATCCGCGCGATGGGCGGGCATTCGATCCGGCCAGCCTGCGTGTCATGTCTGTTCATGGCAGCACCGAAAAGGGGAAATGAGATGCACCGGGGCCTGGCCATCACCACGCTTGCCGCCACGCTGGCACTGACCGCCCCGGTTGGGGCGGCAGAGGCAAAGTTGATGCTGTCGGTGGGCGATGTGCTGGGCTGGGTGCCGCCGGCGGATGCGGGCAATGTGTCAACGGTGCCGTTGGCCCGGCGCTTCAGCGACCCGGCGGCGGAGCCGGATCGGGCGGGCCGGTTTGATCCGGCGGCGCGGGTGATGCTGGCCCCCGATGGCATGGATAATCTGGGGGCGGCCAGCGATGGCGCTTTCAACCGCTATGTCTTCAGCCATTGGCCACAGGTGGATATTCTGGCCTGGTTTGCCGGCAATGCGGCGGCCCCGCTGGCCATCCCGTCGCGGCCCTGGGTGGAGGCGGCCCACCGCCATGGGGTGAAGGTGATCGGCACCCTGTTCTTCGCCCCCGTCGCCTGGGGCGGCGGGCCGGAAACGCTGGAAAGCTTTCTGGTGCAGGATGCCCACGGCCGTTTCCCGGCGGCGGACCGCATGGTGGAAATTGCCCGGCATTACCGGTTTGATGGCTGGTTCATCAACCAGGAAACCGGGTTGAATGAGGTGAAGGGGCCGGATGGCAAGGTCGTGCGCGGCCCCGGCAGCCCGCAGGCGACGGCCTTGGCGGCCAAGGTTTTGGCCTTCATGCGCTATCTGAAAGCCATCGCGCCAGCGGATCAGGAAATCCATTGGTACGATGCGATGCTGCCCGATGATGGCGCGGTCGGCTGGCAGAACGCGCTGAACCGGCGCAACCTGCCTTTTCTGCAGGATGGGGCGGCCCCCACGGCTGACGGCATGTTCCTGAATTACTGGTGGACGGGCGACGGGTTGCGCCAGGGGGCGGCACTGGCGGAATCCGTTGGTCGCTCCCGCTATGACCTGTTCATCGGGGCCGACCTGTGGCCCGCCCGCAAGGAACAGCCGGCCTTTCGCAATGACCATTGGCTGCGCGATCTGCGCGGGGCCGATGGCAAGGCCTTGGGCTCCATCGGCCTGTTCGCGCCCAACTTCAATTTCAATTTTGATGGCGACGACAAGGCCCCCGCCTTCAGCCGCTTTGCCAGCGATGCGCGCGATGTGGGGCGGTTCTATGCCGTCGAACAAAGGCTGTTCGCCGGGGATGATGGCAATATGGCGGTGACGGATCGGGCCGGTTGGGATGGCATCTCCGCCCTGGTGCCGGCCCGGTCCAGCGTGACCAGCCTGCCCTTTGCCACCAGCTTCAGCACCGGCCATGGGCGGTTGCGGGCAGAGGCAGGGCGCATTGTCGGCGGGGCCTGGCATGATATGGGCGCACAGGATGTGCTGCCCACCTGGCAATTTGCCTGGACGCCCGGCGCGGCGTTGGAAATCGGCTTTGATTTCGACCGCGCCTATCAGGGTGGCAATGCCCTGCGCGCGGTGCTGGGCAAGCCCTTCAGCGGCAAGGTGGAAATCCCGCTTTATCTGCTGGATCTGCCGGCCCGTGGCGCGCTGTCGGTGCGGGTGGCCGCCGATGCCGCCGGGCCGGGGGCGGCGCTGCGGTTAACCCTGGCCGATGGCGGGACGGTGGATTTGCCGCTGGAACAGGGGAACGGCTGGCGCATGCAGGCCTGGTGCGTGGCCGATCAGGGAACGGTACGGCGCCTGTCGCTGGTGCTGCCGGGGGCGGCGGGCCAGCCGGTGACACTGGGGCGGGTGGTGGTGGCAGACGGGTGTGGGCTGGGGGAGGGGCGGTAGGGGGGATGAGAGCTGTCGACCAGTTTATCGGGAAAATTGCCATTTTGGGGCTCGCTTTCCCGCCGCTTTCACCGTCATTCCCGCGAAGGCGGGAATCCAGCAAACGCTTTGCGCTGCGATACCGGTTGAGAGAATGTCACCGTCGTATGGATTCCCGCCTGCGCGGGAATGACGGTCAGGGTGGAGCATAGCGCCTCTCCGTTTCGCGGCCCAAAGCCCCCCTTAATCCCACCTTAAACATCCCACTCTGTAACCTTCACAAAACCACTACAAACCATTTGACAGGGGGAAAGGAGCAGCTAATATGTAATCGATTACATCTGGTGCGGTTCAAACAAGGCGGGATTGGCCCCAAGGGCCGGCACCCAACCATAAGCAATCAGTGAAATCGCAATCGACACGGGCACATCCGGGGGGACTGGGCAACGCCTCCCGCTGCTTGATGTGGGAGGGAGATCAAGATGGCGAAAATCAATTCGCGCCATGTAGAGAGTGTGAATAACCGTCAGCACCGTTACCGCACCTTGCTGACGGGCGTCAGCGCGGGTGCCATTCTGCTGGCGTCCCTGGGCGGGGCGGCGCAGGCGCAGGATGCAGCTTCCGGCGGCGAACAGCTGGAAGAAATCATCGTCACCGGCTTCCGTGGCTCCATTGAAGCCAGCGTGCGCGACAAGCGCGAAGCCAACGCCTTTGTCGACGTGATCAATGCCGAGGATATCGGCAAGTTCCCCGACAAGAACGTGGCCGACGCGCTGCAGCGCGTGCCGGGTGTTGTGATCAGCCGTGATGGCGGTGAAGGCAAGCGGGTGTCCATCCGTGGCCTGCAATCCGACCTGACGCTGACCCAGCTGAACGGCAATTATGTTGCCTCGGCTGACAGCGAAGACCCCTCGCGCTCCTTCAATTACCTGCTGCTGCCGTCGAACATGATCTCCAAGGTGGAGGTGTTCAAATCGCCGGAAGCGCGCATCGATGAAGGTGGCGTGGGCGGTACGGTGCTGCTGCACACGCGCCGTCCGCTGGAACTGCCGGAAGGGTCCAACTTCCTGTCGGTCGAAGGCACCTATGGTGACACGACCAAGAAGGGCGACCCGCAGGTTTCCGGCATGATGTCCTGGAAGGATGCCAGCGAGACCTTTGGCATGCTGCTGGGTGCCACCTGGCAGCGCCGCACCACCCGGACCATGGAAGCCAGCACGGAAAGCTGGCGCTGGTGGACGGATGACCGCAGCAAGCAGCCGGCCACCGATGTCAGCGGCAATACCTATGCCAATGACGACGCGATCTCCTATTGGTGGGGTGGCGGCACGACGGACCAGTCGGGCAAGCATTATTCAGGTTACTGGACGCCGCAGTCGGTCAATGCGTCGGTGAAGGAAGAACGCCGTGACCGCCTGGGTGTGCAGGCGACCGGCCAGTGGCGCCCGACCGACGACCTGACCCTGACGGCCAATTACTTCCGCTTTGAAGTGGAAGGCAATTATACCCAGAATATCCTGAAGATCCCGGAATGGGGTTACGATAATTTCTTCACCGGGGCCACGCTGGATTCCAGCGGCACCATCTTCCAGGGTGCCAGCTTCCAGGTGCCCAGTGGCGGCTGCTCCGCCAGCAGCCCGCCCTGCACCATGGAAACGCCGCAGCTTTCCGGCGTCTACAGCCGGGAAAAGACGGTTTCCAACACGTTCGATTTCGATATCGACTATACGACGGACAAGTTCGACGCCACGGTGAAGGTGGGCAAGACCCGCGCCACCGGCGGCCCGTCCATGCTGTTCCGTATGTCGGCCAAGCCGCGCTATACCACGGCCACCACCGGCACCAACGGCAATACGCTCAGCGCGTGGGATTTCTCCTCCGGTGATCTGAACCTGAACTTCTCGCCCGAGATTCAGGCCAACCTGATGAACGGCATCGCCCAGATCGATACCGGGTCGACGGACAGTTCCTGGGTGAACAGCACGCTGGAACAGACCTATTTCCAGACCGATTTCACCCGCCGTTTCGATGATACGGTGCTGGAATCCGTGCAGTTCGGGGCCAAGTACCGCACCGGCAAGGTGCATCGTATTACCGGCAATACGCTGTGGTACGCCAACAAGGAAACCGAGCAGCGTTATCAGGATACGGCGGCGGGCGGTATCGCCGACCCTTCCTTCTTCTATTCCCAGCCGATCGGCAATATCACCGGCGGCTTCAGCGCCAACACCTTCCCCGGCATCAATTTCGCCAATTACCTGGATTATCTCAATGCGACCTATGGCGATCCGGTGCGCCGCGAGGAAACCGATTTCGTCTATGACGTAAATGAGGATATCTGGTCCGGTTACGTGCAGGGTAATTTCAGCTGGAACCGCCTGCGCGGCAATGTGGGCCTGCGGGTGGCCCAGACCAAGCAGCGCGGCCAGTCGTCCGACCGCTTCACCTATTTCAACGATTATTACGAGGATGCGGCGGACGGTTCGGCGGCGATCTGCCCGGATACCGGTCGCACCGATTGTACGCCGGGCCTGCCCATCACCCTGCCGCAGGATGAACGGGAAACGGATGTCAATGTGCTGGTCAGCCAGGACAAGACCTATACCGACTTCCTGCCCAGCATGAACGCCGCCTATGAACTGACGGACGATATCCTGCTGCGTGGTGCCGTTTCCAAGGTCATCGCCCGTCCGGGTTACAGCGACCTCGGTTCCCAGCAGCGCCTGGAATATCGTTCTGCCGCCTATGCCGCCGACCGCCAGCAATTTGGCGAGCGGGAAGGCTGGACCGGTTCGGGCGGCAACAAGGAACTGAAGCCGTTCGAAGCCTGGCAGTATGATGCCGGTGTGGAATGGTATTATACCAGGGGCTCTGTCGTCGGTGTCGGCCTGTTCCGCAAGGAAGTGGCTAACTTCATTGTGCCGCTGGTCATCGACACCACCCGCGTGATCGATGGCCAGAGTGTGACGGTGGAAGGCTATTCCACCAATGCCAACGGCTCTGATGCCACCTCGCAGGGGATTGAGCTGTATGCCCAGCATACGTTCGATATCGGCATCGGCTTCCTGGCCAACTTCACCTATAACGACACGTCCGTCACCGACGTGACGCTGGAAGGCCAGAAGGTCGGCTCCTCCCCGCTGGTGGGCAGTGCCAAGACGCAGATCAATACCTCGATCTTCTATGAGAACGAGACCTATTCGATCCGCGCCTCCTATAACCGTCGTGGCACGGTGGTGGGCGGCATCGTCTCCGGCCTGAATGTCTATCAGGAGCCGTATGACCAGATCGACCTGAATGCCACCGTCAACCTGACGGATGACATTACAATCACCGCCTCGGTCATCAACCTGACCAAGTCGGAACAGAAGTCGCACCTGGGCAACGACACCAAGGATCGCTTCTATTCCAACAGCTACGCCGGTCGCCGGGCCTATCTGGGCACGACCTGGAAGTTCTGAGGCACGGGGTTAAGGGTTCCCCCAGGTGGCAAGGGGTGTCGCCTGGGGGGTATCCTTCTCCTGTACTTGTTTAATCTGCCCCGGCTTTCGTTCCATGTACCGTCATTCCCGCGAAGGCGGGAATCCATACGACAGCGCGGATTTTGGATTCCCGCCTTCGCGGGAATGACGGTGGAGGGTGGGGAAGACCGGCAACATAAAATCGACCGAGTGAAATTCTTCCCCCCCCCGGAGTTTCCCCCATGCCCCTTCCTTATCGCATCGTCATCGCCGGCGGCGGCAGTGCCGGGTGGATGGCGGCGGCGGCCTTGGTGCGGCAGTTGCGCGGCACCGGCACCGCCATCACCCTGGTGGAGTCCGAGGAGATCGGCACCGTGGGCGTGGGGGAGGCGACCATTCCGCCCATCCAGGCCTTCAACCGGCTGATCGGGCTGGATGAGACGGAATTCGTCAAGGCCACGCGCGGCACCTTCAAACTGGGGATCGAGTTTGTGAACTGGTGGCGCCAGGGCCACCGTTATTTCCACCCGTTTGGCCGCTATGGCGATGATTTCGGGCTGGTGCCGTTCCACCAGCAATGGCTGGCCGCCCGTGCCGGCGGCGATGACACGCCGCTGGCAGCCTATTCGCTGGCCCATGCGGCGGCGGCATCCGGGCGCTTCGCCATACCGCCGGCGGGGGGGCAGTCGGTGTTCTCGACATATGGCTATGCCTATCATTTCGATGCCGGGCTTTATGCCGCGCATCTGCGCAAACTGGCAGAGGGGCATGGCGTTACCCGGCTGGAAGGCATGATTGACCATGTGGCGCGCGACCCGGAAAGCGGCTTTGTCACCGCGCTGCACCTGACCGATGGGCGCGTGGTGGCCGGTGATCTGTTCCTGGATTGCACCGGCTTCCGCGCCCTGCTGATCGGGGAGGTGATGCAAACCCCCTATCTGGATTGGCGGCACTGGCTGCCCTGTGACCGGGCGGTGGCCGTGCCCTGCGCGCGGGTGGAGCCGCTGACGCCGTTCACCCGCTCCACCGCGCGCGATGCCGGCTGGCAATGGCGCATCCCGTTGCAGCACCGCACCGGCAATGGCCATGTCTATTGCAGCGGTTTCATGGAGGATCAGGCGGCGGAAGATGCGCTGCTGGCCCATCTGGATGGCGAACCACTGGGGCAGCCGCGCCGGCTGCGCTTTGTCACCGGGCGGCGCGAACAGGCATGGCGGGGCAATGTGGTTTCCATCGGGCTGGCGTCCGGCTTTCTGGAACCGCTGGAATCCACCAGCCTGCATTTGATCCAGAGTGCGGTGACAAAGCTGATCCACCTGTTCCCCGGTCGGGATTTTGATCCAGCCGTGCGCGATGAATATAACCGTCGCATGGCGACGGAATTTGAACGGGTGCGCGATTTCCTGATCCTGCATTATGCGCAAACCGAACGCGACGACACGCCTTTCTGGCGGCATTGCGCGGCGATTGACCAGCCCGACAGCCTGAAACACGCCATCGGCCTGTTCCGCCGCACCGGTCGGCTGTTCATCCGGGATGAGGATATTTTCCACGAACCCAGCTGGCTGGCCGTGCTGTTGGGCCAGGGGGTGGTGCCGCTGGGGCGCGACCATCTGGCCGATGCCGTGCCAGCCGCCGAACGGGCGGATATTTTGCAGGCCATGCGCCGGGTGATCGCCCGCACGGCGGACCAGATGCCCCCGCATGGGGCCGTCACCGACGGCCCCTTTGGCTGGCAAAGATAGGTTATACCAATCTCCCTTGATCGTGACCGATCAAGAGAGATTTCGTGTTCCCTCAGGTGCCGGGCGCTGCCATCCGGCAGCTTGGCTTACGCGCCCATGGGCGCGCGGGCTGGCCGTCGCCAGCCTCCAACCTGCCAAGGGTCAAACCCTCGGCAGGTTGGTATTATACCAATCTCCCTTGATCGTGACCGATCAAGGGAGATTTCGTGTTCCCTCAGGTGCCGGGCGCTGCCATCCGGCAGCTTGGCTTACGCGCCCATGGGGGCGCGGGCTGGCCGTCGCCAGCCTCCAACCTGCCAAGGGTCAAACCCTCGGCAGGTTGGTATTATACCAATCTCCCTTGATCGTGACCGATCAAGAGAGATTTCGTGTTCCCTCAGGTGCCGGGCGCTGCCATCCGGCAGCTTGGCTTACGCGCCCATGGGGGCGCGGGCTGGCCGTCGCCAGCCTCTAACCTGCCAAGGGTCAAACCCTCGGCAGGTTGGTATTATTTCACTTCACCGGCAGTTCGAATGGTTCTGCCGGCTGGCGGGCCTCGTCATACAGGTTACAGACGGGGCTGTCGGCCCAGCAGTAACGCACGCGGGTGGCCGGCTGGCCGCCGGTGGCCAGTGTCACCGTGTCGCCCGACAGGGTGGCATCGGCAAAACGGCAGCTACCCACCGCATCGCCGCAAAGCTGGAAGCCGACCGGGCGGTGGAAGGACAGGGCCGACAGCTTGCCGGTAATGTCGCTGAAGCGGATGGAAATGGCATCGCCCTGGCGGGTGGCAGAAACCGGCACGGGGCCGGAGGGCGGTACGGCCTGACCCAGCACCACTTTGCGCGCGGCCTGGGCCAGCCGCTTGGCCATGATCTGTTTGTTGGTGGGGTGGATATCGTACCAGTCGCCCACCCCCATCCCGACCGCCAGCCCGGCATGGGCATCGGCGGCCACGGCCCGCCGCTGAGCTTCGCGCAGGCTGGCCCAACTGCTTTCAACCGGTTGATCCACCGGATAACCCCATTCCGGCAATTGCACGATCAGGAAGGGCAGATCGGCCCCGAATTGCCGCCGCCAGCCTGCCATCATCCCGGCCAGCAGGCCCTGATATTGCGCCGGTCGACCGGCATTGGCTTCACCCTGATACCAAAGGGCACCGCGCAGGCCATAGGGGCCGATGGGGGCGATCATCGCATTGTTCAGCGTGGTCAGCCCATCCACCGCCCCCCAGGGCGCGCGCGGGGTGGCCGACATATCGACCTTCATCGGCTTGTACTGGAAGGTGCTGGCCAGCGGCACCGTGCTGCCATCCGCCAACTCCATGGCCTGATCGGCGGCACTGCCGTAAAGCCCGCCATTATCCCAGAAATCAATCACGGCGATGGTGATATTGTTTACGCCCGCCTTCAGCACGCCCGGTGCCAGCGGATAGCGGCGCGGGTCGGCGGGGCCATAAAGCGTGCCCACCGGTTTGCCGTTGATCCAGGTGACATCCTGATCATCCACCGGGCCCAGCCGCAGGGCCACGGCCTGTTTGGCCTGTTCCGCCGTCAGGGTGACGGTGGTGCGCATCCAGATCAGCCCGTCATATTTGGCCATGTCCGCCACGCCCCAGCGTTCCCAGGGCTGGAAGCCGGCGGGCATCTCCCGCCAGCCCTCCCCGCTGCCGGCAACCTCCCGCCAGGGTTCGCCCTTGCCCACCTGCTGCCACCAATCTTGCCAGGTGCGCACGAAATCGGCCACACCGTCGCGGCGGTCGCGGTCATATTTGGCCAGGAAGCTCAGCCCGGCCTTATAGTCCGGCTGTTTGCCCAGTTCGGCGGCGGGCATCCAGGTTTCGATCTGCGACCCGCCCCAGGAACTATGGATCAGCCCCACCGGCACACCGGCGATCTGGCGCATTTCCCGGCCATAGAAATAACAGACCGCCGACATGTCCGGCACCGTCTGCGGCGTTACCGCCTGCCAGCTGGTGGGCTTGCCGAACCGGTCCAGCGGGTGGGTGGCGGTGTCGCGCTGCACCGTCAGCATGCGGATATCGGGATGGTTGGCGTTGCCCGTCTCCCCCCAGCTGTTCAGCGAACGGGCGACCGTCATTTCCATGTTGGACTGGCCGGAACAGAGATAGACATCCCCCACCAGCAGGTCAGCCGCCTGCTGGCTGGCCCCGCCCTTGGTGCTGGCCGTCAGGGTGAAGGGGCCGCCGGCCTGCTGTGCCGGCAGGGTGGCCTGCCAGCGCCCATCCTTGCCGGCCTTGGCCGTTGCCGTGACGCTGCTGCCGGCGGGGCCGGCCAGCACCACCGTCACCTGTTCGCCCGCCGCTGCATGGCCCCACACGGGCAGCGGCTTGTCCCGCTGCAACACGCCATGATCCTGAAACATCGGGTTCAGCAGGCCCGCATCCGCCGCGAGCGCCGTGCCGGACAACAGGCAGCAAAGCAGGGACAGGGCGGCTTTCTTAACGGTCATCGGCCATCTCCGGGCATGGGGGCGACAGGAGAGGGGGGCGGGGGGCAAGAAAACAGACCGGGCGCGGCGATCGCGTGCCGGATGGCGGCAGTGCAGCATATTTCCTCCCCTTGCCATCCCCACCTCTGCCGGGTGATTTGATAGCGCTATTATCATGGGTTGACCGGATTGGGGTCAGCCCTGTTTTCAAGGGTTTATGCGCAATTGGCAGCGCTGTCAATTCATCCCTGGACGCGATGGCGGGCCACGCCACCATCACACCATGGCCGGTTGCCAGCCGCGCCAGGCATCCCACCAACAGGGGGCGGGGTTGGTGGACAAAAACCAGTTGGCCCGGTTCAGCCAGCCCTGGCGGAACGGGGCATCCGCAGAGCCGGGCTGGCTGATCGAGAGATAATATTGCACCCGTTGGCCGGTATAGGCGTCGCATGCCGCTGCGATGCCCTGTTTGGCCATATACTGGTTTACCAGCGAAGCGGTGCCGGGACCGGGCACGCCATCGGCACTGGCACCCACCAGCGTCTGCAGGGTTTTGATGGCGCGGGCAGGGCCGGCGGTCCAGCCGAAATCCATCACGATGGCAATCAGCGGCGACCATGCCAGCTTATCCAGGCCCGGCTGGTGATAATATTCCTTCACGGCAATCTGGGCTGCCACATCCAGCGTTATATCCTGCTGCATCTGCGGGGCGGTCAGGCTGCACGGGTCCACGCCGATCCATCCGCCATAAACATCTGGCGTCACCCCCCGCATGGTGCCGATCAATTTGGTGCCGCCGGTCTTGCAATGGGCATAATTGCCCTGGTCAGCCGGGTTGGCCTCCCACAGGCCTTCCCAACGGGCAATGGCGGTCTGGAACGCCTGATTGGGGGTCGGTGTACTCATCTCACCCTTTCTTCAGCATTGGCCGATGGCGTGACGGTGTGTCCGATCAAGAAGATGCGTTGATGGCGGCGTCAGCTTGCGCAATCGCCTGCCCGACAGGCGGATCAGTTGGCAGGCCAGAATGTTTCGGCCATGATCTGGTCGAACAGCCAGGGGCATTGAGGCGGGAAGCCGGCTTCGTGCAGGCCAGTCTCCGCGGCGGCTTCGATCCGGGCATTTTCATAGGCATAGGCAATCGCCTCTGGAACCTTGGGCTTCAGGCTGGGATTGCGGTCGATATGGCGGGCAAGATCGCGGCGCTGCACCCGGATGGTGGCCTGCCATGAGGTGCCGCGCCGTGTGGGCTGAAACTGCCATTTCAGCAGGTGCAGCAGCAGGATCGCCAGCCGACTTTCCAGTTCGCGCTGTTCGGTCCTGCCCATGCTTTCGATTTCCTCGGCAATATGCGCGATATCGGCAGCCACGAGATTACCGGCGCGCAGCAGGGCGGCCTGCTGATGGGCCCAAGCATGGAAGTCGCGTTCATAAAGATCAGCGCTCATCGCTATCCTCCGGCCCTGGACATTGCCATATTCCGGCAGATACATCCATGACGGCGATCACGCTGCCCCCATCCCCAAGGATCATCCGGTCGGGCTGGGGGGAAGGCGGGTCAACCGCCCCCCCCCTTCTTCGCGCAGAACCGTCCGGCAGATCAGGCCGGCTGGATCAGGCCATCCACCCGGCGGGTGATCTTCCACGGGTTGGCGGCTTGCAGGGCCGGCGGCAGCATCGCGTCGGGCAGGTTCTGGTAACAGACCGGGCGCAGGAAACGGTCGATCGCCAGCGCGCCGACAGAGGTGCTGCGCGCATCGCTGGTGGCGGGGAAGGGGCCGCCATGCACCATGGCGTGGCAGACCTCCACCCCCGTCGGCCAGCCATTGGCCAGCACGCGGCCTGCCCGCTCGGCCAGCAGGGGCAGGAACTCGGCGGCCAGCGGCTGATCGTCGGCATCCATCAGAATGGTGGCCGTCAACTGACCTTCCAGCCCGGCCAGTACCTGGCGCAGTTCGCCCACATCGCGGCAGACAATGACCAGGGAGGCGGAGCCGAACACCTCCGCCCCCAGCGCCGCGTCAGAGAGGAAATGCTGGGCATCGGTGCGGAACAAGGCGGCCTGACCCCGGTTCGTGCCGTCGCCCGCCAGCCCGCGCGCCACCAGGGTGACGGCCTCGTGCCCTTCCAGCGTGTCCACGCCGGCGCAATAATGCTGCCAGATGCCGCCCGACAGCATCACCTGGGCGGCGGCCTTGCTCAGATGCTCACCCGCGGCGGCGATGAAGCTTTCCGTCTCCGGCCCGGCCAGCGCCAGCACCAGACCGGGGTTGGTGCAGAACTGGCCGGCCCCCATGGTCAGCGACCCGATGAAGGCGGCGGCCAGATCGGCCCCGCGCGCTGCGGCGGCGTGCGGCAGCAGCAGCACCGGGTTGATCGAACTCATCTCCGCATAGACCGGAATGGGTTCCGGGCGCTTGGCGGCAATGGCGACCAGCGCCAGCCCGCCCGCGCGCGACCCGGTGAAGCCCACCGCCTTGATGCGCGGATGCGCCACCAGCGACCCGCCCAGAACCGGGGTGGTGCCCGGCAGATAGGAGAAGACGCCTTCGGGCAGGCCAGCGGCGGCCACAGCGGCGGCAATGGCGCGGGCCACCAGCTCGCCCGTACCGGGATGGGCCGGATGGCCCTTCACCACCACCGGGCAGCCGGCGGCCAGCGCCGAGGCCGTGTCACCGCCGGCAACGGAGAAGGCCAGCGGGAAGTTACTGGCACCGAACACGGCGACCGGGCCGATGGCCTGGTTGACGCGGGCCAGGAACGGGCGGGGCAGGGGGGCACGGTCGGGCAGGGCGGGGTCGATGGTGGCATCCAGCCAGTCACCCTGGCGCACCACACTGGCGAACAGGCGCAGCTGGCCGACGGTGCGACCGCGTTCCCCTTCCAGGCGCGGGCGGGGCAGGCCGGATTCCGCCATGGCGCGGACGATCAGATCATCGCCAATATCCAGGATGCGGGCGGCCACATCCTCTAAAAACGCGGCGCGCGCTTCCAGCGACAGGGTGGAGAAGGCGGGGAAGGCAGCCGCCGCCAGGGCGCAGGCTTCCGCGACATGGCCGGCATCGGCCTCGGAGAAATCGGGGCCGATCGCCTCCCCCGTGGCGGGGTTCAGGGCCTGGAACCGGGTCTGGGCCTGGGTCTGCTTGGCACCGATCAGGATGCTGCCGTCGATCACACTCATCTTAAACTCACCTCCGCTCCGGCGGGTACCATACCCGCATGGGCATCATAACAAGGGCCTGTTACCGTTCAGGCGGTTGGGGGGATCAAGGAGCCTGGCCATAAACTGTCTCTACTTTTCCAGCCTCTTAACCGTCATTCCCGCGAAGGCGGGAATGACGGTGGTGAAGTGGCAAGGTAGTGAACAGAAAACCACCCTCAATCCAGCCGATGACCGCTTGCAATGGCAGCCGTCGGCTTGGCGCCCCACAGGGCATAGAACAGCACATACAACTCACACGCCGCCGTCAGCAGGAACGAGGTCTGCAGCCCATAGGCATCGGCCAGCATGCCCTGGAAGTAAACCAGCGCGCCGCCACCAATCGCCATGATCAGCAGGCCCGCCCCCTCTTCCGTCAGCGGACCCAGGCCACGAATGCCAAGGGTAAAGATGGTGGGGAACATGATGGAATGGAACAGGCCGACGCTGATCAGCGCCCACATGGCGACCGGCCCATCCAGCAGCACGGCGGCCATCATCACCACGAATGCACCGATGGAGGCGACCGCCAGCAGGTTTTCCGCCTTGATCCAGCGCATCAGATAACCACCGCCCACGCGGCCCACCATCATCCCGCCCCAGAGCAGGAACAGATAGCTGGAAGCCTGTTCATGGGTGACGCCGGCAATATCGGGCTGGCTGATGAAATTGATGAACAGGTTGGCGACGCCGATTTCGGCAATCAGATAGATAAAGATCGCCGGCACGCCGAACACCAGATTACGGTGTTTCCACAGCGAATGTTTCTTGCGCTCCTCTGCATCGGCCCGGCGCGCGGTGGCGCTGATATCGGGCAGGCGGGAACGGGCGATGACAAAGGCCAGCACCAACAGCACCGCCGCCACGATCAGATAGGGCAGTTGCACCGACTGGGCATCGGCCAGCCGTTCGGCTGCCGTCAGCGTGACCCCGGCTTCCGCCGTGCCGCCGGTGGAGCGGCCCAGGATCAGATAGCCGCCAAACAAGGGTGCCAGCGTGGTGCCGGCGGAATTGCACGCCTGCACCAGATTGAGGCGCGACGCCGCCGTTTCCGGCGGGCCGACCACGGCGACATAGGGGTTGGCCGCCACCTGCAGCAGGGCGATACCCGCCGCCACGATGAACAAGGCCACCAGCGTCACCTCGTATGAGGGGATGCGTGCCGCCGGGATCATCAGCAGAGAGCCGAACGCCATGGTCAGCAACCCCGCCACCATGGCGCGGCGATAGCCGATCCGCTCAATCAGCTTGGCCGAGGGAACCGAGGCCACCAGATAAGCAATGAACCACACCGACTCGATCAGCGTCGTCTGCGCATAGGTCAGCTCGAAAACACTGCGTAAATGCGGCAACAGCGTATTGTTGATGACGGTGATGAAGCCCCAGATGAAGAACAGGCTGGCCAGCAGGGCCAGCACGGGGCGATAATTGTTGGTCACGGCCGAAACAACCGTATGGCCGGTGCCGGGCTGGGAAATCGGTGCGGGTGGCATCTTCGGGTCTTTCCTCTCGGGACGGCTTCCATTCTATTTTGTATGAGTATATAGCTGGCAGAAAGTGGGCCGGTCAACGGCGCATCGTTTCAAAAGGAAGGAACCCCGATCTTGCCCCAGAAGCACCGCCGCCACATCCTGGGCGCCGCCCTTTGCGCCTCCACCCTGCTCGCCTCCTCCGCCGCGCTCGCCGCCAGCGCCAGCCGGGCGCCGTTCGGCGACCTGCCCGACGGGACAAAGGTAGAGGCGATCACCCTTATCAATAATAAGGGTGTGAGCGCTACCATCTTGACCTATGGTGCGACCCTGCAGGCGCTGAAGGCGCCGGACCGGACGGGAGCGGTGGCGGATATCGTGTTGGGCCATGACACGCTGAAACCCTATGTGGAGACGCCGAATTATTTCGGCATCACGGTGGGCCGTTATGCCAACCGTATCGCCGGCGGGCGCTTCACCCTGGATGGCAAAACCTATCAGCTGACCCAGAACGACAAGCAGAATTCCCTGCATGGCGGGGTGAAGGGGTTCGACAAGCATGTTTGGCAGGTCGCGGATGTCCGCCAGGGGGAAACGGCATCCGTCACCCTGACATTGACCAGCCCGGACGGCGACCAGGGCTATCCCGGTACCCTGTCGGTGAAAACCACCTATGCGCTGGATGAGAGCAATAATCTCTCCATGATCTATGAGGCGGCGACCGACAAGCCCACCATTGTCAATATGACCAACCATGCCATCTTCAACCTGGCGGGGGAGGGCAGCGCGCTGGGTATTCTGCGGCACAGGCTGACGCTGCCCGCCTCCCACTATACCCCCGTCAATGCGGCGCTGATCCCCACCGGGGAATTGAAGCCGGTGGAAGGCACGGTGTTTGACTTCCGCAAGGGGCGGGTGCTGAGCGATGGGTTGCGCGATGGCAGCGACCCGCAGATCGTCGCCGGTCGCGGCTATGACCATAATTTCGCCCTTGATAGCGGCCTGACGCCGAAGCAGAAATTGACCGCCCGCCTGGAAGACCCGGATTCAGGCCGCGTGCTGGAGGTCTACTCGACCCAGCCCGGCATCCAGGTTTATACCGGCAATTTCCTGGATGGCACGCTGGTGGGCAAACAGGGGCACCTGTACCGGATGAGCGATGGCATTGCGCTTGAACCGCAGAAATTCCCCGACGCGCCCAACCAGCCCGCTTTTACGTCCGCCCGTGTCGATCCGGGGAAACCCTATCGGCATGAAATGAGTTTCCGTTTGTCCGTTGCCCAGTAAGAATGAAGGACCGTTGGTGATGACCCCCGCGCCCACCGAGCCGAAGAAGCTGCGTTCACGAGCCTGGTTCGATAATCCGGCCAATATCGACATGACGGCGCTGTATCTGGAGCGCTATCTGAATTTCGGCCTGTCGCTGGAGGAGCTTCGCTCGGGCAAGCCGATCATCGGCATTGCCCAGACCGGTTCCGACCTCAGCCCCTGCAACCGCCATCATCTGGTGCTGGCGGAACGGGTGCGCGACGGTATCCGGGAGGCGGGGGGCATTCCGCTGGAATTCCCCGTCCACCCGATCCAGGAAACCGGCAAGCGCCCGACGGCGGGGCTGGACCGCAACCTGGCCTATCTGGCCCTGGTGGAGGTGCTGTACGGCTATCCGTTGGATGGCGTGGTGCTGACCATCGGTTGCGACAAGACCACGCCCGCCTGCCTGATGGCGGCGGCGACGGTGAATATCCCCGCCATTGCGCTGTCGGTCGGCCCGATGCTGAATGGCTGGCACAAGGGGGAGCGCACCGGTTCGGGCACCATTGTCTGGAAGGCCCGCCAGATGCTGGCGGCTGGTGAGATCGACAATGACGGTTTCATCAAGCTGGTCGCCTCGTCGGCCCCGTCCACGGGTTATTGCAACACCATGGGCACGGCCACCACGATGAACAGCCTGGCCGAGGCGCTGGGGATGCAGTTGCCCGGTGGTGCTGCCATCCCGGCGCCTTATCGTGACCGTCAGGAGATGGCCTGGCGCACCGGCCTGCGCGCCGTGCAGATGGTGCATGAAGACCTGAAACCGTCGGACATTCTGACGCGCGATGCCTTCCTGAACGCCATTGCGGTGAATTCCGCCATTGGCGGTTCCACCAACGCGCCGATCCATCTGGCCGCCATCGCCCGGCATATGGGCGTGGAACTCGACCTGCAGGATTGGCAGAGCCACGGGCATGATATTCCGCTGCTGGTGAATTTGCAGCCCGCCGGCGAATATCTGGGCGAGGATTATTACCGCGCCGGCGGCGTGCCCGCCGTGGTGTCGCAACTGATGCAGCAGGGCCGCATCATTGAAAACGCGCTGACCGTCAATGGCAAAACCATTGGCGATAATTGCCGGGGTGTGGAGATCGAGGATGAGAAGGTCATCCGCCCCTATGGCCAGCCGCTGAAGGAAAAGGCCGGTTTCATCGTGCTGCGCGGCAACCTGTTCGATGCCGCGATCATGAAGACCAGCGTGATCAGCCCGGAATTCCGCGACCGTTATCTCTCCAACCCCAACGACCCGGAAGCCTTTGAAGGCCCTGCAATCGTGTTTGACGGGCCGGAGGATTACCATCACCGGATTGATGATCCGTCGCTGGGCATCACGTCGGAAACGCTGATGTTCATGCGCGGTGCCGGCCCGGTGGGCTATCCGGGGGCCGCCGAAGTGGTGAATATGCGCCCGCCGGCTTACCTGATCCGCGAAGGCATCTCCGCCCTGCCCTGCATCGGCGATGGCCGCCAGTCGGGCACGTCCGGCTCGCCCTCCATCCTCAATGCCTCCCCCGAAGCGGCGGCGGACGGCGCCCTGGCCCTGCTGCGCACCGGCGACCGCGTGCGTATCGACCTGAAGCACTGCACCGTCAATGTGCAGCTTTCTGACGAGGAACTGGCCAAGCGCCGGGCCGAATTGAAGGAAGCTGGCGGTTACGCCTATCCGGCTTCCCAGACGCCCTGGCAGGAAATCCAGCGCGCCTGTGTGGGCCAGATGAACACCGGTGCCATTCTGGAAGGGGCGGAAAAGTACCAGCGCATCGCCCAGACCAAGGGCCTGCCGCGCGATAACCACTGAGCGGTTGAAATGCACCGGCCCCGCCTGACCAGGCGGGGCCGGTGGGCAACCTTGTATGAAGGCCGGCAGTCGCCGGCTATCAATCTCCCTCGATCGTGACCGATCGAGGGAGATTTCATGTTCCCTCAGCGCCGGGCGCCCGCATCCGCGGGCTTGGCTCGCGCCGCACGAGCGGCGGGCCGGCGGTCGCCGGCCTTCAATCTCCCTCGATCGTGACTGATCGAGGGAGATTTCGTGTTCCCTCAGCGCCGGGCCGGCAGTCGCCGGCCTTCAAACCGCCTGAAGGTTAACCTTCAGGCGGTTTGATATTAGGAGCCGATACGACCGCCGTCGGTGCGGCGGACCCAGACGACGGACGGGCGGGGATATTCGCTGTCCGGCCACTTTGACTGGGTGTTGGTGAACAGGCCGCTGACATCCTCGCCCGGATGCTGCACGGCGACGAACAGGGAGCTGTTGTCCGGGGACAGCAGCGGACCGCAGCATTCGGCACCTGCCGGCACCGCCAGGAAGCGCTTCACCGGCACCGATTGGCCGGTCGGGGTATTCAGCGGCGCGGCATAGAGGCCGTCATTGAACGGATAGTTGGAAGGCGTGCCGTCGGTGGCGATCCAGATATTGCCGCTATTGTCGAAGGTGATGTTGTCCGGGGAGCCGAAACGGTCGCCGGTGAAGCTGGAAATGCCGTTCAGGCTGACATTGTCCACCGCCGTGGCAGCCGCTGCCGGGTCGCCGGCCAGCAGGAAGATACGCCAGGTGAAGCTGATGGCGGCGTGGTCGTTGTTGGCTTCGGTGATTTCGATGATGTGCCCGGTGCGGTTGGGGCCGCGCGGGTTGGCCGCATCGGCCTTGGCGGGCACAGCACGACCGGCACCGGCGCGCGCGCTGCTGGTATAATTGGCGGTGCTGGTGGAAGCCTGACGGCTGCTATTGTTGGTCAGCACGATGTACATCTTGCCGGTGCCGTAGAAATCGGTATCCACCGGGGCTTCCAGATCTTCCGGGCGATCCATCGGGGTGGCGCCCACGGCGTCGCCGGCACGGCGGCTGTTGATCAGCACATCGGCCTGGGTCTGGAAACGGCGGCTGCCATCGGGATAGGTGGAAGCGGCCAGCTTCGGGCCGGAAACAGCATCGCTCAGGTCCAGCGGCAGCCAGACACCGGTGCCGTCGGCATTGAAGCGGGCGGCATAGAGCGTGCCGGTTTCCAGCAGGTTCATGTTGGCGGTACGGTTGCCCGGCGTATAGGTGCCGGTTGCCACGAACTTGTAGACATATTCGAACGTGGTGTCGCAGCCGGAATAGGCCGTCACCTTGTTGGTGCCGCGCGTCAGGGCGATGGTGGCGGCTTCATGCTTGAAGCGGCCCATGGCCGTGCGCTTCTTCGGGGTGGAGGTGGGATCGTAGGGATCGATCTCGACCATCCAGCCGAAACGGTAGGGCTCGTTCACGCCTTCCGCCTTGCTGCAATCGAAGCGGGCGACGTAATTCTCCCACTTGCGGCTGCTGGCGCCGGAGGTGATCGTATAGTCGGTGTGATCCAGGGCCACCTTGGCGTCGGTGATCTTGGAACGGTTGGCGAAATACTGGTCGAAATTCTCTTCGGCGGCCAGATAGGTGCCCCAGGGTGTGAAGCCACCGGCGCAATTATTGAAAGTGCCCAGCACCAGCGTGCCGGTCGGATCGGCCGGGGTCTTCAGCTTGTCGTGGCCGGCGGCGGGGCCGGTGATCTGCATCGGCGTGGTGCCGGTGATGCGACGGTTGTAGGGGGAGGTGACGTCATAGCTCCAGTTGTTGTTCAACACCCGGACATTGACGACGCTGACACCATGCGCCTCGATCTCAACCAGCACCTGATTCTCGCTGGCCGTATAGGTCGGGAACATGTTGGTGCCCGTCGTATACTCATGATTGACGCACATGATGTAGGACGGATAGGGCAGGCGACCGATCTTGGCCGGGGCGCCGAACCGTTCCGGGAACATGGCGACCATGTCGCAGTTGAAGCCGAACCGCTTGGCCTGGTCGGCCGGGGTCTGGTTGTTCGGATCAAAGGCAGCCATACCGGGGGACAGCGCATCACCCCAGCGGATCAGGGTGTGGGCCTCGTAACCGGTGGGCACCACCACCTTGTCGGCCTTTGATTCACCGATGGAGGTGAAGGTCAGGTCGGCGGCGGCGGCCTTGGCCTCGTTGCCGGTCAGGAAAATGCCCGTGGCGGACAGGGCGGCACCGGCGGCAGCACCGCCGCGCAGGAAGTGACGGCGACCGACGCTGGCCTCCAATACCTTATCAAAGGTCTGGTCCGCGCCGATGCCACGTTCTTCAAGATTGTCGCGGTCGATTTCGGGGGTATCGATCTGGCTCACGGACTATGCTCCCTGGTCTGTTGGAAAGGCCGGTTGACGCGATGTCGCGGGGTTGGCATCAACTACACCAATCAACAAGACGATAATTTGCTGGATGTATGAATATTATGTGTCAGTTCTGTTGATGCGAAAGGATAAAAAGTAAATCCTAGTTTTGATAATGATTATCAAAATCAATTTTTGTCTTCGCCGCCATTGTGGTTACTTTCACATCAATCCGTAACAAAAGATGGTTAGAAGCCATGACTGTTTCCTCTCTCCAGCGCCGGTCCCGGTGCTGGCTGATCATTCTTTTGCATATTCCGGTGACATGAGCGGCTGACCGCCCTTTAAAACGGGTGCGTCAGCCATTGCAAAACCAGGGAAGGTTGGCGGCGACCATGGGCATCACGATCTCTTCGCGGCGTTCCCGTAACGCGCTTCATGGCCTGACGGCTGGCACGGCCATGGTGCTGCTTCTGGCCCTGGCCGGCCCGGCCCTGGCGCAACAGGGACTGCCCTCGGCGGCGGAACCGCGCCGGCCTGATCTGGCGCCGCCATTGTCGCCCGCCGCCCCCACCCTGGGCGGGATCGAGATCGCGCCTGCCCCTGGCAGTGCCCCCGGGACCGGGGTGGCCAGCATGCCGCTGACGCTGAACCGCGTGGTGATCGAAGGGGGGGGCGTGTTCGGCCCCGGTGCATTTGACGATCTGACGGGCGCTATCACTGGCCGACCCGTCACCCTGGCCGAGCTGTTCACCACGGCTGATGCCATCACCGCGCGTTACCGCGCCGCCGGCTGGGTGCTGACCCGCGCCGTGGTGCCGGCCCAGCGGATCAGCGACGGCACCGCCACCATCCGCATTGTCGAAGGCTTCATCGCCCGCACCTTGGTGGAAGGCGATGCCGGCCCGCATAAGGACCGTATCCAGGCCTATCTGGACCGGTTGACCGCCAGCGGGCAGCCGCTGAATATCCGCGATCTGGAACGCCAGCTGTTGCTGGCCAATGATCTGCCGGGTGTGCGCGCCCGTGCCGTGCTGTCGCCGGCCCCCGGCCAGACGGGTGGCTCGGTGCTGACGGTGAAGTTGGAACATGATCCGGTGCAGGCCTATGCCAGCATTGATAATCGCGGGTCGGAATATACCGGCCCCTGGCGCCTGCTTGCCGGTGCCGCCTTCAACGGCGCCAGCGATGGCGGCCGCTTCCTGATCAGCGGCGTCACCGCGCTCAGTGATACGAATGAACTGCAAGGCATGACGCTGGGCTTCGACCAGCTGGTCGGTGATCAGGGCACCTTGCTGGGTATCCGCGCCGGCACACAGCGCGGGGAGCCGGGCGACACGCTGGCCCCGCTGGAGGTGACCACCCGCGCCAACAGCCTGAGCCTGCGCGCCGCCCACCCCGTGCTGCGCAGCCGGGCAGAAACCCTGGTGCTGGATGGCGAATTCACTGCCTATGAGACGCGGACCAATTTCTTCGGCCAGCGCTTCGCCGCCGATACGGTGCGTACCCTGTCAATCGGTGCCGATTTCCGCTCCGTCGACCGGGTGGGTGGCAGCAACCATGTGTCGCTGCGGTTGGTGCGCGGACTGGACGTCTTCAACGCCACCAGCGACACGGCCGCCAATAAGTCCCGCGCTGCCGGTTCGGCGGAATTCACCCGGCTGGCAATGGATGCCGAACGGGTACAGGTGATCGCCGGCGCCTTCTCCGCCCGCATCGCGCTGTCGGCGCAGATTGCCGACAAGGCGCTGCTGGCGTCGGAGGAATTCAAACTGGGCGGGGCCGCCTTTGGTCGCGGCTTCGATGAGGGCGAATTGTCGGGCGACGAGGGCGTCGCCGGGTTGGTGGAACTGCGCTACGCCGTGCCGCTCAGCGCCGGGCCGACCCTGCAGCTCTATGGTTTCTACGACCATGGCAAGGTCTGGAACGATGATCCGGTGACGCTGCTGAACGGGGTGGAACTGGCCTCCATCGGTGGGGGCGTGCGCGCCAACCTGACGGACAGCCTGTCTGCCGACCTGCAGGTGGCCAAGCCCCTGCGCCGCGATGTGGCGACCAAGGGCAACCGCGATGCCCGCTTCTTCGCCGCCCTCACCACCCGCTTCTGATCCGCCGGCGCCTTCATCAAGGGGAACATCCCATGGTCCGTGACATGCTCTCCAGCCGCCGCCGCCTGCTGGCCGGTTCCGCCCTCACCGGTGTTCTGGCTATGGCCATGCCCGCCGGTGCCAACCCCACCGATCCGACCGTCATGCACGGTACTGTCGGTTTTGCCGGCAATGGCCCGGTGCTGGAGGTGACGCAGGGCAGTGACAAGGCCATCATCGACTGGCGCAGCTTCAGCATCGCCAATGGTGAGCTGACGCGCTTCATCCAGCCCGGCAGCGGTGCCATTGCGTTGAACCGGGTTACCGGTGATCAGGCCTCCGTACTGAATGGCCAACTGACGGCCAATGGACAGATTTTCCTGATCAACCCCAACGGCATCCTGTTCGGTGCCGGGGCGCAGGTGGATGTGGCGGGGCTGGTGGCCACCACCGCCGATATCGATAACGACAAATTCCTGGCCGGTGATTACAGCTTCAATATCGCCTCCTCCGTGGCCGGGGCTTCGGTGGTCAATGAAGGCAGTATCAATGCCGGCCTGGTCGCGCTGGTAGCACCCTATGTGCGCAACAGCGGCACCATCGTTGCAGAACTGGGCACCGTTTCGCTGGGCGCGGCACAGCGTTTTACGCTGGATCTGGCAGGTGACGGGCTGATCAGCTTCGATGCCGGCAGTACCGTTGACGGGGCCAGGCTGGAACAGGCCGGTCGCATCAGTGGCGCCACCGTGCTGCTATCCGCGGCCACGGCGGCGCGGGTGGTGGATAATGTCATCGATATGACCGGCGTGGTGGAAGCGCGCGGTGCCTATCAGGATGGTGGCGATATCGTGCTGGATGGCGGCCAGGGTGCCATCGCCGTTTCCGGCACGCTGGATGCCAGCGGGGAAGCCGGGGGGGGCACCATCCAGCTGGGCAGCAGCCAGACCAGCCACCTGGACGTGACGGCCACCGCCATCCTGCGCGCCGACGCCACGCAGGATGGCAATGGCGGCAATATCACCCTGATGTCAGGGGACTATACGCGCTTTGCCGGCAGCATCAGCGCCACGGGCGCCGGCGAGGGGCAGGGTGGCTTTGCCGAAGTATCCTCTGCGGGCAGCCTCTCCTATCAGGGCAGCGCCGACCTGACGGCGCAAAGCGGCATCAAGGGCACCTTGCTGCTGGACCCGAAGAATATCATCGTTGCCGCCACGGGCAGCGACGATGTGGCCGGCAATGACGGTTTTGATGAAAATGCCGCCGCTGACACCACGCTCACCGCCGCCACCGTGGTGGCAGCGCTTGACGGCGCCAATCTGGTGCTGCAGGCCAATAACGACATCCATGTCAATGCCGCGATCAACGCCACGGCCAATGCCGGGGCCGGTAACCTGACGCTGCAGGCCGGGCGTTCAGTGGCGCTGAATGCCGATGTGACGCTGAATGGCAGCCTGTCGGTTGTGGCGAACGATTCCGCCGCCCTGGCCGCGCAACGCGACCCCGGCACCGGTTCCATCAGCGTCGCCAGCGGCGTGACGATCACCACCAGCGGTGCGCAATCCTATCAGGGTGATCTGATCCTGGCCGGCAATCTGGTCAGCAGTGGCAGCGGGGCCATCGGTATTACCGGTGCCCTGACGGTCAATGATCTGGCCAGCATCGTCACCGCCGGCGGGTCCGATGACGATGTGACGGTGACCAACGGTACCAACGGTCCCGGCTTTCTGCTGGTGGATGCCGGTGCCGGCACCGTTTCGCTTGGCAATGTCGGCACGACCCAGGCTCTCTCCGGCCTTTCGCTGAATGGCGGCACCCTGATTTTGGGCAGCGTCACCACGACGGGTTTGCAGGATTATGCCGGTGCGGTGCGTCTGGCCGGCGATCTGGTCAGCACGACCGGCGGCAGCATCCGTTTGGCGGGGGCGGTGACGCTGACCGGCGACAGCGCCATCGTCAGCGCCGGTGCCGCCGGCGATGATATCCGCTTCACCAGCACGGTGAATGGTGGCTACGCGCTGGTGACCGACGCCGGCAACGGGGCGGTGACCTTCGGCGGCGCGGTCGGCGGCACGACGGCGCTGGAAATGCTGTCCGCCGGCGGTGCGACCGTGACGCTTGGCAGCGTCACCACCAGCGGTTTGCAGGATTATGCCGGTGCGGTGCGTCTGGCCGGCGATCTGGTCAGCACCAGCGGCGGCAGCATTCGCTTGGCGGGGCCGGTGACGCTGACCGGCGACAGTGCCATCGTCAGCGCCGGTGCCGCCGGCGATTATATCCGCTTCACCGGCACGGTGAATGGTGGCTACGCGCTGGTGACGGACGCCGGCAACGGGGCGGTGACCTTCGGCGGCGCGGTCGGCGGCACGACGGCATTGGAAATGCTGTCCGCCGGCGGTGCAACCTTGACGCTTGGCAGCGTCACCACGACGGGCTTGCAGGATTATGCCGGTGCGGTGCGCTTGGGCGGCGATCTGGTCAGCACGACCGGCGGCAGCATCCGTTTGGCGGGGCCGGTGACGCTGACCGGCGACAGCGCCATCGTCAGCGCCGGTGCTGCCGGCGACGATATCCGCTTCACCGGCACGGTGAATGGTGGCTACGCGCTGGTGACCGACGCCGGCAACGGGGCCGTGACCTTCGGCGGCGCGGTCGGCGGCACGACGGCATTGGAAATGCTGTCCGCCGGCGGTGCGACCGTGACGCTTGGCAGCGTCACCACGACGGGTTTGCAGGATTATGCCGGTGCGGTGCGTCTGGCCGGCGATCTGGTCAGCACGACCGGCGGCAGCATTCGTCTGGCGGGGCCGGTCGTGCTGACTGGCAATAGCCGTCTGACCAGCGCCGGTGCGGCGGGCGACACGATCAGCCTTACCGGTGCGGTCAGCGGGCCGTATCTGCTGACCATTCGCAGCGGCAAGGCGAATACCACGCTGGCCGGTACTGTCAGCGGCCTGTCCGGTCTGGATGTGGCCGGGGCAACGGTAGGCCTTGGCGCGCCGGTGACGGTGACGGGGACGCTGGTGGCCAATGCCACGCGGCTGACCACCGGCACCCTGTCGGCCATGACAGTCACCCTGACAGGGACGGAGGCATTGACCGCCGGCAGCATCAGCGCCGGCCAGGATGTGACCATCACTGCCGGCAAAGGGGCAACGCTGTCCGGCATCGGTGGCCGGACGGTCACCATCAACGCCGGTGGCAGCCTGACAGCGGGTGCCGTTGCAGCGATGCAGGATGTCACTGTGAAGGGGGCGACCAATGTCACCCTGGGCGTGCTGACCGGCCGCAATCTGGCTTTGTCGGCGGGCACCGCGCTTACCGTGGCCGGGATCAATGCGGAGAATGCCACGCTGACCGCCGGCACCAGCCTGACCGGCACGGGCCCGCTGCGGCTGACCCGGACGCTGGAACTGGTCACCAATGGCCGGGCTGATGCCGGCACGGTGCAGGCGGGTGCCCTTACCTATCGTGGCAGCGGCCTGTTCAGCGCCAATGGCAGCGTTGCCGGCATCAGCGGGGACGATGCCGCCGATCTGGTGCAGGTGGCGGGCAACCGCACCGGCACCTATCTGTTCGCCGGTCGTCCGGTTTTCGGCATCGGTGCGTTGGTTGAACGCCAGCGGCTGGATGTGCTGGTGGTTGATACGCAGCCGGAAACCGGTCGCGACGATGGCCGTCAGCGTCCCCTGTTGCTGGATCCGGCCGCTGCTGCCATTGCCGACCCCTTGATCACCTTCGAGGACTGAGACCAATCTCCCTTGATCGTGACCGATCAAGGGAGATTTCATGTTTCCTCAGCGGGGCGGTTGAATTCCCTTCAGCCGGCTCATCAGTTCGTTTGTCACCGCTTCGGCCTCATGCTCGTCGCGGATGACGCGCGGGGTGATGAAGACGATCAGTTCGGTGCGCGTCTTGGAACTGCTCTTTTCCCCGAACAGGGCACCGACACCCGGCAGGGATGAGAGCACGGGGATGCCGTCGCGCCCGCGCTCCTGGGTTTCGGAGATCAGGCCGCCCAGCACCACCGTCTGACCGCTATCCACCGCCACGTTGGATGAAATCTGCCGCTGCGAGATGGTGGGGGTCAGGTTGCCGCTGTCGCGCGTGCCGGAAACGTTGGAGATTTCCTGATAGACCTCCATCGTCACCTTGCCGCTCTGGCTGATGCGGGGCACGACGCGCAGGATGACGCCGGTATTGACGTAATCGACCGAGCTGACGATGGGCGAGTCCGCATTATCCACCGACTGGGTGGTGCGGGTCAGCACCGGCACCCGGTCGCCCACCAGCAACTGCGCCACCTGGCTGTCCAGCACCACCACCTGGGGGGAGGAGATGACGCGCACATCCGTCACCTGATCCAGGGCCGACAGCACGACGCGCGGATCGCCATTGCTGGACAGCACCAGATTGAAACCCGGCACTTGGGCAACCGGGCGCAGGCTGGTGCTGGCATCATTCAGGGTGAAACCGCCCTGGATATCGCCGCCATTGCCCCGGAAATAGCTTTGCACCCCATAGCGCAGCTGATCATTCAGGGTGACCTCGGCGATCGTCGCCTCGATCAGCACCTGGGAGGGGGCGATATCCAGCCTTGCCACCGCCTCCCCGATGATTTCCGCCTGTCGCGGCTTGGCATGGACCAGGATGCTGTTATTGGCCGGATCGGGAATGATGCGCGGGGTATCGTCCCCGCCGCCGGAAGGGGATGCCGCCGGGGCCGCGCCGCCGGCATCGGCGCTGATGGCCGACAGCCGGGCCGCATTGTCGGCCATGGCGGTGCTGTTGCTGCCGGTCACACTGCTGGTGCCCGTGCTGCTGGTGCTGCCTGTGGCCGCGCTGGATCCGGGTGCGGGCATTGCCGTTGCCGTCGCATCGCCCGCATTGCCGGTGAACAGCCGGTTCAACAGGCGGGCCACGCGGGTGGCGTCGGCATGGGTCAGGCTGAAGATGCGCAGGCGGGCCGTATCCATATCCCCGCCATCCAGCCGGCGGACCCAGCCGGCAGCCGTTTCCAGCCGGGCGGCATCGCTGGCGATCACCAAAACCGCATTCAGCCGCTCCACCGGCAGCAGGCGCAGGCTGGGATCGGCATCGCCCTGGGCACCCAAAATCGCCTCCAGCTCCCGCACCAGCGGGGCGGGGCTGGCCTGGGTCAGCGGGAACAGGCCGGCGGAACGACCGGCCATCCAATCCACATCGAAACCGCGCAGCAGGTCGGCTGCCGCCTGCCGCTCCGGTGCCGGCCCGCTGACCAGCAGCAGGTTCAGGCGCGGGTCGGCGGTGACGGTGCCATTCTTCACCAAGGGGGCCACCAGCGCCTGCGCCACATCCGGGGCGACATGGCGCAAAGGTAATACAGAGACGGCCAGACCGGGCGCACCCGGTGCCGCCAGCCCCAGCGTGCGGGCATTGCCCGCCGCTTCGGCCTGGGGCAGCACGGCCAGTGTGCCATCGCCGCTGCGCACCAGCACAGCCCCCTGGCCGGCCAGCACATTTTCCAGCAGGCGCAAAGCCTCACGCGGGGAAAGCTCCCGCCCGCTATCGATGCTGACCGTGCCGCGCAGGGCGGGGGAGATGCTGTGTGCCATCCCCAGCATGTCGCCCAGCACCGTATCCACCACATTGGCCAGCGGCGCATCGGTAAAGCGCAGATGCAGCGCCGGCCCCGGCGGTACGGCCAGTTCATCGGCACCCACCGGTGCGGAAGGCCGGTTGCCCTTGACGATCACCGGGGCGGGGCTGCTGCGGCTGGTCACCGGTTTTACAGTTGTGTCGCCCCCCGTCCCGGTGGGGGCTGACAGCGACAGATGATCCACCGTCAGGGGCGGCGGGGCTTCCCCCTGGCGGTTGGCACAGGCGGACAGCAGCAGAACAAGGGCCATGGTGCTGGCACTGGCCCGCAACCCGGCCCGTAAAGAGGAAGTGGCGCGCATCATCATCCCGGCATCTGGTGGCGCCGGAAAGTGCCGCCGGTAAAGTCTTCAAGACAAGGATTATTAACACATGTCATTAATCTGTAATTGAATCGATCCATGTAATAATTTTGTCAAATACACGACGCGAAACCATTGCAGAAATAAGTCATATGGAAGGCAAGCGCGGCAAATCCGCCGCCAACCCTGATTCAGAGCCGATGACGATATTGGATATCCTGTTGGCGGAGCGCCGCCTGGACGATGGCGAGCGTCAACGGGTGCTGGCCCTGTCGGCGACCGATGGGCGCGCGCCCGATCAGGTGCTGCTGGATCTGGGGCTGATCACGCCGCTGGAACGGGCCGCCGCCCTGGCCCGCCATTATGGCGTGCCGCTGCTGCGCGGCGATGATCTGGCCGATGATCTGGCCGACAGTGCCGGCCTGTCGCCGCATTGGCTGCTGTCCCATCGGCTGCTGCCGGTGGCGCTGGATGATAACGGCCTGCTGCTGGCCGCCGTCGATCCGCTGGGGGCTGATGTGCTGGATGCGGTGGAACTGGCGCTGGGGCAGCATCCCCGGCTCTGTTTCATGCCGCAACCGGAATGGGAAGCGGCGTTCCAGGCCCGCCATGGCGGGGGGGGCAGCGCCCTGGACCGTATCCTGGATGATGCCGCCGCCGATCAGGCGCTGGAAGAGGCGGCGCTGGACCGGCTGAAGGATCAGGCCAGCGAGGCACCGGTGGTGCGGCTGGTGGCCCATCTGATTGACGAGGCGGTGAAGGCCCGCGCCTCCGACATCCATATCGAGCCGTTTGCCGATGCGCTGGTGCTGCGTTACCGCATCGATGGGGTGCTGCATAACCGCCCGCCGCCGCCGCCCAGCCTGGCCCGCGCCCTGATCAGCCGCATCAAGATCCTGGCCGGGCTGGATATTGCCGAACGCCGACTGCCACAGGATGGACGGGTGCGCCACCGCATGGGCGGGCGGCTGGTGGATTTGCGTGTTTCCACCCTGCCCACCGTGCATGGTGAAAGCGTGGTGATCCGCGTGCTGGATGGCGCTGTCGGGGCCATGGAACTGTCGGGCCTGGGGCTGGATGCGGCGGATGAGGCGGCATTGCGCCGGATGATGGCCAGCCCGCACGGGCTGGTGCTGGTCACCGGCCCCACCGGCAGCGGCAAGACCACCACGCTTTATGCCGCCCTGCGCCTGATCGATGCCGCCACCCGCAAGGTGCTGACGGTGGAAGACCCGGTGGAATATCAGATGGCGCGGGTCAATCAGGTACAGGTGCATCCCGCCATCGGGCTGGGTTTTGCCACGGTGCTGCGTTCCATGCTGCGCCAGAACCCGGATGTCATCCTGGTGGGGGAAACCCGCGACACGGAAACAGCTGACATTGCCGTGCAGGCGGCCCTGACCGGGCATCTGGTGCTGACCACCCTGCACACCAATTCCGCCGCAGGTGCGGTGACGCGGCTGCTGGAAATGGGGGTGGAGCCGTTCCTGATCGCCTCCACCCTGCGGGGCGTGGTGGGGCAGCGGCTGGTCCGCCTGCTCTGCCCGCGCTGCAAGGCACCGGACCCGGCGGATGCGGCGGCCCTTTCCGCCCTGCGTGAAGCCGGGTTGCTGGCAGCGGGGGCGGCGGCCCCGCTGCTGCTGGGGCCGGTCGGCTGCCCACATTGCGGCGGCACCGGCTATGCCGGGCGCGTCGGGATTTTTGAGATGGTCCGCCTGGATGAGGGCTTGCGCCGGCTGGTTGTCGACCGCGCCGCCACCGGCGCGCTGGAGGCGGCGGCGCGGGCGGCGGGGATGCGGTCGATGCGCCAGCACGGGCTTTCCCGCGTGCTGGCCGGGCTGACCAGCTTTGCCGAGGTGGCGCGCGTGACCGAGATGGGGGACTGACCCCCCATGCCGGAATTCCACTATACCGCGCTGGATGGCGGCGGGCAGCAACGCAGCGGTCGGCGGCAGGCCGCCGATGCCGCCGCCCTGCTGGATTGGCTGCGCGGCCAGGGCTGGCTGCCGGTAAAGGTGGCCCCGGTGGGGCGGCGGCTGATCCTGTCATCCGGGCCGGGGGCGGGCGATCTGCTGCTGTTCAGCCGGGAACTGCGCCTGTTGCTGAAGGCGGGGCTGCCGCTGGAACGGGCACTCGCCCTGCTGGCCGATGGGCTGGCCCCGCAGCCCTTGCGCCCCGGTCTGCTGGATGCGCTGGAACGGCTGCGCGGCGGGGCCGGGCTGGGGGAGGCGCTGGCACGGGCCGGCGGCTTCCCCCCGCTTTACGCCGCCATGGTGCGGGCCGGCGAAGGGGCCGGTGCCCTGGATATGGTGTTGGAGCAGCTCTGTTTATTGCTGGAGCGGCAGCGACGGGTGACGCGCGCCGTCACCTCTGCCCTGATCTATCCGGCGGTGCTGTGTTTCGTCGCCGTCGGCTCCCTGCTGCTGCTGCTGCTGCATGTGGTGCCGCAATTCGCGCCCTTGTTCGCCAATGCGCGCAAGGCGCTGCCACCGGCGACGGAGCTGGTGCTGGCCCTGTCCGGCTTCATGCTGGCCTGGGGCGATCTGGCGCTGGTGGGGCTGCTGGCCCTGGGGCTGGGGGGCTGGCTGGTCTGGCGGCGGCCGGGGTTGGCCCCCTGGCGCGACCGCACCTTGCTGCGCCTGCCACTGGTCGGCGGCATGGCGCTGATGGCCGGGCTGGCCCGGCTGGCGCGCGGCCTGTCGGTGCTGCTGCGGGCCGGCGTCGCCCTGCCGCGCGCCCTGGAACTGGCGGCGGACATGGCGGGCAACCGCGTGCTTTCCGCCACCCTGATGGCCATGCGCGATGGGGTGCGTGACGGGCGCGGGCTGACGGCGGCCCTGCCGCCCGGCCACCCGCTGCCCGATCTGGCCGTCACCCTGATCGGCGTGGGCGAGCAGAGCGCCCGGCTGGCCGAGGTGCTGGAACAATTGGCGGAAATGTATGAGGACAAGCTGGAAACCGCCATCAAGCGCTTCCTGGCATTACTGGAACCGGCCCTGATCCTGCTGCTGGCGCTGTTTGTCGGCGGCATCGTCGTTTCCATCCTGCTGGCCCTGGTATCGATCAATGATCTGGCTTTCTGAGCGGCCCCGCCGCCGGCAGGCGGGCTTCACCTTGCTGGAAATGCTGGTTGTGCTGCTGCTGCTGGGCGTGGCGACGGCGCTGGTTGCCCCCCGGCTGACGGCGGGCGGGGCCAGGCTGGATGGCGATACGCGCAGCCTGGCCAGCCGGCTGGCCGCCGCCCGCGATCAGGCGGTGCACCAGGGCCGCGTGGTGGAGATCAGCCTGGACGCGCGCGGGCTTTCCCAAGGCACCAGCCTGACCCTGGCGGGGGAGGTGGAGCGGGGGGCCGATGGCGTGGCCCGGCTGCGCTTCCTGCCCGATGGCAGCGCCAGCGGGGCGGAAATCCGGCTGCGGGGTCCGCACGGGGGCGAACGCACCATCGCTGTGGATTGGCTGACCGGGCGGGTGGTGCATGACGCGCGCTGACCGACGCGGACAGGCCGGCTTTACCCTGCTGGAAGCGATGCTGGCCCTGCTGCTGCTGGCCCTGGTGCTGGGCCCGGCCTATAGCCTGATGTCCGGCAGCGGGCGGGCGGCGCGGTCGGTGGAACGCCGCGCGCTGGCCCAAAGCATTGCCGAGGCCCAATTCGCCGCCCTGGGCGTGGAACAGCGCCTGACCCCCGGCGATTATCCCGGCCATGGCGGGGACTGGCGCTGGACCCTGCGCGTCACCCCGCGCCTGGACCCGCCCTTTGATGCCGCCGCGGCGCGCGGCATGGCAGCCTATCGGGTGGAAATCAGCGTGGGTGATGTGGCGGGGCCGGTGCTGTCGCTGGCCACCACCAAGTTAGTGGCGGCACCATGAGGCAGCCGTTGCGCAAGAATCAGGCGGGTTTCACCCTGCTGGAAGCCATGGTGGCGCTGATTGTGCTGGGGCTGGTGCTGGCGGTTGCCGCCACCGCGCTGGGCACCATGGGCCGGGCGCGGGGCCGGGTGATGGCGCAGGCCGACCGGGCGGAGGATATGTTCCTGCTGCGCGATGTGCTGCGCCGGCAGATCAGCCGCGCCTTGCCCTTGACCGAACTGGCCCCCGGCGGCGAACGCTATTGGCTGGTCGCCAGGGCTGAAAGGCTGGAATTCCCGCTGGTGGATGCGCCGCTGCCGGGCCGGGGCGGGCTGGCCTTTGCCGCCATTCTGGTGGAGGAAGGGCGGCTGCTTTATCGCCAGACCCGGCCCGGCCAGCCGCCCTATCAGACCGTGCTGGCGGAAGGGGATTACCGCTTCCGCCTCTCCTATCGCGGGGATGATCCGCGTCAGGGCTGGGTGGCGGATTGGGCCGATGCCACGCGCTGGCCCCGGCTGGTGCGCCTGTCGGTGGAAGCCGGCGGGCGGGAGATGCCGGCCCTGGTGGTGCCGGTGCGCGCCGATACCGACCGGGGCTGTGTGTTGACGCTGGGGGAGGGCTGGTGCCGTGACCGCCAGGGCTGACCCGCAACGTTCGCGCCAGCGCGGCATCGCCCTGCCCATGGCGCTGTGGGTGGCAATGGGGCTGGCCCTGCTGGCCGCCGGCATCGCCACCACGGCGGAACGCGCCATCCACCGGCAGATCGGTGCCGACCAGATCGCCGTCGCCCGCGCCCTGCTGGAAACCGGCCTCAGCCAGGGGGTGATGCTGGCCGTGCATCCCGACCCCAACCGCCGCTTGGCCGCCGATGGCACACCGCGGAGCGTGACAGAGCCGGAAGGCACCCTGACCCTGCGGCTGTGGGACGAGGCGGGGCGGCTGGATTTGAACCGCAGCCCGCCGGCGCGTATCCTGGCGGTGGCCGGGGCCGTGCTGCCGGCGGAAGAATTGTCGGCGCTGACCCAGGCCCTGCAGCATCGCCGCCAGACGGGGGAACCCTGGCACAGCGTGCTGGAACTGGGGGTGGCGCTGTCGCCCGACGGTTTCGCCCGGATTTACCCCTATCTGACCGTGCATGGCCCTTCCATGGCGGATGGCAAGCTGCGCCTGTCCGCCATGGCACCGGGCCTGCGTGCCCGTTGGCCGGGGCTGGCGGGGCTGCGGGATGCCGGCGATGCGGTGGCCCTGGCAGGCTTGGGCCTGACGCCGGGCGGCCCCCCCGGCAGCCTGTTCACCCTGCGCGTGGCGGCCCGCACGCCAGAGGGGGCGCTGGCCACGGCGGAAGCCGTGGTCTGGATCACCATCCAGGGTGCCCAGGCTTTCCGCATTCTGGAATGGCGCGAGCCGGCGCCGGAGATCACCTTGAGGGATGAGGCATCATGAACAGCGCTGGCGAGATGCTGCGGCGGTTGGCCGGCTGGTGGTGGCAACGCAGCAAAGCCGCCCTGCCGGGCTGGCTGGTGGCCGATGGGCCGGAACCGGCCCGCTGGCACTGGGATGGCACCACGCTGACCCCGCCCACCCCCGTTCCCCGCCGCAAGGGGCCCTGGCGGCTGGTACTGGGCGATGTGCGCCCGCTGGTGCTGGAACGGGAGTTGCCGGTGGGGGCTGCCGCCCATCTGCGCCGGGTGGTGGGAATGCAGTTGGGCCATTGGACGCCGCTTTCCGCCGATGCCGCCCTTTATGATGCGCAGGTGGCGGGGCCGGCGGCGAATGCCGGTCAGTTGCGGGTGCGGGTGGCCCTGCTGGCCCGCAGCCGGCTGACCCCGGCCCTGACGGCGGCCACCGCCCAAGGTCTGCCGCCGCCCGAGGGCGTGGCGCTGGCCGATGGCAGCCTGTTGCCACTGGGGGAGCCCAAGGGCGCGCGGGTGCCGCCGCGTCTGCTGCTGCTGGCTTTGTTATTATTGGCCCCGCCCTTGTCGCTGGCCGTGCTGCATGAGGGCCGCCTGTCGCAGTTGCGTACCGAACTGGAGGCCGGCGAGATGGAGGCGGCGCAGGCCCGCAGCCTGGGCATCCGCCTGGCCCGGCTGCGCGCCGATACGCTGGCCGCCGTCAGCGCCCGCCGGGCCGCCCCCAGCATGGTTGTGCTGCTGGACCGGTTGAGCCGGCTGCTGCCCGACAACAGCTATCTGACGGAGTTGCGTCTGGAAGGCGGGCGGGTGCATCTGCTGGGCTATAGCGGTGATGGCGCCGGCCTGCCGGCCCTGCTGGCCGCCGCCCCTGGCCTGCAGGATGTGCGGTTTGAGGCGGCCTTGCTGCGGGCCGATGCCGGGCGCGACCGTTTCCACCTCTCATTCATGGTGAGCGCCGATGAACCCGCTTGAACGGAGGTTGGCCGATCCGGTCGCCGCCCGCCGGCTGCATCTGGGTATCAGCGCCGGGCTGGGGCTGCTGTTCCTGCTGCTGCTGGGCTGGCCGCTGGCCGACCTGCTGCTGGAACAGCGGGCCGCCATCCAGGCCGCCGAGTTGCAGCGACAGGCCCAGGGCACCCTGGCGGGGCGGGTGGAAAAGCTGCTGGCCGAACAGGCCGCTTTGGCAGCATTGGGCGGGTTGCCGGCGGATTACCTGCCCGGTGACAGCCCCGATCTGGCCGCCGCCAGCCTGCAGGCCCTGCTGGGCCAGCGGCTGGCCGCCGTGGGCGGGCGGCTGATCGGTACCGGGCTGGTGGAACCGGCGGACCTGCCGGAAGCGACGGGGGGCGACCAGCGCATCACCGCCCGGCTGGATGCCGCCCTGACCCATGCCCAGTTGCGCGACCTGCTGCACGGGCTGGAAGGCGGGCAGCCAAGGCTGATCGTGGTGGGGATGCGGCTGGCCGCCGGGGGGGAGGCGGGGGCGCCGTTGTCGCTGTCGTTGACCGTCAGCGGTTTACGCCAGCCGGTGCCAGGGGGTGCGGAATGATGAAACGGGTTTTGCTTCTGGGGCTGCTGCTGCCCGTCCCCTTGCCGGTGCTGGCCGCCGATGCGGTGGCAGAGGCGGATTATCATCTGCCACCGCCGGCCAGCCTGTCGGCCCTGGTGGAACGACCGCTATTCACGCCATCCCGCCGGGGGGAGGCGATGACCAACCCTGCCAGCCCCGCGCCTTCCGGCGCTGCACGGCTGGTGGGGGCGGTGGTGGGCCGCATGGGCGGGGGCCGGGCGCTGTTGCTGCAAGGCGGGGTGGCCCGGCCCTGGCTGCCGGGGCAGGAGCTGGCCGGCTGGCGCTTGCTGGCGGTGGAACCGGGGGCCGTGCGGCTGGCCGGGCCGGCGGGTGCCGACATCCGGCTGCCCGTGGGCGCCGTGCTGCCACATTCACAGTAAGGGCGTTCGTAGAAAATTCGCTTGTTTGCCATCTACTTAACCGTCATTCCCGCGCAGGCGGGAATGACGGTGGTGAAGTGACCGGACTGTAAAACCCGATGATGTTCCCGGCTGACATTAAGGAAACCTGATCATGACCATGCGTCGGCTGCCCGCAGCGCTTCGCCCCCTTCGCCGCCGGCAAGCCGGCTTCACCCTGCTGGAAATGCTGGTGGTGCTGGTGATCATCGGCCTGCTGCTGGGGCTGGTGGGCTTGCGGCTGTTATCCAATGTCGATCGCGGCAAGGTGACGGCGGCCACGGCCCAGGCCCGTGTGCTGAAAACGGCACTCGATACGCTGTACCTGGATCTGGGGCGCTTTCCGACCAAGGCGGAAGGGCTGGCCCTGCTGGCCACCCCCCCGCGTGATGCGGCGGCGGCCCGGCGCTGGATGGGCCCCTATCTGGAAGGGGCAGTACCCAACGACCCCTGGGACCGCCCTTATCTTTATGAGGTGGATGCCGGCGGGCGGGTCGCCCGCATCATCAGCTTAGGGGCCGATGGCAAGCCGGGCGGCAGCGGGGCCGATGCCGATATCGCCATGCCACCGGCGCCATGACCGGGCTGGAGATCGCCTTTTTCACCCTGTTGGGGGCCTGCTTTGGCAGCTTCATCGCCGCCATGGCCTGGCGGCTGCCGCGCGGGGTGACGGTGTGGGGCCGATCGGCCTGTCCCGCCTGTGGCCATGTGCTGGGCGTGGCGGACCTGTTGCCCGTGCTGTCATTCCTGCTGTCACGCGGGCGCTGCCGGCATTGCGGCGGGCGGGTGGCCGCACTTTACCCGCTGGTGGAGGCGGCAACAGCCCTGCTCTGGCTGGGCTGTGCGCTGTGGTTTACCGATCCGGTGCAGGCATTTATACTGGCGTGGCTGGGCACGGCGCTGTTGTTTTTGGCCCTGGTGGATGCGCAGTTTCACTACCTGCCGGATGTGGGCGTGGCACTGGCGGGGCTGGCCGGGCTGCTGTGGCTCGGCTGGCAGGGGGAAGCGGCGCTGTGGGCGGACCATCTGGCGGCGGTCGGGCTCTTTGGCGGTTTGGCCTTCGCCCTGCGCCGACTGGTCAGCCGCTGGAAGGGGCGGGAGGCGCTGGGGCTGGGTGACGTGAAGCTGATGGCGGTGGCGGGGCTCTGGCTGGGCTTGGCCGGCCTGCCCCCCTTCCTGATCCTGTCGGGGGGGATCGGCATCCTGCATCTGCTGGCCGCCCGGCGCTGGGGTGGGGTAGGGGCCGGCGATGCCGTTGCTTTCGGCCCCGCCCTCTGCCTGACCCTGTTCATCCTGCTATTGGCCGAGCCGTGGCCCTGGGGATAACCAATCCGGCATGGTGCTGCACGCCATCGGCGTGAAAATAGCGGTTTCAGTCGCCAGGGACGAGATGGTTTCAGCGTTTGTCCGAAAAATCATCATATTTTCAGATGCCTTGTCATTCTTCGGGAATGACGGTTACTTTGTTGAAAAAAAGAATAAATTTCCGGTCTGATTCAAAAACATGGCTCCCCGGATACCAGGACGATCATGTTTGAAAAATTCATCGAAAACCGTATCATTCCTTTGACATGGCCAGGGGGCGATCCGTATCGTCCCCCGAAACAAAATCGAAATAATATTTTGCGGCGGTAAGGGGAAAATCATGTGCATTGCTTGCGGCAATCTCCAGAATGTCCTGCTGTTGCCATTTCTGGGCAGCAGCCTTCCCGTTGAAGAATCGGCAACAGTTGTAGCGCCTGCCATGACTGCCCCGTCTGGTGAGGGGGAGACGGGCACCGTGGCGGCGTTGGTTGTGCCCGGTACCAGCGGAAATGACTTTCTGACCGGGAGCGCCGACGCCGATACAATCACCGGCGGTACCGGCAATGACACATTGCAGGGCCTTGCGGGCAATGACAGCCTGGATGGCGGTACCGGTAACGATGTGCTTTACGGAAATGACGCCGGTAATGACACGCTGATCGGTGGTGCGGGGCAGGATTCCCTTTATGGCGGCACCGGCAGCGACCTGCTGGATGGCGGTGCCGATAATGATTACCTGTCAGCCTATGGCGCTACCGGCAATCATACCCTTCTGGGTGGCAGCGGTAATGACACCCTTTATGGTGGCACCGGCAACGACAGCCTGGATGGTGGCCTTGGCAATGATGTGATCAGCGGTGAGGCCGGCAATGACAGCTTGGCGGGTGGTGATGGCGCCGATTCCATTTACGGGTATGACGCGGGCGATGACACATTGCTTGGGGGTGCCGGCACGGATTCGCTTTATGGTGGCACCGGCAACGACCTGCTGGATGGCGGTGCCGATAATGATTACCTGTCAACCTATGGCAATACCGGCAACCATACCCTGATCGGCGGCGCCGGCAATGACACCCTGTACGCCAGTGCCGGCAATGACAGCCTGGATGGTGGTGATGGGGATGACAACCTGTATGGCTATGGCGGCAGTGACACGCTGATCGGCGGGCTTGGCGATGATTACCTCTCCAGCTACAGCAGCAGTGTGGCCACGACCCTGATTGGTGGTGCCGGCAACGACACATTGAATGGTGGTACCGGCAATGACAGCCTGGATGGCGGCACTGGCGATGACAGCCTGGATGGCGGTGCCGGCAATGATACATTGATCGGTGGTACGGGTGCCGATTCTCTCTATGGCGGTGCCGGCAACGACACCTATTATATCGATAGCCAAAAAGACGTCATCTGGGATTCCGATGGCAGCAATGATACGGCGATCGTTTCGGTTCGTGGTTATATTGCCAACAGTTCGATTGAAAATATCACTTATGTTGGCGATGGGTCGGCGGCCCCCTATTTCATCCAGGCGCTGGTGGCCAATTACTCTCACGCAGCGCGCGATAGTGCCGACAAGGTTGTCGTTACCTATGGCTGGCGCACTGATCTGTCGATCGAACTTTACTATGGTGGCACCAACCCGCGGGTTTTCAATACCACCGAAAAGGATCTTGCCCGCAGCGCCTTCGCCCTGTGGTCAGAGGTGGCCAATGTCCAGTTTGTTGAAACCGCCACGGCACCGGATATTCAATTCGCTGCCGCCAGCCTGACGACGGCTGCCGGCTATGCCACCCTGGGCACGGCCAGTGGCAGCGTTTGGATGGATTCCGATGGTGTGTCGCTGAGCACCTATATCCATGAAATCGGCCATACGCTGGGGTTCAAGCATCCGGGCGATTATAATGCCGGGGGTGGTGGTGCTTCCCCACCCTATCTTCCAACATCGGAAGATAGCGTAAACAACACCCAGATGTCCTATAATTGGAGCAACAATACCGGTCTTGGCGTCTATGATATTGCCGCCATCCATTATATTTACGGTCCCAACAAGGACATTCGCAACGGGGCTGATACCTATACGCTGTCTTCCACGGAGGTGGGCCGTTACATCTGGGATGGTGGCGGTACGGATACAGTGTCTGCCACCGGCGCCACCCAGGCCGTGACGATCGATCTGCGCGACGGCGGCTGGGGCTGGTTCGGCACCCAGAATGACCTGTTTCTGACTGCGGGCCAATTTTTCATCGGCTATGGCACCGTCATTGAAAATGCCGTGGGCGGCAATGGCAATGACCTGTTGACCGGCAATCTGGCCGATAACAGCCTGACCGGTGGTGCCGGCAGCGACACGCTGGTGGGCGGGGCCGGGACGGATACGGCCATTTTCACAGGCAATTACACCAGCTACAGCGTCGCCCTGCAGGGATCGGATATCCGCGTCACCGGCAGTAATAGCGAGGTGGATACGCTGACCGGTATCGAATGGCTGAAATTCGATGATCGCACCATCGCGGCCCCCACCCCGACAGTGGGCACCCCCTATCTGTCCGCCAGCGCCACCCCGGTGCTGGAAGGCGGCGGGGGCAGCGTGACGCAGCTGGTCTACACGATCAGCCTGTCGGCGGCGGCCACAACGGCGGTCAGTTTTACCGTGCTGATCGGCAGCGGGGGTACGGCGACGGCTGGCAGCGATTATACGGCAGGCAGCCAGACATTGACGATCGCCGCCGGCACCACCACGGCGACTGTGACGGTGAATGTGCAGGGCGACGGGTTGGTGGAGCAGGACGAGACGGTTCAGTTGGTCATCAGCAATATTCAGGGCGCGCGGTTGCTGGATGGCAGCAGCAGCCTGACCGTCACCGGCACCATAAGCAATGATGACGTGGCCACCGATCCGCTGTTCACGCTGGAGGCCTATCGCGCGTTGAACCCTGATTTGGTGACAGCCTTCGGTGACAATGCCACCGCCATCGCCTGGCACTATGTGAATTACGGCAAGACGGAAGGGCGGCTCAGCGGCGGGTTCGACGCAGAGGCCTATGCGGCGTTGAACCCGGATCTGTTCAACGCCTTCGGCCTGAACGAGGCGGCATTGACCAACCATTACCAGCGTTTCGGCAAGGCGGAAGGGCGGGCGGCCAGCGGGTTCGATGTGGATGCCTATGCCGCACTGAACGCCGATCTGTTCAATGCGTTTGGTGCCGATCACGCCGCGCTGATCCGGCATTATATCAACAATGGCAAGGCGGAAGGCCGCGCCGTCACCGGGTTCGACGCGGAGGCCTATGCCGCGCTGAACCCCGACCTTTATGCCGCCTTTGGCCTGAACGAAGGGGCGTTGATCAACCATTATGTCTATAATGGCAAGGCGGAAGGGCGGCAGACGACAGGGTTCGATGCAGAAACCTATGCCGTGCTGAACCCCGATCTGCTCAGCGCCTTTGGCCTGAACCATGCGGCCCTGATCAGCCATTACCAATATGCCGGTCGGGCGGAGGGGCGTGTCGCCTTCCTGCCGGCGGAAAGCGCCAGCCTGTCCCTGCTGGGCATGGTGGATGATGCGGTGATGTAATCCCCTGCTCGCGGCCTGTTTCTCTGCTTGGCATTTTTGTACCGGCAGAGAAACCCTATCGCTTGTGTTTATATTGGAAATAGGTCTGTATAATTGTATGATATTCTTGGTTTTCGGTGCCAGAATGCAGGGCGGGGCTGCCTGGCTGCCGATATTTTTATGGGCAAATCAAGGGCAAACCCATGTGTGTTTTATGCGGTGATCAGCAAAATTTGCACCTTTTGTCCATTGGGGGGGGCGGGACATTGGTGTTGCAACCGGCAAGCGGGGAAACCACCCAGGCGGCGGCAGACATTTACTATGCCCCCTATTTCATCCAGGCCCTTGTCGCCAGCTATCGCGGGGTGGAACCCCATGTTGGTGCCACACCGGTCATCACCTATAGCTGGGAACCGAATTGGGCTACGGGTGGGTATGTCGGGGCGACCAACCAGCGCAGCCTGAATAGCCAGGAAAAGGAACAGGTCCGCGCCGCCTTCGCCCAATGGGCTGCCGTTGCCGACATCACCTTTGTTGAAGCCTCCGCCGGCACCACGGCGGATGTGCAGTTCGGTGCCGCTCAGATGCAGGCTGATGGCTATACGGTCATTGAATCATCTGGCAGCAGTATCTGGATCAATCCCGATGATTCACTTCCACTGGTCTATCTCCACGAAATCGGGCACGTTCTGGGATTGAAACATCCCGGCGATTATAATGGCGTGAACGGCACCGGGGAGCGGCCTTTTCTGCCATCCTATGAGGATACGCTGACCAATACAGTAATGTCCTATAATGGTGACATTGTATCGACCTTGGGTATTTATGATCTTGCTGCCATTCATTATCTTTATGGGCCGAGTAAAACGGCCCGCTCCGGCGATGATCCCTATTTCATCAACGTGGCAGACACGACCGTTTATATCTGGGATGGCGGCGGCAATGATACAATTTCGGCTGAAGGCTCCGGTCGGCGGGTGAGAATTGATCTGAATGAAGGTGCCTTCGGTTATTTCGAGGAGGCGAACGGCAGTTTCCCAAGCGCCCAATTGTTGAACAGTACCGGCCAGTTCATGATCGGTTACGGCACCGTTATCGAAAATGCTGTGGGTGGCTATGGCGATGATATGTTGTACGGGAATGCCGCCGATAATCGCCTGACCGGTGCCGCCGGCAATGACACGCTGATCGGCGGCGCCGGGGAAGATACGGCTGTCTTTGAAGGTAACCTTGCCGATTACACTATTTTCGCCACAACATATGACATCACAGTTACCGGTCGTTTCGGGGGCGTCGACGAACTGTTTGGTATTGAGTGGCTGGCCTTTGCCGATACCACCATCGCCGCTCCCCCCCCC
>Ga0209373_10000471_pt1 | contig 65710 bp, 48 predicted proteins | sample Higcelweek5metaG_FD_187173 | JGI IMG/M metagenome (GOLD analysis project Ga0209373, IMG submission 187173) | Freshwater pond sediment microbial communities from the University of Edinburgh, under environmental carbon perturbations - High... | ecosystem: Environmental > Aquatic > Freshwater >...
ATCTATTTGGTGATTATAGCGAAGAGGTTCCACCCGTTCCCATTCCGAACACGGTAGTTAAGCTCTTCTGCGCTGATGATACTTGGCGGGCAGCTGCCTGGGAAAGTAGGTCGTCGCCAAAATAGTCGCAAAGCCGTCGTTTATACGGCGGCTTTAAGCGATTATTCTTTTATTTACTATATCATAGTAAATTAGATAGGAAAGTTTATATTTGATTTTACTTTAAGTTTATAATTTATTGAGTTGTTTTATATTCCTCAATAGCTCAGTCGGTAGAGCATGCGGCTGTTAACCGCAGGGTCGTTGGTTCAAGTCCAACTTGAGGAGCCAAGCTTAGTAAATGGTATTTTAGTAAATAGTGAAATAGCTTTGATATTTTCTATTTACTAAAATATTAACTACTATGGCTCATTGGTCAAGTGGTTAAGACTCCGCCCTCTCACGGCGGCATCAGGGGTTCGAATCCCCTATGAGTCACCAAAAAATATGCCCATTTTGGGCCTTTAGCTCAGTTGGTTAGAGCAACCGGCTCATAACCGGTTGGTCCGGGGTTCGAGTCCCTGAAGGCCCACCAAATAAGAACCTCAACTTTGATACAATGATATCGGAGTTGAGGTTCTTGCTTTATGTATTAAAAATGGCTTGAAATAAGGCGTTTTGGGGTGTATAGGTATAAAATGAAACCTTAAGTGAACTGTTTTATTCAGTGTCATTGAGGGCTTTTATTCATTATTCGGTTAATTGTTCAACGATAGCTAAGAAAATTAGAAGCTATCGTTTGATTATTGGGGGCAATCGTTGGGTTAATGATTTTTCAAGCAGAAAATTATTGATTTATATGATATTATCTTTTATGAAAGATTTAGTTTTTATATGTTTCCTTAGTCGACACACGTTGAGTGCGTAGTTTTGATAGAGCGAAAATAGCCTGTAATCAAGCTATTCTTGGGTTTTTAATACTTTTGAAAGTGTGTAATTTATGTTCCCTAAGTATGAAAAACGTAATGTGGGAACATATAAGGGGGTCTTACAAATTGGCGAAACGGTATCTGTTTCGCCAATTTGTTTGCCTTTTGCCAAAAGATATAGAGATTTGCCAATTAGTATCCCCCCACATATTATATATCGAGCTTTTTAAGAAAAAGATAGATGGCTTGGATGCTTTCAAGACCAGAGATAACAGAAATCTTTCTATATGAATACGTTATTTAAGGATAAGCAATATCAAATTATATAAGCGAAGATAAAATAATATCAAATGTTACAAAGTATCGCAAAATATATTGAAATACAAGATGGAATGTAGTATAATTATATAGGGTAATTTTGCCTGCGAAAAGAATAAGAGGTGTGATCATGGTTTTGGAAAGTAATGAAAAATATATTAATATTGATGCTGCTGCGGAGTATCTTGGAATAAAAAAAGTTACATTAAGAAATTGGATAAAGAAAACAGATATACCAGCACATAGAATCGGTAAACTATGGAGGTTTAAATGTTCTGAACTTGATGCTTGGGTCAAGAGCGGAAATAGTGCTATTGAATAAGTTATAACGACTATTATCATGTTCTTGAGGTGATTAAAATGAAAACATATAATTTTATAGATTTATTTGCTGGTTGCGGTGGTTTGAGTGAAGGTTTTTACAAAGAAGGGTATAAATCTCTTTTGCATATCGAAATTAACAAAGCCGCATGCGAAACATTAAAAACAAGGATGAAGTATTATGGTTGTTCAGATTTGGAAATCAACAATGCTATCATGTGTGATGATATTACTCGAAATGGTTTAATTGAGGACATAGACAAAAGGATAAATTCAAATGTTGATGTAATAATTGGGGGTCCGCCATGTCAAGCATTCTCTACTGTCGGAAGAGCCCAGGACCCTAATTCTATGAATGATGACCCAAGAAACTATCTCTTTGAAAATTATTTAGACATTTTAAATCATTTTAAGCCGAAAGTGTTTATTTTTGAAAATGTCAAAGGCTTACTATCTGCAAAACCAATGGGCGTTGATTTATTCAAACTAATTATTAGCAAAATGAGAGAAACGTACAATGTGATTGATGATCCTAAAATAATACTATTAAATTCCGTTAATTATGGGGTTCCACAAATACGAGAAAGGGTTATTCTTATTGGTGTAAGAAAAGATATAGATTTAGACCCTAAAATCATTTATAAGAAAATTCAAAAGACGCATTATTCACCGGAGTCAAATGAACGTATGGGATTAAAAAAATATGTTACTGTACGAGACGCTATTTCTGATTTACCTAAATTACTACCTGGTGAAGGAACAGAAATAGTAGAAAACTACAAAGTCACTAACAATGAATATCTAACCCTTATTAGAGGACACTCTTTTGATAAGGTTTATAATCATGTTTCTAGGAAACATAATGAAAAAGATAGAGAAAGGTACAAAATATTAAGTGAGAATCAAAATTGGCAGCTAAAAGAATTGCAAAAAGTCAGACCTGATTTGGTTCATCATGACCCCAAACATTTTGGAAATCGCTATACTGTTCAAGAGTATGACAAACCAGGCAAAACAATTGTAGCACACTTATATAAAGATGGAAATTTATTTATACATCCAGATCCGAAACAAGAAAGAACCTTTACTGTAAGGGAGGCTGCAAGAATTCAATCTTTTCCTGACGATTTTTGGTTTGAGGGGTCAAGAACAGAACAATACAAACAAGTAGGTAATGCTGTGCCTCCACTTTTGGCACAAGCTTGTGCTAAAGCAATCAAAGATGTATTAAAAGATATGAAAAAGGAGTAATTAATGTATAATTTTATAGATTTGTTTTGTGGAGCCGGCGGCTTTTCAAAAGGACTAGAACTTGCGGGGCTTAATTGCATTGGTGGAATAGATAACATCGAAAAAACAGTTGAAACTCATGCATTTAACCATAAAAATTCAACTTCTATTTGTAGAGATATTAGAGATGTACCCCCAGAAGAGTTTGCAAAGATAATAGGCACGAGAAAAATTGATGTAATAATTGGAGGACCGCCTTGTCCTACTTTCTCAACTATTGGGGATGCGAAAATTCGCTCTGTTACAGGGAAACCAACTTCAGAAGATCCAAGGAATCAACTTTTTTTAGAATATTTAAAATATGTTGATTATTTCAGGCCTGAAATTTTCGTTATTGAAAATGTTCCACATTTTATAACAAAATATAAGGGTAAAATATTTAATATGGCCATAGAAATGATTGAAAGTATTGGAAAAGATAAAAATGTATCTAATAAAGGGATTTATGAAGTTATAAAGCCTGTACAAGTTATAAATAGTGTTTATTACGGAGTGCCACAAACAAGAAAAAGAATGATGCTTGTAGCACATAAAAAAAGCCAAAATAAATTTCAGTATCCTGAAGCAACTCATTACTATGACCAAGAAGATATTGAATCTAAGAAACTTAAGCCATGTATCACAGTCGGGGAAGCCATAGGTGATTTGCCCAATATAACGGATAATTGGAGGATATCAGAGGTTGAGTATTCGAAAAACAATAATCTTACAGAATATCAAAAACTGATGAGAAGCGGAAATTATAATTCTAAAAGTGTGAAAAATAACATTTGTAGGTTAACAAATGAAAGGGCTAAAAAAGTATTTCCGTATATGACCCAAGGAAGCATTTATATGGATCTTCCGAAGGAGATAAGGCAAATACTACCATTTCGAGAAGACATTTTTAAAGATAGGTTAAAACGTCTAGTTGCTGACCAACCATCATGGACTGTCATAGCCCATATAGGGATGGATGGATATATGTACATTCATCCTACAGAAAACAGAACTCTTTCTGTTCGGGAGGCTGCAAGAATACAATCTTTTACAGATGATTTTGAGTTTATAGGAAACCAACAGCAAACATATGTTCAAGTTGGTAATGCTGTTCCGCCCTTGTTAGGAAAAGCAATCGGCGAAAGTATAAAAGAATATTTGGATAATAAATAAATGGGAGGAATAAATAATGTCTTATACCTTTAGACAAGCAATCAGTACAGTATACGAGTATCTTAACATCACAGAAAATGAAATTATTTTAATTGATGGCACTAATGGAAGAGGTATTGAATATGATTTCAATGGAGAAAAGTGTGTAATATTTATTTATCCAATAAGTTGTAAAAAAAACAACACTCAAAATTTTTTTGATACTCGTGACAGCGGTGCAAGAGAAAGGAAAATAGCATGGAATTATGCAAAAGAAAAAAGATTGAAATATTTTTGCTTTGGAGTTAATTCTGAACAAGAAAGATATAAAGATTTTATATTTAGTTTAGAAAGTTCCGAAGATACAATTTCTAATGTTTCATTTAGGAAAACTGATATGTCAAATTCAACAGGGACACAGGTGAATATACCTAATGATTTAGTACCTTCTAAAGAATTTGAAAGAATACGTACTCCATTAGGATTTTTTATAGCAGTTATTAAGAAAGCTTTTGTTAAGGCATATATGGAAATGTTTGATAATAGACCTTATTTGAACCATGCAGATGAAAAAATCAATTCAACTGAGACCAAATATTCTCTAAATCGCATAATCTTTGGTGCTCCTGGAACGGGAAAAAGTTATAAACTAAATGAAGAAAAATCTGATTTGTTATCAGCTGGTGGCGAATACGAAAGAGTTACATTTCATCCCAATTATTCTTATGCCCAATTTGTAGGAACATATAAACCGAAACCCAAAGTCAGAGTAGCAGGTGGTGCAGAGTATATTTCCTATGAATTCGTACCAGGACCTTTTTTGCGTACTTGGGTCAAAGCAAAAAAAAATCCACAAAGCAAGTTTTTACTCATAATTGAGGAAATTAACCGTGCAAATGTGGCTTCTGTATTTGGTGACATATTCCAGCTACTTGATAGACAAGTTGATGGAACTAGTGAATATAATGTTACTACATCTGAAGAAATGCGTGATTATTTCGTTTCTCAAGACTTTAATATAGCAGATATTGAAACAATCACCATTCCAAGTAATATGTATATATGGGCAACCATGAATAGTGCAGACCAAGGAGTATCACCAATTGACGCAGCATTTAAGAGAAGATGGAATTTTGAGTATATTGGTATCAACATTGGAAGTTCCGAAATTTCAGGCAAAAAAATAAACTTGAAACCTTATGGAGAAATAGAGTGGAATAGTTTAAGAACAAAAATTAATGATAGATTAACTGAGGCAGACTTGAATGTAAACGAGGACAAGTTAATTGGACCATTCTTCATAAGTGATAAGGAACTTATCTCGCCCAATATAGATGAGATATTTAAGAGTAAATTACTTATGTATTTATTTGAAGATGTGTTAAAACATAGAAAAGGTAAGTTGTTTAAATCTGAACTCAATACTTTTTCTAAAATTATCGATGATTATAATTCAGGAAAAAATATTTTTGATTTTGATGTTGTGGATGAGGCAGTAGTTAGCGATGCGTCTGAAGAAGGGGACGAAATAACAGTTAACGCAGAGGAAGAACAAGAATAAGGATAAAAGAAGGAATGGCTATGGTTTATGCAAAAGAACTAGAAAAATATAATAGTATAGATTTGCAATTAAAATTCAAACTTGATAGTAGTATAACAAAAAGTTTAATAGAGAGAAAAGTGTTATATAAGGATGAAAAAAATACCTATTTTTTTAAATTTGTAGGAATCCTCATTATAAATGATAGGGTTATATTTTGTTTGCCTAAATATATTAATGATAGTGATAAAGTGACAACAGTAAAACAAATTTTGTCTTTATTTAAGGAATATAGCAGACGTGAAAAGTTGGATGCTGAGGAGCTTGAAACAATAGGTAATATCGAATCACTTCTTGCTTACAATTTACTTTCTACAATAATTTTTATGCTTACTGATTATTTTGAAAACGGTCTTTATTCTAATGAGAAAAATATTTATGTATTGAATGGCGAAAATGAGGTAAATTGGCTTAAAACAATAAATGAGGTGCAACCAATTATAAGTGATGGCGAACCAATATATCTCGAATACTATACTAACTCAACACAAAGTGATGAAGAAAATTATTTTAGGCAACTACATAGGTATGTTTTGGATTTGTGTAGCAAAAAATTGTCGAAATTAGGTTTATCTGATTTTTTAGGCTTTGAAGCAATAAACTTCGATGTGGACGAAGATGGTTTAGGTACGCCACAGACCATGGTTTCCCAAATATACAATGAACTTAATGTACAGTTTGTTAGTAGAAAACAGCTATTGCTGAAAGCTATGGCAGCATTTATTGCGAATGAAAAAATGGATGCAGAAAATGCCACTATTAGTTTTTATGGTACTCGCTCATTCCACACGGTGTGGGAAAAGACTTGTGGATATATATTGAATAATAGATATGAAGATATTAAGAAATATGTTGATCATCCAAAATGGAAAACTGTTAATGGCATAATCTATGATGCAGAAACACTTATTCCAGACATAATTAGTATTACGGAAAATACATTTATTATATCGGATGCTAAATACTATAATATAACATTGGCTGACGACAAAAAATTGAGTGGCAACCCAGGGGTCGAGGATGTAACCAAACAGTATTTGTATCAACTTGCATTAGGTGAATACATAAAGACGCATAATTTTACTAAAGTCAGAAACATGCTACTATTCCCTACTGAAGAAGAAAAATTGCTTAAAATTGGTGATGTGACTATAAAGTTTCTAAAAAAGTTAGAATTAGAGGACATCACACTGTTTAAATTGCCAGCAAGCCGTGTTTTTAATTTGTATATTGGTAGTAAAAAAGCAGATTTGAATAGATTATTAGATTGTGAAATATAATTTTATTAGTTTTGAACGATACATAAGAATGATTAGAAATTATTTATAAGGACAACCGCAATGAACTTTATAGCACACCTGAAAACTAATCACAACATAATACTAACCCCCCAACAGGAGCGAGCTGTCTTAACAATTGACGGGGCTACGCTCCTTCTTGCCGTACCCGGAAGTGGAAAGACAACCGTTATTATTGCCCGTATTGGGAATATGATATTTAACCACTCCATTCCACCCGAGCAGATTTTGACGTTAACATTCAGCGTTGCAGCCGCCAACGATATGCAAGATAGGTTTGTCAGTATTTTTGGCAATAAATTTGAGAAACGATTGCAGTTTAAAACCATACACAGTTTCTGTTTTGCTGTTATCAGAGAATATGAAAGAGTGGCAAATACCAAGGCATTTGAGGTGCTTGAAAACAATAATCAGATTATCAAACAGATTTATTTGGAGTTAAATAAAGAGTATATCGGCGAAGATATTATAAAAGATATTTCGCAAAAAATCAGTTATTGCAAAAACATGATGGTTGAAAAAGAATCAATTGAAAGTATCACCATGCCGGATTGCGATTTTTATAAAATCTACAAGGCTTATGAGGAATATAAAAAGCAAAATCAGAAAATGGACTATGATGATATGCTGAATTATGCCTATTTAATTTTAAATAAATATCCGGAAATTTTAGCAAAGTTTCAAAGACAATTCAAATACTTTAACGTGGATGAGGCACAGGATACCTCTTTTATACAACATGAAATAATACGGCTTTTGGTTCAAAAAAGCGATAATATATTTATGGTCGGCGATGAAGACCAAAGTATATATGGTTTTAGAGCGGCATTTCCGAAAGCTTTACTTGATTTTGACAATAATTATAATAATGCAAATGTACTACTGATGGAGCGAAACTATCGTTCAACCAAAAAAATAGTTGAAGCCTCAAACCGTTTTATAAAGCAGAATAAAGACCGTTATCAAAAAAATATGTTTTGTGAGAATTCTGACGGTGCAGAGATTAAGCAAACTGAGCTTAAAGACCTTAATGAGCAATATAACTACATAACCGATTTAATAAAAAACGAAACCAATAAAAGTATAGCTATTTTATACCGCAATAATGATTCAGCAGTTCCTATTGTTGATGCTTTGGAACATGAGAATATTCCGTTTTTAATAAGAGAAAACAAGCCGACATTTTTTAGCCATTTTGTAATTAATGATATAATCTGCTTTATCCGTTTGGCTCAAAATAATGCTGATATTGAGGCTTTTGAAAAAATATACTACAAAATGAATTGCAGTATATCAAAACAGATGTTTGAGTACGCAAGGGAAAATTTAAGAGGAAATGTATTTGATGCATTGCTTGAAATAGCGGATTTAAAGGCTTGGATTAGGAATAGAGTTCTTGAGTTGAAATCAGATTTTATAAGACTAAAAGATTTAAAGCCTTTGCAAGCGATTGAGTATATAGAATATAAAATGGGTTATTCATATAACTTAAGCAGCCTTGCGAAAAAAGGCTATGCAAAAGAACCGTTGGTGCAAAAATTAAATGCATTAAAAAGCATAGCATCAAACAGAAAAAGCCTTGATGATTTTGTTGACAGGCTCTCACAACTTGAAAATATTATGCAGAATTCAAGTAATAAATCAGGAGCGGTAACACTTACAACCGTTCATTCAAGCAAAGGGCTTGAATTTGATAAGGTAATATTGGTTGATGTTATTGAAGGGCAGTTCCCTTCGCAGGAAAGTATAAAGCTAATGGATAATGAAAACAACCGCTCGCTTTTTGAAGAAGAAGTAAGGCTTTTTTATGTCGGCATAACAAGGGCAAGAATGGAACTTGAAATATTAACCTCAAGACTTTTGAATGAGCATCCGATAAGAACATCACGCTTTGTAAAATATCTAATGTACAAACCAAAAGAGGCTGTCAAACATGGGCATACTGAAAAGCCTAAAAATACAAAGGTTGTTTATGACGAAGAAACGCAACGTTATACCATTGAAACTACCGTTGTACATAAATCCTTTGGTAAAGGGATTATTAAAAATATAGAAAATGGGATTATAGATGTTGAATTTGAAAAATTCGGTTCGAAAAAGTTATCGCTTTTAGCTTGTTTAGAAAATAAATTAATAAAAATCAATAATGCAACCGGAGATTTAAAAACTACTAATTTAAGCGAACTTCGAGATTTAGTCTTGCATATCGGTAATTATGGTGAAAATGTAGATATGCTTATTGAGCTTTTTAAGCATACTGATTATGAGGTTAGACGCCGAGCCTGTTCAGCGGCAAAAAAAATTAAAAATAAAGATATTGTTAAACATATAGCACCATGTGTTTATGATAAAATAAAAATATAGCAAATATAAATGAAAAAGTGTAGCAGTAGGGACAAAAAAAGTTCCAGTTGCGAGCACCCTAAAAATCGTATATCCTTAATGTTTGACAAGCATAAAGGAAAGGTGATTAGAAAGGATGCTAGCATTGGAACGAATACAGTATATCACAGGATTAGAACAATTTGAAGGATTAAGTTTACGTGAAATATCACGCAAGACAGGGCACCACTTCAACACAATCAAAAAATACATTGATCGCGACAACTGGAATGAGACGATAAAGCCTCGCAAGCAGCGAGACTCAAAGCTTGACCCACTCAAGCCAATCATAGATGAATGGCTGAAAAACGACCTCAAAATGCCACGAAAGCAACGTCATACTGGAACAAGAATATATGAGATTCTCAGCACCGATAAAAAATACAAGGACAAACTCTTAGTCGGTCAGCAAACTGTTATCAATTATGTTACCAAAAAGAAAAAGGAACTTTGCAAAAGTGTATATGACACAGCCATACTTGGCTGTCATGCTCCATACGAGGCTCAGGTGGACTTTGGTGATGTGTATGCTTTCAATACCGCTGGAACTATGACAAAGTATCATGAGCTTGTAATCAGCTTCCCATCATCAAACGGCGGATACACCCAACTTTGCAAATCCGAAAACGCAGAATGTCTGCTTGAAGCGATGCAGCACATATTTGAACACATGGGTAAAGTACCGAGAAGAATATTGTTTGATAATATGTCCAGCGCGGTTACAAAAATTCTTCCCAAACGTGAGCGTAGGCTCGCTGACACTTTTTCAAGATTCACACTTCACCATAAATTTGAAGCTGTATTTTGCAATCCCAATAAGGGCAACGAAAAAGGCAGTGTCGAGAACAAGGTCGGTTACAAACGCCGTAATTTCTTTGTTCCTGTGCCCACCATTGTTGATTTAGAGCAGTTTAACAGAGAACTTCTGAACCGCTGTGATGATGACATGAAACGTGAGCATTACCGCAAACAGGAACTGATTTGTGACTTGTTAAAGGAAGATATCAAGTCCATGCTGCCGCTGCCGAAAGAACTGTTTAAAGTTACCCGCCTCATCAAAGGCAAAACGGATAATTACAGCTTTGTACCCTTTGAAAACAACAAATATTCTACTGCCCCTGAGTATCATCGATGCGAGGTATGGATTGAGATAGGTGCCGAGGAAATACGCATCTTAAATGATAAATACGAGGAAATTGTTATTCATAAACGCCGATATAATCAGGAATCCGAGCCAATTGTGGATTGGCTAAAATATCTAAATGCAATTGGAAGAAAACCAAATGCATTTAAATATACAGCTTTTTTCAAAAGCTTACCCATTGTGTGGCAGGATTTTTTCAGACAAGCGGATTATGATGACCAGAAGCAAATGCTGAATGTTTTAACACCAATCATTTTGGATAACAAGCTTGACGAAGCCACGATTGCAATGGAGATAGGTGATATCAGCAATACAGATGAATTTCTGCTTACATACCGCAGTTTGACAGAACCTCCAAAACCAAAAGAGATAATCACCCAAAATACACCACTTCAAGAACCTTACAAGAGTGATTTGACCGTTTATGGTGACCTGATTGGGGGTGATGAATAATGGAGGATATGCTTTACAAAGCCTGTCAGAATCTCCATTTCGGGAGCAATATTGTCGATAACGCAAAGACCATTAAAAAGAGCAACCATCTTGAATTTTTGCTTGAACTATTTACTCTCGAACTTGAATACAGGGACATGAAACGCCGAAACGCATACATCAAACAAGCAAAATTTGATGTTATGAAAACCTTTGAGGACTATACTTTTGAGGATATAAAAATCCCGAAAAGCATTATACCGACTGAAATCATTAACTCCGATTTTATCGACAAAAAGGAAAATTTGATTCTCTATGGCAACGTAGGCAGTGGCAAAACCCATCTGGCAATCGCCGCCGGAATTGCCGCCTGCAACAATGGCAAGCGAGTTAAATTCCGCCGCACGGCAAGCCTGGTGAATGAGCTTGTTGAGGCAAAGAAGAATGGGACTTTGGCAAAACTGATGAAAAATCTTGAAAAATGTGACCTGCTGATTTGTGATGAATGGGGATATGTTCCTGTTGATACAAACGGCGCAAAGCTGTTGTTTGGTGTAATCGCAGACTGCTATGAACGTAAAAGCCTGATTATTACAACAAATTTGGAGTTTACAAAGTGGAACGAAGTATTTTATGATGAAAAACTCACGTCAGCTATTATCGATAGAATCATTCATCATAGCCATCTACTTGACTTTTCTAAACGAGATTCAAGAAGACTGCAAAATTCGCTTATTAAATTGAAATAACTATTTTTATTGATCACTCTTACCAGTTAGGGTGCTACACTTTTATACTTATTTTTGTTATATTTTTATATTGTAAAACACACCCGCCCACTTGATTTTGAATGGGTGCTTGATATTCGGGAACAATGCAAGCGGAATGATGTGCGTTTTGAGTTTCGTCAATGCGGAACGCATTTTATAAAAGACGGCAAGCAATATACAATCAATCCTTTTCAGCTGGTAAAGCAAGCCAAAGAGGCTAATATCAACTGTTAGAAAAGAGGCGTTAATATGGAGCGGAGTGAATTATATCACAGCGAAAATCAGCCGACCGACAAAGAGATTTGCGGTTTTATCGGTAACGACTTGTGGAGAGAAATGAACGCTTATCTGCAAGAAACCTATTCCATACAGCCCAAAATGTCTTACAGCAACTGCTCTATGGATAAAGGAATTTGGAAAGGTTGGAATGTCAAGTATCAAAAGAGCGGCAAGGCTCTTTGTACGCTATATCCGAAGCACGGCTTTTTTAATGTGTTAGTGGTGATCGGAGCAAAAGAAATGACGGAAGCGGAGTTACTTATGCCGTTTTGCTGTGAATACACGCAGAATTTATTTAACGAAACTGAGACCCATATGGGCGGTAAATGGTCGATGATGTGTGTAATGGATGCTAATATATTAGAAGATGTAAAAAAGTTAGTGGCATTGAGAGTGCCGCCAAAATATAAAAAACGAAAGGAAGAAAACAAATGAAAGCATCACCTTATCTGATTTTCAATGGAAATTGCATGGAGGCAATCAAGCTCTATGAAAAGGCATTTAACACAAAGGCTGTGGGCGTTTGCCAATACAAAGACACACCGCCGTCGGAGGACTACCCGATACAGCCCGGCACGGAGGAATTTGTTATGCACGGCGTACTTCCGGTTGGCAACGGTACAATCTACCTTGCCGACACAACACCCGACCATCCTGCCGCTTTCGGCAACGGCTCTTTCGCCTGCGTGGAGCTTGACAGCGCGGAGGATGTAAAGGCGGCGTTTGGTATTCTCAAAGAGGGCGGAAAAGTATTCTGCGAGGCACAGGAAACCTTTTGGAATAAGTGCTATGCGGAGCTTGAAGATAAGTTCGGACTTAAATGGAGTATTATGATTGAATGCACCTGCGGCAGCGATTGCACCGGCGGCTATAATCCGAATTGCACTTGCAAAGGATGTCATTGCAGCGAAAAGCCGAAGGCTTAGGGAACATAGAAATGGAATACCAAATCCTAAATTCACAAGAAGCGGACGCCGCTGAAATATTGCAGCTGCAATACGCCGACTATCAAAGGGAGGCGGAAATTCACGGTGACTTCACCATACAACCGCTGACGCAGACTTTGGACGAGCTTGTTTCGGAATACCAAAAGGGTGTTGTTCTGAAAGCGGTTAAAGGCGGTATAATCATCGGCTCTGCTCGGGCATACGCGGAAGATACTACTGTTTATATCGGCAAGCTGATGGTTCATCCCGAACATCAGGGCAAGGGCTTGGGGAAACGTCTGCTTACGGCGATTTAAAAGGAATTTCGGCTATCATATGATCGATTAAAGGTAATATCACAGACGATTGCCGAGTGTTTCAAAAGTGAAAATTTAATTGAAAAAATTGATATTTCCGAAATTGTGGGTACAATAGTAAACCGTTCTCTTAAATACGGAACACCATATTTTTGGCACTTCAGCAAAAAACATAATGCTTTTGATGAGCTGTACAGCGGAAAGTGATGGATGTGAATAAAAATATGAAAACAAGATTTACTATTTATGCAACTTCATTCATAGTGACAGGTTTCATCTTGCTAATTGTAGGCCCCTATTATTCGTTTTTCAAATCTGGGTTGCCTTATTTAGACACTACATGTCTGCCCGTTGGTTGGCATATGATATTGTAGGAGAAATACTACGTAAAATTGGTTTGGGATTAGTGATTTCGGGGTGTTTGGTAAAAATTGCATGGCGATTTTTTATAGCGAAAAAATAACTTGACAAGGGGGAAGGTAAATGCAATCAATTTTTATAAAGAAAATACGTTTCGGTTCTTATGTCAAACTCAATCTGGTTATATCAATTGCAATAGGTATTGTGTTTGGAGTGCTTTTTTTAATAATTGGATTATTTGGCGGACCGGTAACCGCTAATTTTGGCAATATGCAATTTACTGGAATAACAGCAGGAATTTTAGGCCTTTTCATATGTCCGGTTGTTTTTTCTCTTTTTGGTTTTATGATATCTCTGATAACATATTTACCATTTATAGGGGCAATGAAAATACTTAAAAGGGTTGAACTGTTTGGCGATTTTGCTTGTGAATGTGAAAATGACTTTTTAATTGTCGAGCACAAAAATGACACAAGCATAGATGATAATGAAGATACAGATAATTGATGAATGAGTAACAAAACTTGCTTTGCAAGAAGTTAATGTATGTTTAGTGCTTGATGACAAGATTCTAGAATTTATTGTATTGCTGAATTTACCATTATGAGCAAACCTGAGATGTGAAGAAATATTACAAAGGTGCAAAAAAAATTAAAAATAACAGGAAAAATCCTTACATCTATTTCGTCAGTGTCAGACACAATCGAATACTGCACTCGATACACGTAAGAAGCCCTTATTACAAGGGCTTCTTACTGTTTTACACTCTTATTATACAAATTTATTTTGATGCCGATTGATACATTTCGAATGGAAACGAACACCCCCAAAATTTTGCGTACCCAAAACGTTAAAAGGTATATATCATTGATTTTCAGATCTTTCTGAATATAAAAATTTTCTATTTAAAATCGGATAAATTTAGCCTACTCAACTCTTTCGATGTTTTTCATGCTGTAATGCGTCTTTTTTCTGGAAACGCTACTCTCGGAAATTTGTATATTACTGCGCCGTAATTTTTCCACTTGAACTGCTTCGAATTGCTCTGTAGTAATAATCGGTTCATGTGAATCTTTCAAAAGATATTTTTTCTGTTCACCCTTATTTATCCTGCGTTGATTGTTTGGATACTCATCACAATACGTTTTTCCAACGATAACATTGCCTATGTACTTCTCATTGGAAAGCAATAACTCCACAGAACGTTTTGACCATTTCGGCTTCACAGAGGGAGAAGCTATTTTCTTCTCCTCAAGATAGCGTATTATGCCGAGTATACTATATCCGCTCAGATATAACTCGAAAATTTTCTGCACCACAGATTTTTGCTTTTTATCTATAACTAACTTACCTTTAGCATTAGTGCGATATCCATAGCAGGGTTTATTATATAGCTTTGAGGTGCCGCCTGACAGTTGGTTTACTATACCAATTTTTATATTTTGGCTTCTGGACTCACTCTCTGCCTGAGCAATTGCCTCTATCACCGAGATCATAACGTCATTAGTACGGTCTGATATGTTGATGTTCTCGGTATCGAAATGTATATCAACATCTAGTGAACGTAATTGCCTTATCAGTTTTAGCACTTCTACCGTATTGCGACCAAGTCGGCTGATTGACTTCATCACAACTAAGTTTATTCTTTTCTCGTGACAGTCCATAATCATTCTTTGCAGTTCGGAACGGATATTATTCTTGCCTGAGCATACATCAGCATACAAGGACATCAAGGAATTAATGGAAGATTTAAAACTTGTCTACAAAGCTGTAACCGAAGACGAGGCTTTGAATAACCTTATGATTTTCAAAGAGAAATGGGGCAAAGCATATTCCATCATGTGTAAAAACATGGGAAGATAACTGGGATATATTATCAACGTTTTTTGCATATCCTCCTGGTATTCGGAAAATAATATATACGACAAATATAATTGAGGGACTCAACCGACAGTTCAGACAATTTACAAAAAACAAATCATCGTTTCAAAATGATGATAGTTTAAAGAAAATGTTGTATTTAGCGTCGAAAAAGATTGTCGAACGATGGACTCAAAGATGTCGAAATTGGGATATGGTGTTGAATCAGTTAAACATCATGTTTTCAGACCGAATGGCAGGTTGATTTGCCCTAAAAGTAGTATTCCACAGCAATGACAATGGCATTCACAAAAAGCGTGCATACCATCGTCACCACCGAGGAAAGAAGTTATTACGGGTAAATCCCCAACTGAGATTTTTAGCAAAATCCACAGAATAAATATTAAATTATTACTTGAAAGAAATTTATATTTACACAAAATTCTCCGTGTTACCGGAGCTGATTTTTAATAGAAACCTTCTTTTGCGATTTTCTTTATGTAGTTGAAATGCTTCCTGATCAATTTTTTGAACTCTTGATCCGACAATTCATTAAATCTGGCTACTCCATCCTCGTAAAGATCCTCATAAATCAAATAACAGTAATCGTCGTCTTCGTTGTGTATTTTCTTGTACCGCTTTTCCATCGCTTACACTTTATCTTCAATATAATATTTTCCATTACCTTGTTTGACATAGGAAATCTCAAGGCAATCATGCCAATGAAAAGTTTTATTCATATTATAACCAGGTGCAATACAATTATCTATTAAGGCAAAGGGGAACTTTGGATCAAGTGGAATTTCATCTTTACAAATACGCATTGCTTCACCTCATAATCAAGTTTTTATAAAATACCTTCAACATAAACATTCTATACTATAAATGAATAATTTACAAGTCATTGCTGATGTTTTTCAAAGGATACGCCAATTAGAAAAAAAGTTAGATATTTTGGAGGGGTAAATCTCCATATTATTAGCAATATTTTAATATGATAGCTGTTTCTAGAAACTATGATAATTTATCATGGTATTCTTATTTTTAATAGGATAAGAAGTGCTTTCTTATAAAAATACTCGTACGAAAATTCATACTGCAATAACTTTTAATAGTATGCTATAATCATTCGTGTATATGAAACACAGTGAACTTGTGTCTTTGTTATGATAGTTTTGGATGTTACACTAATTGTGGAGGGTTAGAGTGAAAGATTGGATTTTGCGTAGTATGAATAGACAAAAAGCCCTAATACAGGGCTATCAAAAAAATATAACGAGGATTAGCTATAATACCTCAACAACAACTTTGAGCTAAAACAATTCACTGTCAGAACACCTGCATACTTAAAATATGCGCCTATAGCTAACGTAAATTTTATAGTGCCGAGAGACAGCGTAATAACCATTATGTAGGTAAGATTATAACATCATAAATATAAGTTGAATTCAAGTATTTTTAGGCGTTGTCGGCACAATTCTTTCATTTCTATTTGTGCCGGCTATAGCCGGAATGGAGGTTATTATGAAAAAAGCTTTTCGAATAGGATATTGGAGATATATTGATGATTTGGAATTTAAGGTTCACCTGGATTTTGTGAAGAAGTATAAGGATTGTATCGATGAGATAGCACTTTTTACAGAGTTTTCACATCATGCGTACTACCATTTGGAGGATATAAGAGAATTAGCATTGATACTTGCAAGACGCATTGAGGCGTACAGGAAAATCGGAATTAAAAGCGTAGGGTTAAATGTACTTGATACTATAGGGCAAACAAATGAGGCGTGGGACGTACTAAGTAAGTCTCCATTTCAAACTATGATAGGTCATAACGGCGAATCATCAACTGGTTGTTTATGCCCAAATACGAAAGAGTTCAAGGAATACACGAGAGAAAAATACCTTATTCTTGCACAAACACAGCCTGATTTTATATGGATTGACGATGATATTCGTATGGATAATCATGGAGTGGATTATCCATGCTTTTGCGAAACCTGTTTGAACATTTTTAACGAAAGACATAAATGCAATTATACCCGTGAGAGCTTGACAAAAGAGTTGAATTCAAAAGAGGGGAAAAAGGTAAGAAAAAATTGGGTGGAGCATAACAATCTTACAATTTTGCAGTTGCTCGGTATGTTAGAAAAGGTAATACATAATGTTAACCCAAGCATAATAACAGGGTTTATGACCTGCGGGCAGGAATGGCATGCGTATTCAATCTTTAATTACAAAGATATGATGGGTACTTTAAAGGCAGAAAAAGGTCGACCCGGCGGGGGATTTTATAATGACGAGGCACCAATCTGGCTTATGAGCAAGTTGTTGAGCTGTGGGCGGCAGGCGGCCGGATATCCAGCAAAGGTTAAGGATATCCAGTATGAATTTGAGGATTTTCCGTATCAAAAGCTTAGCAAATCACTATGCCTGTCACGCCTTGAATGCGCTGCAAGTCTGATGAACGGCTGCAATAGTATAGCGTTTAATGCTTTGTTTTTTACTGATTATCCAGAGCTTTTGGAGTGCATTAAAGAGAATGCAGCAGGATGGGACAGCATCGTTCAAATTGGAGAAGCATATAAAAACATTGGACTTTATCCCTTATATAACGAATTGTACGACACAAGGCGAAAAATTGAGAATAGAAACTTTTTCGGCGGTGGAAATATAGACGAGATGTCAAAGTCGGCTGATAATCTTTGTGAAATAGGTGTGCCAATAGCTCACCATGCTGATGATGCCTGCGGATTTGTCCTAAGCGGACAAATGGCGGAGGGGTTCACAGATGATGAGCTTAAAAGCATACTCACCAAAGGCGTGCTGATGGATGGACATTCATTGCAGGTTCTTTTGGAACGCGGATTGGGAGAGTATTGCGGTGTAAAAATCAGCAAAAAAATCGATAATGGTGTATGTGAAATTTTTACAGAGCATGAGCTGAACGGGACTGCTGCAGGGTATAAGAGAGATATATTTGTTACCTTTTGGGACAGAGATGACAGCAGGAGAAGAACAAGCTATGCTTTTGAGAAAACGGTTGACAAGGTACAGGTAATAAGCAATTTGCACACTATAACAGGTCAAAATCTTGGACCTACCTTTGTTATATATGAAAATCCATATGGAGGAAGAATTGCTATAAGTGGGCATGTGGCATTTAGGTTTTTGTATTCAGGTGAAAAACGTATGCAAATGCTTAAGGTATGTGATTGGATAAGCAATGGGACACTCCCTGTAAGAATTGACAAATGTATAAAGGTTGCACCATTTATAAAGAAAATGGATACTACAGGGCAAATGCTCATTATGCTTGCTAATTGTAATTTTGACCACACTGGTGAAATTGATGTTGTTATTAGGACGAATAAAATGCATGAAGTGTATGAAATTGATAAGGCTGGTAAAAGAATTAGGATAGACAATATAGATGTCTCAAACGAAAAAAATGAGATTATGATCCATCTAAGCGATATATCGCCCTGGGGTTATAAGATAATTGAACTTAGTTAGTTTTTATACTCAAAACTTAGGAGAGATATTAATGAAATCATCTTATAATCCGATTACAAACGAATGGTACAAAAAGTTACCAGAATCATTATCCCGACATGATGTAGTGTTTCAGTCACCGGTCAGTGACCCTACATTTGGGTTGCCTATCGGTGACGGCGACACTGGTTGCTTGTTGTGGATGGATGAACGTGGTATGGTAGTTAATATAAATAAGACTAATCTTTGGGACGATTCACCGCTTGACGAATTTGAACTCTGGAAACAGAGTGAGGATGAGTCTCGCACCAGCTTAAGACATGGTGCGAAACTTAGAATTGATTTTGGAGCGCCTGTCTTTGACCTGCTTTACCAGAGCGAGTTTGAGGCGCGCTTATCGATTCCTGATGCATGTGCTTATATCAAATCAGAAACACCGTTTTCAGATATTGCAGTAAAAGCCTTTGCGAGCAATGATAAAAAAGTGACTGTCATGCATTGTACTTCCGAAGCGGAAGACTTACCACCTATAAGGATATCCTTGGAGAGGTGGGGAAGTCGTACTTTTGCAGGTTGGTTTACTCAGATAAAGAGGAACTCTTCCATTGGACTCGGAGGAACACACTCCAAAGCTACTAACAATCGTATTTGCATAATTCAGGAACTGAAAACAATGTCATTTTGTGTTATGGCACAGGTTGTTTCAAATGTACCTTGCCAAGCCAACAAATTGCATAATAGAGCAAGTGAACTTACACTTGATAAAAATATAAAAACTTCATTTGACATTTATCTTACTGTTGCGACGGGGAACGATGTTGATGAGGCTCAAGTAAATGCAGAGCTTAATATTCAAAACGCACTTGCAGGTGGAGAAGAACGAATTTACCAAAAACATTGTAAGGACTGGAGTGATTTCTGGGAGAAATCCTTTGTTTCAATTGAAAACGATTACCTTGAAAATCTTTGGTATTTAAACCTTTACTATGCGAATTCTGAATGTCGTGGTGCATATCCACCGCATTTCTGCAACGGAATTTGGGGTTTTGAACATGATTTCGTTCCATGGAATTATTACTTCCATTATAATATGCAACTTCATACACTTCCGCTTCATGCGGCAAACCATTCCGAGCTGATTAAACCATATTTTGAATACAGATCTAATCAGCTTCCGAAAGCCAAAGAGTACTGTGAAAAAATGAAAGGTGTTAAAGGTGCGTTTTACGCAGATGTCGCAGATCGCAGGGGTAATAACGAACTTACTACAAAAGACAACTGCACGCCTGGTGCTCAAATTGCTTTGAGTATGTGGCAATATTATCTTTACACAGGTGATATAGAGTTTTTAAAAAGGAAAGCCATTCCTGTCATATCTGCTGTATGTGAGTTTTATTTGAACAATTTAAAAAAAGATTCCAACGGAATTTACCATATTTATGGTACGCAAGCGTATGAAGGATCACCGCTTATGGACGACAGCGTTACGGATTTATCAATGATAAGAACGATATTTAAAGTGATGATTGACTGTACTGGTGAGGAGGTTTACAATGAGGTTTTAGAACATTTGGCACAGTTTAAATTACTTGATATGGAAGATGATGAATGGGACGGTATATGTTTAACCTGCGGGCTCGGGAAAGGAGAACTTGCGGCAGGTAATAAAATATTTGGCGTTGGTAGAAAAAGTGGCACAGATGAATGGCTGAGGAAAAATTATGGCAATAGGGAGAGAGAAACCTATTATGGCTTTCCAGATGCCGAGTTGTCGTTGGTATTTCCTTCAGGAGATGTAGGGTTGGCGGATAAGGGGAGTGACCTGTTTAATGCTTTGCAAAATCAAGCACGCTTACATCCTAGAACTATACCACCAGATGGTTTAAGCTTTAAAGGGAATATAGCTGGTTCAAAAGATCTTTGCATGGGCTGGTGTCTTTTGCCGATTGTATTGGCACGTTTGGGGCTTTCAAACGAGCTAGTACGCACGCTTGAAGAGACAGTTAGTACATGGATAGTATACCCTCAAGGGTTTGGACATTATGGTCCATACGAGGTTATCACTGGTGACAACAATTTGAGATGGAAGACTAACACCGTTACGGATGTTGATTCTGGAGAAAAGTTGCAATTCCCTGCCTGGCGATTCAGACATTTTGACTTTGAAACACTGCCTATCATTGCAACAGCAATAAACGAAATGTTGTTGCAAAGCTACGATGATGTAATTCGATTATTTCCAGCGATTACAGACAGCAACAATGCAAGCTTTCGACTTGCGGCGACAGGCGGATTTATAGTGAATGCTGAACGTTTAGATGATAATATCGAGTTTTGCATTGAAAGCCTCTTAGGAAATAAATGTACAGTGAAAAATCCTTGGGAAGGTGAACAGGTTTATTTGTATACTATTAAAAATGGTCAAATAACAGAAAAATCTGTGATTTGCGAAACCATACTCAAAACCGAGGCTGTATTAATCTTTGATACTGTTAAAGGTACACGATATGTGCTGAGTAACCATGAAGATGTATTTGAGCGTGAGTATATTCTGTATGATTTGAAGCCAAACAGAGAAGTTAAACGCTCTGGTAATTCTAAGCTAGGTGAAGGAAGGATGTTTTGATTTTATGAATAATGTAGATGCCAAAAAACCATACTTTTCATTTAGTTACGGTGGAATTGAATTTAGTGAGCTACTTGAAACAGCACAAATTGATTCTAAATGTGAAAACAAAGCGTTCGGAAAAGAATACGAGATTGCTTATATGTTGCCGGATAATTTGAAAATTACATGGCAGATACGATGCTATGATTCTTATAATGCTTTTAGGTGGGAACTGCACTTTGGAAATATGTTTGACAAAGATACGCAGCTTATCAAGAATTTATACGATTGTGATGTCGCCATTGTATTTGATTATGATGAAAAACCGGTAATTCCAGGTTATATTATTGACCCTACTACTACAAAAGTGTTTTATACCAAAGGTTCGAACTGTGAACGTAATGAATTTAGTTCCTATCCTGAATACTTGAATCGTGGTGCCTGCCGTAATTATGCCAATACAGGTGGACGCTCATCGCAGACGCTTGCACCTTTCTTTGATGTTGCACAGGAAAAGCATGGGGTGATTTGCGCTATTGGCTGGAGCGGACAATGGAATGCAGAATTTTGTGCGAAGGAAAAAGAAATTGGTATTAAAACTAATATAGAAGGATTAAATTTCAAGCTTTATCCTGGTGAAAAGATCAGGACTTCATCTGTTCTTTTACTTTAATACTTTAATGGTCAAAATGATGGACACAACAAATTCAGACGGCTTATAAAAGAACATTTTTCGATTATCGGTATGCCCGGCAGACCAGAAAACGGACCTCTTTGTGCCGGAGCGTGGGGCTCTCTTCCAAGCAATAAAATGATTGAACGCATAAAAAGTTTTAACGAAAACAAACTTGGTTTGGAATATTATTGGATAGATGCTGGCTGGTATGGACATTCAACACAAAAGTGTGAAAATGAATTTGTCGGTGATTGGGCGAGCCATACCGGAAGATGGAATGTGAATAAAGCCTATCATCCTGATGCTTTATTGGAGGTGGCAAGGGCGGCAAAAGAAAATGATATTGAAATGCTTTTGTGGATTGAGCCTGAAAGGGTAGTTTGTACAACAGATGTACCGACGCAACATCCGGATTGGTTTTTAAAGCTGAAAAATGCTAATAGTCACTGGTCACAAATTATGAGATTGATGAATTTGGGTAATGATGAAGCTTTGCGTGAAACCATAGAAATGGTGTCGGAAAAAATCGAAACACTCGGTCTTTCTTGCTATCGTCAAGATTTTAACTGTGAACCTCTCCAGTTCTGGAGGGAAGCGGACGAGCCAGAACGTAGAGGTATTACCGAAATCAAGCATATCATGGGACTTTATCAATTCTGGGATGAACTCCTCGCACGATTTCCACACTTGATTATTGACAACTGTGCCAGTGGAGGTCATCGTATAGATATTGAAACATTAAGTCGATCTATCCCTTTATGGCGCAGTGATTATCAATGCGTGTTTGACTGTGATCCTGAAACCACACAGATACATAACAGTGGAATATCTTGGTGGCTGCCATATTCCGGAACAGGGACGGGTATGGTTATGGGTGACACATATCGAATAAGAAGCAGTTACGCTGCTGCGCTGACCCAAGCATTTTGGATGTATGAAGAAAACGAGCTGACTTGCGAGCAGCCCCTTGATTGGGCAAGAAAACAGTTTGAGGAATATAAGCGCGTACGTCCGTATTTTTCTTGTGATTATTATCCGCTTTTCCATGGTTCTTATGATGACACTGGATGGACGGGTTGGCAATATGACCGACCTGAGGAAAACGATGGAATTATTATGTTATTTCAACGACCAAATTCTCCGCTATGCACGGCACAGTTGGAGCTGGGCGGCTTGAGTGATGATTTGACATATCGTTATGAAGATGCGGACAACAAAGAAACTTTCACAATCACAGGTAAAGAACTAATTAGTGAAGGATTTATTGTTACATTATCGAAAAAACGCTCATCAAAACTTTTATACTATCGCAGGTAGAAAAATTAAAATTAGAAACTAAATAAATTAGAAGGAAATGATTATATATGACAGATTACAATAACCGCAACGAGTTGCCTGCTGGAAGCCGTCCAGTGGAGAGGACATGCATCAATGGTGTTCCTATGTACAATTTCGGATACTCGAGCTTCTATGCTGAGAGTCCTAAACTGGTGGACGATGATATCATACAAATCGGCAATCATTTTGCACCGACCATGGTGCATCCGAAAAAGAGTTGGGAGATTAAGAGTAACCGTATAGGCGTAACTCCGCCGCGTATGCCACGCACGCCTGCCAACGATTATCAGCCGCTTGAATGTGTTAACCTTATTGATGGAAATGATGAAACATGCTGGTCGTCTATGAGTTGCAATCGCACCGATGAAATGCCGGTATGGATACGTATAGATTTTGCAAAGGAACGCACAATCAATAAAATTGTACTAAAAAAGCGCCCCATAACCTTTGACCGTGGAATCAACATAGGCAGCATGATGCCTAATTGGAAAGCCAATGAAGTTGGGCGTGCTATGCCGGGTCATCTTACAATCAAGACGAGCATTGACGCATACAATTGGAACACTGTTTTTGATGGCAAAAGCGGGGATGAGCCGGACAGAGATGAATTTGAGCAAACATTTGAGCCACAACGTTGTAAGCAGGTGTGGATAATAGGAAATAATCTTGCATTATGTGAATGTTGGTTTTTTACCTTTTCAATCGCTTCGGTTGAGATTTATGATCTAACAGGAAGAAACGTTGCGTTGGCGTCGTTCGGTAACGGTGTTACGGTCAGCTCGACCTATCACGGGCTGGGTAACGAACGAGAGAGCCATCATTGGTTTTGGCCGCTGCATTTCGACTTAGGGTTAAAGTGGACCCGTATCGGATATCATGACGACATGATAAACTGGCACTGGGTTGAAAAGGAAAAGGGTGTGTTGGCATTTGATGAAGAAGCAGAGCAGGCAATCAATGTATTGGTAGAAAACGGAGTAAATATTATATATGCGCTGGGTTTTGGCAATCGTCTCTATCAGGATGATCCCGTACGCCACTTGCCACAGCTTTGGGAATGGTACTATGAAATGCCAAAACCGCCTCAAACGGAAGAAGCTATTGCTGCATGGGCAAATTTTGTGCGTTTTTCAGTAGAATATTTCAAGGATAGAATCAAATATTTCGAAATATGGAACGAATGGAACGTGCCAAGTTATTGGGGCGATGTCGTCGATACGCAGCTTTATATAAGGCTTGCAAAGATTGCCATAAAAATAATCAGGGAGTGTGCGCCGGATGCTAAGATCATGCTTGGCTCCATTTCGGGTTTTTGCTACGGTATGTCTGCGTGGAGTGAGGAAGAACTTGCTGAAAAAGAAAAGACATTACCGATTTTGGGTGCTTTACCTGAGCTTGCAGCTGATGTAGATGTTATAGGGTTTCATCCCTTTTATCAGCCGGATACCGAGGGTGTGTACTACCGTAAATATGCTGACGACGTTCGTACTTTCAAATCCTATTGTGAGTTAAAGGGCTTTAAAGGAACAGAATACATGGCGAGTGAATTTAATGTCGGTGCAAACTATCCGCCTCTGGAAGGTGAATACTGGTGGGGATCCATAAACTATACTGAGATACAGAAAGCCAAAATTATATCACAACTACATGTTAAGCATACGGCGCTTGGATTGGAATCGTTCTTCTGTGAATTGTGGTCATCAACGTACCCGTTGGATCTATCGTTATTGAGACGTACCGTTGCATCTTATCCCGTTGTGGCACTTAATCCTCAGGCTGCCTACTATGCTACACGTAACCTTGCCACTGCGCTTGATGAGCTAATGCCTGCTGAATTTGGTTTTGAAGCATCAGTCAATGCTGAGGAGCTTGAAACGTGGTCTCTTGAAAAAGATGTTGAGAAAGTTCTCGCAGTTTGGTTTGCGGGTTCGGTTGTTGAAGATTGTGAAGGTAGTCAGGTGAATTTTTTATTTGATTTCGAAGCGAAATCGGGTTCTGCTTATAACCCGCTTACTGGAGAGTTGTTTGAACTGGATATTGACATAAACGACAAAAAGACTGCTGTTGATGGCATTATTGTGCGTGATTATCCATTGTTGTTAAGATTTAGCTGCTAAAATGAAATTGATAAATGGCTGTGAGAAAAAGAAATAGCAAAAAATTAGCATTCACTGCCCAAGAGAGTGAATGCTAATTTTTTTGTATAATAATATTGTTGACATATTTAGAATATGTAGTAGAATATCAGTAGGTACATAAGATAATATTGGTTGAGGTGAAATTATGATTTACTCAATTCTTATAATGTTCGTCTTTTCTGTGATTCTCATTATTAAGAACTATAAAAACAAATTCACATGGATGTTTATATTTATGTTTAGCGGGCTTACATTATCACTGTTTGCAATACTTCTATATATAATTAAACTGTCTAATTACAGAGCCATTTTTACACTCGATAATTATATGTATATAGCACTGAGCAAGCTAACAATTAACTTTTACAATGTTTCTTCAATGATCAATATAGGAATAAGCATATTTTTGTTTTCTCTATGGTGCTTTGCTAGCTTTTACACATATCGAAAGCACAGATTTGCACTAAAAAATATCATTAAAGGCATATTAACATTTCTGCCTATAATGTTCTATCTTTATGTTAATTCGCCACAAGCAGGAAAGACATTTTATCTAATGATAAATACAACTGAGAATGAAGCGGTTCGGGATTTTTTAAATAGATTATTGGACGGCATACATTTCCTTAATTACCTGATAATAATATTCTATCTTCTTTATCCGTTTTGGGTGATTAGTAAAAGTTATCGGGCGACCCAAATTAAATTCAAAAAAGTTCATTCTATTATTTTTTGTATATGTTTACTTTTGATGGATGCATTTTTTGTTAGCGTGTTCATAATCGGTCCATTTAGGCATCTTAGCGTAAATAATCGGGATCTATTAAAATTTAGTGATACATGGCCGGAATATACTCAGTATTTCTATACGTATATGCCATTGGTTATACTCTTGGTACTTGAGGTAATATTCTATTTTTTAATCAGATTCAAGTTGCTTGACCGAGTAGATATTATGAAGAAGTTGGTTATTTCTAGAAATTCACAGCTTTTGGCAAAGGATGTAAGAACTGTTTTTCATTCATACAAAAATACTCTGCTTTCCATTGAAATACTGGAAATGAAGGTTGAAAAGGATTATGGTACTGAAAAGGGATTGGAAAATCTTAAGGAAATAAAAACAATGGCAAGAGATTCTATGAATGCGGTAAGCAGGTTTCTTGATATGTTTAACGAACTACGAATCACTATTGATGCGATAAATGTAATTGACTGTGTTAAAGAAGCGTTAAATAAGGCATTAATACCAAACAATATAAAGATAACGAATATGATAAACGTTTCCGAGATACTGATATTAGGGGATTATCATCATATAACTGAGATGTTTCGCAATCTACTTTTAAATGCGGTTGATGCAATAAAAGAAAATGCAACAGAGCACGGTGAAATATTAGTTTCAATGGAATGCGAAGACGATTGGGTCTGTATTTATGTTCAAGATAATGGAAGCGGTATTTCGAAAAAAGATTTGAAAAAGGTATTCAATCCTCTGTTTTCAACTAAAAATACATATCAGAACTGGGGAATTGGTTTGTCATATGTATATAAGGTTGCAAGCGCGCATTTGGGGTATGTTTTTGTTGAGAGTGAACTTAAGAAGTTTACGAGGTTTCAAATTTTGTTGCCAACGCTAAGAGGGAGTGATAAATATGAGCAATATTAAAATAGTAATATGCGATGATATGCAGCAAATCAGAGATTATTTTTCAATGATTATTGAAAATGAGGCGGATATGGAGGTAGTTGGAATTGCATCAAGTGCGTCTGAGGTAGTTCGATTAGTTAAAGAGACTCATCCAGATATTGCGCTTATAGACATACAGATGGAAAGCGGAGATTCAGGTATATTGGCAACTGAACAGATTAAGGCGGAATACCCTGATGTGAAAGTTATTATTATCACAATTCATGAAGAGGACGAATTGATATTCAGAGCATACGGTGTAGGGGCGGTTGACTATATCTTGAAAACATCATCGGTGACGGAAATATTGAACTCAATTAGAAATGTTAACAAAAATGAATTTTTCATACGTCCGTTTGTTGCCCATAAGATAATGGAGGAATTTACCAGACTGAAAAATGAGAAAAATAGTCTAATGTACACTGTTATGATTATGACAAAACTAACAAATGCCGAGATAGAAATTTTGAAGGCCATTTATAATGGGTATACCCGTAAGGAAATAGCACTACAACGCTCAGTAGAGATGGTTACGATAGACACACAAATTGGGAATATATTGAAAAAGTTCGGCTATAAAAATTCAAAAGAATTAATTAAAACATTAAAGCAGCTTAGAGTTTTTGAACTTTTTGAAAAAGATAAAAATATATGAAATCTAAAAAGGAGTGATTCTCCTAAAAAACTATGATATCTTATCATGGTTTTTTTGCTTTTTTAAGCTTGAAACCACAAATACCATTATAAAATATCATACTACTGCGACATTAAAATTTATGTTATAATCACCATAGTTAGAAAAATAAATCTACTTGAATTAGGGCTCAATAAAGTTCAAATAAATTTCAGAGGAGGTTTTTGTTAATGAAAACAAAAAAATGGAGAAAGATAATCTCGGTCCTGCTATCTATGACCGTTGTTATCACAATGTTACCTACTTTACTCGTTGGTGTGTCCGCTGCAAGTGCACCGTTTTCTTTCACTGATGATTTTAGTTATGATCAGGCTGGAGGAACGAATCTAAGTGGTCAAACCTTTGGCCAAAACTGGCAGAATTCCGCTCAATCCAATGGACTTGGCTATATGAGTTCGGCGGTTGCCACAGATCCTGATAATGCCGCAAATAAAGTAATGGGTATTTATGGAGGCGGTGATGCACTAAGCGGCGTTGACCTTGCTGTCTCAACCGCGGGTATTAGCTCAGCAAAGATAGTTCAAGTGGACATTCGTGGTGCCGGGTATAATAATAACTATAAATATGGATTAAATGTTATGACCAAAACTGGGAGCGACGAGCTTTCGGATCGTTATCAACTTTTAGTTAACGGTGGAACATGCAGTTTTGTAAAAATGGTAAACTATAATGGGTCAGTTTCTCAGTCAAGCTCCACGGCAATGACTAATATGAATACATGGTATACATTTAGGCTTATACTGAATGGCTCAAATATATCATGGTCGATAACGCAGAAAGGCGGCGATTACTCGTGGACGGGAAGTTATACGGATCCATCACCATTAGCAGCTTCTTCAGTCCAGCTTTACATGTCGGGTCAATGGAATCCTCCTGCTTTCTTTGATAACTTTGCTATTAGGGATTATGATAGTTTCTTAGATGGTGGCGTTGAGCCTGACAACGTTATGTATCAGAATGTGGCATGTAGCAAGCATGTAGTAACGCCAGCAAATTCACCTGCCGGAATTAGCAATGCTAATGACGGCAATGCAGCGACGGTATACACAGCAACGACAGGTGCGCCATATGCAATTGATCTTGGCGCGGCATATATTCCAAGGCGGTTGCAGCTTTTCGGACTCACAAATTCAGGTGGGGCGCTTGATATTAAAGCTTCAAACGATGCAAACACATGGACGACTATTACAAATACCGGAACAACAGGAAGCTCGGGAACAGAAGATTGGAACTGGGTGAATACGGTTTCTGCGAATTCATACAGATACATAAGAATTGAACGGCAAAGCGGCAGCGAAAGCTACGGGTTTGGAGAGATTAAGGTTTTAAGTGCAGTAGACCTAAGTGCAACGCTTAAGTTGCCTATTGATGCATTCATTTATCTATTGCCAAGGATTAACGGAGCAGACGCATTTACAGGTGCAACATGGACAACAACAAATTCGAGCGTGGCAAGAGTTAATAATGGGATGGTCTCCCCAATATATTATGGCAGTACTGCAATAACTTCGACAGTTGGCTTAAACTCTCTTACTGTTAATGTGAGCGTGGGCGGTAATGGCTGTTTTATAGATGATTTCAACTATAACCTTGCTGGTGGGACAAATATAGATGGTCAAACCTTTGGCCAAAACTGGCAGAATTCCGCTCAATCCAATGGACTTGGCTATATGAGTTCGGCGGTTGCCACAGACCCTGATAATGCCGCAAATAAAGTAATGGGTATTTATGGAGGCGGTGATACACTAAGCGGCGTTGACCTTGCTGTCTCAACCGCGGGTATTAGCTCAGCAAAGATAGTTCAAGTGGACATTCGTGGTGCCGGGTATAATAATAACTATAAATATGGAATAAATGTTATGACCAAAACCGGGAGTAATGAGCTTTCGGATCGTTATCAGCTTGCAGTTGACGGTGGCACGTGCAGTTTTGCAAAAATAGTAAACTATAATGGGGAGGCTTCTCAGTCAAGCCCAACGGCAATGACTAATATGAATACATGGTATACATTTAAGCTTATACTGAATGGCTCAGATGTATCATGGTCGATAACGCAGAAGGGTGGCGGATACTCGTGGACAGGAAGTTATACGGATCCATCGTCGTTAGCGACTTCTTCAGTCCAGCTTTATATGTCGGGTCAATGGAATCCTCCTGCTTACTTTGATAACTTTACTTTTAAAAGCTATGACGCCTATATGGTTAGTGGCGCAGAACCTAATAGTGTAATGTATCAGAATGTTGCGTGCGACAAAGCGGTAATTTTGCCATCGAGCACTGTAACAGGCATAGAGAATGCTAATGACGGCAATACATCAGCATCATATACTTCTGCTGGCGGGGCGGCATATGCGGTCGACCTTGGAGCGGCTTATCCAATAAGGCGAGTTCAGATTTTGGGATTGTCAAATACAAATGAGCCGATAGATATAATGGTTTCAAACGATGCTGCAACTTGGTTGACATTGACAAATACTGGAACTATAGGCAACGGCGGAGCGGCGGATTGGAACTGGGTAAATGTCACCACCCCGCAACAGTACAGATTTATAAAGATTGCGCCTCAAAGCGGCAGTAACAGCTATAGCTTCACTGAGTTAAGAGTATTAACCGATGTCGACAACAGTACATTAAATGTTAAGCTTAATTCGGGGCTTTATCTCTTCCCAAGGATTACAGGTGCCGACGCATTCACAGGTACATCGTGGACAAATTCACAACAGGGATTTGTGTCTGTAAATAATGGAACAATATTACAGCCAATTTCAAGAACAACTTCTGGACCTGTAACAGTAACCGGAACGAAAAATGGTAATTCTGTTAGTACAAACGTAAATGTTACAGACGCATATTCTGTCGTTAATAGCAACGACAACTTTACAGTGAGCTTAGGAGCAAAGGTTACTAAGACTGATCCGACCGCCATAGTTGCTTTTTATGATTCAAGCAACAACCTTATAAGATGTGAAATTGTAAATATTTCTTTAATAAATAAGAATGTTGATGAGGTAACATTTAATGCAACAAAATATACTGCAAATAGTACTAAGGTATTTTTGTGGGATGGAGGCATAGTTAGCTTAAAACCGTTGATACCTGCATGTATAATTAATTAAAATATTTAAGACATTGACGCGGCAATATAGAGTAAAATAAGAATTTTGATTGCCGCGTTTAATAAAAAAGCAACGTATATCACTTAATGTCGTTATTGATTTTAAAACACAAAATTAGGGAGTGGAAAATGTGAAAAGGTTATATAAAATCACTACAGTCATGCTGTGCACAGTTATGCTTGCTATGTCATTTGCAGGCTGTGCAAATAAGGCAACAATGAATCAGAATAGTGAAGTGAAAACAGTTCATATCTGGTCGCTTAATTCACACAGTAAGGGTATTATGAATGAACTTGTTTCTACTTATAATAGCACTATTGGTAAAGAAAAAGGGATTAATATTGTATACGAAGTAAAAGAAAATAATTTCAATCAAACATTGGATTTGGCAATTGCGTCGAATCAGGCGCCAGAAATATTCAATCAGACAGGTATACAACAACAAGCTGAAAATGGGGTTATAGCAGCAATTGAGGATATGCCTGGAGGAAGCAATTTCTTAGAAAAATACCATGACTATCTAATTAAGAATTTTAATACATATAACGGAAAAAACTATTCAGTTCCGTACAGTATTACGACAATGGGACTTGCCTATAATAAGGAAATGTTTAAAAGAAAGGGTATCGTAGATGCAAACGGAGAAGCTAAACCGCCATTAACCTATGATGAAATGAGGGCTGATGCAAAGCTGTTAACAGATACATCTAAGCAGGAATATGGTATTGCAATGCCCCTAAAATGGGATGGTTTTTTCAGTTATGATATTGTGAGAACAGCTGTGGCGAGCGTAGGTTATGAATTGTTTGATCCTACAAAGGGTGAATACAATCTTGATGGATTGAAGCCAATATTAAATATGTATATGGGAATTAAGAATGATAAAAGCTATTTCCCTGGTGCGGATGGACTTGATAATGACCCTGCTCGTGCTCAATTCTCTGAAGGTAGAATTGGTATGAAAATTTCCGAATCATGGGATGTTGGCGTGTTCAATGACCAGTTTCCTGCAAAGATGGACTGGGGGGTTGCACCTCTACCTGTTGCGAATGCAGATGTCAGATATAAACAATTTTTGGACTGTGGCAGCGTATATAATATTAATAAGAAGACACTAGATAATGCTGGTGCTGATAAGGTAATGAATGTCTATGAGTGGATAAATAGCGATGAAGTAATTAAGGAACTATATAAGGCAGGAATGAATATACCATATAATCCGGATATTGTAAAAGATGTAAAGCTCGATAACCCTAAACATGGTTGGGAAGATTTTTGTAGATTAGGAAAGATAAGCGCAAGCGCTCCAGGTGGTGTACCGATTGATATTTCAGGAGAAAAAGATGCTAAGGCAGTTTTTTATGAAGAAATATGGGCAGGAAAGATTTCGATTGATGATGCAATAAAGGATTTAAATACAAGGTATAATATTGGAATGAAAAAGAAGTTACATGGAGACAGCACTATAAAATTGGATGATTATATAAATAAGGCTTGGGATTCGAGATTGAAGTAAGAAAGAAGGAATATGAAACAGTGGGACAGTTCTTGTGTTTAATTACATATGAACTGTTCCAAGGTTTAGACTCAATGAATACTATTTTTTTGAAAACTAGGGTGTGATATTTTGAACAAAATTATGCAAATAATGCCTGTAAAAAAGCATATGAAATCAAGCTTAAAAAGCGGTTACGTGACTGATTCTATACAAGCATACATTATGATTTCGCTACCGATAATTGGATTTTTCGTTTTTACCTTGTATCCTATTATGTGGGCGATTAAATGGGCTTGGTTTACTTATGACATGATACCGTCACATACAAGGTTTGTCGGGTGGCAAAACTTTGTTACTGCTTTTACACATGATAAGGATTATTGGGCATCATGGGGTAATACATTTTTGTTTGCCATATTTAAAATGCCAATTGAGTTGACGTTGGCGTTTATCGTCTCTGTGCTACTTAATGGTAAGATTAGGGGCAAGGGATTCTTAAGGTCAATATTCTTTATGCCAAATATTATAAGTCTTGCAATAATAGGACTTATTTTTTCAAATATGTTCGGATATTTTGGTGTTGCAAATGGTCTTCTTCTAAAATGGCACATTATCGATGTGGGGATTGACTGGTTTAGTACAAAATGGACGGCAATGGCAGTAATTGTGTTTGCATCAATATGGAATACATTTGGCATTAATATCCTATATTTTCTTGCCGCATTGCAGAATGTTCCACAGGAAATATACGAATGTGCAAAGCTTGACGGAGCAAATAAGTTTACCGTAATGTTCAAAATAACTTTGCCTATGATAGCACCTGTTCTGCAGACAATATTAATGCTTTCAATTATGGGGACGCTTTCCACATGTGATATCATACTAGTTATGACAAACGGCGCTCCAAGTGGACAGACAAATGTTGTTATGACATATCTTATTAACAATTTTGTACCGGGATTTACTAATTCTGGGGCAAATATTGGATATGGCTGTGCGCTTTCAATTATTACAGCATTAATTATTGGCGGCATTACTTTTATATATATGAAGATAAGTAAAAAACTGTCTTCAATATATTAAGGGAGGGATTAAATCATGAAACGTGAATTTAGCATTTTGAATCTGATATCTTATTTATTTTTGTTTGTAATTTTAATAGTCACAATTTTCCCTATTTTTTATACAATTTCAGCATCGTTTAAAACAAATGCTGAGATTATGACAAATCCGGGGAGTGTTTTACCAATAAAGCTTACTTTTGATAATTATAAGGTTGCATGGAATTCAGCAGATTTTAACGTTAAAATCCTTCTTTGGAATAGCATATATTTTACTGTGTTCAGCGTTATCTTTGCAATTTTGCAATCAACAATGGGGGGATATGTTTTTGCTAGAGGGAACTTTCCAGGGAAAAATACTGTATTTGGTATATTTACCGGTCTTATGTTTATTAATTTGGGTTCAATAACCGTATATCCTCTGCTTAATATAGTTTCCGCTATACACTTGAACGGGTCGCTTTGGGGGCTTATCGTAATGGGCATATTTGGCATGAGCATGATTTTTGTGTATATTGTTCGAGGATTCATAAACACTTTGCCTAAGGAATTAGATGAGGCGGCGAAAATTGACGGGTGCAGTTTTATCGGCATATTTTTCAAAATAATATTACCACTTTTAAAGCCTGTAATTGCTACAATAGGAATACTTACTTTTCAGAGCACGTGGAATTCATATCTAATGCCTACAATATTTACTCTTGGCAATCCTTCGCAGAGGACTATTATTGCTGGCGTGGTCGCGCTGAAAAATACAGGAGGTGCGGCCTCCGCCTGGAATCTAATGCTTGCCGGTTCGGTCATTTCAATTGTACCTGTACTTGTGGCATTTGCTATTGGAAACAGATATTTTGTTTCGGGACTTGCAAGCGGAGCGGTTAAAGGTTAAAATTATTATTAGGAACAGGGGGAATATATATGAGATTTTTAAAAGGTTTGATAGCTTTAAGTGTTATTATGTCAGTAATAACAACAAGTATTTGTTTTTCGGATGCTGCACAGGAATCTGATTTTACTGATGATTTTAGTTATGGACCGTTGTCTAATGTCACGGGGGGTGGGAAACTAATCGGTAATAACTGGCAGTCGTCTGTGCAGGCGGACGGTCAAGGAAGTATGGTTGCGTGGGTGAATGGTGCACCAGATGATAAAAAAAATGAGGTTCTATATATTCAATCTAACTATACGGGTGCAGTAGACCTTGTAGCCCCACATTCTGGAATCAGCTCAAAGAAAGTCTATCAGGCGGATATTCGGAGCTCGGTGGCGGGTTCTAATCAGCAATTCGGTATTATGGCTACGACAGCAATCGGTGGTAGCGAGCTTGCAAACCGTTATCAGTTGACATGTGCAAAAGGTACGTGTTTTTTTGTAAAACAAATCAATTATGCAGACCAACATGCAAAAACCGCCCCTAATACAATTGCCGATACCAGCAAATGGTATACCTTTAAGATGATATTTGATGGTTCGAATATTTCTTGGTCAATAACAGAGAAGGGCGGCAGTTTATTTTGGGCGGGAAGCTATACCGATCCTTCACCTTTGAATATTACAAACCTTATGCTTCATACCAATGGAACAGATTCCGCTACGGCTTGCTTTGATAATGTTGCATACAGAGAATACCAGTCATATGTATTTGACGGAGAACCTGAAAATGTTTTATATCTTAATACGGCATATAATAAACAAACAATTGCCGCAACCGAAGCAGCGAACGGGAGCAGCGTTGTAAATGCGAATGACGGTGATATTAATACAAAATTTATTACAAACGGTACAGGCACACAGCAATACGCAGTTGATCTAGGTCAGAAATATGTTATTCGGCGCTTGCAGATTTTGGGCTTGGGTTCGAATACTGCCAATTTAGGAAACGACTTATATATTCAGGCGTCGAACGATGAAAGCTTTGGTGTGCCTGTAGATATAGTTCGGATAAACACCTCGCTTATCAATAATGGTAATTTTGATTGGGTTAATACCGTTGAGTTTTCACCGTACAGATATGTGCGCCTTATACGCAAGGAATCTGGTGACAGTTTAGGCTTTGGCGAATGCAGGGTTTTGACTGATATAGATGAAAATGATACTATAAATATATTTACAAGGTCAAAAGCAGAATGTTTTTTAAGAATGAACAGGCAGGATAATACAGACATCGCAGTTTGGACGTCCTCCGTTCCGGCTTTTGCAACAGTATCCGGTGGTTTAGTGTCTGGTGTTACAGATGGGTCGGCACTTATAACAGCAAGTTTGAATAATGTTGCATTAACCACTAATGTCAAAGTAATAGGTGAGATTACACTTGCACAGCAAAACGGAACAGTACAGCAATATGTGGAGAGTAAAAGTCCAATAATTGAAGCGATTAACAACGCAATGACAGCAAAAAATACAACTTCACTAAAAGCAATTATCTTTGGAACAGTTGCGCCAAGTCTTTCGCAGATACTGGATTTTAACTATGATAATATAAAAGATTATAACGAAGATAAGATTGATGCATTGATTAATAGTCTTATAACCTATCAGCCATTCTGTCAAAGCAACGGAACTATATCGTTGGAGAATATCGAAAATATGATACAATCTCTTAATATTGAGATTGCAGTCGGAGAGCTTGATAATATTGCAGACGCAATAACAATAAGTGATTTATTAATCAAGAATAACGATTATTATTCATTGAATTTAGAAGATGAGTATTATTTGAAATACAAAGACATTGTATTGACTTCATTTGAAAATCACACATTTAAGAATGTAACTGATTTAAAAGAGTGCTTTATCAAAGCATATATCATGCCAGCTTTTAAAGGTACAATATCGTATAAAATGATAAAAGGTATTATTGAAGATATTAAAACTGGAACTGATATTGATTTTTCGCATTATGACAACATAGATGACAAGGATGAATTTTACATGTATTTAATTGAAAATAAAAGTTCAATTAATACCTTGGAAGATATTATTTCATATACAAATAATTATACGCCAGCTCCAACACCAACGCCTAAGCCAGAAAAATCCAGAAGTGGAAGCGGCGGTTCTAGTTCAGTTATAAGAATAGACCCGATTCCAGAGCAATTACCTGTAATTGTACAGGAGGAGTCTCTGTATCCTGACATTGCAATAAGTGACTGGGCATATGAGGGAGTTAAATTCCTTACTGCGAAAAAGGCTGTAAAAGGCTATGAAAACGGTAATTTTGAGCCGAATAATGAGGTAACACGTGCTGAATTCATTAAAATGCTTTTAGTCTCGTTTGAAATTCCTTTGCAAACCGAGGGTGATGTGTTTACTGATGTAAATAATGATGACTGGTATTATCAGTATATGTTGACGACAAAAGCTAACAAAATATTACTAGGAGATTTTAATAATATTTGCAATCCGAATTCTTATATTACACGACAGGAGATGGCTGCACTTGTATATCGTACCTTAAATACAAACAAGATGGAGATAAATAATATAAATGAGCCTGTCATATTCACTGACGCAGATGAAATTCCAGATTGGGCATACACAGCGGTAATGAAACTTCAAAGCGCAGGCATAATCAGTGGTATGGAAAATGGCTCATTCCAGCCACTTGGACTTGCAACCCGTGCACAGGCATCAAAGGTTATATATCAAGCAGTTACAAAAACGCAGAACACTATAAGTGAGGGAGCGGTAAAATGATGAAAATTAATTTTCATAAGTATACTGCTATTGCTTTAATGTGTGCATTATCATTAATTAATATAAGCTGTTTTGCCGATGGACCTTCCGAGGAACAAGTGTTGCAGGATAAATCTGGCATGATAAGTGCAAATTACAGTGCTGATGTAGTTGTAAATGAAAGTAATGTGATAAGAGATGCCAGCAAAGATCTCTTAGGGGTTGATTGCGAGTATGAATTTACTGAATCATTATTGAAGGACCCCGGTTCCGGTTCAACTGAGCTTTCCGATGCCTTCAAGGAAGTAGCAAAAGACTTTTACACCATCCCTGTTTCAAGAAACGGTGGCACTCCAAGTCAAACATATAAATGGCGCAATATAATAGGACCATATAAGGACAGAAAGTCTAGTATAAATCCGATTACGAATAGTACATTACTGCCGCCGGTTTACGGTCCGGTTGAATGGATAAAATCAATACTACTAATCAATCCAAACGCTAAATTTATCGTTGACTTCAATATGTATGATACTCCGCAGGAAAATGCCGAATATGCTCAGTTCTTGTGTGCACCGGCTGATTCAAAATGGGGCATTGTGCGTGCACAGTATGGACTTCCGGATCCTGTAAATGTAATGGCATTTGAACTTGGCAATGAGCTTGACTTCTCTCATGACCTTGATAATGACTTAACAGTATACAGTGAAAATCTAATTAAGGCTTGGGGTGGAGACCCGAATAACTACAAAGGTTACCTTGAGTTATATTGTACAAGGGCACAGGCAACGATAGATGCAGTGCGAAATGTACTTCCAGACACTAAATTCAGCGTTATTGGAAAATCCACCGCGTATGCAGTTTTTGAACCGAACTATCATAAAGATACCAGCGAAGAGATGATTACAAGTATGTACTGGAGATATTGGACGATAGGCGTTATTAAAGCACTTGGTAAAAGTATTGACTATATGACGATACATATTTACTATTCCGGCTATAGCGTACCTTTTTGCGAAAAATATACGAACCAGTACAGAAAAGACGTAGATGAGACACTCCCAGGTAATAATATTAAATTCCTTATTACGGAGCATGCGACGTGGTGTAATGATAATTCGCCGGATGGAAGGGCGCTGAGAGGTAACCTTAGAACAGCCGAATTTCTCAATTATATGTATAAAAGACCTGATATAGCGGCTATGACATATTTTGGAATTATGGATATTCGCTGGAGAATGTTAGATTATATAGATAACAAGTTATACCTTACCGGTACTGAGCACTTATACAAGGCGTATGAAAGTGGTCTTGGCGACCGTATTGTTAAATCAGATGTCAAATGTGACAATGCGTTGGCGCAAAGTGACAACGATAAGGTGGCATTTACAGCACTTGCTACTGCAAATGGAGAAAGAGGGCTTAACCTGATACTTGTTAATTGTTCTCCAAGCGTCACGTTTGATTTGAATTTTGAGTTTGAGAATAAGTATAAACTGAAGGAAGAAACAGTTTATACTGCTCCAAATATAGAGTCTTATGTTATGTCGGAAAAAACTAACAATGTTTTCACTACCACCACAACACAAAAGGATGAGGATAATTTTACCACTTATAAGATGCCGAATAAAAGTATGGTAATACTTAAACTTGAGGCAAACACTGATATTACTGGTTCGGCGGATATTGACTTAAATGGTGACCAGGAAGATCCTGCTGTGAAAAGTGTGTTTAGCGATACAGCTAACAGCTGGGCGGATTCGGAGATTAATAAGATGGCATCTTTAGGCTTTGTAAAAGGCGTTACCGAAGAGACCTTTGAGCCGCAGAGCCTTGTTACAAGAGCTGAGTTTGCCACCATTCTTTCAAGAACTCTTTCGCTTAAGACAGATGGTTATAATAAGTCATTTTTTGATGATGTTGATACTAATGCGTGGTATTATGGCAATGTAAGTGCTGTATATTGTGAAGGTCTATTAAGAGGAAACGGTAATAAATTATTCGATCCAGATGACAACATTACATTGGAAGAGTTGGTTACGATAGTAATGCGTGCGTATGGCAATTACAAACTGGATACTAATACGGTAGATTCAGACATAGTACTTAAAGAATTCGTAAATAAAGACAGCATTTCGGACTGGGCAACAGAGTCTATTGCGTTTGCGGTTAAAGCCGGCATAATTGATAACTTATATGAAAACAGAAATTTTGAGCCAAAGTCAAATGCAACTAGGGCACAAGCGGCTGTCATAATGTGCAGGATTTATAACATAATTAGTGCAAAGAAAAATTAGCTTAGTTGAGGGGGTATATTATGTATATACGAAGAATAGCATTGATTTTGCTGACAACAATGATTTTTGCATTACTTAACACAACCGGTTATGCCGATGGACCTTCCGAGGAACAAGTTCTGCAGGATAAATCGGGTATTATAAGTGCAAATTACAGTGCTGATGTAGTTGTAAATGAAAGCAATGTTATAAGGCCTGCCGACAGAGACCTTTTAGGACTTGATACTGAGTATGAATTTGTTCCAGGAATAACGAAGGAGCCAGACTATACTGAGCTTACAGATGGTTACAAGGATATAATAAAAGATTTTTATACAATTCCAGTTTCAAGGAATGGTGGCACACCGAGCCAGACTTATGAGTGGCGAAATATAATAGGACCTTTTAAAGACAGAAAGATTAGTAATAATTCGGTTAGGAATAGTTCGTTGCTTCCACCGATTTTAGGCCCAGTAGAATGGATAAAATCAGTACTGATAATTAATCCCAAAGCAAAGTTTATTGTTGACTTCAATATGTTTGAAACTGCACAGGAAAATGCAGATTACGCACAATTTTTGTGTGCCCCAGCTGATTCCAAATGGGGTATGTTGCGTGCAAAGTATGGGCTTACAGATCCAGTTAATGTAATGGCATTTGAACTGGGGAATGAGCTTGATTTTGGTCAAGATCTTGATGTTGACCATATAATAAGTCAAAATGATATGAAGGCATGGGGAGGAGACCCTAAAGTTGACACTTCATATGTTGAGTTATATTGCAAAAGGGCCCAAGCAACAATTGACGCAGTAAGAAAGGTACTCCCAGATGCAAAATTCAGCGCGTGTGGGAAAACTGCTCCATTTGCAATTTTCGAACCTTCATATCATCAAGACACCAGCGATAATCAAGTTAATAGTATGTATTGGAGATATTGGACGATAGCAGTTATAAAAGCTCTTGGTAAAGATCTTGACTTTATGACACTGCATGAGTACTACTCTGGGTTTGCCGTCCCAACAATAAATCGTTTTACAGACCAGTTCAGAAAAGATGTGGATGATACGCTTCCTAATAATAAAATAAAATTTCTTATTACGGAGCATGCAAAATGGCCATCAGTAGAAGGTAATACACCAGACCCCAAATCTCTCGACGGATGTCTTAGAACAGCAGAATTTCTCAATTTTATGTATAAGAGACCTGATATAGCGGCAATGACATATTTTAATTTTATGGGACTTGTGAGCTGGGGATTTCTAGAATATATTGATGAACAGCTATATCTGACAGGACCAGAACGTATTTACAAGGCATATATGAGTGGCTTGGGTGACCGTATTGTTAATTGTGATGTCAAAAGCGACAATGCTTTGGCACAAAGTGACAATGATAAGGTGGCATTTACAGTACTTGCAACAGCGAACGGAAAAAGAGGACTTAATATAATACTTATAAATTGCACGCCTAGCAATACGTTTGATTTGAATTTCAAGTTTGAAAACAAGTATAAACTAAAAGAAGAAACAGTTTTTACGGCTCCAAATTTAAGTTCTTATGTTATGTCGGAGAAAACCAAAGATGTTTTCACAACCATCACAACACAAAAAAACGAGGATAATTTTACCACTTATAAGATGCCAAATAAAAGTATGGTAATACTTAAACTTGAGGCAAACACTGATATTAGTGGTTCTGCGGATATTGACTTGAACGGTGACCAGGAAGATCCTGCTGTGAAAAGTGTGTTTAGCGATACAGCTAACAGCTGGGCGGATTCAGAGATTAATAAGATGGCATCTTTAGGCTTTGTAAAAGGAGTTACCAATGAGACCTTTGAGCCGCAAAGCCTTGTTACAAGGGCGCAGTTTGCCACCATGCTTTCAAGAATTCTGTCGCTTAAGACAGATGGATATAACAAGTCGTTTTTTAATGATGTTGATACTAATGCGTGGTATTTCGGCGATGTGAACGCCGTATATAGTGAAGGTCTATTAAGAGGTAACAGTGACAAATTATTCGAGCCGGATGCAAATATTACCATGGAGCAGCTTGTTACAGTTGCAATACGTGCGTGTAATGCCTACAAACCGGATAATAATAGTACTGTGTATGCAGAGCTTATGCTTAAAGACTTTAAATATAAAGACATCATCTCCGATTGGGCTGTAGAACCTGTTGCTTTTGCAGTTCAAAACGGAATAATCAAAAACTTGTATGAGAACGGAAATTTCAAAGCGCAGATGGAAGCAACGAGAGCAGAAACAGCAGTTATATTATACAGACTTTATAACATTATAAATGTAAAATAAAGTTGATAGTTTATTTGAGGGGGTACATTATGTATATACGAAAAAAAGTGGCATTTTTGCTGTTAACAATTATTTTTGCAATTAACATTTCAGTTGCACCGTTAATTTATGCATCGTCAAATACATATCCTGATGTAACAGACGCAAGTCTGGATAAAACAGTATCACTACTGTCAGCATTAGGTATTATGCAGGGAGTGAGTGACGGAAACTTTAAGCCGGACGACAAATTAACACGAGGGGAATTGGCGGATATTATTCTTAGGATGTTAAATTTTACGCCTGATAGTATGGTTTCCGGCAAAGTCCATGAATTTTACGATGTTAAGGAAAGTGCCCCTTTATATAAAATAATAGCTGCTGTAGACGCATTAGGCATAATTGAAGGTTATAATGACAACACTTTTCGACCTGAACAACCTGTGATAGTTGGGGATGCTGTTCAAATGCTTCTTAAATCAATGGGCTATGCCACTCTTGCAGACCAAAAGGGAGGAGATTCAATCGGATATCTTTCAATCGCAACAAGCTTAGGACTAATAAATGGATTGGGGATATCTACAGATTCAGAATTGTCGCGTGGTAACGCAGCTAAGCTTATATTCGGTTGCCTTAAAGCACCAATTTTTAAGCAAATTAGATTTGGTACTAAAAATGAATTCAATACTGATAAAAACATCTCAATGCTTTCAGAATATCATGATATTTATAAGGATGAAGGTAAAGTCCTTGGGACAAATATTACATCTCTTGTTGAATCTAAAACATTAAAAGACCAAATATTAATTGATAATACAACATTTAATATTAAAAATTCATTATATAACGATCTCATAGGATATAAGGTAGAGTTTTATTATAAGGAAAATAAAACTGGCAATAATGATTTAATTTATATGTGCAAACAAGATAATGTTGATGAAATAGATATTAATTCAGAAGATGTTATATTTTTTGACAATAATGTTCTTTCTTATAGTTTGTCAGAAAATAGTAAAATTGAGAAAGAAAAAATTTCGCTTGTGCATGATATTATATTGAATGGGAAACGCATTATCAATTATGATAAAAGTATATTTTTACAAAAGACAGGCAGTATAACACTTGTATCAAATAATACATCGGACGAATATGACTTAATTAACATTAACACATTTGTTAATGTTGTTGTAAGTGCCGTCAGCTTTGATAACAATATAGTAAATATACTCCCAAGTTACAATCTTAAACGAATAAAAATTGATATTGCCAACAAAGACATGCATTTTGAAGTCGTAGATCCAGATGGGAAAAAACTGACGGTAGATGACCTTACCTCATTGAGCCCAAATTCATTGTTAAGCATTTACACCGATGTCTGTGAAACCATCAATGGTTATACAGTTCCGTCTAACGATGCTAAATATTATAAAATTATAATTTGTACAAATAGTATTGCGGGAAAGCTAACTGAAAAAAATGCTTCCGATAATTCTATGACAATTGATGACAAAGAGTTTAAAGTTTCATCATCGAACTTTCTGAATGAGAATAATAATAAAGCCGATATAGGATTAAAAGGCACATTTTATCTTGATAATGATGGGAAGATTGCCTCATGGATAAAGGATAACGCTAACTCAAGTGAGTTGGTGTATGGTTACCTAATTAGAGCTGCCCAAGATAAATCTATTGATAAGACCCTACAGCTTAAGATTTTAACAATGAGCGGCGATATTAAAGTGTTTAATTGCAAGAAGAAGTTCTTGCTAAATGAAAAAGCTCCTAAATCAACTGATATCGCAATTGCATCGCTTCAATCATCCGCAAAGATGATTGATATAGATATGACAGGAGTATCACAGCTTATTAAATATATGACGAACAGCGACGGAAACATATCGGAGATCGAGACTGTGCTTGCAGATGTCGGATTGCCTGAAGGCGTCGATGAAGATCACCTGCATCGGGATGGATTGAGAGAATCGCTGTTCAGAAGGAATGATAATGGGGGAAGCCTTTATTATTACGACGGTATAGTTAAGTATAACAATCCGAAATTTATATTCAATGTGCCTATAACAGAAACTGAAAATGACGAAGATTACGGGGTGAATGGTACGTGGAAAAACTATGACCCAAATATTGTTGATATATTTGACTGTTCGCTTGTCAAGGAGCCAAACGTGTGTATTGTCTATAAACCAGCCGCTGATGTTATTTTATGTGGCTGTGTAATGGTAAATAAAGTGGCGCAGGCGATTGATAAAGATGGAGCGTCTGTATCAAAATTAATAGGGCTTAGCGGTAAAGGCACTGCTTCATTTTTAGGAAATACTACTGACCTTTTTAATGATCTGAAACAGGGAGACCTTGTAACTGTATACGGACGTAACGGCGTAGCAACAAGGTACTTTAAGCTTCTCTCTATGGATACTTTAAGAGATAGTTCCACAATTGAAAGTATGAATGTTCCCGTCAGTGTTGATTATCTGACAGGTATTGGCGAGGTCTATGCTGCCGAATACACGAAGCTTTTAATTCAGGGAGGAAATATTATAGAAAGTGCGGATAATAAACCAAATCCTGAGGGCAAAAGAGAAACTCAGCGGGTGGTTAACTGGGGAGGAACCGTCCTTGAAGCCACGTTAATATATGATGCAACCGATTCAAAAACTAATCCGACTATGACCATTGCTACTCCTTCAGATATAAAAACAGTATATGCTGATGGATCTAAAAATGCTTCTATCATCTGGACGGGGGAATCTAATCATTGCCTTTACGTTTTAGTAATTTATAATGGACTGAGGTAGATAATCTCAGATGAAGGGAGGGTTTATAATGAGACGTAGATTTCGAGCTGCCAAAATCATAATTATATTTGTTTGTTTAATGACGCTTTTATGTATGTGTCTGACTGTAGGAGTGCAGGCTCAGACGGTTAACTCAACTGTAACGGTTACTAAATCAACTATAATAAAGCCATCTGATAGCCGTATTTTGGGTTATGATGGATTTTGCTCGACCTATGCTTCTACTATTTATATTAACAATAACGCTTCAACGGACATTGCACCTGATTTTATTACCGCTACTAAAGGAAATAATCTGCCAATGCCGTTTATGCGTATGGGTGGAACAGAGTCGCAAGCTTTTAATTGGAAAACAAGCATTGGACCACTTGAAAGCCGAGGTTTTTATTATGTTACAGGATATGCCAACCCTACCAAACCAAACATTGGAATTGTTGAATACATAAAAGGATCACTTATGATCAATCCGAATTGTCAGTTTATATACGATGTTAATATTTATGATGATCCTTCGGATGATGCTGACCTTGTAAGATTTCTGACATTAATGCCTGACGATCCTAATGCTATTGGTGGCGGCGGAATAAACTGGGCACAAAAGAGAGTTGACTGCGGGTTACCTGATCCAGTGAAAATAGCAGCTTTTGAGTTGGGAAATGAGCAGGAATATGGCATTCCTGATTCAGCTGCACTAACTGAGAAAGCAAACTGGTATATAGGGATATGCCAGAGTGCAATACAAGCAATGAAAACGGTAAACCCAAACATTAAATTTTCCGCTATCTTAAAAACAGCTGCTAGCGCAAACGTTGAACTAACAGATCTCTGGAACAGTAAAATTATAGGCTCACTTGGAACAACAGTCAATTATTTGTCTATGCATTATTATTATACTTTGCCTGAAACCAATTTCTATTGGGTTGAAGTTGCAAGAATAGGAAATGAGGTAACTGCTTACACAAAGAATATAGATCCAGCGAAAAGGCCGAAAATAATTTTTACGGAACACGGGGTATGGACAGATTATTCGCCAGCAATGGATAAAACCGTATCAGACTTGGCAGGAGTGTTGGAAACTGCACAGTTCATTAACAGGATTGGGATGAGATCAGATGTAGCAATGATGAATTATCACGCTCTTTCCGGCGATGGCAGTCAATTCTTGGATGGCTGGACGGGTTGGGGTATTCTTAGGAGGTTTACCGACGGGACATTGTATTCAAACGGAATTGCGGAAATGATGAAAACATTATATAGTGGTTTTGGAGTAAATATTGTAAAAACAACAGCAAAAGGAAACCAATATTGTTACGATGACAGCACATCAACCTCAACTGGTCCATTTCTTAGCGCAAGCGCTCAGACAACAGCAGAGGGAGGGCTGAATCTGATACTTGTAAACGTAAACCCTGATGTAAGCCATAATATAACATTTAACTTTGGAAATAGCTATAAGCTGGCAAAAGAAACAATTCTAACTTCCAATAATTTGACTGATAATAACGACCCAATAAACCCTGATGCTTTATACTCTAAAACAATGCTAATTAATTCATCGAGTGCATTAACAAATTTCACAATGCCAGCAAAAAGTATTGTGGTTTTGAATTTAGTACCTATGGGTACAGTTTATCCGCCGTCGCAGGTTGCTGATGTTCAGTTTGAAAACATCTCATCATATAATGGCGGTTTGCCTGTTGTAAATTCAGATGACGGTCATTTGTCTATAAAGTGCAATTACTATAATGGACAAGGCGTGGGTGACCTACAGGAGGATTCTCTTTTAATCCTTAAGCCGGGGGTTAGCTATGACAGCTTTCAGCAGAATTCTGATATGGATAATGTTTCTTGTTTTTCTCAAGCAACTGTAAAAAGAGACATAGCAAACTTCGATGTTTATATGCCTCAAGGCTCACCGGACGGGATTTACACGGCAGTAATCGGCAACAGGGCAATAAATTCAGACGCATATCAAACCGTACAGTTTGTTTATGAGCCATCCTCATTAAGCCTTAATATTACTAATGCTACAGTTAATGGTACAGGTTTAGAGGTTAATAATGTCGATTATCGCATTGATGCCTCTGTTCAATTTGGAAAGTCTATTAACACAGGTGAAAAATTTACCATTTTAGTAGTAAAGGGAAATAATTCTGACCTTAGCACGCTGTCAAGCGCAGATAAAAACAAGGTTGTGTATATTAGTCAGGATGTGAAAAAAAGCGATAAACAGAATTTCACGATATTTATGCCGCAAGGAGCTTCGGCAGAGGACTATACGTTGGCGTTAGGATATCAGGATAGTAGTGGTAATATGAATTATGTCAAAAAAGCTTTTAGCTTTGTTAAGCCTAATGAAAAGGTGAGTGTTGTCGGGGATCCTGTTAATCAAAACAATCAGGAGATAACACTTGGAAACATAATGGGCTTGCAGAATATAAAGGTTCCTGTGAAAAATTTTACAGATAATTCAATAGTAGCAACCGCAATAGTTGGTTTGTACGATTCTGACTGTAAGATTATAAAGATGACGACCGGCGTCAACACAGTGCTTGTTACGGGAAACGGTACACTTGAGGTACCTGTTAAGATTGATGCAGAAATAGCAGCTAATGTTGATACTGTAAGGATATTTATTTGGGGTGATATTATAAATATTGAACCGCTTACAGCAGTTTATTATATTAAATAAGGTTGGTGGAATTGTATGAGAGCGGTTTTCAAATTAAAGGGTATCATATTGATTTGTGCTTTATTGACCATGCAACTTCCAGCATTTGCAATGATGTTCGGAGAATATGGTCAAGCATCTATATCTGATTATATGGAATGGACAACGATTGAAACCACATATTCGTATAGCCTAAATTGTATTGATGCAAGTGGACAAAACGTTGCTACTTCACTATTCAGTGTTTCATCTGATGCCGCAAGAAGTGGCACTCGATCAATGAAGCTGGATACAAGTTCTATGGGGATGGGATGGAGGGCTCAGATTATACGGAGTGTGTCGGGAATGAGTGTTTATGGAAGCGCTTTCTGCTTTGAGGCATATGTAAAAGGCTATACTTCAAAGCCTGACGGTCTTACTTTAAGCTTTGATTTTTCAGACGGCGATAGACCAATAGATTTTAATTCTGCTCCTTATAATGTAGTCTGTCACTATGATGAGGCTGATTCGTCCGGATGGCATAGAATTTGGGCTACTATACCATATTGTGGAAGCTCTGATGATGGCAATGTGTGCATACAATACATAAAAAGTGCGGGAGATAATTTCACAGCCTTATATTTTGATGATGTAATTTTGCGTCCGCTACCGGTAACAATGATTATTAATGATATTACATCTAATTTCAACAACTCAGTTTCACTTAATTCAACACGAGTAAAAGGGTATGATATATATAACAATGAAAGAGATGTGGTAAATACACAGTTGATTAAGTGGAGTGTGCTTAGTGGAAGTGCATCGATTGACAGTAATAATAATTTGATATACAGCGGAGCTTCAAGCGGAAACGTGAAATTGAAAGCGGATTTCTATGGAATCACTGCCCAAACTACGGTGCAGTTTGGCACAAGTTTAAATGTATCAGAGATCACTAAGATAGGTAATTCCTACAAGACAGATATAATAAATACTTCCAGAAACACAGTCAATGCATCAATAATAGCAGCTTTATATGACGGTAACAGGCTTTATAACGTGTATAACACAAGCAAAAGCTTAAGATCTGGAGAAACAGCCAATATTATGACTCCAGAAGTTAATATTCCCAAATGGGTTAAAAACCCTGTTACTAAAGTATATGTTTGGGACGAATTATTTGGTATGAGGGCATATAGTGATGCTGAGGATCTTTTCTTTAATTTTACTGATAATTTCAGCTATGACCAAAACGGAGGTGCAAATTCAAATGGTCAAGTCCTTACTCAAAATTGGCAAAATTTCACTGGGTGGGGCAGTCAATGGATGAGCACGTATATTGAGCCTGATCGTGATAATGCTCAAAATATGGTTATGGTCCTTGTTCCAGCTGCAGACAGTGATTGTGCGGTAAATTTAACCGTTGCTCATTTTGGCATTAGTCCTGCAAAGATCGTTCAAGTGGATATTTGTGGGTTAGATGAGCGGGATATTCAACGATTTGGTTTGAATGTTATGACAGAAAGTGGTGAATCTATGTATCAGCTTTCATGCAATACTAAAATATGTACGTTTCTTAAATCAACAAACGGGAATACTCCTGCATCCGATACACAATCAAGCACTTCTACAATGAGTACTATGAATACATGGTATACATTTAAGCTTATATTGAATGGCGCTCAGGTATCATGGTCAATAACTCAAAAGGGCGGTGGTTACTCTTGGTCGGGTAGCTTCACAGATACGGCTCCTCTAGATGCTTCTTCAGTTCAGGTATATGCAGGTGGACATTGGAATCCTGCGGCTTACTTCGATAATTTTATTTTGAAAAGCTATGACCCAAGTGTAGACTAGAGTGCTTTTTGTGGTTTGCAATCTATTATGTTATATGATATAATAAAAATCATAATAATATTGATAGAGGTATTCTAATATGCAAGAGAAAAAGAGAGTTACAATTTATGATATTGCAAAAGAGCTTAACATCTCGGTAGGTACAGTCAATCGTGCTCTTAATAACAAGCCGAGGATTAGCGAAGAAACTAAGCAAAGAGTTTTAGAAGTCGCTAAGCGAATGAATTTTAAAGTCAATTCTGTTGCACAGAGTTTAAGGAGAAATCCAATTTATATAGGTGCGGTACTGTATTGTCCTGTGCCTCAATATTTGAATGACATAAAGCGTGGGATGGATTCCGCATTTGATGAGTTGAAAGAATTTAATGTGTTCGGAGATATTCGTATCATAACAGATGAAAGTATAGATGAACGAAACAATCATATTATAGGAACACTTGAAGAATTTCGTGTGAAAAAATATGCGTGCGTTGCTATGTTTCTCTCCGGTAATAATTCAGAACTAATATCAATTATATCACAAATGAAAGAAGAAGGGGTTGTTTTTGCTACTGTTGCTAACGATATATTAGGTAGCGAGTCTGTTATTTCAGTTAGTGCGGATGGACATTGTGCAGGAATGCTTGCAGCGGAGTTTTTACATTTGTGTTGTCAAAATGGGAAAGTGGCGATTATGACGGGTAGTATAAAGACACCAATTCATAAAGAAAACATTGATGGCTTTTATAGTTATGCAGGAAAAAATTCATTTCAAAGTATTATATTGTATGAGCATCAAGATAGTACAGAGCAAGCCATTTTAAAAACCAAACAGATGCTCTCTGAACTACCGGATATTGGTGGGTTATACATTACATCGGCAATTTCGCCTGTGATTTGTGATGTCATTCGCCAAAGTGGCTATGACAGGAAAATTAAAATTATAGCTACAGATTTATTTAGTGAAATAAAAGATCTTTTGAATCAGAAAGTGATATCCGCTACTATTTTTCAGGACCCATATAAACAAGGTAAGGACGTTGTTAAGCGGTTATATCAGTATAATTATGATAAACATAGGATGGGTAAATATCTGATAATCCCACAAATTATTTTTTCATCAAATATGAATATGTATTCTTGAAAAACCGAGTGTTGTCTACAACACTCGGTTTTTTTTAGGCTCTGATATATTTAATATAATCGGGATTTAAGATGGTTGAAACCGTTTTACCCTCAAGGAAATCCACTGCGTTTTTAGCGGAAATTGCATTGACACGGGCAAGGGCCTCCTCTGTACCTGATGCATAATGGGGCAACAGTACAACATTTTTCAGTTTCAGCAATGGGTTATCACTGTCTAACGGTTCCTTTTCGAATACATCTAAGCCTGCGCCGGCAATTACACCTGTCTGCAGCGCTTCAATTAAATCTGATTCATTGACCAATTTTCCTCTGCCTGTGTTAATTAAAATAGCGCTATTCTTCATTCCTCGTAGAAATTCCGCATTTATCATACCAATTGTTTCTTTGACGGCAGGAGCGTGCAAGCTGATTACATCGGATTCACGTTGGATTGTAGCAATATCTGCTTCCTCAACACCCAACTCGTCTGCTAAAACCTTGTTAAAACTAATATCGAATGCCAGCACACGGCAGTCAAAACCTACAAGCATTTTTGCAAATGCTCTTGAAATATCGCCGAAACCGATTAATCCAACAGTTTTTCCTTCAAGCTGTCTTGATGTTTTACTTTCGAAAAATTTACTCCAATCACCACGTCGCACATCTGCATCGGCGTTGACAAAATCACGAAGTACATTGATAACCAAGCCCATAGCACATTCTGCAACAGTTGTAGACAAGGCACCTGCTGCGTTGCAAATAGCAATTCCTTGCGCTGTTGCCTCTGCGTGATCAATTTCGTCAGTTCCAACACCGCAACGTGATAATAATTTTAACTTGCCACCTGCCAAGAATCTGATAGCCTCCGCAGGGATTTTTTCGCCACAGCTGATTATTGCATCATAGTCCAATAACTGTTCCTTGAAATCGTTAATATTTCGTGTGTCCATTTCTAATATATCTGCATTCAAACCATGCTGGCAGATATAGTCACGGGATTTCTCACGCAGTGCAAACGGATTTTGTCTTCCTAAAATTGCTACATTTTTACACATGTTTTAACCTCCTGTAGTTTCAAGTTGTTCTGACTTGTTAGAATCTGTAAACCAAGCACTTGTTCCGACTAGAATCCACCGTTTTTAACTCTTGCTTTTAAATTTTTCAACCTATTGTTTAGAATAAAACATCATTCCTCTAATTATAATTCCCCCCAATTTCCTAATTGACAATTTTTAATCAGCGTGATATAATATAAATGCGTAACCGATAACGCTATTGTATCATAATTAATTATGAAAAGCAATATGTTTCATAAATTTTACGAAAAGAAGGAGAGGTTTTATATGTATCGCAGTGATAAGTCATTAAAGGAGCGTGTTATAGAAAGCACGAAGGGTAGCGGAGTTCTGCCCTGTATTAAATTGAAGAAAAAGGATGATTTCCTTGCATATGCACAGGCAATGTATGACGGTGGGGCTCGTGTCATAGAAATAACAATGACAACACCGGGAGCTCTTGATGCAATAGAGGCAATTTCAAGCACATTTAAAGATAAACTCTATGTTGCAGCAGGTACGGTGCTTGATACAACAACTGCTCGTGAGGTGATTTTACATGGGGGGTCTTTAATCGTAAATCCTGCTGTAATTACCGATGTAATTGATGAAGCTGCTCGTTACCAAGTACCTATTTATTCAGGGGCATTTACTGCAACCGAATGTTTTCAGGCAATGCGTGCCGGTGCAACTATGATTAAGGTGTTTCCTGGTGCGTTGGGTGGGGCAAAATATATGACCAATTTAAAGATGGTATATCCTGAAATCAACTTAATCCCGTCGGGGGGGATTACTCTTGAAAATGCCGCTGATTTTATTCGCTGTGGGGCGTGTGCAGTATCTGGTGCACGAACATTTATGGACATGGAAAAAATCGAAGAAAACGGACTAAGCTGGATTACTACGCAGGTACATGCTTTTGTAGATTTAATCGCGAAAACAAAAGAAGATTTACCTGAATTACCGTAAAAAAGGAGGTACTGTATTGAACAAAACATTACTGTGTCAAAGTATGATAGACGCTTGCAAGGAATTGGTAAAATTAAATTTTGTATACGGAACGTGGGGTAATATAAGCGTTAGATATAAAGAGGGTATGCTAATTACACCGAGTAGAGTAGGTTATGATGAAATGACACCTGACGATATTGTTTTTGTTAAAATGGACGGTAGCGAAGAAAACGAAAACAATCGACATGCTTCAAGTGAAAAAAACGTTCATAGACTAATTTATGCTAAACGCGATGAGATTAATGCAATAGTACACTGTCATTCTACATACGCAACTGCAGTTGCCGCAATGGGCACGCCTATTCCACCAGTCACAGAGGAAATGTGTCAGTTAATCGGTGGGGGAATCCCCGTAACTTCACAATTTATTCCCTCATCACATCATATGGAGTTAGGGGAAATGGCAGCAACCTGCATTGGTGATAAAAATGCACTATTACTTTGTAATCATGGGCCGGTTTGTTGTGGGTTTGACTTGGATGAAGCAATGATTACCTGTCGTGTTGCAGAAAAAGCGGCTCTAATTTATATTTCTACTAAGAATTTTAACGCACAGCCTATTGATCAACAATGGGTAGATGATGGTAGAGATTATTATCTTAATCGTTATGGAAAAGAAAATTAAAGGAGGTGCAAATACTAATGAGTAAAATTATTACAATGGGTGAAATGATGATGCGTTTCATGCCTCCTGCTCATCAAAAATTTGAGCAGGCATCAACTTTCGAAGCCTATTATGGTGGCGATGAATCAATTGTTGCATCATCATTAGCTCGTTTTGGGCTTGATGTTGGATACATTACTAAGCTTCCCAAAAATGCATTTGGGGATATAGCTGTTGGTCACCTTAAAATGAACAACGTTAATACATCTGCAATTGCAAGAGGCGGTAACAGAATTGGTATTAACTATTATGAAAATGGTGTTTCAATGCGTCCGTCTAAAGTTATTTACGACAGGGCGAATTCAGCGTTTGCAGAAGCAGATGTAGATGATTTTGATTTTGATGAAATCTTTGATGGTGCAGAATGGTTCCACGTTTCAGGCATTACTCCTGCATTGTCAGACAAATCAGAAAGGCTTACAGAAACCGCAATGAAAGTTGCTAAAAAACATGGCCTTACAGTTAGCTGCGACCTTAATTACCGAAGAAAACTTTGGAGCCCAGAGCGTGCAAAAAAGGTTATGACAAGACTAATGGAATATGTTGACGTTTGCATTGGTAATGAAGAGGATGCCGATATTACATTAGGCTTCAGACCAAGTGGTACAGATGTTTTTAAGGGTCAGTTATGTCTTGATGGCTATTATGAAATTTTTAGGCAAATGAAAGATAGATTCGGCTTTTCTTCCATAGGAACAACATTAAGAGAAAGTCATTCCGCATCGGATAATGGCTGGTCTGTTCTTGTATATGATGGTAAGGAATTTTGTAATTCACGCAAATACGAAATTCACTTGATTGATCGTGGTGGTGGCGGTGCTTCGTTTGCTGCTGGGATGATATATGGAATCAACACAGGCATGGATCTTAAGAACATTACTGAATTTGCAGCAGCAACATCTGCTCTAAAACAAACAATAAGCGGTGATTTTAATCTTGCATCCTTAGATGATGTTTTGACGCTTTGCGGTGGTGACGCATCTGGCAGAGTACAAAGATAGGAGGAAGAATATGAATGCTTTTATAGCAGAGGGTCCAAACAAAGCTTCTTTTTATGACATTGACATTCCAAAACTTGAGAATGATCAGGTTTTAGTAAAAATAAAATATGCAGGTGTCTGTGGCACGGATTATGCTATATATACAGGAAACTGTAGCTTCGTAGAAAACGGACTAATTAAATATCCGGTTCGCTTTGGGCATGAATGGTCAGGCGTCATAGCAGATGTAGGTAGTGATGTTTCGGAATTTAAGGTGAGTGACCGTGTAATTGGTGATAATTTTGTCGCTTGTGGAAAATGCGAGGCGTGTCAAAAGGACAATTATGATAACTGCACTGCAAAAAAATGTGTAGGAACGATTGATTGCTGGGATGGTTGCTTTGCCGAATATATGGTTATGCCCAAACGTCATGTTTATCACATTGCAGATAACGTCGAATTGATGGAAGCAGCACTGGTAGAACCTCTTTCGGTTGCATACGGCGGTATAAAAAAGATGAATATTACTAAAGATTCCGTTGTTGCGGTGATTGGCACAGGGTGTATAGGTATGTCGGCAGTAGCTCTTGCAAAACACAAAGGTGCAAAAAAAGTAGTTATGATTGGCAGAAATAAATATAAGCTTGATATTGCTCTTAAGGTTGGTGCAGATGCGATTATTAACACCTCGGAATGTGATGCGAAAACTGCAATGGACGAACTTACAGACGAAAAAGGTGCTGATTTTATTTTAGAGTGTTCAGGCGTTCCATCTACGATTATGCAATCAATAGAGTTGTCGGCACAATGCGGTACAATTGCACTCGTAGGTTTTTACGAAAAAAAGCTAAATGATATTGATATTGATATGTTGGTATCAAAGCAACTACATATATTTGGAGTTATGGGTGAATACGGAAATTTAGAGTCAGTTAGTAAAATAATGGCTGACGATAGGTTGAATTTATTGCCTGTAATTACTGCAAAAGTTCCGTTTTCTAAATGCCCATCGGCATTTGAAGATGAACCAAAAAATCATAATGCAACCATAAAGACAATTATTGTTATGGATTAGAAATGGAGATGTTTTAAAATGATTATTGATCATATAAGAAATGCAAAATTATATTATTGTTTAGGTGAGAATTTTAAGAAAGCATTAGATGCTTTAATTTCATACGAAGTACAATCTAATGAAGTGGCTGATATTGGGGTTGACAAAGAAAATGTAATGATAAAGGTACGCCCTTATGTTACAAAGTCTGCTGCCGAATGTTCTTTTGAAGCCCACAAGCGTTATGCGGATATTCACTATGTGGTAGAAGGTAGTGAAAAAATGGGCTATACTGATATTACTAAACTTACAAATATATCTTACGATGATGAACGTGATCTCCAGCTACTTAGTGGAACGGGTGACTTCATTACATTAACAAAAGGTTATTTTATGATAGCCCTTCCTGATGATGCACATATGCCCTGCGTGTTAAATGAAAGATCCGAGCTTTGTCATAAACTCATCGCAAAGGTTTTAATTGATTAGAAAGTGAGATAGTAATATGTTGCATTTAGCTGAAAAGATACTACGAACGACTGTTCATCAAGATCATGTTGCTGTGTTTTTTATGGGACAAATCCCATTTTCACAGTGCTTATCTGCATTTGAGGACGAAACAAAAAATCACTGTATATTCGTCAAAACCATTATCGAAATGGATTGATATGAAATTTAGTATTGGTGCTAAAGTATTAATGAATTTTTAATTCCTTAATGAAAAGAGGGGTAAAATGCAATCCTTTTCAGAACAAATCAAAAAACAACAAGTGAATCAAAACGAGGTAGCGGTATTTTGGTTAGGGCAAGCAGGATTTATATTTAAAACTGCAAACGGCACATTGATTGGGGTTGACCTTTATCTGTCCAATTGCTGTGAACGGTTTTTCGGTTTTAAGCGACTGATGCCCTATCTTTTAAACCCAAAAGATATTGAATTTGACTTGATTATTACAACTCATGCCCATTATGACCATTTTGACATAGACGCAATTCAGACTTTGTTAGATAATCAAAAGTCAGAGCTTATTGCCACAGTTGACTGCTTGTCGGAATGCGAAAAATTAGGTATTGACAATAAAAAAATAACGTATATACAACGCAATGATAAATTGACCAAGCATGACATTGAAATTCACGCCATGCCTTGTGACCACGGAGAATTAGCGCCAGATGCAATTGGTATATTGCTAAATATTATAGGTAAAAGGATTTATATAACAGGGGATACCTGTTACCGAGAGGATTTGTTTGCAAATGGTGAGCTTAAAAATTGCGACCTTTTGATTTTGCCGATTAACGGTGCGTTTGGCAACTTAAATGAAAAAGAATCCTGCGATGCTGCAAAATTATTAACTCCGAAACTCACCGTCCCGTGCCACTATTGGAATTTCAAAGAGCATGGAGGCAATCCGAATTTGTTTACGGAAAATTTTGATAAGGTTTGCCTAAATATGCAATGCACGATTATGCGAATGGGCGAATGTATCGTTCTAAAATAATCTAAACATATAGGAATTTTCTTTTTTAAGAGACGCCACCTGGCCACGTCCGCAGTCGTTAGCTTGATTTAGGAGATAATTTATATAGCCGAAATGGAGTACGAATTATGATAAAAGTGGAAGATATATTTACGACCGCTAATAATTCAAAAATTAAAAAATTCACCCTAACCAACAAAAATAATATTTCCATTGATTTAATCAATTACGGTGCGGCAGTCATTTCCTTTAAAGTGCCCGATAAAAACGGCAATATTATTGATATTGTATTGTCGCATAAAACCTTTGAACAGTTTGAAAGTTCGAAGACTTACTTCGGCACGATTGTAGGCAGGTACGCAAACAGAATTAAGAATGGAAAATTTAATATTAATGGTACGGTCTATAAATTAAATCGCAATTTCGGCAATAACCACACCCATGGTGGTAACATCGGCTTTGATAAAAAGCTATGGGACTATGAAATAAATGGTGATAAGGTTGTATTCAGCTTGTTAAGCGAGGACATGGATGAACATTATCCAGGTAATCTTAAGGTTAAAGTAAGTTATCAATTAACTGATGAAAATGCTTTGGAAATTTGCTATGAAGCGATTTCCGATAAGGATACTATAGTAAATCTAACAAATCATTCGTATTTTAATTTGAATGGTCATAATAATGGGCATATTTTAGACCATGAATTAAAAATTAACGCAACAACAATTGCAAAAAGCGATGAAGACTTTGTTCCTAACGGTGAAATTGAAAATATTGAGAATACAATATTTGATTTTTCGGAATTCAAGAGAATTGGCACAAATATAAATGATGCTTTGCTGAAAAACAGAAATGGTTACGACCACTGTTATAACTTGAATATAAATAATATAACGGAAGCTGCGATAGTAAAATCTAAAATAAGCGGAATAATTTTAACAGTTGAAACCACAAAACCTGCATTGCAATTCTATACAGGCAATGACTTGCACAGCATAGAGGGACAAAAAGATGATTGTTATTACAAACGATATAGCGGTCTGTGTTTGGAGACACAATATCCACCCAACGGTATAAACACGGGGAAAGCACCGGTGCTAAAGGCCAGTGAAAAATATATTCAGAGGACTATATATCGTATCACGATGTCAGAAGATATGTCCTGAAAATAAAAGTGAATGGGGGTAAAATAATATGCTAAATAATATAAAAGCGGCATTGTTTGATTTGGATGGGGTTGTGGTATTTACCGACAAATATCATTATCTTGGCTGGAAAAAGCTTTCGGATGAACAGGGATGGTTTTTTGATGAGGGATTAAACCATAGATTGAGGGGGATTTCACGGTTAGATTCGCTAAAGGTCATTCTTGAATATAATAAAATCAACTTAAGCCATGAACAAATGATAGAGTTTTCTAATAGAAAAGACAGCTATTATAGGGAATTGCTCTGTAGCATTAACGAATCTGACATATACGCAGGTTCTGTGGAATTTATAAAAATGTTGAGGAATAAAGGAGTCAAAATTGCACTTTGCTCAGCAAGCAAAAATGCTAAGTTGGTCCTAGAAAAATTGAATATTGAAAATATTTTCGATGTGGTGGTGACCGGAAATGATGTTAATAAAAGCAAGCCAGATCCTGAGATATTTTTATTAGCTGCTGAAAGGCTAAACATACATCCATTCAATTGTGTTGTGTTTGAAGATGCACAGTCGGGTATTGATGGGGCATTAGCAGCTCATATGAAATGTATCGGGGTGGGAAATCATGGGCTTAACAAAGCAAATGATATTATAATTAACTATGAAGAAATTGATGTAGATGCTTTCGTAGAGTCAGGCCATAAAAAAACAATTAAACCTCATCCGTGGTCAATCGTTGATAGCAGTTTAGAATTTCATAAAGTGAGGTATTGGGAATCGGTACTTGCTCTTAGCAACGGATATTTGGGTCTTCGTGGAACATGCGAGGAAGAAGATGATGCGCTTTCAGAGAATGGTTGTCCGGGCATGTTTATCAATGGATTTTATGAGCAAGAAGATTTCGGACTTCCAAAATGGGCAATTCATGAGGATACGCCGGAATTCGCCGAAAAAATGGTGAATCTTATGGACTGGCGAATCATTAATCTCTATGTTGATGGTCAAAGATTCAGCATGTTTAAGGGCAAGCTTCATACATATAAAAGAGAATTGGATATGAAACGGGGAGTGGTTGTCCGTTCTATGCTGTGGGAGGCAGATAATGGAAGGCAGGTTGAAATAAGAATTACCCGACTTGTTAGCATGACAAGAGTACATCAGGCTTCTATTCGCTATGAAGTAACGCCAGTGAATTTCTCCGGAGAAATTCTGTTAGAATCCAAGATTCATGGCTGTCAAATGTCGAACAGGGGAGACGTTAAACGAGTTGAACAGAGTGTGGCAGACAAAGTAAACGAAAATCTGATTGTTATGAAATATAAAACCGTTATTTCCGGCATGTCTTATGCTGGGGCGTTTTCTCATATTTGTCGAAATGGGAAAATCACAAAACAATCAAACTGTGTTGAAGGCGATATGGCAATATGTAAATATGCAATAAACACAGCGCAGGGTGAGACCGTCATACTTGAAAAGTTTGCCTGCTTTTATTCTCAGGTAGAGGCTGATGAAACAGAACTTATTGATCTTGCTATGTCAGAGGTTTCTGCAAATGTGGATAAATTGGCGTTTGATAGGATGCTTAAGGAACAGGAAGATTTTTGGGAGGATTACTGGAAGACAGCGGATATCGAAATTGGTGGAAATATAGCTGATCAACAGGCAGTACGTTTCAATATCTTTCACTTAAGACAGTGTGCGTATAGTGAAGGGCTGAGGTCAATTTCTGCAAATGGGTTGACTGGCGAGAATTATATGGGCTGGGTTTTCTGGGACACAGAGATGTTTATGATCCCACAGTATAATTATACAGACCCCAAACTGGTGAAATCACTGCTGATGTTCAGATACAATACGTTGGATAGGGCGAGAGAAAGGGCAACTGAGTTACAATATAAAGGTGCGGCATTCCCGTGGTGCACAATTACTGGCAAAGAGCTAAGTGCTGACAGGATGGTGGGGTTTGGGCAGGTTCATATCAATAATGATATTGCTTATGCAATATGGCGGTATTATTGTACACATAAGGATAAGAACTTTTTGTATCATTTCAGTGCTGAAATTGTATTCGAAACTGCAAGGTATATGGCGGACTTGGGTGAGTATGTGCCAGCGAGAGGTAACGCTTTTTGCATTAACTATGTCTGTGGTCCTGATGAATATAGTTTTCCGGTGAACAACAATTGCTACACTAACTTTATGACAAAAAAACACCTTGAATTTGCAGCAGATATATATTCAACGATGAGAGTAGAAGCTCCGGATTTGCTCGAAAAACTTAAAAAAAAGATAAACCTTTCGGATTCCGAGGTTGATGAATGGAAAGAAAAGGCAGAGCGGATGTATATTCCTTTTAACGCTGAAATTGGTGTTCATGAGCAGGATGACACCTATATGTACAGGTATCCTGTTGATTTCTCATATTATCCAAAAAATTATGAGATTAAAAACGATGTTGTGCCATTGAGGCTAGGTAAAATGCAGGTGACAAAGCAGGCAGATATTGAATTACTTATGTTTACCTGCGGAGATAGGTTTAGTAACGAAATGAAACGAAATAATTATTACTATTATGAGTCCAGAACGTTACATGCATCTTCACTATCTCCAGCTGTTTACGGTATTGGAGCATGTGAAATTGATTTATTTGACGAAGCTTATGATTTTTTCAGACAAGCGTGTTACCTTGATTTGTACGAATTCAAGAATAATACCGATGGAGGTCTGCATATGGCGTGTGCAGGAGGCACATGGATGGCTGTGATCAACGGTTTTGCAGGTATGAGAGATTATGATAGTGGGTTGAGCTTTAATTTGCATTTGCCGAAGGAATGGGAAAATTATAAATTTAAGATTCTACATAGCGGAAATTTGATGGAGATATTTATTGATAGAGAGAAAGTCTGTTTTCAATTACTTGAGGGTGAAGGAATTAGGTTTAGTGTATATAAAAAAGAGGTTAAGCTGGACAAAAATAATAGGGAGTTCAATATTAGATTCGAAAAAATTTTTCTGTAATAGAATCGTTCACTTGCAGATAAGCAATGAAAATCTGGAGGCATTTTCATGTCAAAGAAAAAGATTACATCAGTAATTGTTGGCGCTGGACATCGGGCAATACTCTATTCAAAATGGGCACTGAGCAATCCTGATATGCTTCAAATCATAGGAGTAGTTGAGCCGAACCCGACGAGGCGAAAAGAAGCGGCAGACCTATTTCGTATATCGGACAATATGTGTTTTGAAACGGTGGAAGGGCTGGTAGCAAGAGGTAAATTAGCAGATTCAGCAATAAACGGCACTATGGATAAGCTTCATGTGAGAACATCGCTGCCCCTTTTACACGCCGGATATGATATCCTTTTGGAAAAACCCATTTGTACAAATCAGGAAGATTTGAAGATGTTGCTGAATTGTACAAAGGAGACAAAACGGAAGGTCATGATTTGCCATATTTTACGGTATGCTCCTTTTTATGTTGAAATAAAAAAACGGTTGTTGTCAGGTGAAATTGGGAAGGTTCTAAACATGGAGACCGCAGAGCAAGTTAGCTATCATCATATGTCGGCAGCATTTATCCGAGGTAAATGGAACAATAAGGAAGACTGCGGTTCTTCAATGCTGATGGCAAAATGCTGTCACGACTTTGATTTAATAATTTGGCTGATGCACGGTATAAACCCAGTGAGGGTTTCAAGCTTCGGAAGTTTACGATATTTTAATCAAAAAAATGCTCCTGAAAATTCAGGAACAAGATGTTTAGTCGATTGTCCTATTGAGGCTGAGTGTGAATATTCTGCAAAAAAGATTTATATTGATGCGCCTGACCGGTGGGGATTTTATGTTTGGGCATCGCTTGAAGCAAACAAAAATATTACATTAAATGATAAAATTGACTCGTTGAAAACTGGCAACCCTCATGGTAGATGTATATGGAAGTGTGATAATAATGTTGTAGATCATCAATCGGTATTGATTGAGTTTGAAGATGGAACAACTGTTACACATAACATGATTGGAGGGACATCAAAACCGGGAAGAAAACTTCATATCATTGGGTCGGAAGGTGAGATTCAGGGCTGGATGGAAGAAGGGAAGTTTGTCATTAGAAAATTTCTAAGAGGGTCAGGGTGTGGTTATTCAGAAGAAAATATAGATGTTGAAACCAACGGTGATATGCATGGCGGAGGTGATATGCATTTGGTGGAGGATTTTGTTAAGTTTGTCCGTGGGGATGCTCCTTCCATATCAACGACAAATATTGAAGATTCGATAACTGGTCACATTTTGGGATTTAAAGCTGATGAAGCAATGGATTATCATAGGGTCATAACCTTATAGTGGTTGACAAGTGTACTATATGGTTGACTATTGGAGGATTTGATCATGAATCGATTATATTATACACACAAGGCGCACAAACTAAAAATGGTTCGGTAACAAAAATAGCAGAATATGACGGAAATTATATGTTTAAGTATCTCGAATCTGTATTAATAGAAAAAAATCCGTTTAAAGCTTTTTTCGAGGTCAGCATCTGTGTATGCAGATGCTTTGAAGAATGCATTAAGGTATTCCACGGCTGCAACAATTATTCGTGAATTTAGAGGCTGTAAGTATAGAGTTGTTATCAAAAACGGTGAGCAGAAAACATTTATTCCTTATGTTGAGGAAAAAAAATTGAAATAACAATATGAAAAGGAAAAATATTATGAATTTTAGACAAGTACATTTAGACTTTCATACATCAGAAGCTATAAATGGAATAGGTGAGGAGTTTTCAAAAGAACAGTTTCAACAAATGTTAAAGGTTGGACACGTTGACTCTGTAACAGTCTTTTCGAAGTGCCATCATGGATGGGCATACCACCCGTCAACTGCGAATGAAATGCATACAAATTTGAGTTTTGATTTACTTGGTGCACAAATTGAGGCGGCACACGAAATAGGGGTAAAAACACCTACGTATTTATCAGCGGGACTTGATGAAAAAATGGCAAGACGTAACCCTCATTGGCTTATAAGAAATAAAGACGAAGGTACAACTTGGGTGCCAGATTTTCTAACTCCAGGGTATCATAGGTTTTGTTTTAACTCGCCATATCTTGATTATTTATTATCTCAAATTGATGAGGTTGTTAAAAACTATGATGCTGATGGTATATTTCTCGATATAGTTGGTGTAACTCCGTGCTACTGTCAAAACTGCGTTTCAACTCTTATTAATGAGGGGAAAAGTCCATTGGATGAGAACGCTGTAATGGAACTTGCAGAGAGAGTATATGCAAATTATACTAAAAGAGTTAGAGAAACTATTGATAAAACGAAAAAAGGGTTGCCTGTTTTTCATAACGGTGGGCATATAATTCGTGGAAGACGTGATTTAGCAAATATGAATACCCATATAGAACTTGAATCACTTCCTACTGGTGGATGGGGGTATGACCATTTTCCATTGTCTGCAAGGTATGTACAGACTCTTGGTATGGAATTTTTGGGAATGACGGGAAAATTTCACACGAATTGGGGCGAATTTGGCGGCTATAAGCATAAAAACGCTATAAGGTATGAGGTTGCACTTAGTGTTGCGAATGGAGCAAAATGTTCAATTGGTGACCAGTTAGCTCCAAATGGGAAAATGGACGAAGCTACATACAAGTTGATTGGTGCAGGATATAAAGAAGTGGCGGAAAAAGAGGATTGGTTAAAGGATGTAACTCCTGTTGTTGATGTTGGTATGTTATCTGTTGAGGCAGTAAATTCATCCTATTCTACAGGTCAAATGGCGAAAACGGGTTTATCTGATTCTGGGGCTGTTAGAATTTTATTAGAGGGCAAATATCTTTTTAATGTGATAGACACACTTGAGGATTTTTCTAAATATAAGGTTATTATACTGCCAGATTTAATTCTAATTTCAAATAATTTAAAGGAAAAGTTAAATGAATTTGTGCAAAATGGTGGCAAGCTTTTAGCAACAGGCAAATCAGGATTAGATACTGATGAAAATGATTTTGTGTTTGACTTCGGAGCGAAGCATATTGGTGTTAATCCGTTCAAGCCTGATTATTTTAGACCATTCTTTGAAATGGAAGATATGGAAAACGCAGGTTACGTATTTTATGCGGACGGTGAAAAAATAGAGATAACAAACGGGGTTGAACTTGGAAGGCGAGAAAATCCATATTTTAATAGGGAACTAATGCACTTTTCTTCACATCAGCACACTCCTAATAGTGGAGAGTCTGGCGGCGCAGGTATGACGGAAGGAAAGGACGGCATTTATATTGCTTGGAAGGTTTTTGATGACTATGCTACAAAGGGAAGTTTAATACTCAAAAAAACAGTATGCTATGCGCTTGATAAATTATTAGGCGATGAAAAGACGCTTAGAACAAATCTCTCAGCACAAGGTATCGTTACCTTAATGGAACAAAAGCTTGAAAAACGTTTAGTAAATCATTTGCTTTATGCTTCACCTGTAAAACGTGGCACAGATATAGAAATAATAGAGGATATATTGCCTGTTTACAATGTAGAAGTAAGCGTAAATGTACCTTGTAAAGTAAAAAAAGTTTATATTGCACCCCAAAATGCAGAAATTATATATAAGCAAGAGAATAATACAGTTAAATATACTCTTCCAAAATTAGATTGCCATCAAATGGTAGTTTTGCAGTATTAGAAAATTGATTTTTCGGTTGTGAATTACTACATTTGCTATTACGATTTAGTGTATCTTAAGAGAAAAAACCAATGCCGCATTAAAAAAGGTTAAAGAAATCGGCTATGACTATGTGGAATTTGCAGGTTATTACAATCACAGCGCCGAGGAAGTACGCAATATGCTTAACAAATATGGTATTGAGTGTGCATCTGTACATCAAGCACCTTCTCTTTTCCTTGAAAAAGGTCAAGAAGCAGTTGATTACTTAAAAACAATCGGTGTTAAGTATTGTGCAATTCCTTGGTATGGAGTTTCAAAACTAAAAGGAACAGAAGCAGGTGCAGAATATGTTGTTGTAGAACAAGATTGTTCAACTGACATAGCTCCTATGAAAGCGGCAAAAATGAGCAGAGAATATTTAAAAACATTAGGATTATAAAAATAGTAGTTAGCAATGTGCAAAGGTGATAATTTTTCATACAATGCTGTCTTATGCGGTAACAGAGAGGGTAGCAGGAACAACAACTTTGTCAGATGATTTATTGAGACTTGATATCACAGTTATATTTGCCTTTTAAAACAAGAGGTAAAATTAATTATTGCAAATCTAATCGTCACTTATATCGGGAGCTGATAAAGTTGCTTATTATAAAGAAACTCATTACAATGAAAAATATAATAGCCGAGTGTGAAGCTGGTCGAAAAAGCCAGAATTCGCATTCGGCTTTTTCTATACCAAGATGCGAAATTTGATGAAAAATGTTGTTGGATATATTTTGGTGACCATCCGCCATAGCTTTTCATATATTTTTGGATGCCATCTGTTTTATGGGATTTACAGAATATTGTCAATACGTTAATCCCTAACTCATCGGGCTTTTCGTATTTAGGCTTATTATCCCAAATATAGTATCCACTTCTGCAAACCTCCAATAGCTTGCATGATCTTTTTATACCAATTCGACCACTATATAACTTGATTATGGCGTATTTTTCCCGTGGCTTTTTGCAAAATACGCCGTTACATTTTTTAAGAAGTCAATCTCATCTTGCAAGCGTCTATTTTCCGCACGCAATTTTCTTGTTTCTTCATCGTCTGGCTTTTGATTTCCACTACCTGGCATAAAGTTCGCTGGATCATCACGATATTTTTTGAGCCATGCATAAACGGTTCCATCATTGATACTCAATTCTTTAGCCACCTGCGGTGGCGTAATCTTCTTTAGTAAAACCTGCTCAATATATGCAAGCTTTACCTCTCTGCTGACTTTTTTGTTCATTTCCAACACTCCATTTCGTTGCTATAATTATATCATAGCTCTCGTCTTTTGGAGTG
>Ga0209373_10000472_pt1 | contig 65681 bp, 42 predicted proteins | sample Higcelweek5metaG_FD_187173 | JGI IMG/M metagenome (GOLD analysis project Ga0209373, IMG submission 187173) | Freshwater pond sediment microbial communities from the University of Edinburgh, under environmental carbon perturbations - High... | ecosystem: Environmental > Aquatic > Freshwater >...
GGCGCCATCGAGTATCTCGGGCGCGCCGACTTCCAGGTGAAAATCCGGGGCCAGCGCGTCGAACTCGGCGAGATCGAAGCCGCCCTGGCCGCCCTGCCCGGCGTCGCCGAGGCCGTCGTCGCCGCCTCCACCAGCGCGAACGGGGAGGCGAGCTGGCTCACCGCCTGGATCGTCCCCCCGGCGGGCGTTCCCGCCCCCACCCCGGACGAGGCCCGCGCCGCCCTGGCCCACAGCCTGCCCGACCACATGATCCCCGCCGTCTTCCTCACCCTCGACCGCATGCCGGTCAATCAGAACGGCAAGATCGACCGCAAGGCCCTGCCCCAGCCGCAACCACCCGACAGCGGCGGCGCGGCGCCGCAGGGCGAGACCGAAACCGCCCTGGCGGCCCTGTGGAGCGAGCTTCTCGGCCACCCGATTGACAGCCGGGACGCGCATTTCTTCCTGGCGGGCGGGCATTCGCTGCTGGCCCCGCGTCTGGCGGCGCGCATCCGCGACCGCCTCCACCGCCCGGTCGAGCTGATCGCGGTGATGGCGCACCCCGTCCTGCGCGATCTCGCCGCCCACATCGACGCGCTTCCGGTCGTTTCAAACACGACCGTTTCAAACACGGCCTCCCACGACACCGCGCCCGCCGACGGCGCCAGCTATGAACGGTTTGAGCTATGAGCCTCGAAGAGCTTCTCTCCTCCCTCGACCGGCAGGGAATCCGTCTGTCCGCCCGCGACGGGCGGTTGGTGGTGGACGCGCCGACCGGGACGCTGAGCGCCGATCTGCGGGACCGGCTGGCGGCGCGCAAGGCCGACATCCTGACATGGCTTGAACGCGGCGGCGGCGATGAGGAGCCAATCATCCCCCGCCTGCCGCGCCAGCCCGGCATGGCCGCGTCCCCGGCGCAACGGCGGTTGTGGCTGCTGCAACGGCTCGACCCGACGGATTCGCGCTACAACGTCAATCTGCTGCTGGAGCTGTCGGGAGTCATCGACGTTGGACGGATCGCCCGCAGCCTCGCCGCCCTGATGAACCGGCACGAAATTCTGCGCAGCCACGCCCGCGAGGAAAACGGCGACCTTGTCATCGACCATCTCGACGAGGCCACGGCGCCGCTTGAGATCCAGGACGCGGCCATGGCCGACGCCGCGCCGCTGATCGCGGCGGCCATGACCCGGCCCTTCGCCATGGACGCGCGGGCGCCGCTGTTCCGCGCCCTGCTGGTCCGCGCGGCCCCAGATCGGGAGGCCCCAGATCGGGCGCGGCTGCTGCTGACCTTCCATCACATGATCGTGGACGAGGAATCCCTGAAGATCCTCGCGCAGGATTGGGCGGCGCTCTACGCCGACCACAGCCTTGCCGACCGCCCGCCCCCCGTCCAGCATGTGGACGCCACGGCGTGGCGGCGGCGACGGTTGGACGCGCGCGGGCAGGACAATCTGCTGGCCTATTGGACCGAAGCGCTGGGAACCGACCAGCCGACGCTGACCTTGCCGCAAGACCCGACCACGAACGGGGCCAGCGCGGAGAATGACGGCGCGCGCGTCGAACGCCCGCTGCCCCGCGCGACGGTCGAGCGGATCGCGCGCTTCTGTTCGGAACGGCGAATCACCCCTTACATCCTGCTGCTGACCGCCTATCACTGGACGCTGTCGCGCTGGAGCGGGCAGGACGATGTTCGGGTCGCCACGCCGGTGTCCGAACGCCTGCACCCGGCGTTGGAAAGCGTGGTCGGGCCGATGATGAACACGCTGGTGATGCGGGCGCGGATCGCGCCCGGCGTGACCGGGTTGGCGTTGTTGGAGCAGACCCGGCAGACCGTGCTGGACGGCCAGCGCCACAGCGCCTTGCCGTTCGAGATTCTGGTCGAACGTCTGCGCCCCGCCCGCGACAGCCAGGGCGAGCCGCTGGCCCAGACCATGTTCAATTATCTGCGCGGCGGCGACCGCGCGACGTTGGATCTCGGCGACGTGACGGCGACCGTCCTGCCGATCCCCGAGCACAGCGCGAAATTCGATCTTTCGTTGTTCGTCAGCGCCCCCGCCGGGGCCTTCACCCTGTCCTTTCAGCACCGCACCGCCCGCTTCGGCGCGGCGACCATCGAGCGTTTCGCCGACCATTGCCTGCGCAGCCTGGACGCCCTGCTGACGGCGCCGGAGCGCGCGCTCGACGGGTTGGCGGCTCTCCCGCCGGGCGAGCTTGAGCGTCAGCGCGTTTGGAACGCGACGGCGTCGGATCTCGGCGGCTTCGCCCCGCTGGGACGGTTGTTGAGCGAACAGGCGGCGCGGACCCCCGACGCCGTCGCGCTGGAGTGGGAGGCCGATTGCCGGACCGAACGGCTGAGCTACGCCGCGCTCGACCGCCGGTCCAACCGGCTGGCCCATTGGTTGATCGCCCAGGGCTGCGGCCCCGACGACCGCGTCGCGCTCTGCTTCGACCGCTCGCCCGAGCTGGTCGTCGCCATCCACGCCGCCGTCAAGGCGGGCTGCGCCTATCTGCCGCTCGACCCGGAACACCCCGCCGCCCGCCTCAAAACCATGCTGGAGGATGGCGGCGCGGCGCTGGCGTTGACGCAGAGCCGCCACCGCGCCCAACTGCCCGATCATCCGGGCCTGACCGTGGCGATCCTCGACGCCGACGCGACACTCGCCGACGGCCAGCCCGACCACCTCCCCAACCGGCCCGTCGCCCCCGGTCAGTTGGCCTACGCCCTGTTCACCTCCGGCTCGACCGGGCGGCCCAAAGCGGTCGGCGTGCCGCAGGCCGGCCTGCTCAACCGGCTGCGCTGGATGCAGGAGCGTTATCGCCTGTCCCCCGCCGACGCCGTGCTGCAAAAGACCCCCTACGGCTTCGACGTGTCGGTTTGGGAGTTTTTCTGGCCGCTGATGACCGGCGCCCGGCTGGTGCTGGCCGGACCCGGCGAGCATCGCGACGCCGCCCGTCTGACCGCCTTGATCGAGGCGCACGGCGTCACCACCCTGCATTTCGTCCCGGCCATGCTTCAGGTCTTCCTCGACGCGCTGGAGCCGGGCCGCTGCGCCGGGCTGACCCGCCTGCTGTGCAGCGGCGAGGCGCTGCCCGCCGCCCTGCGCGACCGCTGCCTCGCCGCCCTGCCCGCCGAGCTGCACAACCTCTACGGCCCGACCGAGGCCTCCATCGACGTCACCGCCTGGGATTGCCGGGCCGAGCCGCAAGGCTCCGTGCCGATTGGCCGCCCCATCGCCAACATCCAAACCTGGATCCTCGACGGCGCGCTGAACCCGGTTCCGGTCGGCGTCGCGGGCGAACTTTATTTGTCTGGCGTTGGGCTGGCGCGCGGCTATCTCGGGCGGCCCGGCCTGACGGCGGCGGCCTTTTTGCCGAACCCGCTGGCTGATGGTCCCGACCACCGCCGCCTCTACCGCACCGGCGACCTCGCCCGCCACCGCCCCGACGGCGCCATCGAGTATCTCGGGCGCGCCGACTTCCAGGTGAAAATCCGGGGCCAGCGCGTCGAACTCGGCGAGATCGAAGCCGCCCTGGCCGCCCTGCCCGGCGTGGCCGAGGCCGTCGTCGCCGCCTCCACCAGCGCCAACGGCGAGGCGACTTGGCTCACCGCCTGGATCGTCCCCCCGGCGGGTCAGCCCGCCCCCACCCCGGACGAGGCCCGCGCCGCCCTGGCCCACAGCCTGCCCGACCACATGATCCCCGCCGTCCTCCTCACCCTCGACCGCATGCCGGTCAACCAGAACGGCAAGATCGACCGCAAGGCCCTGCCCCAGCCGCAACCGCCCGATAGCGGCGGCGCGGCGCGCAACGCGGCGGAGCAGACCTTGGCGGCGCTCTGGCGCGCGCTGCTGCGGGCGGAGCGCGTCGGCGTCAACGACAATTTCTTCATGCTGGGCGGCGATTCCATCATCAGCCTGCAACTGTCGACCCAGGCGCGCGCCCATGGCCTGCTGTTCGAGCCGCGCGCCGTGTTCCGCCATCAGACCATCGCCACGCTGGCCGCCCACGCGACGATTCTCGACGCGGCCCTGCCCGAGGCCGCCGACGTCATCCCAAGCGACGGGCCAACGCCGCTGACCGGCATCCAACGCTGGTGGCTGGACAGCCAACCGACGGTTCCCGACCACAACAACCAGGCGGTTCTGCTGACCGCCGACGCGCGGGTGAACGAGGCCGCCCTGCGCGCCGCGTTGACCGCCATTCTGGCCCGTCACCCCGCGCTGTCGGCCCAATTCCGGCGCGTTGAAGGACGCTGGACGCAAAACATTCCCGCCACGCCGCGCCCGCTGGCGCTGCGCGTCGTCGCCGTGACCGGGGACTCGCAGCCCCGAATCCACGAGGCCATCGACGCGGAGGTCGCCGACACCCAGACCAGCCTGTCGCTGGCCGAGGGGCGTCTGTTCGCCGCCGCCCTGCTGCGGCTGCCCGACGGCGGCGACCGGCTGCTGCTGGTCGCCCATCACCTCGCCGTGGACGGGGTGTCGTGGCGGATCCTGCTCGACGATCTCGCCAACGCTTACGCCGAGGCCGAGGCCGGGCGCGATCCCGCCGCGCTTGCCCGTCATCCGACCACCTCTTTCCGTCGCTGGGCCTTGGCCGAAGGGGAACGGCGCGCGGCGCTGCCCAACGCCCCGGCGCCGCTGTGGGCCAACCTGTCGCAGCGCCCGCCCGACGCCCTCCCGCTCGACCATCCGCTTCCCCCCGACGGCTGCAAGGTTGGTCGCCAGATCCGCCACAGCGTCACCCTGCCCGCCGAGGCCGCGCGCCGCCTGACCCACGACGCCCCCACCGCCTTCCGCACCGGCCCGGAAGCGCTGTGCCTGACCGCCCTGGCCCGCGCCCTGACCGCGTGGCGCGCGCGCGCGGGGCAGACCTCCACCGGCGTCACCCTGTTCATGGAAGGCCATGGCCGCGACCTGCTGCCGCTCGACAGCGGGCGCACGGTCGGCTGGTTCACCCGCCTGCACCCGGTGCGGCTGGAAACAGGGCGGCTGGAAACGGCGCGGCTGGACACCAACGCGCCGGACAGCCTAAGCGCCGCCCTGCTGTCCACCCGCGCGGCGCTCGCCGCCTTGCCGGAAGCTGAGGATCCCTACCTGCTGCGCTGGGATCGCGACGGCCTCGCCATCCAATCGCCGATCCTCTTCAACTATCTGGGCCGCTTCGACGAACAGGCCGGAGCCTTCCGCCGCGCGCCCGAACCGTTGGGCCATTTCCGCGCGCCCGACAACGCCCTGCCCTGGTTGATCGAGGTCAACGCGTCCGTTGGTCCGCGCGGCCTGACCATGAGTTGGCAAGCCGCCGGAGAGGTTCTCGACCCGGCGACGGTGGAGCGTCTGGCCGCCGACACGCTGGCCGAGCTGTCGGCGCTGGCCGCGCTGTGCGCCGAACCCGGCCCCGGCGGGGCCATCGCCGCCGACTTCCCGCTGGCCGATCTCGCCCCCGGCGATTTGGAAGTGATCGCCGCCCGCCACCCGCTGGCGCGGGTCGAGGACGTCTATCGCCTGTCGCCGATGCAGCGCGGCATGCTGCTGCACAGCCTGGGCGGCGAGGAGGGCCATTACATCAGCCAAACCACCCTGCGCTGCGACGGCGCGCTCGACCCCGATCTGTTGCAGCAGGCCTGCCAGCGGGTGGTTGACCGTCACCCCAGCCTGCGCACCGCCTTCCTCGCCGATGGGCTGTCGGCCCCCTGCCAGATCGTGCTGCGGCGGGCGCGCTTCGCCCTGCGCTGGGAAAGCCTGCTCGACGCCGACGCGACGGAGCGGGCCGAGGCGCTCGACCGCATCGCGCGGGAGGACCGCGCCGCCATCGCGCTGGACCGTCCGCCGCTGCTGCGCTGCTCCGTCCTGCGCACCGCCGCCCGCCGCTTCCAACTGGTCTGGACCATCCACCATCTGGTGATGGACGGCTGGAGCCTGCCGCTGCTAACCGCCGATGTTTTGCGTCACTACGCCGCCCTGCGCGCGGGCGCGGACGGCGCGGCCGCGCCGCCGCCGGTTCCCTACCGCGACTTCATCGCGTGGCTGGACCAGCGCGACGGCGCGGCCGACACCCGTTTCTGGCAAGAGGAATTGACGGATTTCCCCGGCGCCGCGCCGCTTCCCGGCGCCCGCATCGCCAGCGGCTTGGGCCACCACACCGAAGAGCACGCCGTCAGCGCGGCGACCAGCGCCGCCCTGCGCGCCCTGTGCCGTGATCGGCGGCTGACGCTGAACAGCGTCATTCAGGGCCTGTGGGCGCTGGTCATGGCCCGCCACGCCGGGGTGGAGGATCTGACGGTCGGCGTCACGCTGGCCGGACGCCCCGCCGATCTGCCCGGCGCCGAGCGTTGCCTGGGAACCTTCATCAACACGGTTCCGCTGCGGATCCGTCCGGCGGCGGCGCAGCCGATGGCCGCCTTCCTCGACGGGGTGCAGCAACAGGCGGCGCGCATCCGCGATCATGGGCACGCGCCGTTGGCCCGAATCCGCGATTGGGCGGGCGCGCCCGACGCGCTGTTCCACAGCATCATCGTGTCCGAAGCCCTGCCCCCCGGCGAGACCGCCGACGAGACCGCCGACGCCACCGGCCTGACCTTGACCCGCGAGACGACCGAGGTCCGCAACAGCTACCCGCTGACTCTGCGCATCGTGCCGTCGGAGGCGCTGCGCTTTGATCTGCTGCTCGACCATGACCGCGTCGATCCGCAGACGGCCCGGCGGATGATGGCCGACCTGATCGGCGCCCTGGACGATCTGGCCGGGTTGATCGACCGGCCCTTGTCCGCCCTGTTCCAACGTCTGGCCCCGCCGCCGTCCGCCGCCGCGCCCACGGCGCCGAACGGCTGCGCGCTGACCCGGCTGTTGGCGCAACCCGGCGACGCCGTGGCGCTGGAGGAATCCGGCGCCACGACGTCTTACGCCGCGCTGCGCGCGCGGGCGGGCGGGTTGGCCGCAAGATTGAGCGCCAAAAGCTGCGGGGCGGGCGGCATGGTCGCCATCGTCCTGCCGCGCGTTGGCGCGCACATCGACAGCGTGATCGCCGCCTGGTGGCTGGGCGCGGCCTGGGTCGCGCTGGATCCGGCGCTGCCCGCCGCCCGTTTGACCTGGATGGCGGCGGACAGCGGGGCGACGGTGGCGGTGGGCGCGGGCGAACGCCCGCTCTGGCTGCCCGAAACGCTGGGCTGGCTCGATTGGACGCACGCCGAAGAACCACCCGAACCGCCGCCGCCCGTTCTGGGGGCGCCGGATCGGATCGCCTATCTGCTCTACACCTCCGGCTCGACCGGCACGCCCAAGGGGGTCGCGGTCACGCATGGCAACCTACTGTCCTACGTTGACGCGGTCATGCCCCATCTGGACCTGCCGCCGGACGCCCGGCTGTCCACCATCGCCACGGTGTCCGCCGATCTCGGACTGACCAGCGTCTTCGGCGCCCTGTTGACCGGGCGTCGCCTGAGCCTGATTCCGCCGGAGCTGTCCACCGACCCGCCGGGGTTGGCCGACCATCTCGCCCGACACCCGGTTGACGCGCTGAAGATCGTCCCCGGCCATTTGCTGGCCCTGCTGTCGGTCGGCGACCCGGCCCGGCTTCTGCCGCGCCGTTGCTTGATTTTGGGCGGCGAGAGCCTGCCCCCGGCGGGGTTGGCCCGTGTGCGTCGTCTGGCCCCCGGCTTGCGGATCGTCAACCATTACGGGCCGACGGAAACCACGATCGGCGCCGCCGCTCAATGGTTGGATCCGGCGCAAGACGGCGCGGAGGCTCTTCCCATCGGCCCCGCCCTGGCGAACGCCCGCGCCTATGTCCTCGATTCGGATCTGGAGCCGGTCGCCGGGGCCGCCGTGGGCGAACTCTTCGTTGGCGGGCTGGGGGTGTCGCGCGGCTATCACCGCCGCCCCGGCCAAACGGCGGAACGCTTCCTGCCCGACCCGTGGCAGTCCGGTCGGCGCATGTACCGCACCGGCGACCGGGTCCGGCGCAACCCCGACGGATCGCTGACCCTTCTGGGGCGCGCCGACGATCAAGTGAAGATCCGGGGCTTCCGGGTCGAGCCGGGGGAGTTGCGCCACATTCTGGCCGGTCTCGCCGGGGTCGAGGATTCAGCCATCCTGGTTGACCAGGGACCGAACGGCGCGCGTCTGGGCGCGCTGGTGGCCGCGCCATCACGAGACGCGGACTCGATCCGCGCCGAATTGGCCGGTCTGGTTCCCGATCCGCTGATGCCGAGCGCGCTGCGCCGGGTTGACCGTCTGCCTTTGACCGCCAACGGCAAGCTGGACAAGGCGGAGGCCGCGCGCCTGCTGGCCGCGCCCGTCAACGACAGGGCGGAACCGCCCGCCACGCCGTCGCCCAAGCCAACGGCACCCAACCCAACGGACCCCACGCTGGAGCGTCTGCAACGGCTGTGGGCGGAGATCTTGGGGCAACCGACCTGCGGACCCGACGATCATTTCTTCCGCATGGGCGGCGATTCCATCCTGTGCCTGCGGTTGATGGCCCGCGCCGCCGCCGACGGGCTGCGCCTGACGACGCGGCTGGTGTTTGAACACCCAACCCCCGCCCTGCTCGCCGCCGCCTTGCGCCCGCCGGCGCCCGAACCGCAAACCGCCAACGCTCCGGCAAACGGAGGTGGCGACAGCGGAGCCGCCGCCGTCCTGCGCCCGCTCTGGGCAACGCTGCTGGGCCGTCCGGTCATCGCCGACGACGATCATTTCTTCCGGTTGGGCGGCGATTCCATCATGGCGCTGCGGCTGATCGCTCTGGCCGCGCGCCAAGGCGTGCGCCTGACCGCCCGCGATCTTTTTGAACAACCGCTGTTCCGCGACCTTGTCCGCGCCGTCGATCCCGCCGCGACCACCGACGCCCCGCCGCCGCGCGCCGCCGCCGACGACGACGACGACGGCGCGCCCTTCGCCCTGGCGCCGATTCAGCGCTGGTTCCTTGAGCAGCCGCAACCTCATCCCGACCACTGGAATCAGGCGGTGATGCTGGCCCTGCCGGAGGGGGTGGACGCGACCGCCCTGCGCGTCGCGGTTCACGCCCTGGTGGCGAGTCAGCCCATGCTGCGCGCCCGGTTGGTCCAAGCCGACGCGGGCGACGAGCCTCGGCTGACCCTTGCGACGGAAGCGACCGACGCCCGGCTTTTCGCCATCGTCCCCTGTTCCGATGAGGCGGCGGTGGACGCCGCCGTCGCCGCCGCCCACAGCGGCCTGTCCCTGCGCGACGGCCCGCTGTTCCGCGCCGTTCTGATCCCGGCCCTGGAAACGGCCCCGGAAACGCCCGCGCGCGACGCCCGGCTGTTGCTGGTCGCCCATCACATGGTGGTGGACGGCGTGTCCTGGCGGATCATCGCGGCGGATCTGCGCGCGGCCTATGAGGACGCCCGCCAAGGCCGAACGCCGCTTCCACCGCCGCCCGCCGACAGTTTCGCCGCCTGGACCGCCGCGCTGTCCGCCATCCCCGACGACCGGCTGGACGACGCCCGCCGCTATTGGGGCGAGTTGGCCGAGCATCCCGGTTGGGGCGAGTTGGCGCGCGGCGCCGATCCCGGCACGCTGTCGGGCCTGCGTCGGGTCGAACTGGCGCTGGACGACCAGCAAACCACCGTCTTGCTGCGCCAGCCCGACGGGGTGGAGGCGACGTTGCTCGCCGCCCTCGCCCGCGCCTTGGGCGAATGGCAGAATCGCGCCGATCTGGTCATTGAGCTGGAAGGCCATGGCCGCGAGCCGGACGCCTTTGGCGACAGCGCGCTGTCCGCCCTGGACCCCAGCCGCAGCGTCGGTTGGTTCACCAGCCGCTGCCCGGTGCGTCTGACCAACGATCCGGCGCAACCCGGCGCCATCCGACGGCAGCGCGACGCCGCGCCGGGGCGCGGCTTGGGCTATGGCCTGCTGCGTTACTTGCGCGTTGGGGAACGGCTGCCGCCGCACCCGCAATTGGCGTTCAACTATCTGGGACAGGTTCCCGGCGAGGCGGGCGGTTGGCGTCTGATCCCCGACGGGGCCGGGCAGGCCCGCCATCCCGACAGCCGCCGCCGTCAATTGATCGACGTCACCGCTCAATTGCGCGAGGGGCGCTTGTCCGTGGTCTGGGCCTTTCCGAAAAATCTGCCGCAAGGGCCGTTTGTGGACGCGACCGCCCGCCGCTTCCTCGACCATCTGGGCGCGTTGCTGGACAGCGCCCCCGCCGAGGACTCCTCCGGCCCGTCCGCCCGGCTGTCGCCATCACCCGTGCCGCCATCCTCCTTTCCGTTGACCCCGCTGCAACAGGGGATGCTGTGGCACACGCTGGCCGCCCCTGATGAACGGCTGTACGTGAATCAGACCGCCGTTCAGCTTGATGGCGCGCTGGACCCGGCGGCCTTCACGGCGGCGTGGCAGGAGACGGTGGACGCCGAACCCATTCTGCGCACCGGCTTCACGACGCCGGCGGATGGCCCGCCGGTTCAGACCGTCGCGTCCTCCGCCCGCTTCCCCTGGGCGTTGGAGGATTGGTCAGACCGACCCGCCGACGGGCGGAACGCGGATCTGCGCCGCCTGATGGCCGACGACCGCGCGGCGGGCTTCGCCCTGGATGAACCGCCGTTGATGCGGCTGCGGATCCTGCGGTTGGCCGATGACCGCCATTGGCTGTTGTGGAGCCGCCATCACCTGATCGTGGACGCGTGGTCAACCGCCATGCTGATCGCCGACGTCTTCCACCGCTACCGCAACCGGCTGGGCGCCGGGTTGCCGCCCCCCGTCCCCCGCCCGCCCTTCGCCGCCTATCTCGCGTGGCTGGCGCGACGGGACGCCGCCGCCGATCACGCCTTTTGGGCGGCGGAGCTGGCGGGCGCGTCGCCGTTGCCGGACTTTCCGACCGGCCCGCAAGGGGCTGAGTTCCGCTTGACCGACCACGCCTTGCCCGACGGCGTCGCCGTCGGCGCGCGGGCGCTGGCCCGGCGGGTCGGGGTGACGCTGAACAGCGTCATCCAAACCGCCTGGGCCATCACGCTGGGCCGCCACACCGGCGCCGACGATGTTCTGTTCGGCATGACCACCGCCGGACGTCCGCCCGGATTGGCCGGGGCCGACCGCATGCTGGGGGCCTTCATCAACACGGTGCCGGTGCGGGTCCGGCTGAATCCCGCCGAAACCGTCGCGGCCCTGCTGGAATCCACGCAGCGTCGGGCGCTGTCGGCGCGCGAGCATGAACACACGCCGCTGGCCGACATTCAGCGCTGCGCCGGTCTGGCGCGCGGCCAAGCCCTGTTCCAATCTCTGCTCGTCTTTGAAAATGAAGGCATGGGCGATGGCGGGGAAATCGGCGCCGGGGTTCGCCTCACGCCGCTGTCCGCCTATGAGCGGACCAACTACCCGCTGACCGTGACCATCATGCCGCGTGGCGGCTTGACCCTGCGGGTTGGCCGCGACGAACGGCGGATCGCGCCCGCCCTGGTGACGGCTCTGCTGGACGGCCTCACCCAGACTCTGACGGCGCTGGCCGAGAACGACGCGCGCCCGGTCGGCGCCCTTCCGGTTCCCGCAGACGGGGTGGAGAAAGGCCCGTCCGTTCCAGCCGATCCCGGTTGGTGGGTTGGCCGGGCGATCCTCGACCAGTCCGCCCGCGCCCCCGACGCGCTGGCGTTGGAAACCAGCGTCGGCCCGATGAGTTACGGCGCGTTGACCCGCAGCGCCCTGGCCCTGGCGCGCGGCCTGCGCAAGCGCGGCGTCGGCCCTGAGGACCGCGTCGCCCTGCGTCTGGAGCGCGGCCCCGCCCTTATTGTCGCCCTGCTTGGCGTGCTGTTCAGCGGGGCCGCCTATGTCCCCCTCGACCCCGCCCAGCCCGAAAGTCGGCTGACCGACATTCTCGACCAAGCCAAACCCCGCCTGATCCTCGCGCCTGCCAACAGCGGGCAAAGCGGCCAAACCCAGAGCGGCGGCGCCGAAACCGTCTCCCCCGACGCCCTCATCCGCGACGGGCGCGAAACGGAGGGCGGCGGCTGGCTCCCCGCCGTTCCCCACCCCGAACAGACCGCCTACGTTATCTTCACCTCCGGCTCCACCGGGCGGCCCAAGGGCGTCGCCGTCCGTCACGCCGGTCTGTCCAACCTGCTGCGCGCCATGGCCGACGTCACGCCGCTGACCCCCGCCGACCGCTGGCTGGCCGTCACCACCATCGGCTTCGACATCGCCGCCCTGGAGATTTTCGCCCCGCTCATCGCCGGAGCCGCCGTCATTTTGGCCGACGAGACCGCCCAGCGCGATCCCGCCGCCCTGCTCCGGCTGCTCGACCGCCACCGCGTCACCGTCCTGCAAGCCACCCCCGCCAGTTGGGCCATGCTCGCCGAACTCGACAGCCCCGCCTGGACCGGCCTGCGCGCGCTGACCGGCGGCGAGGCTCTGCCCGCCGCCCTCGCCGAGCGCCTGTTGCGGCGCGGCGCGCGGCTGACCAACGTCTATGGCCCCACCGAAACCACCATCTGGTCCAGCGCCACCCCGGTCGAAACCGTGGCGGACGGGCACAGCGCCGTCCCCATCGGCGGGCCGCTCGACAACACCAGCCTTTATGTTCTCGACGCCGCGCTCAACCCGCTGCCGCCGGGGGCGGAGGGCGAGTTGTGGATCGGCGGCGACGGGCTGGCGCGCGGCTACCACGCCCGCCCCGGCCTGACCGCCTCGGCCTTCCTGCCCGATCCCTTCGCCGTCACTCGGCCCGGCGCGCGCATGTACCGCACCGGCGATCTGGTCCGCCGGGGGTGGGACGGCGCGTTGCGCTTCGTCGGGCGCCGGGACTTCCAGGTCAAGCTGCGCGGCCACCGCATCGAGTTGGGCGAGATCGAAGCCGCCCTGCTCGCCCAGCCCGGCGTCGCCGCCGCCGCCGTCCGCCTGTGGGACGCCGGAACCGACGCCGCCTTCCTCGCCGCCTACGCCGCCGGAACTGGCCTCGACCCCGAAGCGCTGCGCCGGGGGCTGGCCGACCGGCTGCCCGCCGCCATGCTCCCCGCCAGCCTGCTGACGCTGGACGCCCTGCCGCTCAACCCCAACGGCAAGATCGACCGCAACGCCCTGCCCCGCCCCGGACGCCCCGCCGCCGCCAACCGGCGACCGCCCCAGGGCGACGCCGAGCAATGGCTCGCCACGCTCTGGCAAGATCTTCTCGGCGTTCAGGACGTCGCCCGCGACGATGATTTCTTCGCGCTCGGCGGAAACTCCCTCACCGCCACGCGACTCGTCGCCGCCGTGCGCGAGCGGTTGGAACTGCCGGTTCCCTTCACCTTGCCCTTCCAGCACCCAACCCTGGCGGCGTTGGCGGCGGAACTGCGCGCGGCGGAGCGGCGGGACAGCGCCACGCTGGTCACGCTGCGCGCCGCGCGCGCCGAGGCCGATCCGTCGATTCCGCCCCTGTTCCTGTTCCATCCGGCGGGCGGCCATGCCCGCGCCTACACGACGCTGGCCCAGTCGTTGCCCCCGGAAATCGCCATTCTCGCCCTGCAATCGCCCCAACTGTCCGACCCGGACGCCGAACCGGAGTCCATCGACAGGCTGGCCACGCTGTACGCCCGCCTGATCCGCGAGCGGCAGCCCAACGGTCCCTATCGGTTGCTTGGCTGGTCCCTCGGCGCGTGGTTGGCCATGGCCGTGGCGGCCCGACTGGAGGCGGCGGGCGCGACCGTGTCATGGGTCGGCTTGGTTGATTCCCGAACCAATGTTCAGGCGGGCGCGCTGGATCTGCCGGATCTGCCGCTCTCCACCCCCTACATCGCCTGCCTCGACGGCTCGATTCAACGCGTCTTGCTCGACCAACATCGGGAGACCTGCCGAGGGTTGGAGCGTGAGTTGGCGAGCCTGCCCGCCGAAAACCGCGCCAACCATGCGCTCGACTGGTTCCGCGCCACCTTGCCGGAAGCGCGCGATCGGCCCCGCGACCTTCAGGCCTTGCAGATGCGGTTCTTTATGAGCGGTCATCGCCTGATGCGGAATTTCAGCCTGCCGCGCGTGATGGCTCCCTTGCATGTCTGGTGGGCGCGCGACACGCTGAAGGACACCCCTCATCGTCGCGGGGCCGATCCGCAGGATTGGCGCGCTTACGGCGCCGCCAGCATCCGCCTTCTGGACGGGGACCACGAATCCATCCCACGATCCCCCCAACTCGCACGGGATGTTCGGGCGCTTCTGGCGTGCCCGATCATCACGCCGGAATAAGTCGCGGCGTCCACCCATGGTTATGGGGAGGCGCCTGGATCAATGGCCGACGCGGCGCAGACCACCCGTTTGCGCCGCGCCGCCTTCGTTTGTCAGCGCGCTCAACAATCTCTGCGCGGCGTCGGCGAAGTTCAAATCATCGATCTCGTCGCAAAGCTCCGCAAAGGACGGCTTTCCCAAGGATCCCGCCAGGGATGGGCGCATTCGCTCGAACAGGGTCATCGCGTTCATGCTCCGCGCGTTCAGGGTCTCGATCAACTCCATAACCTCGGCAATCACCAAGGGGGATGCGTCCGCCGCGTCCGGCTCTTCAACAACGACGGACAAGCCGCTTCGCTGAACAGACTGGTCAAGCGCGGAAAGCGCCGCGTCCAACCGCTCCAGCAAAGGCGGGATCTCCGCCGATGGGCCATGGCGAACGGCGTTCTCGGCCCTGTGCGCGCGCTCCATGACGTCAACGGCGGCGATGTTGCCGGCCGCCCCGCGAAGGGTGTGCAGCGTGCGCGCGGCTCCGTCTGGATTTTCCACCGCAAGATCGCGGCGGATTTGTGGGACAGCGTCGGTGAACTCGCGAACAAAACGGATCAACAGCGACGTGAACAAGGTCCGGTCTCCGCCCAAACGCCGAGAGACTTGGCGCATGTCGATTCCCGGCACCTCGACGTCCAACAGCTCGCCACGGTCGGGCGGGGGGACGAACGGCTTTGACGCCGCCCCTTTTGACAGCGGAACCTGACGGCGGATGGACTGCGCCATCTGATCGACATCAAAGGGTTTGGCGATGAAATCATTCATGCCGACCTGCTCCGCGCGAAGACGTTCGGACGCAAGCGCGCCCGCCGTCAAGGCGATGATCGGCAGATTGGCAAGCCCCAGATCCTGGCGGATTCTCCGGGTCGCCTCATAGCCGCCCATCACCGGCATGTGGACATCCATCAGCACCGCGTCGAACGCCGTGTCGTCGGCGATCAATCGGTCCAGCGCCTCCTGGCCGTTGGCGGCGACCGTCACCGCCGCTCCGTTCAGTTCCAGGATGCGCCTCGCCACCTCCTGGTTCACGACATTGTCCTCCACCACCAACAGCCGCAGGCCATCCAACCCAGCGCCGTCGCCCCCACCACAGGGTCCATCCAATCGGGGCGGGTCGTCTCGCGTCGGTTGGGGCACGCTGGACACGCCCAGGGGAACGGTGAACCAGAAACGGCTGCCACGGCCAAGTTGGCTCTCGACGCCGATCTGCCCGCCCATCAGCTCAACCAACCGCTTGGAGATGCTCAACCCCAGACCGGAGCCGCCGAAATGCCGGGTGATGGAGTTGTCCGCCTGACTGAAGGCGTCGAACAGGGTTGGCAAGGTGTTCTGAGCGATGCCAATTCCGGTGTCCTGAACGGTGAAACGCAGCATGACCGCCCGATCCTCGGCATCAACCCGCTCCACCCGAAGGGTGACGGCGCCCTTGGTCGTGAATTTGATGGCGTTGCCGGTCAGATTGATGAGCACCTGCTGCAAACGCAAGGCGTCGCCGATCAGCGCGTCCGGCAGGTCGGACGCCGCGTCGATCACCAATTCCAAATCCTTGGCGCTGGCGTTGGCCGACATGATGACGGAGATGGCGTCCAGCAAATCAGAAAGCCGAAAATCCGCTGTTTCCAGTTCCAAACGTCCCGCTTCGATCTTCGAGAAATCAAGGACGTCGTTGATGATGGCCAGCAAACCGCGCCCCGCGACCTGGATCTTGCGCACCAGATCGCTCTGTTCCGACGACAGGGCCGTCCGTTCCAGCAGATAGGACAGGCCAAGCACGGCGTTCATCGGCGTTCGGATCTCGTGGCTCATGTTGGCCAGGAATTGCCCCTTCGCCAGACTGGCCTCTTCCGCCCCCTGTTTGGCCAGCCGCAACTGACGTTCAAACGCCTGACGCTTCCCGATGTCTTGCGCGACCCCCAGATAGCCGATGATGCCGCCATCGCCATGCCGGATGGTGGTGACGATGAGAGAAACTGGAAATTCGGAGCCGTCCTTGCGGACATAGGTCCACTCGCGGCTTTCGGCTCCGTCGATCTCCGCCTTGTGGACAAAGACGCGGAAGCCGTCGATGGCGACGCCAAACTCGGTCTGCAAGTCCTGAGCGCGGGCGATGACCTCGTCCATCCGGTGAAGCACGGCTGGTGTCTGGACGCCCACCATCTCGCCCGCGCTGTAACCGAGCATGCGTTCGGCGCCCCTGTTGAAAATGGTGATCGTCCCTTGCGGATCGGTGGCGATGATCGCGATTTCCGACGCCGCATCAAGGACGCCGCTGAGCAACCGATTGCTGCGGTTGCGCTCCTCCTCGGCAAGCTTGCGGGCGGTGATGTCGATCCGCAAGGCGACATAACGCTCGATGCGCCCGTCATCACCCCGAAAGGGCGCGAACACGCTGTCCATCCACAGCGGGCGGCCATCCTTGGCGTGGTTGCAGATCTCGCCGCGCCAGGTGCGGCCCGCCATGATGGTCGACCACATCTCCCGCCAAAACTCCGGCGGATGGACCCTCGAACTGATCGTCCTGTGGGTCCGCCCAACCAATTCCTCCGCGCTATACCCCATGGTCCGGCAGAGATTGTCGTTGATCTCAAGAATCCGGCCTGCGGTGTCCGTGACCGAACACAGCAACTGTTCATTGATCGTCCGCAGCAGCACCTCGTTTTCCCGCAAGGCGGCGGCGAGTTTCAGGCGATGCTCGACGATGTCCGACACGTCATGAACCAGGACGAAAAAGCCTTGCACCGCGCCATCCGCCTGATCGGGCAGAAAATGCACGAGGGAGTGGCGCGCCCCGGAACCGTCTGGTTTGGGAACAGTCCGCTCGAACGTCTGCGATTCGCCGCGCAAAGCCGCTTCCGTATGGGGACGATTGCTCTCGAACAGCGCGTCGCCCAAAAGCTCTCTCATCGATCGTCCCGGCAGGGCCGTCGTCTCGATCCCGAACCGACGGGAATAGGCCCGGTTGGCGAAGCGGCAGGTCAAATTCCGGTCCCAATAGCCGATCATCGATGGAACCGCGTCCAGAACGGTTCGGAGGGTGTGACGCGCCGCATCCAATTCAGCCGTCCGTTCCACCACCTGCCGTTCCAAATCGACGTTGAATTGCGCAAGGCGGCGCTCTGCCGCCTTGCGCTCTCCGATGTCGCGCATCAGCTTGGCCACGCCGACGACGCGCCCACGCTCGTCCTGAATGGCGCTGACCGTGACAGACACCTCGACCACGCTTCCGTCACGTTTCAGGCGCAACGTGTCGAACGAGGTCACGTCCGACGCGCCGCTGTAGACACGTCGCAGCAGCGTCCGGTCCTCGTCCCAACGGTCCTGGGGCAACAGAAACGGGGCCAGCGGTTGCCCGACAACCTCGTCCTGTTGATAGCCAAACAGACGCTCCGCCGCCCGGTTCCAGCTTATGACGGTTCCGTCCATCCCCTCGCCGACGATGGCGTCGCCGGAATTTTCAACGATGGCGCCCAAACGGCGCCACGCCAGATCGGTCATGCGTTTGCGGGCGCGGTTCAGCCCCAACGCCGCCGCCAGCCCAGCCGCCAGCAAACTGGCGCCGCCGCCGATGAGCAGAACCAGAGACGGCGTCGCCGGATTCAGGGAAGGACCGAAGGCAGGGCGGGCGGCGACGTCGATCCGCCAACGACGACCGAACACGTCGCGCTCAAGGGTCTGCGTGGCCAAGGGCTGACGATCCAGCGCGTCCTTGACGGACGAAAAGATAACGTCGGCGACGCCCGCATCGGTGATGTCGCTCAATTGAAGATCGAACAGCGCGCCGTCGATGTGAAGCGTGCTGAGCACCTCCAACATGCTCAGTGGCGCGTACGTCCAGCCGACCGCCTCAGCCCGCCGGGCCTCCACCGTCGTCGGCGCGCCCGTTCCTCGATAAACGGGCATCAGGATCAAAAACGACTGCTGCGGCCCGCCCACAGCTTGAACCAGAGTGATCGGGCCGGTCAGCCGGGTTTCTCCGCTGTCCATCGCCGCAACGGCGGCCTTCCGCCGGTTTGTTTCGGACGCGATGTCAAGCCCGACCGCCGGACGGTTGCGCTCGACAGGCTCAATGTAACGGATGACGTAGCGCTCCCCATCATGCGGCGCGAATTGCCGGATGGTGAAATCGGGCCAATCATCCTGTCGCGCCGTTTCAAGAAAGGCGGCCTCGCCCTCCTGGGGCACGCGCTCGATGAAGCCGAAACCGCGCGCGCCGGGAAACTCGGAATCGACGTCGCGCGTCAGGCTGTAACGATGAAACCGCTTCCGGCTCAGCCCCATGTCGCTGACCGCGACCACCGCGCCACGCGCGCCGCGCAGCCCGTACTGGTACAGAGTCACCCGATCCACGATGTCGGAGGCCATCCTTTCGGCGGCGGCGGACAGCGCGTCACGGACGCGCTGATCGTTGAGGCGCTCAATCTCCCAGGCCGCGCCGCCCGTGAGGGTCAGCCCGACCATCAGCGTGATGAGAAACCAGAGGAACGACACCCGACCGGGCTGAAGGCTGGTCAACATTGTCCTCTCCGCCAGGCGGCGCCATCCCCGCGATCCAACGTCACCCGCGACCTGCGTCGCCGGTCAACCAATCTTCGGCCCGTCGGCAAAGGGTTGGCCACCCAAGTTGGACCTTCTCATGGTCCCCCATGGCTGAATCGTCAGCGCGAACGTCAACCAGACCGGGTAATCCGGCTGCTGTGACATGGCGACGCCCTCCGCTCGCGGCCAACCCGCACAACACGCGGGCGTCCTCTCCAACCGTTGGAAAGGCGAGGACTGTCCAGCAAGAATTCAGCCAAAGCGGATTTTCAGGAAAACGCTGTGTTTCAAAGCAGTTCCGCAACGCAGGCTTACGCCGAGGCTCGTTTGCGTTGCAAGAAAACTCTCAAATTGGAAATGCGTTTTGCAAAATGGGAGAAGAATCGAATTTTATTGATGAAATTCCATCAACAGCGGCCTCTTCGGCATGTTCGTTGCCGCGCGGCGCCGTCGCCACCTCAAGCTTGCCCGAAGACGCATGACCTTGAACGTGTCTGGGAGCGCCCGAAACGCGCGTCGTCGGGCGCTCCCAGACACGCCGCAGCGCGTCGGGGGGCGCTCTCAGCCCCCCGAAACACCCGTTACGACGCCCCGAAATCCAGCCCCCAGGCCGAATAGCGTTCGGGATCGTCCACCCAACCTTCACGGACCTTGACGAACAGGATCAAGTGCACCCGGCGTTCCAGCATCTTCTGCAATTCGCTGCGGGCCGCCTGCCCCAGCGACTTGATGCGTTGACCGCCCTTGCCCAGCACGATGGCCTTCTGGCTTTCACGCTGCACGAAGATGACCTGCGAGATCTTCACCGAGCCGTCGTCAAACTCCTCCCACACCTCGGTCTCGACGGTGGCGGAATAGGGAAGCTCCTGGTGAAGCTGAAGGAACAGCTTCTCCCGCGTGATTTCCGCCGCCAGCAGACGCATCGGCATGTCGGAGATTTGATCCTCCGGGAAATGCCACGGACCATCCGGCAGGCCAGCGGACAGAAACGCCTTCAGATGGGCGACGCCATCCTCGGTCGAGGCCGAAATCATGAAGGTGTCGGTGAAAACGCCCGATTTCTGGAACTCGTCGGCGATGCCCAGCAGGACGTCGCGCTTGACCAGATCAATCTTGTTCAGAATCAGGATCGCCTTGCGGCCTTGATCCTTCAGACGGGCGACGATGCCCAGCGTGTCGTCGTCCACACCCCGGCGCGAGACGTCATAGAGCACGCCGATCACGTCGGCGTCCTCCGCCCCCTGCCATGCCGCCGCGACCATGGCGCGGTCCAACCGGCGCTTGGGCTTGAAGATGCCCGGCGTGTCGACGAAAATCAGTTGGCTGTCGCCGACGATGGTGATGCCCAGAACGCGGGTGCGGGTGGTCTGCACCTTCGGGCTGACGATCGACACCTTGCTGCCGATCATCGCGTTCAGCAGCGTGGATTTCCCGGCGTTGGGCGCGCCGACCAGCGCGACGAAACCGCAACGCGGATGTTCCGGCATGGCGCCCAGCGGCGGCAGCGCGATGGGCACGCCCGGCCGGGCGTCCTCCCCGTCGTCCTCCCCGTCGTCGTCACCCTCTTCGCCGTCCTCGCCTTCGCCCTCGAACGCGTCGTCCTCGAACTCATCATCGAAATCATTGTCGATGTCGTCGCGACCGTCAGTCATCGACCTGCACTCCCACCTGGCTCAGCAACGCGCTGGCCGCCTTCTTTTCCGCGACACGCTTGGAGGAGCCGGATCCGGTGACGGTCTCCATCCCCTCGACGTGGACCGCAACGACGAACACCGGCTCATGCGCCAGGCCGCTTTGTTCAATCAATTCATAGTGCGGCAACGGCTTGCCGCGCCCCTGCGCCCATTCCTGCAACGCCGTCTTGGAATCGAGCGGCGGCGGAGTCGGCTTTTCAATCTGTTCGGCCAGCGACTCGCGCACGAAGCGCGTCACGACGTCCAGCCCGGCGTCGAGATAGAGCGCGCCGATCACCGCCTCGCACGCGTCGCCCAGGATGGTCCGGTTGTTCCGGCCACCACTGTGCACCTCGGCGGGGGACATGCGCAAGTAGCCGCCCAACCCGATGCGGTCGGCGACCCGGCCCAGCGATTCCCGGCGGACCAGCGCGGCGTGCCGCTTGGCCAGCGCCCCTTCCCGCTCGTCCGGGTAGCGTTCCAGCAGCCATTCCGCAACGATCAGACCGACCACGCGGTCGCCCAAAAACTCCAGCCGCTCATAGGCGATGCCCGGCCCCTTGCCCGGACGGCGCCCGGCGCGCAAGGTCCGTTCCAACCCCATCAGGCTGGGGTGGGTCACGGCGTCCTGCAACAGACTGAAATCATTGAACTCATGACCCAGCGAACGGGCCAGCGCCGCAACGTCCAAAGCGCCGTTGTGCTCGTCCACCATGTTCGGATCGCTCAATTACCGGACTCCGCTGAACAGGCGGCTGAAGCGCAGATCGACCGGCCAGCGCCAGACCTCGAAGAAGCGGGTGCCTTCGTCGAGCGAGAAGAACAGGAATTCGGCACGGCCCACCAGATTTTCCACCGGCACGTAACCGACCTGCCCCGGCACCCGGCTGTCCAGCGAGTTGTCGCGGTTGTCGCCCATCATGAACAGATGGCCGTCCGGCACCTTGAAGACCGGGGTGTTGTCGAGCGGGCCGTTGTCCGATTCCTCGATGATGCGGTGAACCCGGCCATTCGGCAGAGTCTCAAGGAATTGGGCCGTCCGGACAGTCCGCCCCAATGCGTCCTGCGAGACGTAGTCTTCAATCCGCTCTCGCTTTACCGACTTTCCATTGATGTGCAGAACGCCGCCGATCATCTGGATGGTCTCGCCGGGCAACCCGATGACGCGCTTGATGTAATCGGTCTTGTTGTCGCGCGGCAGCTTGAACACCGCCACGTCGCCGCGCTCCGGCAGGCCGCCCAGCACGCGCCCCTCGAACAGCGGCATGCCGAAGGCCACGGTGTGCTTGCTGTAGCCGTAGGAAAATTTCGAGACGAACAGATAGTCGCCGACCAGCAGGGTCGGGATCATCGACCCCGACGGGATGTTGAACGGCTCGAAGGCGAAGGTGCGGACGCCGAAGGCGATCAGCACGGCGAAGACCACCGTTTTCACCGTTTCGACGAGGCCGGAGTCCTTGGGCTTGGCGTCGGACGCCGTCTGCTTCTGGAAGGTCATGCTGGGGTCGCCGTTTCGGTGGGTGCGGAGGGGGGCAGGCTTTCGGCGCTGATGATGACGAAGGCTTCGGCCATCGGGTATTCGTCGGTCAGCGTCACATGGATGCGGGGGCGCATGCCGGACGGGGTCATCGACTCCAAACGGGCCAGAGCGCCGCCGGTCAAGCGCATCGTCGGCTGGCCGGAGGGCAGATTGACCACCCCCATGTCGCGCCAGAACACGCCGTCGCGAAAGCCGGTGCCAAGCGCCTTGGAGCAGGCTTCCTTCGCGGCGAAACGCTTGGCGTAGCTCGACGCCCGCGCGCTGTGGCGCCCGGCGGAACTGGCGCGGCGTTCGGATTTCGCCTGCTCGATGTCGGTGAACACCCGGTCGATGAAGCGCGCGCCGAAACGCTCCAGCGATTTTTCAATGCGCCGGATGTCGATCAGATCGTTGCCGATGCCCAAAATCACACCGGACAGGGAGGCGCCAAACCCCGTCATGGGCGCGCCGCGTCCATCGCCGCGCGCATGCGGCGGATCGCGTCGGCCAACCCGCCGAAAATCGCCTCGCCCACCAGGAAATGCCCGATGTTCAGCTCAACAATGGTTCCAATGGCGGCGACCGGCCCGACTGTCTCGTAGGTCAGCCCATGCCCGGCGTGGCATTCCAGCCCGATCTCTTCGGCGTGCGCGGCGGCGCGGACGATGCGCGACAACTCGCGCGCCCGCTCCGTCGGATCCTCGGCGTCGCAATAGGCCCCGGTGTGCAGTTCGACCACCGGCGCGCCCAGCGCCTTGGCGGCGTCCAACTGCGCCGGTTCAGGGTCGATGAACAGCGACACGCGAATCCCGGCGTCGTTCAAGGCGCCAATCGGACGGGTCAAGGAATCGAACGCGCCAACCGCGTTCAGCCCGCCCTCGGTCGTCACCTCGGTGCGTTTTTCCGGGACCAGACAGGCGGCGTGCGGCGTGTGGCGCAGGGCGATGGCCAGCATCTCGTCGGTCGCCGCCATTTCAAAATTCAGCGGACGGTCGATCTCGGCCATCAACCGTTCAATGTCGCGGTCAATGATGTGGCGCCGGTCTTCGCGCAGATGGGCGGTGATGCCGTCGGCCCCGGCCTGGATGGCGAGCAACGCCGCGCGCACGGGATCGGGATGCGCCCCGCCGCGCGCGTTGCGGACGGTGGCCACATGGTCGATGTTCACGCCAAGGCGCAGAAAACGAGACATCACGGGACTCCAAAGGCTCGCCCGACCGCGCGAAAACGGCGGCGATTCCGTCTATATAGCGATGACGGAGCGTCGCGTCACCCTTCGCGTAAGCGTCACAAATTAATTGAACATTGAATGGAAAAAACGCATTATGACGCGAGAGTATCGAGGCGATGGCGCAAAAAGGGGATACGCTTGATATGATACAATCATAAGGAATAATTTTAAAACTCCAATATTAGATTGGCTTGCGAAATAGGATTTAATGCGCATGGCGAGATTTGCTCAAATCATAATTTTTATTATCGGTCTAGCTATTTGGGGAAATTACATAGGTAATAACTCCAATGGTCCATTTGTGCCACCGCCAATGCTTCCTGGAAGCGGCGTCGTTGTCGATTTATTTAAAAGATTTATTGAACTCCTTGCGATTAGCTCAAAAATTCGCGAAGCAAATGCTGCGGAAAAAAGCGTTACGTTTCCAGCAAATACAATTGTACCATTCGACAGCAAGTTTTATCCAGAATCATTTATAAACAAATACAAAATATCAACAAGCTACGATGTTGATATTTTTGACAGAAAAGCTATCGAAAACATAGAGTTATGCACGATAAAAGCGAACAGGATATCAAGTTCAAACATAAATGCCATGAGAGACTATAGATACTCATGCTTAAAAAATGTAGGCTACGACGAAAATGATCTTTCTTATGTCGGAGGAAAACATGGATCGCCAAAGTAATACTTATGAGAATTCGCATAAAATTGGAAGATTTTTAAAGACGCTCATCATCTTTCTACCCCTAGGATTAGCGTCTTGCTCCGGCAACTCAAAATATCCCCAATACCCTCAATACACGCCACCACAAGTAAATGGATACTCTCGAGGGCTTGAGTGCCAAAACTGCTTAAGCAAATACACAATCGATTCGAATGAGTGCGCTGATTTCGTAAAGGAAATCAGAAGCATCATGACGAGAGACAAAGAGCAAGCTTACTGCATGCGAAAAAGAAACTGGCCCGACTCTGGGACAGTCTGCCAAAAGACCTGTGGATAACCAAACCTAGAAACGCGCGCGTGCTTCTCACCGCCCGCGCGCGCGTTCCACCGAATGAATCGCCGGGGTCGCCCGCAGGGCCGCCATGATGTTGGTCAGATGCTTGGCGTCCTTGACGTCGATGTCGATCAGCAGATCGAAATAATCGGCGGTGCGGTTGGTGATCTTCTGGTGAATCACGTTGCCCTGATTCTTGCCGATCACGGTGAACAGCGTGCCGAGCGCGCCTTGCTCGTTGCTGATGGACACCATCAGGCGCCCGACATGCTCCTCGGGCGAATCCGGGCCGGTTTCCCACGACACGTCGATCCAGCGTTCCGGCGATTCGTGGAAGCTTTCCAGCGTTTCGCAATCGATGGTGTGGATCGTCACGCCCTTGCCGGTGGTGACGATGCCGACGATGCGGTCGCCGGGCAGCGGGTGGCAGCAACGGGCGTAATGCACCGCCATGCCGGGAATCAGCCCCCGGATCGGCATCGGCGGCTGTTTGCCGCTGGGCTTCGGCTTGAGCTTGACGACGTTTGTGGTCTTGTCGTCCAACTCGCGCAACGTCGCCGGGGCGGTTTGCGCCTTGTGGCCGGGGAAAACCGCGTGGAAGACCTCGCGCACCGAATGCAGGCCGGATCCAACCCCGGCCATCAGATCCTCCGCCGTCGGCTGCTGGAAGATCTTGATGACGTTGTCGAGCGCCTTTTCGCTGAACTCGTAGCCTTCCGCCTTGAACTGCCGCATCAGCATGCCGCGCCCAAGCTCGATGTACTGGGAACGCTGCTGGGTGCGCAGGAACTTGCGAATGCGGGCGCGGGCCTTTCCGGTGACGACGAAACGCTCCCAACCGGGAACCGGCGTCTGCGCCTTCGAGGTGACGATGTCGACTTGATCGCCGTTTTGCAGGACGCTGCGCAACGGCAGCATCCGCCCGTTGATCTTGGCCCCGACGCAATGATCGCCCACCTGGGAATGGACGGCGTAAGCGAAATCGACCGGAGTCGCCCCGCGCGGCAAGGCGATCAAATCGCCCTTCGGCGTGAAGCAGAAGACCTGCTCCTGGAACAGTTCGAGCTTGGTGTGTTCCAGGAACTCTTCGGGTTTCTGCGCGTGCTCCAAGATCTCCAGCAGCTCGCGCAGCCAGCGATATTCGCCGCCGGTGGTGCTCGGCTGGTGATCCTGCTTGTAGGCCCAATGGGCGGCGACGCCCAATTCGGCGATTTCGTGCATGTCGCGGGTGCGGATCTGCACCTCGATCCGGTTGCGGCCCGGGCCGATCACCCCGGTGTGCAAGCTGCGGTAGCCGTTGGGCTTCGGCGTCGAGATGTAATCCTTGAAGCGGCCCGGCATCAGCGGGTAATGGGCGTGGACGATGCCCAGCGCCTGATAGCATTCCTGCAAGGTTCCGACGGTGATGCGGAACGCCATGATGTCGGAGAGCTGCTCGAAGCTGACATTCTTGCGTTGCAGCTTGCGCCAGATCGAATAGGCGGATTTCTCACGCCCCGTCACCGTCGCCGTGGGAATGCCCTCGCCAACCAGCCGTTCTTGCAATTCGGTGATGATGGTCTGGACGCGGCTTTGCCCCTCGTCCCGCAGACGGGCGAGCTGGGCGAGAATGCTGTCGCGGGCGTCGGGGTTGAGTTCGGCGAAGGCCAGATCGTCCAACTCATCCTTGATCTTGTGCATGCCGATGCGTTCGGCCAAGGGCGAGTAGATTTCGATGGTTTCGCGCGCGATGCGTTTGCGCTTTTCCGGCTTTTTCAGGTGGAACAGCGTGCGCATGTTGTGCAGCCGGTCGGCCAGCTTGACCAGCAGCACGCGGATGTCTTCCGACATCGCCAGCACCAGCTTGCGGAAATTCTCCGCCTGCTTGGCCTGTTCGCTGTGCAATTCCAGGCGGGACAGCTTGGTGACGCCATCAACCAGCCGGGCGATTTCCTTGCCGAAGACCCGTTCGATGTCTTCCAGCGTGGCGACCGTGTCCTCGACCGTGTCGTGAAGCAGCGCGGTGGCGATGGTGCCCGCGTCCAGCTTCATTTGGGTCAGGATGCCCGCGACTTCCAACGGGTGCAGGAAATAAGGATCGCCGGAGGCGCGAGTCTGCGACCCGTGCGCCTTCATCGAATACACATAGGCGCGGTTGAGAAGATCCTCGTCCGCCGAGGGATCATACGCCTTGACGCGCTCAACAAGTTCATACTGCCGGATCATGACGCCCGACCCGGCGCGTGTGGCGCCTCGGTGTGGAGTGAACCGAAGGGGGGCAGACCGCCCCCCGCCCTAACGCAAGCCCAATCGTCGTTGGTCAGGATCAGAGATCTCCGTCGCCATCCTCGGCCAGGGACAGACCGGCGTCCGGCTCGGCGTCGAGGTCGACCGCGCCGTCCTCCTCCTCGCCATCCGTCTCGCTCATGCCGTCTTCGTCGCCCATGTTGGCGCCGCGCGCGGCCCAGTCATTTTCACCGGCCATCAACTCGACGATTTCCTCTTCCGGCTCGTCGGGTTCGACATGCTTCTGGTGGCCCTTGATGAGCGCGTTCTTGAGATACTCAAGCGACACCGTTTCATCGGCGATCTCGCGCAGCGCCACGACCGGATTCTTGTCGTTGTCGCGCTCAATCGACAGAGGGGCGCCGGACGCCACCTCACGGGCGCGTTGAGCGGCCATCATGACCAGCTCAAAACGGTTGGAAACCTTCAGGACGCAATCTTCAACGGTAACGCGGGCCATGCCAAACGAACTCCGGCTCTAAAGGAGGTTCTTGACTATATTGATGTGATCCGGGTGACGCAAGCGCGATCCGAAATTATCCAAAAAACGCGCCGGTCTTTGCCGCCAACTGCCGTATCAGAGTCTCTGCCCCTTGTTTGGCGGCCCCACATACACTAATTTGGAAGTCGGAATACCGAAATTGTCGATATCCGTATCATATACTCGATGCTATCCCGAAAGGATTAAGACATTGGATCGTAGCACGACTTTGCCGCGCGACGTCAGCAAGTTGTTTTATAAAGAGGAGCGTCTCGCCCTTTTCATTGATGGGGCCAATCTGTACGCCGCCGCGCGCTCATTGGGATTCGATATTGACTACAAGAGGTTGCGCGACGGCTTCGCCGGCGAAGGGCGCTTGATGCGCGCCTTTTACTACACGGCGTTGGTGGAAGATCAGGAATATTCACCGATTCGCCCCTTGGTTGATTGGTTGGACTACAACGGCTACACCATGGTCACGAAACCGACCAAGGAGTTCACCGACGCGTCCGGTCGCCGAAAGATCAAGGGAAACATGGACATCGAGCTGGCCATCGACGTCATGGAGATGGCCGAGCACCTCGATCACATCCTGCTGTTCTCCGGAGACGGTGATTTCCGTCGTTTGGTCGAAGCGGTTCAGCGCAAGGGCGTGCGCGTCAGCGTCATCAGCACGGTGCGCTCGCAGCCGCCCATGGTCGCCGACGAGTTGCGCCGCCAAGCTGACAACTTCATTGAGTTGCAGGATTTGGCCCCCTTCATCGCCCGCGCGCACCATCACCGCGAAACTCCCGCCAACTATCACGAGTCTCAAAGCCCGCAGAACGGCCCGACGCTGTACGACCCGGACGAACGCGGCTAAAAATACGGCGGCGGGGACGTTCAACGCCTCCGCCGCCCTTTTCCTTTGAGATGTTTCTGCGGCTTGCCGTCAGCCCAGCCGACGACGATTCCGCGCCATCGCGTCGGCGGTTTTCAGCGCCGCCAACAGGCTGACCGCGCTGGCCTTGCCCGTGCCCGCAATGTCCAGAGCCGTGCCGTGATCGGGCGAGGTCCGCACAAAGGGCAGCCCCAGCGTGATGTTGACGCCGCTGTCGAAATCAATGGTCTTCAACGGAATCAGCGCCTGATCGTGATACATGCACAGCGCGGCGTCGAAGCCCGACCGCGCCGCCGCGTGGAACAGCGTGTCGGACGGGCGCGGCCCGAACGCCGCGATCCCCTCCGCCCGCAGCGCCTCGATGGCGGGGGTGATGATCTCGATCTCCTCCCGCCCCATCGCCCCGCCCTCGCCCGCGTGCGGATTAAGCCCGGCCACCGCCAAGCGCGGTTGGGCGATGCCGAAATCACGGGTCAACGCCGCCGCCGCAACCCGCCCGGCGTGGACAATGGCGGCGGTTGACAGTTGATTGACCGCGTCGCGCAACGAAACATGGATGGTGACGGGAATCACCCGCAAGTCCGCCGAGGCCAGCATCATGATCGGCTCGTCCGTCAGACCGGCGAGATGGGCCAGATACTCGGTGTGGCCGGGATGGCGGAATCCAGCGGCGTAGAGCGCGGATTTCTGAATGGGGTTGGTCACGACGGCGGCCGCCTCCCCCGCCTGAATCAGCGCCACCGCCCGGTCGATGCTGGCGATCACCGCCGCCCCATTGGCCGGATCGGGGCGCCCGGCAACCACCGGGGCCGACAGATCCAGCGCAAGCAACGGCAAGGCGTCGTCAAAACAGCCGACCGCGTCCGCCGCCGAAGACAGCACGCGCAGCGGAACGTCCAGCCCCAACCGCGCGGCCAAGGCCGACAGCCGATCCGGTGAATCGATCAGAAAAAAGGGCGGAACCCCGGATGCCCGGCGTTCCACCCAAATTTTCAACGCGATGTCCCCGCCGACCCCCGCCGGCTCGCCCATGGTGACGGCCAGCGGCAGACGATTCGACGGGACAGGCATCAGTTCCGCGCCTCGCCGCGCATTTCGATGAAGGCCGACCGACGCAGATCGCGCAGGTAACGGCGGGCCAGAAGGTCGGCGCGTTCGCCAACCAGTTCCCGTTCGATCTCGTCCCGACTCGGCATCTTGACCTCCTTGGACGATGGCGGCGGCGGCGGCGGCGCCACCGGCTTGGGCTGAGCCTCCGCTGGGGGCTGAATCATCGGCACGTCACGTTTGCAGACGATCAAAATCACGGCGGCGGCTTGGCTCATCAAAACCGGGCTGGGTTGGCCCAACGGAATGCCGACGGCCAATTGTTGCAGCCCTTGCGGCAGATCCTTGACCTTCAAAGTTCCCATGTCGCCCGATTCCGGGACGCCGCCCGCCTTGGCCTTGGCCTCGAAATCGCCGCAGCTCTTGATGGATTTGCGCAGGGCCTCGGCGTGATCCTTGACTCCCTTCGCCGCCTCCTTGGACTCGATGGGAATCACGATCTGCTTCATGTTGACCGTGGCCTTGGCGATGTCCGGGCGCGGCTGCGGGCGCGGAGCCTGCGGCGGCGGGGCGGGCATCTCCTCGCCGCCGCTGCTGCCGAAGGCCCGTTGGCCACGCACCAACAGGATGTGATAGCCGGACGCCGTGCGAATCGGCGTGGAAAGCTGTCCCGTCCGCATCCCCGTCAGCGCCTTGTCCACCTCAGCCGACGATTCGCCGGTGCGGACCCACCCCAGATCGCCGCCGGACGCCGCCCCGGCGGACTGCGAGAATTGCCGGGCCAACGCCGGGAAATTGCCGCCGCGCCGAACCTCATCGACCAGACGATCGGCGGTGCGGCGCACCTCGTCCTCCTGGTCCGGGCTGTCCACGGCCAGGAAGATTTCCGCCACCAGATATTCCGGCTTGCCGATGTTGGCCTTGATCCGCGCCGTCGCCGCGTCGATCTCGTCGTCGCTGATGGTGATTTCCTGACGGATGCGGCGTTGCATCACACGTTGCCACGCCAGCAGGGCGCGCACCTGCTCGACGAGCGCCGATTGCGGAATCCCACGGCTTTTCAGCAACCCGTCAAGTTGGGAGCGCCCCATCCGGTTCTGGTCCGCGATGCGCTTGATCGCCTCGTCGATTTCCGACTGAGGAATGGTGACGCCGTTCTTCTTGGCTTCCTGAAGCTGCAAGCGCTCGTCGATGAGCTGGCGCACGACCTGTGGAGCCAGACGTTGCCTGATCTCCTGGCTTTCCTGACTGCCCGAGTTGAGCAAAGCCAGACGGATGCGGGCGTTGACGTCGGACATGGAAATCGCGTCTTCGTTCACGACGGCGGCGATTCGCTCGCTGCTCCCCGCTGCGGAACCGCTCTGGACCTTGCCAGCAGGACTCGCGCCCTTCGACGTCTGCGCCGTGGCGGGAAGGGCCAAGGCGACACAGGCGGTCGCCACCGCGAAGGCCGACCGGACGGAACGCAAACTCGGCATGGTGCTCCAGCTCCCAAAACAGGTTGCCCGTTCATACGGCGGGCTTAGGTGTCGTGTAAACGGAATCCTACAGCCGTCCGGCGCGGCGAACCGCCCCGCATCCTCAGCCATCCTCAAGATGCAGCAGCAGCGCCGTGCCAAGAAGCAGACTGATTCCCGCCGGACTCCAGGCCGCCATCAGAACCGGAATGGTTTCCGACATGCCAAAGGTGCGGATGACATCGGTCATGACGAACAGCACAAAACCCGTCAGAACACCGCCCGTCACCATCGTCATGGCGCCGCCGCGACGCGGCATCCGCAGCGAAAAAACGGCGGCGAACAAGACCATGGCCAGAAACAGGAAGGGTTGCGACAGCAGGGATTGGTAATGCAGGCGATGGCGCACCGCCGGAAATCCGGTGGCTTCCAGCGTGTGGATGAAGCGCGGCAAATCCCAAAAGGAAATGGTTTCCGGCGGCGCGAAGCTTTCCTCGATCGTCGCCATGTCCAGTTCGGTTGGAATGGTGTAGGTCGCGTGTTTCTCTGGATCCTTTTTGGGACGGCTCAACACGGCGTCCCGCAACACCCACTTGCGATCTTTCAGATTTGCGCTCAACGAATCCAGGCGACCCAAATAGGTTTGGTCGGAGTCAAAAAAGAAGACGATCACGTTTGTCAGATCGAACGTAATCGGGTTGACCAAATCCGCATGAATGAAAAATTGCTCGCCGTTATTGTTCTGGCGCAGCCACAGACCATTGCGTGATATGTTCAGTGAACTTGATTTCATCTTCAGATAGCGATCTTGAAGCTGATCGTATTTGGCGATGAACACGGCGCCAACCGGGTTGATGATCGTCACCTTGACCACGCCAATGGCCGCCGCCGCGATCAACACCGGCATCAAAAACTGCCAAGCCGACACCCCGACGGCCCGCGCCACCACCAGCTCGGCGCTGCGGGTCAGCCGCCAGAAGGTGAACATCCCGGCGAACAGAATGACGAACGGAAAGATTTGCTGCCCGATCTCCGGCAGCTTCAGAAAGGCCATCTGCACGACCAAGCCAAAGGTGACGTGCGGCTTGGTGCCGGCGCGCCGCAGCAGCTCGACAACGTCGAGCAGCAGCACGATGGACAGCAAAATCACCATCAGCAGGCAAAACCAGAGGACGAACTGGCGGCCGATGTAACGGGACAGCGTGGGCGAGGAGTACATGAAAATCCGGCCTCCGGGGGCCACCCGGCGCACAGGGCCAGGCAGAACACGAACAGACAGGACGGGCTGGTTGGCCCGCAACGGTCCGTCTGCGCTGTGTACCCGTGTTGCGCCGCCAAAACAACCTTGGTCGATGTCCCACCAGCCCAAGCCTCTTTTCCGGCTGGACTTCCCCGGCCCATGGTTCAGACTGACCAACACCGAAGACACGGTTCGGAGGACGGTCGATGACGGAAACGACGGTCGCGGTCCGGGAGGCTCACGCCACCGACGCGGCGGGCATCGCCCGCGTTCATGTCCAAAGCTGGCGCTCCACCTACCCCGGCCTGATCCCCGATTCCTTTCTGGTCGGCCTGTCGGAACCGGCGGCGGCGGCCCGCTGGCGGGCGTTGGCCGAAGCGCGCGGCCCGGGCCATGGCGCGATGGTCGCCGTGGACGCCACCGGCCATCTCACCCCAGACCGGACGCCGGGAACCATCGTCGGCATCGCCTCCTTCGGCGCGTGGCGGACGGCGATGGAGGATTACGCGGGCGAGTTCCACGCGCTCTATCTGTTGGACGAGGCCAAGGGGCTGGGCATCGGGCGGCGGTTGATGGCGGCGATGGCCGAACGGATGCTGGCCGCCAACGTCGGCTCCGCCGCCGTGTGGTGCCTGAGCGACAACCCGTCGCGCTGGTTCTACGAACGGTTGGGCGGCGTCCGCATCGCCGAGCGGCCCATCCGCTTCGCCGGGGCGTCTTTGCTGGAGGTCGCCTATGGCTGGCGCGATCTTGCCCCGCTTGCGCGCTTGTCCGCAGGGCCGGAGTTGCGGTAGACACAGGCCTTGAGTCCCCCGCATCAGGATTCGTCGATGTCGACCGCCGCAGCTTCTCTTTCCAACGCCCCGCTTTCCAACGAGCGCGTCCTTATTCTCGATTTCGGATCGCAAGTGACCCAGTTGATCGCGCGCCGTGTGCGTGAGACTGGCGTCTATTGCGAGATCCACCCCTTCAGCATGAGCGCGGAGAACATCCACGCCTATGGCCCGAAGGCGGTGATCCTGTCCGGCAGCCCGGCCTCCGTCACCGAGGAGAACGGGCCGCGCGCTCCCCAGGCCGTGTTTGACCTTGGCGTGCCGGTGCTCGGCATTTGCTATGGCCAGCAGACGATGTGCCAGCAGTTGGGCGGCAACGTCTCCGGCTCCGACCATCGCGAGTTCGGGCGCGCCTTCATCGAGATCACCGAAAACTGCGCCCTGTTCGATGGGCTGTGGGCCGTCGGCGCGCGCGAGCAGGTGTGGATGAGCCATGGCGACCGCGTCACCGCGATCCCGCCCGGATTCCGCGTGGTCGCGGTCAGCGACGGCGCGCCCTACGCCGTCATCGCCGACGACGACCGCCGCCTTTACGGCGTGCAGTTCCACCCGGAGGTCGTCCACACCCCGCACGGCGCGCAGCTTCTGGCGAATTTCGTCCATGGCGTCGCCGGGCTGAAGGGCGATTGGACGATGGCCGCCTTCAAACAGCAGGCCATCGCCAAGATCCGCGCCCAGGTCGGCGACGGCAAGGTGATTTGCGGCCTGTCGGGCGGCGTCGATTCGTCGGTCGCGGCGGTTCTGATTCACGAGGCCATCGGCGCTCAGTTGACTTGCATCTTCGTCGACACCGGCCTGATGCGGGCGGGTGAGGCCGACGAGGTCGTCACCCTGTTCCGCGACCATTACAACATCCCGCTGATCCACCGGAACGCGTCCGAGATGTTCCTGAGCAAGCTGGCGGGCGTCACCGACCCGGAGCAGAAGCGCAAGATCATCGGCGGCCTGTTCATCGACGTGTTCGACGAGGAAAGCCACAAGATCGGCGGGGCGCAGTTCCTGGCCCAAGGCACCCTGTACCCCGACGTGATCGAAAGCGTGTCCTTCACCGGCGGCCCGTCCGTCACCATCAAGTCGCACCACAATGTCGGCGGCCTGCCCGACCGCATGAAGCTGAAGCTGGTCGAGCCTCTGCGCGAGCTGTTCAAGGACGAGGTCCGGGCGCTGGGCCGCGAGCTTGGCCTGCCGCAATCCTTCATCGGCCGCCACCCCTTCCCCGGCCCCGGTCTGGCGATCCGCATCCCCGGTGAGATCACCCCGGAAAAGCTGGAGATCCTGCGCAAGGCCGACACGGTCTATCTGGAGGAAATCCGCAACGCCGGTCTGTACGACGCGATCTGGCAAGCCTTCGCCGTTCTGCTGCCGGTGCGCACCGTCGGCGTGATGGGCGATGGCCGCACCTACGACCATGTGCTGGCGCTGCGCGCGGTGACGTCCACCGACGGCATGACCGCCGATTGGTATCATTTCCCGCACGAGTTCCTGGCCCGCGTGTCCAACCGCATCGTCAACGAGGTGCGCGGCGTGAACCGGGTGGTCTACGACATCACGTCCAAGCCGCCCGGGACGATTGAGTGGGAATGATTCACGCCGGTCCGAGGGTATCCGAAACCACGCCAGAATACGCCGCAACCAACTGATAAAGAGAAACTTTCCTCCATCACCTATCGGTGATTGTCGGTGGGCGGCGATCACGCCTGACGGCCCGGTTGACGGCCCTTGCCCATATTGACGATCGCGAGAATCAAAAGCACCGTCAGGAGCAACACGGCTCCTGACGGTGCTTTTTTTGGCGTAAGATTCTGATTGTGCGCCACTTTTCCCGATGAGAACCCCCAAAAACCGCCTGACGGTACTTTTTGAGAGGGGACACGGGATGCTGACCGATGCGGCGATCAAGGCACTGAAACCCAAAGAGAAGATCCGACAGGGACGGCATGTATGTGCGCGTGGACCCGTCGGGCGCGGTGTCGTTCAGGCTCGACTACCGGCTGAACGGCCGACGCGAAACGGTCTATCTCGGCAAGTATGGTCGGGACGGGATCTCGCTCGCTCGGGCTCGCGAGTTCTGCCTGGACGCGCGGCGGGCGGTCAATGACGACCGCTCACCCGCCATCGAAAAGCAGAGGGAAAAGCGCCGCCTCAAAGAGGCAAAAAGCTTTGGTGCCGCGCGACAAACAAGCTGAGAGGGCGTGACAATCAGGATGATAGAGTTTTTCCGGGCCTGTGGTGGAGGGAGGGCGTAACCCGACCGGAAGCGCAGGCCCGGAAAAATTCGGCCTGATGTCTCGCCGTGCTGAAACCGCGATGGCGCGCTCCTAGGCGGCCAGCTTCAGGCCCGCACGCCCCCCGGCCAGCAGGTCGAAGTCGCCATCGGCGTCACCATCCTGAATCGCATGATCGATCAAGCACGCCCGAACTCCGTCCGCGCCGCCTGATCGAAGGGCGGGTCGGGCTTCGGTGCGTCCGCACACACCTCGCTGCACCAACACTTCCCGGCGCGGTTCACTTCTTATTGGGCTTGGATCACGCGCGCGGCCTCCTGCAATCGGTTGCGCAGCCATTTCAGGCCGGGATCCTGCGAGCGGTATTTGTGCCACTGCACCGTCTGCACCAGCGTGGGAATCTCCATCGGTGCGGGGAACAGGCGGATCGGCAACGCGCGCGCCGCCTGACGGGCGATGCGGGAATGCACCGTCGCGACGCAGTCGGTTCCAACCACCAGCGGGCAGAGGGTGAGAAAGCTGGGCGTGATCGCCGCAATCCGTCGCTCCATCCCGTACCGTTTGATGAACCAGCCTTCGTAGGAAATGCGGGCCGTGGTGAATTCGGTGATGATGTGCGGGGCCGCCAGAAACTGGTCAACGGTCAGCGTGTCGCCAAACGCCGCGCTGTCGCGCCACACCACGCAGGAAAAATCATCCTCGTACAGCGGTTCGGACGGATGGCCGGGCGGAATGAACGCCTCCGGCATGATGAGCAGATCGGCGTCGCCGCTGGTCAGCATCGCTTCGGGCGAGCCGGTCTGGGGCAGGAAGCGGAAGGCGATGTGCTCGGCCTCCCGGCGCACCAGCGACAGCAGGGCGGGAATCAGCACCGTCGTGGTGTATTCCGACACCAGCAGCGTGAAGGTTCGTTTGGACTCCGCCGGGACAAAATCCGGCTGCACGGCGATGGCGGTGTCGATCCGCAACAGGATGTCGCGCACGGATTCCGCCAAGCTTTCGGCCTGCGGCGTCAATTCCATCTTGCGCCCGACCTGCACCAACAGATCGTCGTTGAAGTAATCCCGCAGGCGGGCCAGGGCGTTGCTCATCGCCGATTGCGACAGGTTCAGACCGTCGGCGGCCCGGCTGACGTTCCGCTCCCGCAACAGGGCGTCGAGCGCGACGAGAAGATTCAAATCCAGACGCTTGAACCGCATGGCGTTCCTGAACCGCGAAACCGCTGGGTGTCGCGGATTGCTGGGGTTGCCCATCCTCGTTTGAGATGGCTGCCCCATGAGGTATTCACCGCATCAATATGTCAAATGGAAAATAATCATTAGTCTAAGCAATTCTTTGCACCTATGGTTTTTGAAACAACAATCGAACCCGCAAGTTGCTCCCGGCCTTCCATCCGGTCAAGGCAGCGGCGTCGCAATCAAAACCCACAGGGAAGAGACAAACCATGACAATCCATCAAAGATCGTCACGCCAGACACTCTAAAGAAACCGGAAATTCCCAGATCATCCTTGCGGTTTTCCTGCGAGAGTCTGGGGGGCTGATGGTTCCAGAAGCGTAGCGCCGCCAATCACACGGTCGTGATTGATCGATGGCGCGCGGCCGCTGCCTGGACACAATCATTCAATGGGGGGTCTCGTGAAGACTGTTGCAAAGCGGCGCGCGCGACGGGCGCGCCGGTCCATCGCCTGCGCCCTGGCGCTGTGCGCGGGGAGCGTTCTGGCATTGCCTGCGGCGCAGGCTTTTGAAATCGACAGCGGCAACCCCGAGGTCAAAATCCGCTGGGACACGACGGCCAAATACAGCGCCGCCGTCCGCCTCAAGGACGCGTCGTCCACGCTGAAGGGATCGGCGAATTTCGACGACGGCGACCGCAATTTTGATCGCGGGTTGATTTCCAACCGCGTCGATCTGCTATCGGAACTGGACGTCATTTATCGCGGGTTCGGCGTGCGCGTCAGCGGGGCGGGCTGGTACGACACCGTTTACAACCGCTCCAACGACAACGATTCCCCCCGGACCGCGAACCAGCGGTCGGTGTCGTCGACCAGCTTCACCAAGGACACGCAGCGCCTGCACGGCCGCAACGCCGAATTGCTGGACGCCTTCGCCTTCGGCAAGGTCAACATCGAGGACACGACCGCCTCCTTCCGCGTTGGGCGCTACGCCCTGCAATGGGGTGAAAGCCTGTTCTTCGGGGCGAACGGCGTGGCCACCGCCATGGCCCCCATCGACATCGTCAAGGCGCAATCGGTTCCGAACACCCAGTTCAAGGAGCTGGTCCGTCCGGTCGAACAGGTGTCCGGCCAGTGGCAGATCTCCCCGGATCTGTCGATCGGGGCCTATTATCAGTTCCGGTGGGAGGAAAACCGCTTTGCCGGGTCCGGCAGCTATTTTTCCGCGTCGGACAATTTCGGGTCGGGCGCGGAACGGATGAATTTCGGCCCCTTCTGGGCCACCCGCGCCGCCGACATCCGCGCCAAAAACTCCGGCCAGGGCGGCGTTCAGGCGCGTTTCCAGATCGGCGAGACCGATCTCGGCCTCTACGCCATGCAGTATCACGACAAGTCGCCGCAGCCCTATCTGCGCGGCTTGATGACCGGGACCAGCCTGCCCAGTCAATTCCTGTGGGTCTATCCCGAAAACATCCGCACGGTCGGGGCCAGCTTCAGCCACACCATCGGCATTTTCAACATCGCGGGCGAAGCCTCGATGCGGACCAACATGCCGTTGGCCAGCAACGCGCAACTCGATCTGTTCGGCATCGTGCCCAGCCGGTTCGGCGGGCCGACGGCGGCGGGCGACAACGACGCGAACCCGCTCTACGCCGTGGGCCGCACCGCCCACGCGCAACTGTCCTGGCTGGCCAGCCTGCCGCCGAGCTTTGTCGCGGAGGAGGCCTCGTTCCTGGGTGAGTTCGCCTGCAACCGCGTGCTGAAGGTGACGAAGAACGCCGCCGCGCTGAACCCCAACGCCAACCGCGACGCCTGCAACCTGCGCATGGTCTATGAACCGTCCTACCGGCAGGCGCTGCCCGGTTTGGATCTGTCGGTGCCGGTCGGTTTCGGCTTTGGCATGGGCAATTCCGCAGCTCTGGGCACGGCGGTCAACGGCAACCGCGTTGGCGACCTCAGCGTCGGCCTGAAGGGCGTCTATGAGAACACCTGGCAGATGGGCCTCAGCTACACCCACTATTTCGGACCGGAAGGCGCCTTCGTCGACTCGCAGAACCACGTCTCCTTCAAGCAATCGCTGAAGGACCGCGATTTCGTCGCCCTGACGGTCAGCCGGACTTTTTAAGGAACACCCAGAATGCAGACGCGTTATCCCCTGTGCGCCGCCATGGTCGCGGCGCTCTGCCTGACTGGTCCGGCCATCGCGCAGGTTTCGGCGGATCAGGTGGCCAAGCTGAAAACCAGCCTGACCCCGTTCGGCGCGGAAAAGGCGGGCAACAAGGACGGAACCATCCCCGCCTGGACCGGCGGCCACACCACCCCGATCGCGGGCGATGTTCCCGGCGGACGGCGCGGCGACCCGTTCAAAGACGAAAAGCCGCTGTTCTCGATCAGCCAGAAGAACGTCGGCCAGTACGCCGACAAGCTGACCGACGGGGCCAAGGCCATGCTGGCCAAATACCCCGACAGCTTTCGGATCGACGTCTACAAGACCCACCGCACCGCCGCCGCGCCGCAATGGGTCTATGACAACACCGCCAAGAACGCCACCCGCGCCCGCCTGAACGGCGATCTGGTCGAAGGGGCCTATGGCGGCGTGCCCTTCCCCATCCCGTCCTCGGGCGCGGAGGTGATGTGGAACCACATCCTGCGGTGGCGCGGGACCGCCGCCCAGTGGCAGGTCACGCAATACCAATTGACCAGCGCCGGCAACGCCGTGCTGACCACGGTCGGGGCCGCCGACCAGCAGATGCCCTATTACCTGCCCGACGGTTCGCCGGAGGAGTTCGCCAAGCGCGGCGAATATTGGATGGTCCGGTTGGTCAACAACGGCCCGCCGATCCGCGCGGGCGAGGCCATCGTCGGGCGCGAGCAGATCGACGGGTCCAAATCGCAAAGCTGGGTCTATCTGACCGGCCAGCGCCGCGTGCGCAAGCTGCCCAACCCGTGCTGCGACACCCCGACCCCGGCGACGGCGGGGGTGATGACCTTCGACGAGATCGAAAGCTTCACCGGGCGTCTCGACCGCTTCGATTGGAAGCTGTTGGGCAAGCAGGAGATGTACATCCCCTACAACGGCAACCGCCTGCTTCAGCCGCAAAAGGATGAAGCGGTGCTGAGCGCGCACCATCTCAACCCCGATCACGTGCGGTGGGAGCTGCACCGGGTGTGGGTGGTCGAGGCGACGCTGCGGGCCGGCGCCCGTCACCAGGCGACGCGCAGCCGCTATTACTGCGACGAGGACACCTGGGCCTGCGTGCTGGCCGACCGCTGGGACGCGAACGGCCAGTTGTGGCGCACCTTGTGGACGCAAACCTTCGTCGCCCCCGATCTGCCGGGAACCATCACCGGCGCGTTCGGGATGAACGATCTGCTGGGCGGGTCGGCCTATGTCGCCAACCTCTACAACGCCCAGCCGGTCCATTACGCGGTGAAGCCGCCCTTCCCGGATCGGGTGTTCACGCCGGACGCCATGGCGGGCGAAGGCGTGCGCTGACCCGGTCCAGCGGCCGGGCGGCGTCCTGCCCCCGGCCGCGTCCACCGAAATGACCTTCCGAGGATCCCATGTTTCGATACTTCCCCACCAACTATGGCTGGGACCTGTCCATCAACCTCGCCTTGGAAATGGGCGCGCGCATCGGCGAGATCGCGGCGATGTGCGGGCCGTTGCAGGAGGCCGCCAAGCAGCCCGACGCCACCGGAACCCAGGCGTTCCGCGATGTCTGGGAAACCATGGCGGACAAGCTCTGCGGGTTGGCGGAGGAGGACGAGCAGCAGGGCCGCTTGCTGTCGGCGGGCGAGAAATACAGCCGCGCGGCCACCTACCTCATCACCTGCGAACGGTTGCAGGCCCACGGCACGCCGGGGCGGGTGGCGCTGTACCGCCGTCACCTGGATCTGTTTCAGAAGGGGGTGGCGCTGTCGGGGGAAAACTGCGAGCGCGTCGAGATCCCCTATGGCGACACCCATCTGTCGGCCCTGTATGTGCGGGCGCCGGGTGGCGCCGGTCCGGCCCCGCTGCTGGTCCAGGTGAACGGGCTGGATTCGACCAAGGAGATGAAACACCGGGTCGGGCTGCCCGCCTGGCTGGCCAAGCGTGGCGTCTCCTCCCTCATCGTCGACCAGCCGGGCACGGGCGAGGCGCTGCGCCTCCAGGGGCTGACCGCGCGGTACGACAGCGAGCATTGGGCCAGCCGCGTCGTCGATTGGCTGGAAACCCGGCCCGAGGTCGATCCCAAGCGCATCGGCATGGAAGGGGTGTCGCTGGGCGGCTATTACTGCCCGCGCGCCGTCGCCTTCGAGCCGCGCTTTGCCTGCGGCGTGGTGTGGGGGGCCAACCATGACTGGCGCGACGTGCAAAAGCGCCGTCTGGAGCGCGAGGGCAATTTCCCGGTTCCCCATTATTGGGCGCATGTCCAATGGGTGTGGGGGGCCACGGACCTCGATGATTTCATGCGCATCGCCGAAAACGTCCATCTCGACGGCGTGCTCGACCGGATCAAAGTTCCGTTCCTAGTGACGCACGGCGAAAAAGATTCGCAAATCCCGCTGAAATGGGCGCACCGCACCTACGAACAGTTGGTCAACAGCCCCAAACGCGAGCTGAAGATCTTCACCGACCGCGAAGGCGGCGTTCAGCATTCCAGCTTCGACAACAGCATCAACGCTGGCCATTACATCGCCGATTGGGTTGCCGAGACGCTCGGCGGTCGCACGGCACTTTGACGGCAGGGGACACCCGATGAACATTGTGGGACTTGACGCGCTGGTCTTCGGCGTCGACGACGTGGCCGATTGCGCGCGCTACCTGATTGATTACGGCCTGACGCCGGTTGACAGCGGCCCGGATGGCGGGCGGTTCGAGGGGTTGGACGGAACCGCCATCCTGCTGGCCCGCCGGGACGATCCGTCCCTGCCGCCGCCGCTGCCGACCGCCAGCACCCTGCGCAAAACCATCTATGGAGTCGCCGACGCCGCCACGCTGGACGCCATCGCGGCGGAGCTGGGTCGGGACCGCGCGGTGCGCTGGCTGGCGGACGGATCGCTGGAGACGGTGGACGATCTGGGCTTCGCGCTGGGGTTCCGCGTCACCACGCCCCGCCCGCTGTCCTTCGCGGCGGAGGCCGCCAACGCGCCGGGCGTGTCGGCGCAACGGTCGGTCAACGCGCTGGGCGTGGACACGAACGCCCCGCCGCCCAAGCCGCGCTCCCTCTCGCACGTCGTCTATTTCGTGCCCGACGTGGCGAAGGCGGAGGCGTTCTACGCCGACCGTCTGGGCTTCGTCACCACCGACCGTTTCACCAAGGTCGGCCCCTTCATGCGCCCGGCGGGGTGCCGTGACCACCACACGCTGTTCATGATCCAGACCCCGCCCTTCCTTCAGGGGTGCGAGCATTTCACCTTCCACATGGGCGGCCCGACCGAGGTTCTGGCGGCGGGGCGGCGCATGGTGGAGCTGGGCTATCAATCCTTCTGGGGACCGGGCCGCCACATCTTCGGGTCAAACTGGTTCTGGTATTTCAACAGCCCCTTCGGCTGCCACGTCGAATACGACGCCGACATGGACCACCACGACGCCGATTGGGTGGCGCGCGAGGCGGAGGCCGGGGCCGACAGCTCGCAAGTCTTCCTGTTCCAGGCCCGCGAGCTGTGGTTCCCCAGCGGCCCGCCCCCGGCCAAACCGGCGTGAGGCCGACGATGGACGACGTGCCGCTGTGCCGGATGGACGAACTGCCGCCCAACGGCGCGCGCGGGTTCGATCCGCTGGGCGAGGGGCGCGACGCGCTGTTCATCGTGCGGCGCGGCGACACGCTGCGGGCCTATCGCAACCGTTGCCCGCATTGGCCGGGCGCGCCGATGGCGTGGCGCAAGGACGGGTATCTCAGCCCCGACGGCGGCCACATCGTCTGTTACGCCCACGGCGCGCGGTTTGACATCGACACCGGCGACTGCGTTCATGGACCCTGTCCGGGCCAGTCGCTGCAATCCCTCCCTCTCATCCGTCGCGCGGACGGCCTGCTGCTGGTCCCGCGCGACGCCCTGGATTTAAGGACAGCATCATGACGTCGGTCGTTCAGAGGGCGCTTGTCATCGGTGGCGGGTTTTCCGGCATGTCGGCGGTCATCGAACTGCGCAAGCGGGGCGTTTCGGTCGATCTGGTCGAGATCGACGCGGGATGGCGCTCTTACGGCGCTGGCATCAGCGTCGGCGGGGCCACCCTGCGCGCCTTCCGCCAGCTTGGCGTTCTCGACCGCTTCCTGGAGGAAGGGGCCGCCAGCGACGGGGTTGACGCCTGCGCCCCCGACGGCGCCCATCTGGCCACCCTGCCCACCCCGCGCGTGGCCGGTCCCGAGGTTCCGGGCGGTGGCGCCATCATGCGCCCGGTCCTGGCCCGCATCCTGGCCGACGCCGCGCGCGCGTCGGGCGCCTCAGTGCGGCTGGGGTGCAGCTTCGCGTCGATCGACCAGGACGCCGACGGCGTGACGGTCGCCTTCACCGATGGAACGACGGGCCGCTACGATCTCGTGATCGGGGCCGATGGCCTGTATTCCATGGTCCGCGCAACATTGTTCCCGGACGCCCCGGCCCCCGCCTACAGCGGTCAAGGGGTGTGGCGCGCCGTGCTGCCGCGCCCGGCGGAGGTCGAACGCTGCGTCATGTGGGTCGGCCCGCAGATCAAGGTCGGCGTCAACCCGGTGTCGCGCGAGGAAATGTATCTGTTCGTCACCGAAAACCGCGCCGACAACAGCTTCATCGAACCGGAGCGCTTCCTGCCGCTGCTCGATGGGCTGCTGGCCCCGTTTCCGGCCCCGCTGGTGCAGTGGATGCGCGGCCAACTGACGGCGGACTCCCACATCGTCTACCGCCCGTTGGAAGGCCTGCTGGTGTCGCAGCCCTGGCACAATGGCCGGGTGGTCCTGATCGGCGACGCCGTGCACGCCACCACCCCGCATCTCGCCTCCGGGGCCTGCATCGGCATTGAGGACGCCCTGGTGCTGGTCGAGGAGGTGGAGCGCGCCGACGCCCTCGCGGCCGGGCTGGAGGCGTTCCAGGCCCGCCGTTGGGAACGCTGCCGCATGGTGGTCGAAAACTCCCGCCGCCTGGGCGAGATCGAGATCGCCGGGGGCGACAAGGCCGAGCACGCCGCCATCATGCGCGCGTCGATGATGGCGCTGGCGCAGCCGATCTGATCCGAACCACGCCTATCCCCGCCCAATCCCCGCCAGCCTGATCCCCACAGGTCTGATCCAGCGGGGTCCAACCCAGCGGACACCCCCCTGATGACGACGACCCGTTCGTCCGCCGCCAACCCCTTGTCGGGATGGCGGGTGGATCCTGACGCCCTGAGTTACGTCGGTGTCGGCCTGCGCCGCCCGGAATGCATCCTCGCCGAACCCGACGGGTCGCTGTGGACGGCGGACGCGCGCGGCGTCGTCCATCTGCGGCCCGACGGGACCCAGCGCCTGATCGAAGGCCGCCCGGCGACCGCCGACGCCAGCACCGGCACGGCGGACTCGCTGATCCTGGGCGGCTCCCTGCCGAACGGGCTGGCCTTCGACCGCAACGGCGATCTGCTGATCGCCAATTTCGGCACCGACCTGATCGAACGGATGACGCGCGACGGCGCGCTGTCCACCCTGTGCGACCGCATCGACGGCCAGCCGCTGGGCAAGACGAACTTCGTGCTGACCGACCGACGTGGCCGGATCTGGTTCACCGTGACGACCCGGCAAGTCCCCTGGACCCGCTCGATCAACGAGCGCACGGCGGACGGCTACATCGGCCTGATCGACGAGCGGGGCGCGCGCATCGTCGCCGACGGTTTTTGCGGCACCAACGAAATCCATTTCGACGCCGCAGAGGAGTGGCTCTACGTCGCCGAAACCAACGCCCGCCGCATCTCGCGCCTGCGCGTCGGGGCCGACGGCACGCTGACCGACCGCGAGCTGTACGGCCCCAGCGATCTGGGCGGCTTCCCCGACGGCTTCGCGCTCGACGCCGTCGGCAATCTGTGGATCACCCTGATCCTGACCGAACGGCTGATCGCCCTGACCCCGGCGGGCGAGGTCCTGACCCTGCTCGATGATGGCAAGCCGGACGCGCTGGCCGCCTATGAGGCCGCCTACGCGACGGGCACGGTCACGCCCGCCCTGCTGGGGGCCTGCGCTGGAACCATCGCCCCGCTGATGGCCAGCGTCACCTTTGCCGGGCCGGATCTGCGCACCGTCTGCCTGGGCAGCCTGGGCGGCGACCGCTTGCCGGTCTTCCGGTCCCCCGTTCCCGGCCTGCCGCCCGCCCATTGGCCCACCCGCGCGCCCTAGGAGATCCCGTTCATGCTGCTCACCGCGAAACGTCGGCTGGTCGATCTGTCGATCTATCTGGAAAACGACGTGCTGTCGGACCCTCCGCCGCTGGCTCCGAAAATCACCTATCAACAACACGCCGACACGGTGCCGGAGTTTCTCCAGATGCTGCCCGGCGTGAAGGCGGAGGATTTCCCCGACGGCGAAGCGGCGGCGGCGGAATGGGTGACGCTGACCACCCACAACGGCACCCATCTGGACGCCCCCTGGCATTTCCATTCGACCATGGACGCCAAGCTGGGCGAGCGGAAAAAGTCGATCACCATCGACGAGGTGCCGCTGGATTGGTGTTTCCAACCCGGCGTGAAGCTGGATTTCCGGCATTTCCCCGACGGCTACGTCGCCACCGCCGCCGATGTCGAGCGGGAGTTGGACCGCATCGGCCACAGCCTGCAACCGCTCGACATCGTGCTGGTCAACACCCGCGCCGGGTCCCGCTATGGCCACAAGGATTATCTCGGGGCCGGTTGCGGCATGGGGTACGAGGCGACGATGTTCCTGCTGGAACGCGGCGTCCGCCTGACCGGCACCGACGCCTGGAGCTGGGACGCCCCGTTTTCCTACACCGCCAAGAAGATCGCCGAAACCGGCGACACCGCGCTGATCTGGGAAGGGCACAAGGCCGGGCGCGACATCGGCTATTGCCACCTGGAAAAGCTGCACAACCTCGAAGCGCTGCCAGGCGACGGCTTCCTGGTCAGTTGCTTCCCCCACAAGATTCGCGGCGCGTCCGCCGGGTGGACCCGCGCCGTCGCGATTTTCGAAGAGGATTTGGGTCGATGAAGCTCGCCACCCTGAAAAACGGCGCGCCCGATGGCCGTCTGGTCGTCGTGTCGCGCGATCTCAGCCGCGCCGTGGACGCGGCGGCCATCGCGCCGACCCTGCGCGCCGCGCTTGACCATTGGGAGCGCTGCGAAGGCGATCTGCGCGCCCTGGCCCAGCGGCTGGAGGAGGGAAGCGCCCCCGGCGCCTTCCCCTTCGATCCGGCGCAGGCGATGGCCCCCTTGCCGCGCACCGGCCAATTCGTGGACGCGTCGGCCTTCCTCAACCACGGCGCCATCATGGAGCGGGCCTACAACCTGACGGTCAAGAAGCAGGAGGGTGTTCCGATCCTGATCCAGCGTCAGAGCGATGATTTTCGCGGCCCCTGCGACGATTACCCGATGCTGAACGAGGAGGAGCAGGGCGATTTCGAAGGGGAGTTCGCCGTCATCGTCGGCGATCTGCCGATGGGCAGTTCCCCGGCGGCGGCGGAGCGGGCCATCCGGCTCGTCACGCTGTTCAACGACATGAGCATGCGCCGCCACCTGTTCGCCGAATTGCAGCTTGGCTTCGGCTTCATCAAGGCCAAACCGGCCACGGTCTTCGCGCCGGTGGCGGTGACGCCGGACGAGCTGGGCGACGCCTGGGTCGATGGCCGCATCGCGCTGGATCTGCGCATCCACCGCAACGGCGACTGGTTCGGCAACCCCAACGGCCGCGAGATGGATTGGAGCTTTGGCGAGCTTCTGGCCCACCTCGCCCACAACCGCGATCTGCGCAGCGGCGCGATCCTGGGGTCGGGAACCGTGTCCAACCGCGACGCCGCGACGGTGGGGTCCGCCTGTCTGGCCGAACGGCGGGCGCTGGAGGTCATCGCCAAGGGCGAGGCGACCACCCCGCCGCTGCGCTTCGGCGACCGGCTACGGTTCGAGGTGTTGGACGCGGCGGGCCGCTCGCTGTTCGGGGCCATCGACCACGCCATCGTTCCGGCGGCCACCCCGTCCACCCGCTCCGCCTGACGCCCCCCGTGTGAGTCCCCGCGACGTGACGTCCGATGCCTCAAACCCGATGCCTCAAACCATGGTGAAATGATGCGACGGTGCAATGGAGCGGCGAGGATCGCCCTGGCGGGCGCGCTCGCCCTGGGTGGTCTCGCCTTCGCGGGCGTGGCGCGCGCCGCGCCGGTGGCCGAACCGCTGGACCGCCCGGCCACGCTGGTCCGCCAACCCGAACGCGCCGCCTTCCAGGCCGTCGCCGCTGCGGGCGGGCGTCTGGTCGCGGTGGGCGAACGGGGCGTGATCGCCCTGTCCGACGACAAGGGCGCGAGTTGGCGTCAGGCCAAGGTTCCCGTCAGCGTCGCCCTGACCGCCGTGGCCTTCCCCACTCCGACGCTGGGCTGGGCGGTCGGGCATTACGGCGTCGTGCTGCACAGCCGCGACGGCGGGGAAAGCTGGGTCAAACAGCTCGACGGCGTTGCGGCGGCCCGCATCGTCGCCGACAGCCTTCCGAAGGACGGTTCCTCCCACCGCATCGGACAACTGGTCGAGGAGGGGCCGGACAAGCCCTTCCTCGACCTCTTCTTCCCGACGGCGGAGACCGGCTTCATCGTCGGGGCGTTCGGCCTGGCGCTGCGCACCGACGATGGCGGCAAACGCTGGTCGTCCCTGACGCTCGACCTGCCCAACCCGGACGGGCTGCACCTTTACGCCATCCGCGCCGGGGCCGACGCGCTCTACATCGCCGGGGAACAGGGCCTGCTGCTGCGGTCGGACGATGGCGGGCGCGGCTTCAACCGCCTTTCCACCCCCTATCGCGGCAGTTGGTTCACGGCGGCGGTGGACGCGTCCGATGCGCTGGTGCTGGGCGGGCTGCGCGGCAACGCCTTCCGCTCCACCGACCGGGGGGAAAGCTGGCAGCCGATCGAGCTGCCCGCCCCGGTGTCGGTGACGGCGGTGGGGGCCGCGTCCGGCCGCCTGCTGCTGGCCAACCAGGCCGGGCAGATCCTGACGGCGCGGGACGGCGGCGCCCCCATGGCTCCCTTGCCCACGCCGCCGCTGCCGACGCCGACGGGCCTGCTCGACAGCGGCGACGGCGGGCTGGTCGTCGCCACCCTGCGCGGTCTGTGGCGCGTGCCCCAGCCTAACCGCTGAGTCTGGCCGCTGAGACCGACCGCTGACCGGCGCGCCCGCCACCCCCTGAATCTTCCGACAGTCTGGAACCATCATGGCCGTTTCCCCCACCGTCGACCCAGCCGAGACACCGGACCTTGCGGCCTTCGATCCGCAATCCGGGTCCCGCGTCGAACGGGTCCTGTTCAACAACCGCCTGATCGTCGTGTGCCTGTGCGTGGTGATGACGTTGATTCTGGGGTGGCAGGCGTCCGCCTTGCGTTTGAACGCCAGCTTTGAAAAGACGATCCCCCGGCAGCACCCCTTCATCGCCGCCTACATGGAGCACCAGCAGGATTTGCGCGGGCTGGGCAACGCCGTGCGCATCGTCGTGTCCAACGGCGGGCGGTCGATCTACGAGGCGGCCTATCTCGACACGCTGCGCCAGATCAACGACGCCGTGTTCCTGACCCCCGGCGTGGACCGCAGCTCCATGAAATCGCTGTGGACGCCCAACACCCGCTGGATCGGGGTGACGGAAGATGGCATGGACGGCGGGCCGGTCATCCCAGACGGCTATGACGGCTCTCCCGCCAGCCTGGGGCAGTTGCGGGTCAATGTGGCGCGGTCGGGCGAGATCGGCCAGATCGTGGCGCTGGACGGCACGTCGAGCGCCCTTTATGTGCCGCTGTTGAGCGCGCTGCCCGACGGCGCGCCCTTTGACTACGCCGCCTTTTCCCAAAAGCTGGAGGAAATCCGCCAGCGCTTCGAGCGGCCGGGGCTGACGCTGCACGTCACCGGCTTCGCCAAGATCGTCGGCGACCTGATCGACGGCCTGCGCGAGGTGCTGCTGTTCCTGGCCGTCGCCATCGTCATCACCACCGTCTGCGTGCTGTGGTTCACCCGTTGCGTCCGCTCCACCGCGCTGGTGGTGGTCAGCTCGATGACGGCGGTGGTGTGGCAGCTTGGCCTGCTGCCGACGCTGGGCATGGCGCTGGATCCCTATTCGATCCTGGTCCCGTTCCTGGTCTTCGCCATCGGCATGAGCCACGGCGCGCAGAAGATGAACGGCATCATGCAGGACATCGGGCGGGGCGCGCACAAATACATCGCCGCCCGCCTGACCTTCCGCCGCCTGTTCCTGGCCGGTCTGACCGCGCTGCTGGCCGACGCCGTCGGCTTCGCCGTGCTGCTGGTGATCGACATCCAGGTGATCCGCGAGCTGGCCATCGCCGCCAGCCTGGGCGTGGCGGTGTTGATCTTCACCAACCTCATCCTGCTGCCGATCCTGCTGTCCTACACCGGGGTCAGCGCAGCGGCGGCGGCGCGCAGCCTGAGGACCGACAACGCCCGCCAGACCACCGGCGTCAAACATCCGGTCTGGGCCTTCCTCGACCGTTTCACCCGGCGTGAGGGCGCGATGGCGGCGGTGCTGGGCGGGGCGGCGCTGGCCGTCGTCGGGCTGTGGGGGACCGAAGGGTTGAAGATCGGCGATCTCGACCCCGGCGCGCCGGAGCTGCGCCCGGACTCCCGCTACAACCGCGACGTCGCCTACATCAACGCCCATTACGGGGCCAGCAGCGACGTGTTCGCGGTGATGGTGGAAACCAAGGGGGACGGAAGCTGCGCCGGTTACGAGGCGCTGCGCCGCCTGGACGCCCTGGAGTGGGAGTTGCGGCAACTGGAGGGGGTGGAGACCACCAACTCCCTGGCGCAGTTGAACCGCGACGTGCTGTCGGGCCTGAACGAAGCCAACCCGAAATGGGTGGAGCTGATCAAGAACCAGGCGATGCTGAATTTCGTGACGGCGGGCGCGCCGCGCGGTCTGTACAACGAAGCCTGCACGCTGCTGACGCTGTTCGTCTATCTCAAGGACCACAAGGCCGACACGTTGGACCGCGTCGTCGCCCGCGTCGAACGTTTCGCCGCCGACAACGACACGGCGGACATCCGTTTCCGTCTGGCGGCGGGCAGCGCCGGGATCGAGGCCGCCACCAACATCGTCGTCAAGCAGGCGTGGCGGCAGATGCTGTACCTCGTCTATGGCGCGGTGATGCTGCTCAGTTTCATCACCTTCCGCTCCTGGCGGGCGGTGCTGGTGGCGGTGCTGCCGCTGATGCTGACCTCCGTCCTGGCCGAAGCGCTGATGGTGTGGCTGGGCATGGGGGTGAAGGTCGCCACGCTGCCGGTCATCGCGTTGGGCGTGGGCATCGGCGTCGATTACGCGCTGTACATCCTGTCGGTGACGCTGGCGATGATGCGGGCCGGGATGGGGCTGTCCGAAGCCTATTACCGGGCGCTGATTTTCACCGGCAAGGTGGTGATCCTGACCGGCGTCACCCTGGCCGCCGCCGTCGCCACCTGGGCCTTTTCCGACATCAAGTTCCAGGCGGACATGGGGATCCTGCTGGCCTTCATGTTCCTGTGGAACATGGTCGGCGCGCTCGTCCTGCTGCCCGCCCTGGCCTATCTGCTGCTGCCCGGCGGCAAGCCGGTGCGCCACGCCGAGGGTCACGCGCCATCGTCGCCTCCCTCGTCGCCGCCCGCCGCCTCCGCCCTGTCGACGCCGTAAGCGGACCATAAGCCAAGAAACACGCCACCACGAGAGGAAGCCGTTCCATGGCCTATCTGATGAATTGCTGGTACGTCGCCGCCTGGAATCACGAGGTGACAAACGAACGCCCGCTGGCGCGCACCTTGTTGGATCGTCCGGTCGTTTTGTTCCGCGACGCCACCGGAACCGCACAGGCGCTGTTCGACCGCTGCCCGCACCGCTTCGCGCCGCTGTCGCTGGGCACGCTGGACGGCGACACCCTGCGCTGCGCCTATCACGGGCTTGAGTTCAACGGCGCCGGGGCCTGCACCCGCAACCCCCACGGCAACGGAACCATCCCCAAGGCGGCCAAGGTAACGGCCTTTCCGGTGGTGGAACGGTACAGCCTGATCTGGATTTGGATGGGCGATCCGGCCAAGGCCGACCCGGCGGCGATCCCCGATTTCGCCTGCCTGGACCCGGACAGCCAGCATGTCGGCAAGCGGTATCTGCGGGTGAAGGCCAACTACCTGTTGGAAACCGACAACATCATGGATCTGTCTCACATCCAGTTCCTGCACGCCAGCACGCTGGGGTCCAACGCGGTGGCGCAGGCCACCACCGAGGTGAAGGAGGACGGGAACACGGTGTGGTCGCTGCGCATGACCCACGGTGAAATCATGCCCGCCTTTCTCTATCAGGCCATGGGCATCGAATCCGGCATCCCGGTGGACCGCTGGATCGATGTGCGGTGGAACGCCCCGGCCAACATGCTCCTTCTCGCCGGGGCGGTGCCGGGCGGCCGCCCGCGCGGCGAGGGGCGCGACACCCCGACCTGCCACCTGTTCACCCCGGAAACCGCCCGCACGACCCACTACTGGTTCAGCATCTCCTTCCCCAAGGCGATGGGTCCCTTTGGCGCGCAATTGGCCGAGGAGCAGATCGAGGGCCTGAGCGTGCCCTTCCGCACCGAGGATCTGCCAATGCTGGAAGCCCAGCAAAACGCCATCGGCGACGCCGATTTCTGGTCGTTGAAGCCGATCCTGCTGGCGGGCGACGCGGCGGGGGTCCGCGCGCGCCGTGTTCTGGAACGCCTGATCGCCGCCGAACAGACGACTCAAGACACCACCGCCAAGGCCGCGCCGGAGGCCGCCGGAGCATGATGGAGCTTACCGTCACCCGCACACGGATGATCGCCGAGGGAGTCCGCCTGTTCGAGCTGCGGCGCCCCGCCGGGGATCCCCTGCCTCCCTTCACGGCGGGCGCGCATGTGGAGGTGCGCGTGGCCGATGGAATCGTCCGTCATTACTCGCTGTGCAACACCCCGGAGGAGCGGCGCCGCTACGTCATCGCCGTTCTGCGCGAAGCCGCTTCGCGCGGCGGCTCCGCCGCCCTGCACGAACGGGTGCGGGAGGGCGACCGGCTGGCGGTTGGCGCGCCGCGCAACCTGTTTCCGCTGGACGAGACGGCGGGCCGGACGCTGCTGTTCGCGGGCGGCATCGGCATCACCCCGATCCTGTGCATGGCCGAACGGCTGCTGACCTTGGGACGGCCCTTCGCCCTGCATTACGCCGCGCGCAGCCAAAACCGCATGGCGTTCCGCGAACGGCTGACCGCGCCGCCCTTCGCCGGACGGGCGTGGCTGTGGTGCGACGACGCGCCGCCGGAGGAACGGCTGGACGCCCGGCGGATCCTGGCCGATCCGGCGGCGGACGCCCACCTGTATGTCTGCGGCCCGGCCCCCTTCATCGCCCACATCCTGGACACGGCCACCGCCCAGGGTTGGGCGGCGGACCGGCTGCACCGCGAGTATTTCGCCGCCCCGCAGCAGGCCGCCCCCGCGCAGGATGGCTCATTCGAGGTGGAAATCGCCAGCAGCGGCCTTGTCTGCCGGGTTGGTCCCGAACAACGGGTGATCGACGCGCTGGCGGCCCATGGCGTCGAGGTGCCGGTGTCGTGCGAACAGGGGGTGTGCGGCACTTGCGTGACCCCGATCCGCTCGGGCATCCCCGACCACCGCGACCTGTTCCTGACCGACGCCGAACGGGCGGCGAACGACCGCTTCACCCCCTGCTGTTCGCGGGCGTTGAGCGGGCGTCTCGTGCTCGATCTCTGATCTTTTCCTTTTTTGCCCTTTGACCTGAACACGCCGCGCCGCGCGGTGGGCCGGACCATGGCCTGCGCGCGGGCGGCGGGGGTGGACCGCATGAAACACATCCTTGTCACCGGCGCGAATGGCTTCGTCGGCCAAGCGCTGACCCGTCGGCTGCTGGCCGATGGCGCGTGCGAACGCCTGACCCTGGTGGATCTGACGCTGGACGACGCGCCGGACGACCCGCGCGTGCGCCGGGTGGCCGGATCCATCGCCGAGGACGGCGTTCTCGCCGCCGCGCTGGAGCCGGGCTGCGACGGCGTGTTTCATCTGGCCAGCCTGCCCGGCGGGGCGGCGGAACGCCAGCACGCGCTGGGGTTGGACGTCAATCTGCGGGCGACGCTGACGCTGTTGGAGCTGCTGCGCCAGCGCGCCGTCGAAAACCCTGGCCAACCAGCGGCGCGGCTGGTCTTCACCAGCACCATCGCCGTCTATGGCTCGCCCTTGCCCGACCGGGTGGACGACGCCACGCCGACGCGCCCGACGCTGAGCTACGGCGCGCAGAAGCTGGCCGCCGAAATCCTGTTGAGCGATTACGGGCGGCGCGGTTGGGTCGATGGCTGCGCCCTGCGCCTGCCCGGCATCGTCGCCCGCCCCCCGGCCCCGAACGGCCTGTTGTCGGCCTTCATGAGCGAGATTTTCTGGGCGCTGGCGGCGGGGCGGCCCTTCGTCTGCCCGGTGTCGGCGCAGGCGGTCGCCTGGTGGATGTCGGTCGGGACGTGCGTGGACAATCTTCTGCACGCCGCCGGGCTGCCGCCCGCCACGCTGGCGGAGCGGCGCGTTTTCACCCTGCCGGTGCTGCGCCTGACCATCGCCGATCTGGTGGACGGGTTGGCCGCGCGGTTCGGCGAGGACCGCCGCCGCCTCGTCACCCACGCGCCCGATCCAGCGCTGGAGGCCGGGTTCGGGGCCTTCCCGCCCCTCGACGCGGCGGCGGCGGCGGCGGTCGGCTTTCGCCATGACGGGGACGTCGACGCGTTGATCCGCCGCGCCCTGGCCGCATGACCCCGCAGGCTTGGAACAGGGAGGACCGCATCATGCGCGCTCTGCTCTCCGGTGGTCGGCGGTTGGCCGGTGCGGCGGCGGTGGCCGCCCGCCGTCTGGTCGCCCCGTGGAACCATCTGCCGATCGTCGTGAAGATCGTGGTTCCGCCTGTGGTGATGATGGGGGTGTCGCTGGCGATGTCGTGGTACGGCATCGCGCAAACCGGCCTCATCAAGGACGATTACCAGCGGGTGGTTGATCTGTCGGAACGCGGCAAGGCGGCGTATGTCGCCTCCGGGGCCGTGCGGTCGATCAGCGGGCTGGTGCGCGAGATGGTGGCCGAGGAGGACCCCGACAATCTCGCGTTCCTCAGCCGCGATCTGGACGCGCTGAAGGCGACCTTCGCCAGCAGCGCCGACAGCCTCAAACGCATCCTGCCCCAGCGCGACCAGGACATCGACTCCGGCGTCAGCCAATTCACCAACCTGATGGCGATCGTGGAGGAGGTGCGGCGGGAGGTGGCGGCGGGCCACCGCAGCGCCGCCGCCAACATTCTCAGCAGCGGGCGGCTCGACCTCAGCGTCGCCATTTCCCAGTTCGAAGGCTTGAGCGCGGACGTGCACAAGGCCATCGACGCCGCCGATCAGGCCGCCCAGGCTCGCTACGACGACACGGTGCGCGTGACCGTCGCCAGCGGCGCCGCCGGGGCGCTGCTGACGCTGGGGGTGGCCCTGCTGCTGGCGCTGCATTCGGTGTCGCGGCCGTTGGAACGCATGGTGCGGGCGATGACGCGGTTGGCCGATGGCGCGCTGGACATCTCCATCCATGGGGTGGAACGCCGGGACGAGATCGGCGCGACCGCCCGCGCCGTGATGGTGTTCCAGCGGGCGATGCGGGACGCCGAACGGCTGCGCGACGAACAGGAGCGTTTGCAGGCCCAGGCCGAAACCGACAAGCGCCGGACGCTGGAGCGGCTGGCCGACAGCCTGAAAGCCGAGGTGGCCGAGGTGGTCCAGTCCGTTGGCGCGGCGGCCACGCGGATGCGCCAGACGGCGGACGAGCTGGCGGCGGTGGCGGGCAACGCGAACCGCTGCTCGACCTCCGCCGCCGGCAGCGCCGGGCAGGCGGCCAAAAGCGTGGATGTGGTGGCCGAGGTGGCCGAACAGCTTTCGGCCAGCATCCGCGACATTGGCGAACGGGTGGTGGCCTCCGAACGGATCGCCGAACACGCCGTGGCCGGCGCGCGCCGCTGCGAGGCGGCGATGGACGAGCTGTTGACGGCGGCGGAGCGGGTTGGCGAGGTGGTCCGCCTGATCGACGCCATCGCCGGACGCACCAACCTGCTGGCGCTGAACGCCACCATCGAGGCCGCCCGCGCGGGCGACGCCGGGCGCGGCTTCGCCATCGTCGCGCAGGAGGTGAAAGCGCTGGCGCGCCAGACCTCCGACGCGATCCTGGGGGTGGAGCGGCAGATCGACGGCATCCGCGCCGCCGCCGCCAAGGCCGCCGAGGCCATTCACGGCGTCGGCGGCGTCATCACCCGCATGTCGGAAATCTCCGGGGCGATCAGCGCGGCGGTGACGGAACAAAGCCAGGCCACCCAGGACATCGCCCACAGCGCCAGCCGGGCGGCCAGCGGCGCGGACGACGTCCGCGTCATCATCGACGAGGTGATTCAGGGGGCCAGCGACACCGGCGCCATCGCGGATCGGGTGCTGGCGGCGGCGGACGGGCTGGTCGGTGAATCCACCCGGCTGGGCGTGGCGGTGGACTCCTTCGCCGTGAAGGTCCGCTCCGCCCACTGAGGGTCCCCGGTCGCGTCCATCATTGGTTTGAACAGAAAGGACAGTGGAATGCTCACCTCTATGGCGGCGCGGCGCGCCGACCTGCGCCGCTTTCTCCGCGTGGAAATGGCCGTCGGCGCGGCGATCAACGGCGCGATCACGGCGGGCATCGCTTGGTTGGTGTTCTCCGGGGTTGACCCGGTTCCGGTCTGGGGGCTGGGCGGCCTGGTCTTTGATTTGCTGCCCAGCACGGTCCTGCCGGTGCTGGCCATGGGCCTGCTTCTGCCCGTTGTCCTGCGCAAACGGCGGATCCGTGGCGAGCTGCCCGATTGCGCGTGGAGCGATCTGACGGGGTGGAGCCAGTTTGTCCCACGCGGGGTGGTCACGCGCGCGGTTGCTCTGGCCCTTGTCTGGTTCACGCTGTTGGCGCCGGTGGCGGCGGCTCTGCTGTGGGGCGGCGGCTGGAACGACGCCCCGTTGAGCGTCGTCCTGCTGGGCAAGGCGCTTTATGGCGCGCTGGTCGGCGCCAGCGTCACCCCGGCCATCCTGCTGCCCGCCTTGTGCGGCATAAACGAGCGTTAGCAGAACGCGGAAAAACGGGCCGATGCAGTGCCCTTGGGTGTTGGTGCAGCGAGGCGATGGTCTCTGACGGTGCGCGTGATGGCGGGCGTTTTTCGCCTTCAGCCGGATCTTGCATACCGTCAAGCCAAAACAGAAGTGTGTGTCTTTCCGGCGCCACGACAGGCCAAAACACCTTCCGGCGCAACCACCGCCTGAAGGCCGTCGGGAGAGGCTGATGATCGGTCGCAGCGACCCCGACGCCGTCGCGCTGGCCGAAGCGCGTGCCGACGCTCTTGCCATCGTCGATGCCGTTCATAGATGGGAACGAGGGATGAAAGCTGAGAGGAAGTCCGAATGAACGTCGTCGAAACCGACCGACTGATTTTGAGAAATTTCAGGCCGGGTGACGCCGCCGATCTGTTTGCATACCTGCGCCAACCCAGGTCGAATTGTTTCGCTTCTCTCCGATTGGCCGATCTTGACGCCGCCAAAGCCGAGGCGGAGGCGCGCGGCGGCAGCGATGAGCATATTGCCGTGTGTTTGAAAAACTCCGACAGGTTGATCGGCGACCTGTTCTGGATGCATGAGCCTCCCGACACCTATTCGGTTGGATGGAATTTCAACGCGGATTTCGGCGGCGCCGGTTACGCGTCCGAAGCCGCGCGGGCGCTCTTCGACAGCTTGTTCACGGTGAAGCTCGCCCGGCGCCTCTACGCGTATGTGGAGGAAGACAACATCGCCTCGCAACGCTTGTGCGAAAGATTGGGAATGAGGCGGGAGGGGTTGTTCCGAGAGTTCATATCCTTCGTGACCGATGACGACGGCGCCCCACGATTCGAGAACACGATGCAATACGCGATCCTGCGGAAAGAATGGATGTGACGCTGGTCCCAATTTTGCCCAGGGCAGAGTTCGGTCGGCGGCTGGCGCGTGGCGGTGGTGACGAGCGCCGCCGCCCTGGCCCGCGCCACCGACCTGCCCTTCGCCCCCACCCCGCTGTCCTTCACCAACGGCGGCCTGCGCGTGGCGCTCCACACCACGGGGGCGCTGCCGGAGCCGGTCGCGTCGGACACGTCCGAGAACGCGGACATTCCGGCGGACTGATCACCTTTGATGGATCCAAGGCGCGCGGCGAACGGCGAACGGCGCGCCCATGGTTCAAACGCGTTTCAAACGCGCGCGCGAAAAAGCGCGAAGTTGCGACCCGCCGTTGAGCGAACCCACGCCAAAGCGCTTTTCAAAACCAGATTTTTCTATGGAATTTCCAAGAAAACATGGCGTCCCCGACGGGATTCGAACCCGTGTCGCCGCCGTGAAAGGGCGGTGTCCTAGGCCTCTAGACGACGGGGACCTCTATGTTTTCGCAGGCGCGTCACACGCTTGCTCACCCAAACGCTGCTTCCACCAGAAAAACCCTCAACGCGTGAGGGGGTGGCGTCCCCGACGGGATTCGAACCCGTGTCGCCGCCGTGAAAGGGCGGTGTCCTAGGCCTCTAGACGACGGGGACGTCGTTCGCGGTGACGCGCTTTCTAATGATCGCGCCCGAAACGCGCAAGCGTTTTTTTCGCCCCCTGCCCGCTTTCTTTCAGGCGGAGCGCGCGGGCGCGGCGTCGTCGATCAAAAGCTGCACGCCTTCCGCGCCGTTCCAGCGGTCGATGCGCAGGATGCCCGCCAGATGGAAGGGCGTCCCCTTTCCCGTCAGCAGGGCTTGGCCCAGATCGCTGTCCAGCGCCCGGAAGGCGATGGCCTTCAAGCGCCCGCCATCATTGCCTTGCAGGATGCAGCGGACGTGATTGGCCCCCACCACGTCGGCGCGAACCACCCGCGCGTCGGTGATGGCGAAGCGCGGCTCGGCGTTGCCGGTGCCGTAGGGGCCAAGCGTGTTCAGCGTGTTGACCAGGGCGGTCGTCGCCGCCCCCACCGACAGCGCCCCATCCAGTTCCAGCGTTGGCACCAGCGGCATCGCCGCCATTTGCTCGGCCACCCGCGCGGCCAGAAAGGCGCGCAGCGCGTCCAGCTTGTCGCCCGCCACGGTGAAGCCCGCCGCCATGCGGTGGCCGCCGCCGCCGATCAGCAGGCCGTCCTGCCGGGCGGCGATCACCGCCGCGCCCAGATCGACCCCGCGCACCGACCGGCCCGAGGCCTTGCCGATCACCGTGCCGTCGGGCTGCTCCTCCAGCGCCACGACGCAGGCCGGGCGGCTGTAGCGCTCCTTCAGGCGGGCGGCGACGATGCCGATGACGCCGGGGTGCCAGCCCTCGCCCGCGACGAAGACCAGATCGGTCTCGCGCCCGGCCTCGGCGGCCACCCGCTCCAGCGCGTCCTCCAGCACCGCCGCTTCGACGGCGCGGCGTTCGGCGTTGTGAAGCTCCAGCTTTTGCGCCAGATCCATGGCTTCGATGGGATCGTCGGTGGACAGCAGGCGCGCGCCCAGATCGGACGCGCCGACCCGGCCACCCGCGTTGACGCGCGGCCCCAGCACGAAACCGGCGTGGTAGGCGTCCGGCGTCTCCTTCACCCCCGCCACGTCGGCCAGCGCCGCCAGCCCCGGATTGCCCCGCCGGGCCATCACCTTCAGCCCCTGCGCGACCAGCGCGCGGTTCAGGCCGGTCAGCGGCACCACGTCGCACACGGTGCCCAGCGCGACCAGATCGAGCCATTCCATCAGATTGGGTTCGGGGCGGTCCTGATAATGGCCGCCCTGCCGCAGCAGCCGGTTCACCGCCACCACGGTGATGAAGGTGACGCCCGCCGCGCACAGGGTGCGATAGGCCCCATCCTCGTCCAGCCGGTTGGGATTGACCAGCGCCACCGCCGGGGGCAGGCGCGGTTCCGCCGCGTGATGGTCCAGCACCACCACGTCCAAGCCAACGTCGGCCGCCGCCTCCAGCGCCGCGAAGGCGGACACGCCGCAATCGACCGTCACCACCAGCCCCACCCCCTCGGCCTTCAGCCGCAGCAGGGCGGGAGCGTTGGGGCCGTAGCCCTCCTTCACCCGGTCCGGGACATAGACGCGCAGCTCCGCCCCGACGGCGTGGAAAAAGCGGCGCAGCACGGCGGCGGAGGTCGCGCCGTCCACGTCGTAATCGCCGAACACCGCCACGCTTTCGCCGTCGCGGATGGCCCGCGCGATGCGCTCCGCCGCGACGTCCATGTCGCGGAAGCGCGACGGCTCCGGCAGCAGGGTTTTCAAACGGGGGCTGAGGAAGCTGTCGCACGCCTCTTCGGTCACGCCACGGGCGGCCAGCACGCGGCCAATGATTTCCGGCAGGCCGCGCGCCTGCGACAGCGCCAGCGCTTGCCGCTCCTCACAGGGGCGCGCCTGCCATCGCTTGCCCGACAGGGAGTGCGCAACGTTCAGGAAAGCGGCGGCGGCGTCGGTCATGATCGGCAACGGCGTTGTGATGGGGCGAGAGGGGCCAAGCCATAGCAGAGAAACGCCGCCCGCGCACGGCGAGACCCAGACATGTCAATGGGCACCGCTCCCCTCAGGACCAGCGCCGCCCCCAGGCCGTCCGCCTGGCGAACGCCCAAACCCTGGATCACCACCGAAGCCGGAGGGGCCGCGCCACCCCCCGCCCCGCCCCGGCGGCCCGCCGCCGGGTGGACCGCCGCCGGGTGGACCAGCGCCGGGTGGCCCAACCCCAGGCGGTCCCCGCTCTCGCAACCCTCCACCGAAACCGCCAAACGGTCCCGAATCCCCATCCGGCGACGTCCCATCGGGGGCCTCCTGGTTTCCAAAGCCTGCCCCCACTCTGGCCGCGCCGCTCATCCCTGGACCGAAACCCGGATCCCCGGCGCCCGGAGGCCCCGCATCGCGCCCCCGCCCCAGACCAGCGGCGCGCGCCGACGGATCGCCATCCGGCGCCTCGCGGCCACCAAGACCCGGAGCGCCAAAGGCGCGGGCCTCTCCACCGCCGCCGCCGCCGCCCCGATTGAGCACGCTGTCGATGACGATGCGGCTGCTCGGCGCGAACGGTCCCAGGCTGGTCGGATCCGCCAACAGCCCATCGGCCACCGTGCCGGACGCGTCGGTGTAGGTTTCCACCGACAACGCGCCAACCGTCGCGCCAAAGGGATTGATCGGATCGGCGGTCACGCTCAACGCCTGCCCAAGAACCCGACCGGCGATTCGCACGTTGCGGCCATCCGACGCCAACACCGCCTCAACGTCCGCCCCGGTTAGTCTGGCCCGGCTCACGGCGAGGCCGGACACCCGGATCATCTCGGGCGTCACCAGATCCAGACGGCCACGCAACAGCCAGCCGCGCGCCGACGACCAGGGGTCGATCCGCCCGGCGGCGATCGCCCCATCGGGGCGGCGCAGGCCGGACACCGCGACCCAGGCCCCCGGCGCCAGCGCGTCGCGACCCAACGCGGACTCGGTCTCGATTGTTTGTCCAAGGATGGTGGCCGTGTCGCCCGCGATCCGCTCGACCGGCCCGGCGACGGCGTAACGCACGTCGAGAAGGCGGGCCGACAGGCCGGTTGGCCCGCCCGTCGCCGCCGTCACGGCGATGACCTGACCAATGCGGACGTCGTCCACGGTCGCCGGTTGGCCTTCAATCCGCACCTGGGCGCCAGTCGGCAACTCGACGCGCAAGCCGTTGACCCAAACGCTGCCAAAGGCCGTGACCGTGCCGACGATGCCGGTGCCGCCAATGCCTCGATCCGCGACGCCGATCCCGGTGCCGCCAATGCCACGGTCGGCTTGACCGGGCGCGAAAACCCCGCCCCCGCAGGCCGCGATCAGCAGGACCAGCGACAGAACCAGGGGCGTGAAAAAGCCTGAACGGCGGCGGCTCACGAGCCACCCCCCTCGCCACCAGAGGCGGACTCGTCCGGCTGGGCTGGCCGCTGCCCGTCCGGGGCGCTGTACGAATAGAGTCCGGCGGTGAAACGGTGGGTCGCCTCCGCCTTGCCCTCGTCGTGGGCGGCGAGATCGGTGGCGAGACGGTTCAGATGAACCAGCATCGCCATGCCGGTCTCCTCCATCTCCCGCCGCAGAGCCGCCACCGATTCGGCGGTCAACCCGTCGTGAAACATCGCCCGCTCCAAAAAGGGCGGCGCGCCCCCCGCCAGGTTGTGTCCAGCCGCCGCCAGATGGTCGGCCAGATTGCGCCCGTAATAATACGCCAATTTGTCGATGTCGCCATGGGGCACATGGGCGGCGACCACCAGATCAAGCAACCCGTCGGCCCGCTCGCGCACCAAACCGGCGTGCAGCAGCTCGTCCAACAGGGCGCGGGGGCGGATGTCCTTGCTGATTCCCGTGACCAGAGACTCGAACGACGCCTCCCCCGCCGCGCGGCTGACGCGGGGAAGCGGGCGCGGCCCGCCGTCGGCGTCCCGGTAATCGTCATGCCCCAGCCACAGGCCAAGCGCCTGCGCGCCCAGCGACGGGGCCGCCGCCGCGACCGCCTCCACCGACGGCGCGCCCGCCCGCAACTGGCTGACGTCCTTGCGGTGAACCCCGGTCAGCAGGGTGATGCGACTGTCGGTCATCGCCTTGCCGGGCAACGCAAAATCGCGCTCCGCCACCTCGACATACACCGCCTTCACCAGACCGGACAGCATCGGCCAGGGCATGCCGAAGCCGATCAACACCCGCACCAGAGGCGCCAAAACCCGACGCACCGCCGCCACCACCGCCGAGGGCGGGGCGGCGTGCGGGGCCGCTCCTGCGCCGGACGGCGAACGATGATCGGGGGGGGGAGTCGACAAGGATTCAGCGCTCGGGCGTTGGCGTCGCGTCCAGCGCGACCGTGGGAGATTTACCCACAATAGCGCGGCGCGCCGGAAAGGGAATGGTGATTTCGCTTGCTGTGGGATTTTTTCCCACGCATGATGACGGTGGCTGGTGGGAAAAACGCCCACGCTCATTCCCGCCACGCCGCCGTCTCTTCATCGCCCCCCTTTCGACGACGAGCACCGCCCATGGCGCCGCATCATCCGACCGAACCCGCCACCGTGTGGCAGGCCTTCCGCAAGCCGCTGACGACCGCCGCCTTGTCCGGCGTCGCGGCCAATCTTCTGGCTCTGGCGTCGCCCTTTGGCGCGGTTCTGGCGTATGACCGCCTGATGGCGAGTGACGAGGCGACGACCGCCTTTCTCGTCGCGCTGATCGCCTTGGCGCTGTTCGCCGCGCACAGCCTGCTGACCTTCGCCCGCGCCCGGCTGCTGGCGCGGGTTGGACAACGGGCCGGCGCGGCGTTGACGGATCGTTTCGGCGACACGACCGCGATGGACCGGCTGTCGCCGCGTGGCCGCGAGCCGGGCGCCCTGCACAACCGCTATCGGGATTTGGCGTCGGTGCGCGGCTTTCTGGCTGGCCCGATGACCGGCCCACTGCTCGATCTGCCTTGGCTGCCGGTTTACGCGCTGGTTCTGGCGCTGGTCCATCCAGGGCTGGGGGCGATGGCGCTGGTTGGTCTGTCGGCGCTTCTGGCCCTGGGCGCGGCGGAGGACATCTCCAACGAGGACGCCGACCCGGCGCCCGCCCTGCCCGCCCCCGCCCTGCCCGACGCCTCCCTGTGGGGAACGGCGGGGGATTTCCGCGATCTGGCGGCGGTCGGCCTGCATTTCTGCTGCGTCGTCTATCAGGCGTTGCTGCTCGGCCTCGCCCTGGTGCTGATTCAGCGTGGGGAGCTGTCGCCGGGAACGCTGCCGGGACTCTTCATCATCGGCGGAGTCATGATGCGCACCGCCCACCGCAACCTCGCCCTGCGGACCGAAAGCTGGTCCGCCTGGACCGCCTATCGCCGACTGGCCGGGCGGACGTCAGAGCGCGAGGAGCGCGCCGACGACGCGATGATCTCCCTCAACCACACGGTCGGCTGACGTCACCCCCCGTTTGACGCTGGGATTGGCGCTGGCGCGGCGGCGGGCTGAGGCGCGGCTTGAGTCATCCAGGGCGCGCCAAGCGTGGCGCGAAGCTGGTCGGTGCGCTCCACCGCCGCCTTGAAACCGGCCAGCGCGAAACGAACCTCCGCCTTGGCCCCCGCCGCCGTTAGGCCGACCGCCGACACCTCTTGCGCGGTGAACAGCTTTTCAACCAGCTTTCGGTTGATCTCCGGGTCAGTGACGGCGCAGGTGTTGCTTTCAAACGCGAAGGGCTTGCAGGGGAATTCCGGGCGGAACACCGTCTTGTCGGCCCAGATCCGCACCGGCTTGTCGATCTCCAGCGTGCCAACCTCCAACCGGAAACGCAGGCCGTCCAACCAGCGTTCGGTGGAGCGCAGCCAGACCAGACGGGCGTTGCGGTCGTTCACGCCGCGCGTCGAAATTTCGCATTCCGTCCGGCGGGTGGCGGGCCAGAGCTGGCAATAGAGCTTCCAGCCCTTGATCGTCTCGTCATACTCGACGAACGGACGCCCGTCCGACGGCGTGGGCGAAGCGGCGGCGGCCGGTGGCGGGGCGCTTGGTTCAGCCGTCTGCGCCTGCGCCGGATGCGTTCCTAAGGTCAAGGCGCCCGCCAAGCCGCCAACCAAGACGCCCGCCATCATCCGCCGTCGCGCCGCACCCGTCATCGCCGCCAAGCCCCGCAATTGTCCTTGCAACAGGCTCACGCTACGGGAATTCCCCAAAACGGGCAATCACGCGCGGCGTCGCAGACGCTCCATCACGCCCCTTGCCGCGCGCCCTCAATCCCGCCGTTCGGCGCGGCGGCGCAGCAGATGGTCGGCCAGAACGCAGGCCATCATCGCCTCGCCGACCGGGACGGCGCGGATGCCGACGCAGGGGTCGTGACGGCCCTTGGTCAGGATGTCGGTTTCCTGGCCGTGGATGTCCACCGTCTGGCGTGGCGTCAGGATGGAGCTGGTCGGCTTGACGGCGAAGCGCACCACCACGTCTTGCCCGGTGGAGATGCCGCCCAGGATGCCGCCCGCGTTGTTGGATTGGAAAACCGGCTTGCCGTCATGGCCGACGCGCATTTCGTCGGCGTTGGTCTCGCCCGTCAATTCCGCCGCCTCAAAGCCGTTGCCGATCTCCACGGCCTTGACGGCGTTGATGGTCATCATGGCGCGGGCCAGATCGCTGTCCAGCTTGTCATAGAGCGGGTCGCCCAGACCCACCGGCACGCCGGACGCCACCACCTCGACCACCGCGCCGACCGAGGAGCCGCTTTTGCGGATGCCGTCGAGATAATCGGCCCAATGAAGCGCCGCCACCGGGTCGGGGCAGAAAAACGGGTTGTTGTCGATCTCCGCCCAATCCCAGCGGCTGCGGTCCACCTTGTGCGGGCCGATCTGCACCAGCGCGCCGCGCACGGTGATTCCGGCCCCCAGCACCTTGCGCGCCACCGCGCCCGCCGCCACCCGGCAGGCGGTTTCCCGCGCCGACGAGCGCCCGCCGCCGCGATAATCGCGGATGCCGTATTTTTCCCAATAGGTGAAGTCGGCGTGGCCGGGCCGGAACTTCGCGGCGATCTCGCTGTAATCCTTGGACCGCTGGTCGGTGTTCTCGATCACCAGCGAAATCGGCGTGCCGGTGGTCTTGCCCTCGAACACGCCAGACTGGATTTTGACCAGATCGGGTTCCTGGCGCTGGGTGGTGTAGCGCGATTGGCCGGGGCGGCGCTTCTCCATCCAGGGCTGGATGTCGGCCTCGCTCAGGTCGATGAGCGACGGGCAGCCGTCCACGACGACGCCAATGGCCGGGCCGTGGCTCTCGCCCCAGGTGGTGAAGCGGAAAAGCGTGCCAAAGCTGTTGCCGGCCATGATGAAATCCTCCCCGAAGCGACCGCCGCGTTTTGCGGCCTTTCGCATCCGCCGTCAAGCCGACGATGCGGGCCGCAGCCATTCGGCTGTTGGTTCCGAGGGAGATTTTAAAAAGAAGGGGGAATGGTGCTGCCAGAGAGGATTGAACTCTCGACCTCTCCCTTACCAAGGGAGTGCTCTACCACTGAGCTACGGCAGCGCCGGGCGACATGCGCGGTTCGGATCGGAGGATGGTGCTGCCAGAGAGGATTGAACTCTCGACCTCTCCCTTACCAAGGGAGTGCTCTACCACTGAGCTACGGCAGCGCCGGAAACCGAAGAAAACTGAACCGACACACTCGCGAGGGGCGTCCAGGCTGGCCGCCCCCTGAAGTGGCGCGGGTTATGCCACAGGCTTTTCGGGGATGCAAGCGGGGAAAACGCATCCTCCGATCTTTTCTCAGCCCTCCCGCGATCCGTTCAGCGGGGCGGCCATGGCGTCGGCGGGCGGCAGCACCGCTTCGGCGCGGAAATCGGGCACGATGTTGGCCAGAATGGTCAAAACCCGCTCGTCATCCCCCGCCCGCGCCGCCGTTTCCAGCTCGCCCAGCGCGCGATTGACCAGCGCGTAGTCGATCAAGCGGGGGGAGGCGAGGAACACGCCGTCCGCCGCCGTGTGGGTCGGCGTCTCGGTGGCGGTCAGGATTTCCTCGAACAGCTTCTCGCCCGGACGCAGGCCGGTGAAGGCGATCTGGATGTCGACGCCGGGGCGGTAGCCCGCCAGCCGGATCATCTGGCGGGCCAGATCGGCGATCTTCACCGGCTCGCCCATGTCCAGCACCAGCACCTTGCCGCGATCCTCGCCCCGCGTCACCCCATGGGCCGAAGCCTGGAGCACCAGTTCCACCGCCTCGCGCACCGTCATGAAATAGCGGCGCATGTCGGGGTGGGTGACGGTCAGCGGCCCGCCCTTGGCCAGTTGCCGGGTGAACAGCGGCACCACCGACCCCGACGACCCCAGCACATTGCCGAAGCGCACGGTCATGTAGCGGGTCGCCGCGTCCGCCCCTTCGCGCGGCGGCAGCACGTCCAGCGCCTGGCAATAGGTTTCGGCGAAGCGCTTGGCCGCGCCCATGATGCTGGTCGGGCGGATCGCCTTGTCGGTGGAAATCAGCACCATCGCCAGACAGCCCGCCGCCCGCGCCGCGTCGGCGACGTTGCGGGTGCCGATGACGTTGGTCAGCGCGCCCTCGCACGGGTTGGCTTCGACCAGCGGCACATGCTTCAGGGCTGCGGCGTGGAAGACCAGGGCCGGTTTGACCTCGTGGAAGAAGCGGAACACCCGGTCGCGGTCGCGCACGTCGGCGATGACGGCGCGGGTGTCGAGGGCGGGGAAACGCTCCCGCACCTCCATTTCGATGCTGTAGAGGTTGAACTCCCCGGCATCGACCAGGGTCAGGCTTTCCGGGGTCAGCGCGGCGATCTGGCGGACCAGCTCGCTGCCGATGGTGCCGCCCGCCCCCGTCACCACCACGCGCCGCCCGGCGATCAACCCGGCGATGGCGGTGCGGTCCAGCACGGCCTGCGGACGGCCCAGCAGATCCTCCAGCGCGATGGGGCGCACCTCGATCCCCTTGCCCTCGCCCAGCGCCGATTTGAACTCGGTCAGGCTGGGCAGGCGCGAGAGAATCAGGCCCAGCGCTTCGGCTTGATCGAGCAGAGCGCGCAGGGTCGCGCCGGCGATCTCGTTCGATCCCTTGGTGACGATCAACCGCTGCGGACGGTCGCCCTTGCGGTCCAGCGTCGCGACCACCGACTCCAGATCGTCGGGACCGCCCAGCACCGGCACGCCGCGCACGGCGTGGCCGACGCGACGGCCCTTGTCGTCGAGGATGCCGACCACGCGGTAGACCGCCTGCCCCGACTGGTCGAGCGAGCGGATGAACAGCTCCGCCGCGTCGCCAACGCCCAGCAGCAGCACCGGATGCGCGGCGCGGCC